>Ga0307508_10006043_pt1 | contig 11423 bp, 6 predicted proteins | sample 9_EM_MG_FD_203089 | JGI IMG/M metagenome (GOLD analysis project Ga0307508, IMG submission 203089) | Populus trichocarpa ectomycorrhiza microbial communities from riparian zone in the Pacific Northwest, United States - 9_EM | ecosystem: Host-associated > Plants > Roots > Unclassified | place...
GCGCGCCTTCATCCTTCGTCATCCCTTCCCCCCATGTAGTTATATGCGTCTCACGGACTGTCAGCGCCCACGTCGCGCTGTTTGTATAATGTCACGGACTCTTGTATGTACCGGCCGCCGAGTAGCTTGGCGGCTGATGGACACTGCCTCATGCTGTAGCACAGCCTCTGCCCTCTGCCCTAGCACAGCCCCGCTTGTACTGTATATAAGAAAGGATGCCCTATCGAAGATAGGCATCCTTGTTATCAACTTGGTTCCCGGGCCCTCCACTTCCCTGACAGAATCCTACCCAGTCCTAAAGTCCTGGTAGGAGATCAGGATTCCTGGTGGATTCCTGGTAGAGTCCTGGTAGAAGATCAGGAATCCTGGTGGATCCCTGGTAGAGTCCTGGTAGGAGATCAGGATTCCTGGTGGATCCCTGATAGAGTCCTGGTAGAAGATCAGGATTCCTGGTGGATTTCTGGTAGAGTTGGATTTCTGGTACAGTCACCACCCTCATAACCCATACTCCTTGGTAGACAGCTCATCTATGGGTTATAAGGGGTTATAGGTAAGGTAAAATATATTGTAAAAAAATTGCAAAAAAATCATATAGTGAATAAATATATCTGTGAATCATGCAGATGTGAAAAAGTCAGTTAACATCATTTCTTTCAAATTCTTGGTCTTGTCAAAGCGGAGTTGCGAGTTGAATGCATTCAACATGGCCTCCAGCTTGCAGGACTGAGAATCATTCAACTCGATGATGTATTTGTTGATGGTTGATGTGGCCTTGACAACATTGCGACGAGTTGGGCGAGGCTCGGGAGGCACATTGTTATCCACATCATCCCATCCAGTGATCTCCATGTTTTCCCATGCTTCCAATGTATCCATTACCGCTTGATAAATCTCTTCATCGGAGATTTCTGTCAAAATCTGTGATTCACCTTCTGGATTCAGCAGGGACTCAATTTCCATTTGGTTCGTCTTCTGGACTGCTCCTGTTGCAATGAGTTCATCAAGTGCTACCTCAACCTGTCTCTTGGCATGCACAACAGGATCCATTTGGGAGGGAACATCACTGTAAAGCAGAGAAGACACTGGAATGGATGGATTGGCAGTGTGTGATGCGTCCATTTCCAGTAAGATTCCAGCCTTTCACTAGCAGTTTCGGATTGTTGTTGTGTCCACATCTTGCCAAGCTGCGTCAGCCATTTGCATTGCCTTGAGTTGATTTATGTCATAGATGTCGGCTGGTGTGATACCTTCATCGTAATGGCTGATTGCTCGTTGAATGAAGCTGGCCTGGTAGTGTGCTTTAAAACATCAGATGATACCTTGGTCATTTGGGTGAATATGCGCAGTCAGGTTCGGCTCAAATTTTCCACTCAAATGTTCTTAAGACCTTCAGGGACAATATGGCCTGAAAAGTTATCCTGAAGGAGAAGAACCTTTTGTTTCTTCACTTGAAGTTTGCAGTTCCATTGAAGAATCCATTCTTGGTAGAGGTGGGAAGTCATCCATGCTTTCGCGTTATTTCAATAATAAAACCCTAATTGTGCTCTGCTTTTTTTTGTTGGAAACTCATGGCCATGCTGCTTTGCCAATAATAAAGGGCGGGAGCTTTTCAGATCCATCTGCATTGCAGGTGAGTGCATACATTAGCCGGACTTTTTCCCCTTTGACTCCTGAATGCTTCTGGTCAGATAGGCCTCGGTCTGGAGACATTTTAAGGTTTTAATGGTGTTAGATTGAGATATACCATTGGAGTGGCAGGTTCATACCCATAAAAAAGCCCTGTCTCATCTGAAAATGTCACACAACTTGTAGCCGTACTTCTGAATCAGGGCCTGGATCCATTTTCGCTCATGCTCAACTGTCTCTGCTTCTGCTGAGGCTGCCTCTCCATGACGCTTCATCTGCTTCAAGCCATTTCTGGTCTTAAAGTGTCCCAACCAGCCTTGACTCAATTCATCCTTGGTGTTTATTTGAGCTCTAAGACCTCTACCATATATTGTTAGGTATAAGGCTTTGTTCTTTAGAGCCTTTTGCAATATACATGATTTATCATGGCTACTTTGTTAGCTAGCTGCAATGAACCACATCTGCGTGAGCTCTATTGTGGTTTCCTTAGATAACTCTGGCACTAGCTTCGTCAGACTATTGGAATGAGACTAGTGCCATATGGCTATAGTATGCTAGCAAGTTATATTGTTCATATACTTGTGAAACATATGCCAATTGCGAAAATACACGGCTAGACTGGTGAGGGACTCATCACTGGGTTGTTCGTCTGTGCTTGCCTTTGCCAAATGATATTCATAGACCTGTCTGCCAGCATTTCCCCATGGTTGATGCGAATGTTGTTGTTCTCCCAGAGTCGTTCACCAGGACGCTTGATCTCTATTTTCTTCTGAACCAATCCATAGAGCTTGATTGGATCGTTTTTCTTGAAGAAATGTCTGAAAAATGTATGCAATCCTACAGAAATGAGTTCCAATAAATGTGAATGATCAGACATACCTACTGATCATGACTGGAAGAATCTGGTGGTGGTCAACGTGCAAGATGTTAGCCTGGGACAACTTCAAAACCTGCAACCCCCCCTGCATTTACCAACATTTGTAGGGAAAGCAACAAGGAAAGGGGGGTTAAAATAAGGTGGTTGACATGCAAGATGTTAGCCTGGGAAAACTTCAAAACCTGCAACCCACCTGCATTTACCAATGTTTGTAGGGAAAGCAACAAGGAAAGGGGGATTAAAATAAGGGAGATCCATCTTGTATGTCCAAATAGAGCCACAAAGCTGCTGCCCAAGATGCAGCTGTCACCTGGGCAATGGTTGTCAGTGTGGCAATCGACCAGAGAGACTGAGCGGTCACCCTCAAGTCCAGCCAATGACGTCCAGCATTTGAATGCTGTGAAGGTTGAACAGGGCAAAGCATACAGAAAGGCAAATCTTGTTTATCATTCCACATTTGATCTATTAGAAATGCGTGTCGTCACCATGGCTATGGATATTTGATTGTCACAAAGTTGATTCTCTGCTTGGTTACATTTTCTGCTTGCATGGACTCCTTATGCCGCACGCAAAGAAGTTTGGGGGCAATGTTGAAGCCCTAGAAGAGCTAGTTGCTGTCTTAAGCATATCCAATGGCCTGAACAATCCCAAGAGGTCAGGGAATAGTCTTCAAGTGAGGCATAGTGATGAATACCATACCTGTCTGCAAAACACCATTCTGTGAGAACATCAATGTGAGATGTTGTCAACGCATTCGGAGAACCACTTGGTCCTCAAACAGTAAACCAAAAATAGCAGCTGCTAGAATCAGGTGATGGGGGGGCAAGGTCAGGTGAAACTTGGCGACAGTGGTACCTATTGTGTCTGGGGAAGAAAAACTGCCTCTACTTCTTGAAGCAGTGGTGATGTAAGGATGCCACTTATGTAGAATAGTTCTGAGACCAGAATGCAGCAAAGAAAGATGGGTTGACAACTGGACGACAGCAACACTGCAGCTTCAGAAACTATTGCTTCCGACCTGCCTCCTGCTAGTGCCATGCTGGCATGCCACATAACTCAGTACCTTACACGTACTGACACATATTTATTGATTTCGGTTTTATTTATTATATCTGTCACTCTGTATATTAGCCCATACCCGCAGGGGATCCTTATCCTTTCCTCTTCGGATTCCCTGCTAGGTATGTTCATGTTTAAATTAGTATTACATAATAATCTAAATCACTTTGGATCCCCTGCTAGTACTGTGTTCCGCTTCACATCCCACTCCACATCCCACCCAACCACAGTAGCCCTTACACTGTGTCTACAGCTTCCTTGTTGCTTCTAAGACTAACGTGCCAGAATTTCCACCCTGTTCTCCATCCACTTTCTTTGATCTTCTGTTCGTCGTCTTTGTTTTCCATTGTCCATTGATGTGCGATGCCAGAATTCCATCCTTGGCTATTAGCTTCTATATCGATGAGCTCCCCTTCTTCCTGACCATCGTTATGTCGCTCATATGCTCAATGGGGAATAATCAGGAGAAGTGGTGGCTGATAATGTGGCATTGGTCTGGAGAGGTGGTAAGGTTGTGGAAGTGTCAGTGATTATGTAGAGGTTGTGTGGTTTCAGGGGGTGGGGAGCTGTTGGGTACAACTTGAGATATGGATGGCAGAGATCGGTTGTTGTTCATCGTGGTTTCTTCTTTCTGAATCTCCATTCAGTTGTTGGAATCATTTCTGGAACACCAGAAAGGTTCAGTTGGGCTTGGACAGGGTTTCCAATAGTCTGGGAGAATGGAGTAGGTGGACGAGGAAGCTCGAGGAATTCTGTAAGGCACTAGGAGGTTGCATTGTGAGCTGGTAAATCTTGGATTCTTGTAACGAGTTGGACAGGCTTAAAAATTGCCTTTGCTTGATACGTGCAGAATTGCTTGGCTAGGGTCTATGATGAACAACATATGTAGCAAGGCTGAGGAGTATTTCAACTAGGAGGTATCAATAGGTGATGATGTGTCCACTGGCATGGTGAATGGAAGGGGAGCAGCTGTGGATGGAGTGGCAACAGTGTCACTTCAACAACCATGTAGTTTATTATTCATGGATTGATATCAGAACAGAGACAAAACCACTGCCTTGTCTTCTTGCACAAGAAGCAGATAGTCAGCATGATCCATCATGCAGACATTGGTTTAGTGTCAATGTGGCAGCCAGACATGATGAAAGGGATTTCCTTTCTAGTTCTAATTCTGTGGTCTTGATCATCATAGTCTAGCATGCGCAAAATGTGAGCTGCAAAGTCGTCCACTGCAGATTCTTCCAATGATGACCTCTCTGCATCTGTTAGATAATCAAAGAAGAGGCAATCATCCTTAGAAATCAGCCCAGGTGGCATCTGCACATTGTTGAGAATTACTGGGGAGATAGCAGCTGGTGGTAGTACAGTGTTGCCGAAAAATTGAGCAGTACCAACAGAAGCGACCCAGATATTAAAAGCATGGAGCTCATTTTCTCTGTCCAATCACTGCCTGACTGGATAGGATGACCTTTACCATCTTTGACTGCAAGGTAGAAAATGTTGGAGATATATTTCTATCATTTGGGAGCTTTCCTATGCACCTAGAACTCTTCAAAGTTGACTTAGTCAACTTTGGTGTTTTGCTCATGGTGTTGAGGTGGTGTTTGCCACTTCACTGTAATGTACCATTACTTCCCGTGCCTTTCCACCTCTTCCGCACTTTCCCACGGCCTTCCGGACCTCTCCCGCACCTCCCGCACCCCTTCTGACCCCTTCCCTGTCTTCCACCCGCTTCCCGACATCTTCCACTGCTTCCCGACGACTTCCACTGCTTCCACTGGCTTCCACCAGCTCCCACACACTTCCGCTCCGAGCCACAGAGCAATGGCCCATGTCTCGGAGTAATGACCCGAAATTCCCGCAGTCCGTTTCGGCCCAAAAGGCATCTCATTGTCCCATTGTGCCTCAGCACATTATTCCTTGTTATCATTGTCTTCATTGTTCTATCCCTGTCCCATTGTAGTAGTTTACTATTGTTTGTCTATTACTATATATAGTCCCCTGTAGTAGATAGGACTCCTTAGCCATAATATCAAGTAATCTTCCCTGTTCCTGCTTATTCTCTTAGTCTCGTTCCCGCGTGTCCCAGCCTTGTCCATCTGAAATAGGGCATCGGCATCCCATGAGGGCGCAGCCTCCAGGCTGAAGCCAAGCCCTCTGTCCCGCGCGTATCCAGCTCCCAAGAACACTCCGAGGTATCACTTTGGCCTGCTTTCCTGCGCTTCGGCACCCGTTCCCACGGTACTTCGGCACACTCTTTACATTCACCCTCCATCCAATGGAAAGAATGCTCTGAAAACATAGATATAAATTTGTTAGCATTGTATTCAGAGTTCTAGAACAATAAAGTTTGCTTACTATGAGTCCCAGGGTGACGAGGTGGTGGTGGTGGTACAAGGAAGGGTCAAGGTCATGAGACCTGGAAGACGTAGTCAACAGTAATGTTTTCCCAGACCCAACAGGGCCAAGGACAACGAATAGTGGTTTCTCTTTTTGTTCTGCACCGATCCAATCTGTGGTCACCCTTATTTCGGCAGTGCATGTACCAGGTTAGCAGCTAGCCAACATTGACTGTGCTTGAGAGTTGTGAAGTGCATTGTCAGGGATGGCTTTCTTCAACTCTTTAAGTGCTTCCCTTTCCACTGATGAAAGTTCCTTGTTGGAAGAGGCACCAGAATACCAGGCACAGGGTCATCAGCTGTAAAACAAAAGTAAGAGTGGGTGTCAAAAAAAAGGAAACATCATTGCCTTGAAAGTTCCTTCCTAAAAAAATAGCATCTTCTCTGAGAAGACGCTCCTTGCTAATGATGCATATGCAGTGATACCTTCATCAATTGACATTTGTAGGTGGAAGAGCATGATCACGACCAGTCTGCCAAGACAGGATCAGTCAGGCGTTCAGAGGATAGATATTGCAACATACCCTCCTGTGCTAGTTCCACCAGCAAGATCAAAGATATCGCACAGGCGTGGAAGCTCCTGGAGATTTTTTTTTGCTTTATTTGGTACAAGATTCTCTCAGCATAAGAAACAGCGATAATTCACAAATTCCTCCTCCATCTAGATAATAAAAAGAGGACACTGTCAGTGTTAGCTGAAAGTGTGAACTAATCAAAATTACCATATCTATGGACAACAGGCGGAGACCGCTGATGAGTCCCTCACCAGTCTAGTTGTGTATTTTCACAATTGGCATATGTTTCGTGAGTATATGAACAATATAACTTGCTAGCATACTATAGCTGTATGGTACTAGTCTCATTCCAATAGTCTGATGAAGCTAGCCCCAGAGTCATCTAAGAAAACCACAGCAGAGTTCAAGCAGACTTGGTTCATTGCAGCTAGCTAACAAAGTAGCCATGATAAATCATTTATATTGCAAAAGACTCTAAAGAACAAAGTCTTATGCCTAATAATATATGGTAGAGGTCTTAGAACTCAAATAAACACCAAGGACGAAGCATTATTGCATGTTCTAGAGCGAGCTAGCACAGCTAGCATGGCGTCAAAGCCAAATTTCCTTAAACAGAGACGTATCTAAATTTAGGATGCGCGTCTAACAACATGAGCCTAAGCTAGGGAGCACATGCGATCGATTACGCGTATCTTGGACTGATAGAGCTGAACTTGATCAGCATGATTGACGCAACGTGTCAGACACATCAGTGCCATTGCCAAAAAGAGAATGTTGCATGACATTGCATAATGATGATATCGAGCACACAGGGCTTGTAGTAGAAACATAAGCTATGTTGTCAAATGACGCTAGCAGACCATGAGGGATAATTGGCACCATATGTTAAGATAAGGAGCTGAGCATCTGATGAACCAATCATATAACTAGCTCATTTGGAAACGATCAAGCTTGATAGATAAAAATGCAAAAGACGTGCATATCATGGTGGCTGACGCAAAACCTGAACAGTGAGGAATTGCCATGGAGAAATCCTCGGCGAGCTCAGTGTGATATTCATGCGGGTGTTGATGATGCTGACTGTCTGCGGTGTGTGGAATACACAAACACAATGACCGGAGTGAGGTCACAGAAGGGTCTGAGTGGCTCTGTAGGTGCGAGTAGGTGTTCCTCCAAGTCTTCTATCAAGGAAAGCGCACTAAGCGCAAGGGCTAGTAGTCATAGGGGCACTGTATGAAAGCTAGGGGAGGTCTATCTGAGGCCGAGAGCATGTTGCTCTATCACTAAGCTGAGGTCGAAGGTTATAAGTTGTGAAAGGGCGCACAGCGCATATCGAAAAGTGCTATGGGTTTCTGTAGGTGAAGCGGTGGGTTCTGGTCAAAGCGGTGGGTCCGAAGCACTGTCAGAGAGGTCTAGGAAGGACTAGGAAGCGACGCGCTGTGAGGCGACACAAAAGCGGACGATGGGGAATGAAAGTCGGACTGATATCAATAAAATCTGAACTCTGGTGAGAGAAGGGGGAACTCTGGCCCTAAAATCCTCTGTTGTGCTAACTAATACAGGCCAGTAATTATAGTAGCTAGGTTAGTATGCTAAGGAAAGGCACAAACAAGTGGCAGAAGCCGAAGTATGGAGCTAAAGGCGCAGTGAGAGGAATTAAGGCTGCATTGGGCCTTATGCTGTAGCTAGGGCTGTAAGCGGTCTGAAGCAGTTCAAAAGTGTTGAAATGGCGATAGGATGACGATGAAATGCATCCCAAAGCAGACTGAAACAAGGGGCTCAAAAGCGCAGTGAAATGAGATGGAAAGATTGATAAAAACAATAAAAAGCGAAAACTTGAATAAGACAAAGCAGCGTGTGTGGTGCATGTCTAGACTGAAGAAGGACACTAATAGAACGTACTTTGATGCTCAAACGAGCCCTGGACAAGGAGCAGAGGGGGGAGAACGAAGATCCTATAATGACAAAACAGAGCTAGGAACGTCTTGGAGCGGTGTAGTGCGAAGCGGCGGCTATCAGAATCACTAAATCAAATATGGAGAACCTGTTGCGATGCAGATCGCTCTGAAGTGTGGCCTGTGGGGCTAGATTGAAGCATAATCAATGAAAACAGTGAACTGTGTGTTATTGTGCTCATTTTGCTTTGTAGCAGTGTCGATGGGGTGCAGTTGGCTATACTGAAGTATTCTTGATGTTTCTGAATTGTTTTTGGCAGGTCCGACAGGCTCTGAAGCTGTCTATACTGTAGATCTTGTCATATGCACGCGTGCACACGTTGTAGTGGCAATGTTCGTATTAAGTGGTCCAAATGCGACGCTCTGGGGTGGAATCAAGTCGAAATATGTTGTAGTCTTCCCTAGAACAGTGGCGCTTCGAAGCGCAAGCCATGAGATTGAGGGGAAGGTTGAAACATCGTCAGATAGCGTGCTGATAGCACAACATGTGAAGTCAAGGCTGTAAGGCTCAGATATGGAGCGCTATGGTCGCTTCTGGTTTGTAGGGGTCTACTGAGGTCCATGGAGGTCTACTTGGGTCAATGGAGTGCAGGGGAAGGCTGTAGAGGTCGATACTAGCTCGTATGTGTGCACGAGAGTGTGTGTGATGTCGTGTGACGCATAGATCGGAGCCTAGGTGCGTACCAAGCTCATCAGTGTTGCATGTGGGCTAGCACGAAGAATGCAGATGCAAGCACGATCTAGGTGCAAGCAGGTATAAAAGCCGCTCACTTTCAAGGAAGGAATCCAGACAAGCAGAACCCAGTCAAGCACATTGAGCAGAGCAGTGACCAAAGCTTTGTAGAGTGTGATCATCGCTTAGTCTCGAACAAAGTAATAGAGGAGTGGATAAACCGTGAGCATTATTTCCAATACACGTCTTAGCTCAGTGTTGGGGCCAACAGCATTGGAACCATCACTAAAAAGTGAAAGTGCAATAATTGGGTGTTGTTCCAACCTAGCCGTTCTAAAGTTGCTGAGTTTACAAAAAGAAAGTCATAGTCGTAACTTGAGCCTTGAGTCCATCTCGATTGTTTGATCTGTCCAAGAAATGTGGATGTGTTCATTCAGCTTTTCAAAGATACAGACAGACAAGAGGACAACTCCAGTCTAGCATTAAGGCATTGCGGAACCCATTGAGATCTTGAGGGATTTATAAACCAAACAATACAATTTTGTTTCTGTCTGTAATCTAGTGTGACATACTCGATTAACTACAAGAGCATAAGAGCTGAGGAAACAGATAGCAGTGAGCGAGCTTGTTTTACTCAAAGATTTTGAGAGACTAGAGCTTCAGAGAAATAGCCAGCAAGGCTAAAGAGTTATAAAGCTATCCAATGAGGCTAAAGCACAGAGTTGTCCCAAAGTAAAGCTAGAGTCCAGAGATCAGCGAGATCTACAAGAGAGCGTATTGTTGCAATCGTTTCCAAAGACAAAGAGTCTTAGCTAGCGCAGTAGGGTTGAGATGGAACATTAGAATTCAAGCCAGACGAAATTAAAGCGAGCTGGCTGCATTGTTGCATACCTAGCTAAAGCATTCTCAAGCAGAGAAACAGAAAACCCATCTTAACAGACACACATTTAGCATACACCCAATACCATTTTCATTTCACATATAAATTCTACTGCTACCGATAATACGCACCCAACGAAACTCTTCTAACCAAGAGCTGATATTGAGGAGGTGTCACTTTGCCTGCCTGTCCTGCTAGCTAGCTCACTTGAAGTTTGTCTTTGAGTTATTTTGTTAGTTTCACAGTCACTTACGCAGCAAGCACTTCACCGCTCTCAATTTTGCCCAACATCTGGGAAGGAATGGGTTGTGGAGAAGGAAGGAAATGGCATGAGCATCATGCATGTTGTTGGAAACTGAAAACAGCAGTGTGCATTGTGTTCATAATTTTGTAAGACCAATTTCTCATGGCATAACCACTCTCCACCAGCAAAGGTATGCTGTCCTTCTCTAGTGGCGATTGTAATGTACCGTTACTTCCCCAAGTCCTCCCGCTTCTTCTGCTCTCTCCCACGACCTTCCCGACCTCTTCCGGGCCTTCCCGACCCCTTCTGACCCCTTCCTGGTCTTCCACTCACTTCCACAAGTCTTCCGGACCTTCCGCTTGTCTCCCACTGACTTCCACTTCCTTCCACTGCTTCCCATCCGCTTCCGTATCTCCCGACGACTTCCGCATGCTTCCGCTCCACGCCTCGGAGTAATGGCCCAAAATTCCTGTGGTCTGCTTCAGCCCAAAAGGCATCTCATTGTCCCATTGTGCCTCGGCACATTATTCCTTGTTATCATTGTCCTATCCCTGTCCCATTGTAGTAGTTTACTATTGTTTGTCTATTACTATATACCTGTAGTAGATAGGATTCTAAGAAAGGAAAAGTTCCGAAGCTTGCACTTGCCAATGGCCTGTGGTTGGGCTCTGTGCCCAAAGAACTCAAAGGCCTTACTTTTTCTGAAAGGCTGATGATTTCCCATGTTCGCCACAATCGGGCAGTTGTTCGGGTCTCGTCAGGTAGAGCCAAGATGGTGGCGAATGTTATTATGTTTTCAAACCCAACACTTGCCATCTATCGCATGCTGCCTCCCAGCAGAGACGAGATGAAAGAGGCGCTTGCCTTCATATTCACTGGAAGCGCACAGCCCACCGAAGAGGATTTTAAGAGAACACCATTTCTGGTTCGATGGTGAAGAGGTACAATGCTGCATTCCTATACTGTAAGAACTGAAGTCACAGTAGACAGTAGCTTGCACCTAAATCAAACTCTTTGAAAAGTTCGACAATGTTTTGTAGGGGAATTTCGTGAAGTTCAATTGTTCTGAGTGTTTTGAAACGGTCTTGTTCTTTTCAGAATGTGGGTAAAGGGTTTTGTATAGTGTTTACTGTGCGTTCGCTTCAATAAGGTAGACACAGCAAAATATATGCTTTGGACTCTGCTTGTAAAATGC
>Ga0307508_10006044_pt1 | contig 11422 bp, 12 predicted proteins | sample 9_EM_MG_FD_203089 | JGI IMG/M metagenome (GOLD analysis project Ga0307508, IMG submission 203089) | Populus trichocarpa ectomycorrhiza microbial communities from riparian zone in the Pacific Northwest, United States - 9_EM | ecosystem: Host-associated > Plants > Roots > Unclassified | place...
TCCATTGTTGCATGGGTTATTGACACGTTAGTATCCCATTTTCAGACAATTGAACAAACAAGCTCGGCTCCAGCTTTCCCAATGGTTCGATCCAAATCCCTCTGTTACGTATCATTGCAAATTCGAGAGGGTGGTCTGCCGCTGTTCAGGCCTCGCCAACAGGTCGCTGTGCGTATGCAGACTTTATCTTCTCAAATTTGGCTAAGTACTTGTATAGACCTTGTTTTCTCGACTCTTGAGGACCTTCGGTCTGCTTTCTTGGCTGAGGGTGATGACCAGTCTTTGTTCGCCCTAGTCGAACACATCTTGTCTGCCAATGCCAACGTCATTGCCTCTGCCGATGGCGATACGCGTCTCCTAGTTGGACTAGAGAATGGTTCCTAGCAGTATACGACGGTGCGACGTGGTTTACTCCTGGAATTGGTGAAGTCCCACCCTTGAAAATGCCTCAAGTTCAGTCATCGTCATTGTGTCAAAAGTCACCCAACCCCGGAATAGAGCCAAATTTGAGCGAAGTATTTGCAGTTGTCGGCGGTGGAAAGGTTGGGGCAGCTTCAGAACTCATGACGCAGCCAATTTCTGGTGAGTTTAGTGAGGTGTGCTTCTGGAATGTACCGCTGACCAATCTACCCTAGTTGCTTGGTCTCCTAAGGGGAAACACGTTGCTATCGGTCTTCAAACGAATGACTTTTCTTTGGTGAACAAGTCCACACCAAATAAACATATCCCGCTGACTTAAATTGGCTTGGGTCACACTTTCCGTACGAGCTACACTGCCCAATATGGTGCACCAGCGAAACAACATTATCGTCACACTTGATGCGAAGACCTCAACAGCGGCACCTGATCACCTGTTCCCAGCGTACGATCGAACTCAGTAATATCTTCTCAGCCTCCCACAATGGTAGGAGGACCCACCCTCAACAATGAAAGCAAGTCCCCCACCTTTGTCGATCTTGAAATATTGGGAAACATCGGGACTCGGTGGTTCCGACAGTCACAAGACAGCCCTTTGACGCCGCCCTTGGATAGTGCGAAGGATGATACAGTCCTTGCCCTAGATGTGGACCTGATGGATGCGGCGGCTGAGGCACCCGTCACGTATGCGTATCTCAATGATGGCTCCTTGCAAGGCTGGTACTTTGAGCGTAGTAAACGATATATTGGAATGCTCGCCCCAATTCCATCGAGCTCTGCACTACAAGGATGCTGACAGGGCCCTAGAAAGCACGGCGCGCACGGCGCCCACAGTTAGTTCGTTTTCAAGTTTCAACCAACCCGCGTTGGCCTTCGTTGGTCAACAGACATCAGTATTCGGAAAAGCATAGACTCAGGGCGCGTCTGCTTTCGGCCAACCCCCGTTCAGGTGCCTTCGCGCAGACAAATCCGCCATTTCATCTACAAAGCCTGCAAGTGGGTTTGGTTCCTTTGCACTGGCAGGGAGCGGTCTTGGTGCATTTGGGTCAGGATAACTGGGAAGATTTGCTTCAAACGCAACCAATGCCTTTGGTGGATCTACTTTCAGTTCCACGCAGACCAGCCACGCATTTGGTCAGAGCTTCACCAATACCCCAGCAGGTGTATCAGTTGATAGACCCCAGCCTCTACCACGGCAACAACCTCCAATACTCTTTCGCCAAATGTTTCTCCAACTATAACTCAAGAGGCTGTCTGGCGCTTTTAGTTCACCTTCGACAGCTTCTAGCCAAACCGAGCCGTCATCGACCTTTGGCGGGATGGACTCTTCAAACCACCTACCTACTTTTGGCGCCTTTACCGGGCTCACTTCAAGTGGAACCTTTGATCCAAATACAACAACAACACAAACTACCTCATCTGGAGGATTTAGTGTGTTTGCGAGCACGCCAAACAATTTGACGAGTGCTGCTGCACAGGCTCAGCCCTCTGCCTCCTTTGCCTTCAGTTCGACGGACTCGAAGCCAGCGCTAGCTGCATCTGCCAGGGGCTTCTCTGCCTTCGCTTCTGCTGCTCCGACGCCTTTCAGTTCGACAACGTTAGCCACGTCGGCGTCCTCTTCAGAGACTAAATCCACGTCTGCAGGATTTGCGGCTTTGCATCTGGCTCTCTGCACCCTTCAGCCCTTCTCCGAGCATTAAGACATCGGCCTCGACTACAGCCACACCAGCATTTGTACCGCAAAATCCCCTGTTACGCCAACCTACACCCACCAAAACAATGGGAGGCGCTTTTGCATCCTCCAGTGGTTCTTCGAATCCCTCTGGTTCGTTTTCTGCCCCGAAGAAATCATTTTCTGATTTACGGATGACTGGTGGGGAAGAAAGTCAAGATCCAGAGAAGCTGTCCACTTCATCAACACCCACAAAAGACGAAAAGGTGGAGGCGGCAGAATCAAAGCAGCCACTGCAGACGCGTACATCTTTCTTTGGGACACCGAAGGCAGATAAAACGAAGGCAATTTTGGGTTTCCCCCATCACAAAGGATGGGCCTGCAACAAGGAAAGCCAAGGGCACTGGATACAGGCGCAGATGGCTCTAGTCTCTCACTGGAGGAAATTGGATGCTAAGTGTGTTGCTAAGCAAGCTGACTCGCAAGCTGACTCACAATATCATTTATTCAAGGACAAGTTGCGCAAAGGCACTTCTTTCCGGTCACGCCAGGCGATGTAGTTTGAGATAATGTCAATGTCAACTGTATTACTATGTTTTTATTCACTATATCGCTGGGGCCTCGCGGTTCCTTCGTCGATTCAGATGAAGTGAAGGCTGGCGCGAACTTCTTTGGGCCCCCTCTTGCGTTCAAGTTGGGGGTGGCAGAAGCAAACGATTGATATGTGAATGCACAACTTTTATTCCTTGGATTGGGCACTTCGGTTTCCTCTGAGGCACACGTAACATTCCATATAATAAAAAGTATATGATCCATTTTCAGAAGGATAAGCAATCAGTATGACTCGCGGCGACGTAGAAAAAGTTTAGTAGTTCTAGATCCAAGATAGTGGTCAGAAGGGCAGTAAGGTGTGGCTAGGAACCTACCCTGTCAATGGCTCTCATCACAACCTGGGATGAAGTCCAAGGTCGTTGATTTGCATGGCAATAAATCTGAGAGGCTTGAATTAGGGTCACTCTTGGATGTGGCTCTTTGTGGTAGATCTTCGCACGAAAATCCGGGTACATTGCAAAAGGGTCATTTATAAGCTGCACGGGCTGGTATCGATGCACAGCTGCAAATATGTCGCAGACAAGATCCTTGCCCACAGCCCTGTAGTGCTGAAATATGAGCCTAATCTGAGCTGGTGAAAGGTCTTGAGATGAGACTTTATCACGGAAATAAATGAGGCTGTGGTTGGGTGATTTGTCGAAACTGCAGTAAGAGACACTGTCAACTGGATAGCTTTCCACCACAAAGGCTGTGTTTGCGTTGAGTGAAACAGGATTTTGATCTGAATGCGACAAAAAAAGTGTGGAGAGTTCTTCTTCAATATCTTGGTCTAGAGTGATGGGCTTTGAAAGAACCCGGGGAGTAGCTTCCGGCCAGTGCGCTGGATTCAGACCTGTATTCAAGTCGTCAAAGTTGAGATATTTTGCAATTGTTGCCCATCCCTTCTGTAAAACTGGGGGACAGCGATCGGAAGTTATAAGGTGTATAAGCGCTTGCCGTCGACAAAACAGAGACATTGCAGTAGCTTCCATTTCACCTAGAGATACATTAGCTAGGAAATGAAAAGAAGTCCAACAGCTCGCACCAATCTTGGAGTTTGAATTTAATTTCTGAAGGCGACCAATCAATCTTTCTAATGAGAAGGCCCATGTCCCATGCAGCGGCCCAAAAGCAAGAAGTATATCCGGGATGTGCAATGCGTAATGGTGATTCGGCTTCAGACTAAAGTCTGGAAAAAGTTCCTTGATCCCTGCAACGTAGCGTGTCATATAGAATGTGTAGCGCTCTGCATGGTGCGGAGAAGTGCGCTGAGAAAGACCCCAAGCAATGGCCATTGCAAGGTCAAGAGTGTGGTCGACAAGTTTCTGCAAACGGGCATCGGAGTTAATGTTTCTGGATGGCTTTTGTTGAGTTTTGATTCGGATCAGCGAGATGGGTATGTCAAATTCTAAAGCGGTTCTCCACTGGTCTGCCTTCAACTTTCCGTGCTCTGGGCAACCAAAATTACGTGGAAGGTGGGCTTGCCAATTCGGTCGACAAGTAGAGCTTATGTCCTCCCTAATTTGGGTAAGCATCTCCTTAGTTATCGTCACGGTGTTGGCGTAGGTCAACAGCACAGGCTGGGGTGCGAGATTAGCTGAAGTTGACGCTTCACCAAGTGATAGACTGTCAAAGAGAAGATTTAGACCAAAGTCTTCTGCGTGATATGGAGAGATTGTATCATCCTGAGAGCCCTAAAGAGATGTGATGCCCATATGTAACTTTGAAGTAACTAAATCTTACCAGTAAAGCGCAAATATATTCCCGCTTAGTTCTTCTTCCTTTCTTCGGTGGCGGCAGTGGAATACCTCTTTCCAGACAAAGAAATCTGAGAACTTTGAGGCTGAGAGATTGTAGCTTGCCAGGTGTGCCAGAATCAAGGACTTTCCTTGCCTTTTCCAGCTGTGAAGGGGGAGGGGAGTCATCGTCGAGGTCATCTGAAGGCAGGTCTTTGAAGTTAAGGCCAAGAAGATCTCGGCAATGACGAGGGATGAGCCCAAGAAGGACAACATGCACAGCTTCTGTGATGGTCCATGCAGATGGCTGCCAATAAGGCAGCAAAAGAAGAGGCGACCATCGGATGCCATGTGCTTTGAACAAAGAGTTTTGCGTTGCCTTACTCTCTGCATCGCGCCATCCTTTTGCAAGCATTTCATGCTGTGGCCGTGTCAAACCGGGTGGCCATGACGAAGGGTCTAGATTCCCAATACAACCTCGTTGAAGTCTGCAGCGGGAGCAGAAATACGTTGCACTATGGCTACAGTTGCCGGTAATCTTCTTGGATGCCATTGTATCTGCGATCACCGGAACAATAGCAGATCGAGAAGTTCGACCCTTAGGATAGCGGTGAGTTTGTGAATAACGGATGCCCCGCAGGTATGACACATTCAAGTCGTTGATTAACGGGACCAAGAAGTGATTGGTTGCGTCGACGGATGGCTCCTTTGGGCCGGGGATGAGCCCGCAAAGGTAGATGTTTTCCTCCAAAGTCCTTAAACTGGGAGGAAGGCTGAGGCATACCATAGCAATAGCACCTGTGGACACAACCTTACCAGACGCCTTGTTGCCGCGCGGGTTGTACCAGTCTGCGGACAACGCCCAGACAAGTCGTATTTCGTCCCCTTGTGTTCGAATGAAACGGCGCCCTGTGTGGTCCTCGAAGCCTTGCAACGTACGAGATGACATGATGTCTGTCAGCTCCTTTTCCAACGCTCCACTTTGCATTTGTAGCTCGATGGCGTCTTCAATACCAGGCCGTGCAAGCATGGAAGCAACGTGGTCATTAAAGTGGTGATAGTAAAAGGTTTTGATTGGTCTGGGTATGCTGTTCTCGCCAAGAGAACGAAAGTCTTGCATGAGATGTTCATTGCAACGGATGCCAAATTTAGTGTGGGTGCACCGGAGAGTGTAGTCTGGACCAGCAGGGGTGTAGAGGTCAGAAGGAAAAGGATATATTGCACAGCAGGTGGGAAGTGGACAACAGGCATAAGTAGTTAGCTGAGGATCAAGGTCGAAAAGGCGATACAAGATCCGGACATCCTTCGCTTGGTGATAAGCTGCCCCTGTAGCTCCTTTCTCAAGGAGGGCTTCACTTTTCGAGAGATTTGCAAGTGAAGCAGAAACAGAACAACCAGACCGAGTAGCACCTTGGAAAAGGCTTTGAACCAGAGTCCCAAGACTGGCAACCAGGGCAGAGTTGCTGACGCCAGTCACGTTGTGTTTGAAATGCCGACCTGAAAAAAAGTAAGTGACAAGCAATAGACAGAGGGACGAGCCTTACTAGAGTTGTAATACTCAGGCTCAGCTGGGCATTTGTTATCAGCAAAACCCTGTTGCCGAGTAGCTGTAGCTCTTGTTTGTGTTTCTGTTTGTGTTCGAGTGAAAGTAGCATCGAGTTGGAGGTCTGGAAGGTGTCGAACGTAAATACTTGAATCGTCAGCTGAGGAATAACTACCTTCTGGTTTGTCTGATTTGCTTTCTGGCTTCTCGCCTTTGGTTCCAACTGGAGCAGAAGGGGAAGGCCTGGAGCTCCGTGCCAGATGGGAGGTAAGAAGCTGCTGGTTGTGAGCCTTGATCCCCCTTAACTTTTCTGAACGACCTAGAGAAAATAGGGAATGAGAATTGTCCAGACAACGCTGCAATTGGCCCGAAGCTCACGCATTGTGGAGACTGACGACCCCAATTGGGAAGATTGATCGGGCAAATCGTTACGAAGTTAAAGAAGTGAGAAAGGACGGCATATCACGGTCATCGTATCTGCACCTTTTAATAAACAAAGTACAAGGTCGCTAGAAACATTTAAATGAGGAATCCGTTACAAGGCATGGGCCAGTGATTGGCATCCTTGTTCCTTTATGGGACTGGTTGTTTTTGACGTCCTTGTTACGCTTCAAGAAGGAGAGCCTGCGATGAACAGTCGCAGTAGTCGAGCTGCCAGTGATTAAGTCCAGCATTCAAGTTGCTATGATTATCATCGGTGAAGTGTCCTTCCCCCACTATGACCCATATTGCGTCAAGCACACTATTCTCTACGCACAGTATATGACAAGTTTGGAAAAACGGAGCGGGTAAAATCTTAAGATCAGGTGAACAGTTAAGTGTTGGCAACCACGCGTGATAAACAGTCCCACGCAATGATAGAAAGTGTCTGGAGAACCAAGTCTTCAACGTCACTCAGGCTTGCCTTGGGTCTCCTGGGCAAGCAATGTGCGGCACCTATCCTACCTTGGGTTTCTCAAGCTACGCACAACTGACTGATATAAGCCCTGGGTTTCCCTTATCGTTTACCAATTACGTTTAGTTCGGCGTGTGACAAAGCGTTAATAGGCCAGACAGATAACACCCCACTGGAACGGACTTGAACAAGCGATCCCGCAGTATCATGCCCCTATTACATCAGAACCTTTCCCCCCAATATGTTGAATACCTCTATTGCTGTACCATTTCTCTGTGTAATCTGGATAATGGCTATGAGTTTCATACTAAATCACAAAGTACGTATGCTATGCTTACCAACGTTGCACCCTGATTTGATTTGTAACTACAGAGGCGAAACTGTAGCGGGGTGCCGCGCCAACTACTCTTGAACCTGCCAATCGAGATCCTTACCGAAATTTTGACATACCTTGAATGGGATGATGTTCTGCATGCCAGACAGGTATATTTGTGTTGCGAAGCCCAGTTTTATCTGACCTAGCCTGATAGACATGTCGTAGCCTTCAGAGGGCTTCCTATTCCAGATCAGTGTGGTTAGCACTGATTAAACGTTATATGGCCATTATTCGGCCTCGACAATTATGGCCAGAAAAGCCCTTGGACTGGTACACCAGTCAAGAACTAGAGCATCTCATCTTACAATGGAAAAGTATCAAAGTTGGCTGGGCAGCAAATCAATGGACGGAGCCCATTCCCAGACAACGACACTTCTTGATGTCTGACCAGTCAGCTCCCTATGTCTCTCCTTGTGTCTGCCTTGTGGAAGGCGGTCGTTGGCTTCTTGTCGGCACTACCTTCGGCAGTGTCCAGTATTACGACCTTGACGCCCTGAACATATCAGCCACCAGCCTAATTCCTCCTCCCTTTGATGGTCGCGCTGAAATGAGGATATCTATTGACATGGACGCCATCACCGAGTCCTTGACATTCCACCTCGGCATCCTAACACGTCGCAGACCAGGTGGTAATGATCCTGAATATCCTCATTCACCTGGGTACGCGGCACGGTGGATACAAGTTTGGCAAGTTGCTACAGAGATTGATTCACATGGCAATGTGAAAGGGCTAAAATCAGAACTGAAGTCCTCGTTCTGCGAGGAGTACGAGCCAGCTTGTTTTTCCTTCAGGATTCAAGGTCAATTTGTCACCTACTCTCTCTTCTGCTCGGACCGGTATGGGCCCTTCCACCGTGGTCACAAAATCATTATCTTTGACTGGACGACCTGTACATCTACAAGTATGAATTATACCAGAAAGATTATTCCTAATAAAGCAAGTGTGAGTGTGATCCCGCATTCCGTCCGAGTCGTATCGTTGGTTCTGATAAAATATAGTGGTTGGCACTATTGCCCACAAATAGACTGCTGTGCTACACAGATGTCGAGTTCATCCTATATGATTTAGTCAATGCCCCCACCACCACGTCACTCCCCTCACAACACCGCCAATTTGAACACTACAGTCCTACGGCTTCTCTACCTGCCCATGTTGATGCAGTCTCACAACCATTCTTCCTTTCCAAAGACACGCGACTTACTATCCTTACACCAAATGGTGTGAAAGGTATGACGGTTCCGCACTCGGGAGACCCAAAGTTGGATCTAGTTGATCTTCTCCCAGCCTCCAGGAGATTTTTTTGGTGATTTTGTTGGTATGGGTTATCATTTTGCAGCCATTGTCGAGTGTTGGCCGATAATCACCTTTCTCCAATATGCCTGGCCAGAGGAGAGACCTGTTTTGACCTTCTTCAGAAATGTTGTTATGGGGCAGGAATCATATATTTATGATCCAACTCTCCTTATTGACACATCATCAGGACGAGTACTAGTTATATGCGGCCATAATCAGAATAAGCAGTACATATTGGGACCTTCTAAACTAATAGGTACCGGTTAGCAAAAGATTTGTTTTTGACTTCACGAATCACGTCTATTGTCCCAATTTGGTAGCACCTCCTCTCATCCTTGAGTGGGTTGTTGATTCAGTTCTAGCGCCGATTTGGTCTGAGTTACTAGAAGATACCGCTAGGAGACTGGAGGCAAAGGCATGACAACAATTCGGCTTTGGACTGCTCCCGATTTTAATTCTTAATTGCCGACGGATGGCAGGAATGTTCATTTTATAGGTGGATAGAATTGGTTACCAGCTTAGCTATTGACCATCCTTCGTTGTAAGCGTCATCATCGTGATTCACCGATTAACGTTTAACCCCAAATACACTTAAATTCCACAACTTCTGAGTTTAAAGGGTTCATTGCATTGTAAGAAAACGAAACATAGACCACAATCTCAGATCGCGAATAGTCGTAGACATGTATGCAAGTATGTAAGTAAGAGTTTAGATGGGCGGGGAGTAGATGGCAAGGTGGATGAGTCGATCGCCAGGACCGATGAGCGCAAGCACCTTACAGCGAATCGAACTCAGCACTGGGCTGCATGGGATGATATCACGAAGAAAGAGGATCAACAATAAGCCGAGGAGTCGCCAACTAGCGGGTCCGCAGGGAGCGAGCGTCGAGCGTCGAGCCCAACAGAAGCCTGGAGACACGAGCACACGCGAACTCTTTTGACCAACTTTTCCACCCACAGGTCACCCACTCTTCAACATTCCAATGACTCACAAACGTACTCAAGCCAGAAAGGAACCTTGTGTATGATCCACCGGCTCAGGATTTGCCGCAACGCACGCAGACGGACTAGCCATCCGGCGAAGCAAAGACCAGGCGAAAAGCACAAAAAGACCCTTCCGTACAATCGAGCAAGAAAGTATTTCTTCAGGAAGAAGGCCGGCACCCGTAGAAGGTCAGAAGCGAAAAGGAGACAGCGAAGCGGCTTGGGAATAAGATGTTCTCGAGGAATAGTGTTGTTGATGGTCGTGATCAATGGCCAGTCATGAATACAGGTTGTAGCAAGCCCATTGTTGGACTAACATCACACGCAGGATCCAAAATGGCGATGTGACAATTGATATGGAAATGTGGTGACGGGAAGGGCGTGAAAACGGATAATAAGAGGGTCGTAGAAGCAGACGTTGACAACCTTGGCCAATGAGGTACGGAACACGTGCGGCGGAGAGATAGAAGCGCAACAGATGGATAAAATAATGGAGGAGGAAACGTCGGGGGTCCGCTGAACAAGAGATGAGTGCTTCGAACGAGAGGCCCGTTGAATTGACTCCCACGTTGCTTGATTGTCTTCTGTTGTTCTTGAAGCGAACGTCTAGAACAAAAGGGCGGCGTTACGCCGGCGTACGACGCTGGTGTATCGGCACAAGCAAGCGAAGGCACGGAACCACATTTATGTGGTCGTACACCTCAAGCTTTTTTGTTAATGGGGTTGACGATGGACGTGGATCGGGAAACGATAAGGTAAAAAGACTGCTGGCAGAAATGCGCGACAAGCGTAGGCGAGATACGCGCTGCTGGACGACGGAAATGTGCAGTGCGGCTTGCATCAGAAGAGGTGGGCCCGCAGAGTCGATGGTCGTGAACGTGGAATAAATGTGTTGTCGAGACACAAGCCGTAAATGTCTCTGTGGCGTTAAACCGACGTTAGAGGGGAATGTTCAATGCTTGAGATAATGCTTGATAGATAGAAAATGCGAGATAGTCCGTTCTTGATTAAATGCAGTTGTCGAGAGGACAGTGAGATGAATGAGCCTCTCCTAGCGGGGGGAGTTCGTGTCGCTACCGTCTGACAAACTAACCATGAGAATTTTGTGAGACGAAAAAGACGTCGCCAGACGGGTCCGTCGAGTGCCAGAGCGGGCGCTCACTTGGAGGACGCCAAAGGAGCGAGGGTGGCTGCACCAGCCTCGTCGACATTGCGGAACCGGTAAACTTCAGGATCGACGCCCTTGAGTCTCCTCCAATTGTTCCTTGAGGGCCTCGAGGTACTTAAGAGAGAAGAAGACGAACGATCAGTAAATGAAATGATAATGGAGTGCGTGGTGCGGGGAAAGAAACTAACCTCGATTGAGAATCAGGACTTTGCTTGCCTTCTGGTTCGAGGCGAAGAGGGTTTCCTTGAGACAGGCTTACCCTCCCTGAGTTCGTCATGTCTGGACTTGAATCGTTGCTTGCAAACTTTGTTTCAAGGCACGAATCACGGGAAGCATCGCCGGTTGCTGCAGTAAGGGTCCTCCGGGCTTGTGGATCTCGACGCCTTGCGCCTGTGTGGGGCCCGGGTGGCAGCCTGTGAGCGGACACAGCGACGGGTTGAAACGCGATGTTGAAGTGTCACAAATGTGACAAGTTGATCTTTCTTCTGACCATGCCCCGAAAACGCCAGCTATCTTCAGCCAAGGGTCCCTCCAAGGTAAGCTTGGTGTTATATGTTAGTATAAGAGATGTATCTCTGGTAGGTGAAGAAACAAAAGGCATCTGTCCCCAAGGCATCTGCATCAGGAAAAACGTTTTTTTCCCCAGGATGCCTTCTGACAAATTGATTTGATCAAGGTTCTGACAGGTCTCATAAGGCATTACAGAGTTGTACAAGACTATTTTTGGATGTCCAATAATTACAAAG
>Ga0307508_10006045_pt1 | contig 11421 bp, 11 predicted proteins | sample 9_EM_MG_FD_203089 | JGI IMG/M metagenome (GOLD analysis project Ga0307508, IMG submission 203089) | Populus trichocarpa ectomycorrhiza microbial communities from riparian zone in the Pacific Northwest, United States - 9_EM | ecosystem: Host-associated > Plants > Roots > Unclassified | place...
TTATGCCGTCACAACTGGACGGGTGTGACGACGTCCAATCAGACGTAAGCGCAGGACAGAGACACTCTCTCCCAGCGGCCCAGCGGCCCAGTGGCCCAGTGGCCCAGTGGCCCAGTGGCCCAGTGGCCCAGTGGCCCAGTGGCCCAGTGGCCCAGTGGCCCAGTGGCCCAGTGGCCCAGTGGCCCAGCGGTCGGGCGGCGCAGCGGCCCAGTGGTCGGGCGGCCCAGCGGCCCAGTGGTCGGGCGGCGCAGCGGCCCAGTGGTCGGGCGGCCCGGCGGCCCAGCGGCCCGGCGGGCGGCGAGGTCGTGAGCGGCTGGGACGCCGTTGGTGTCGGAGCAGGGGGCGCTTGTTCAGGGGAGGGCGGCCAGGGCCTGGTGGACGGAGCGGACGGCGCTGGCGCCCTCGCCGACGGCGGCGGCCACGCGCTTCATGGAGCCGGCCCGGACGTCGCCCGCGGCGAAGACGCCGGGGACGCTCGACTCGAACAGGAGCGGGTCGCGGCCGGCCGTCACCCAGTTCGGGCCCGGGTCGCCGGCCAGCTGGACGTCGGTCGGGATGAAGCCGTCGCCGTCGAGGGTCACGCCGGTCAGCCAGCCCGTCGCCGGGGTGGCGCCGATGAAGCAGAACAGGCCGAAGCAGCCGCACGCCGTGTCGACGCCGGCCGTCCGGTCGGTGAGCGTGACCTGTTCCAGGCGGGCGTCGCCGTGCAGGGCGGTGACCTCGGTGGAGGTCTGCACCGTGATCCGCGGCTCGGCGAGAATCCGCTCCACCAGGTAGTTCGACATGCCGGCGGCGAGGTCCTTGCCGCGTACGACCAGGGTGACGTGCCCGGCGTGCCGGGCCAGATAGATCGCCGCCTGTCCGGCCGAGTTGGCCCCGCCGACTACCGTGACCGGCTGGCCCGCCACGCCGCGTGCCTCCAGCTCCGTCGCGGCGTAGTAGATGCCCGAGCCGACGAAGTCGGCCCACCGCCGCAGCGGCAGGTTGCGATAGGCGGCGCCCGTCGCGATCAGCGCCGTCCGGGTGCGGATCTCGGTGCCGTCGATCAGCGTCACCACGTGCGTCGGGCCCTCGGAGCGTAGGTTGGTCACGCCGCACGGGCTGGCGAGGTGGGCGCCGAACTTCAGCGCCTGCACGACCGCGCGCGAGGTGAGCGCCGCGCCGCTGAGGCCGAACGGGAAGCCGAGATAGTTCTCGATGCGTGAGCTCGCCGCGGCCTGCCCGCCGGTGGCGACGGCGTCGAGCAGCACGGTTTCGAGGCCCTCGGACGCGCCGTAGACGGCCGCGGCCAGACCGGCCGGCCCGGCGCCGACGATGGTGAGGTCGGCGACGCCCTTCGGGGTACGCCGGTAGGTCAGGCCCAGCTGGTGGCTGAGCGCGCCGGGGCTGACCCGGGTGAGCCGGTCCCGCGGGGTGACCACCACCGGCAGGTCGTCGGGGGTGAGCCCGGCCGTGGCCAGCGCCTGCCGGCCGGCGGCGGACGCGCTGTCGATCCACCGGTGGGGCACGGCCTGGCGTTCCAGGAAGGTCTCCAGGGCCAGGCCGGCGCCCGAGCCGGTGTCGCCGATCACCTCGAGGTTGGCCGCGGCGCTCTCGGCGGCCAGTTGCCGCCGGGCCAGGAAGCCGCGCAGCAGCAGGTCGCTGAGCTCGGCGTCCTGCGCCATCAGCCGGCGGAACGCGGCGGGACCGATCCGGTGCACCAGGCCGGGCGAGGCGACCCGCGCGGAGAGGATGCGGGTCTGGCCGGTGAGCAGGTTGAGCTCGCCGACGAACTGGCCCGGCCCGGAACGCCACACCACCTCGTCGCCGCGCACCAGCTCGACGCTCGCGGTGCCGACCAGGATCAGGTCGGCGTCGTCGTCGCCGACCTCGAAGAGCATCTCGCCGGCCGCGACCTGCTCCGCCCGTCCGTACGCCGCGGCGCGCGCGAACTGCTCCTCGTTGAAGTGGTAGGACGCCGTCGCGCCCAGCTTGTCGGGCTGATCACCGATCTCGGGAAAGGACGACGTCACCGGTCGATGCTCTCAGACGCGCCGGCCGTACGGTATCGATGTGCACGTTAACAACCAGCTTTCGGCGCGGTGGCGGGCCCTTTCCGCCGAGGTGCGCGACGCCGCCGTGTACGGCGCCCGCGAGCGGATCCCGGTTCCGTCCGTGGATCGGCGCGCGGCCTGGTCCGGCGTCGGCGCCCCGATCGTGGAGCGGGCCGCCGCCGACCGCGGCGCCCCTTGGCCGCAGCCGTTGCTCTCCGCCTACGCCCGGTACTGGCGCGACGGCGTGCGCACCGGCTACGAGCAGCCCGCGGCCCGGCTCCGGGAGCGCACGTCCACCGCGGTCGTCGCGGCCGCGATCACCGGCGGCGACCGGGAGCTGGACGAGGCCGCGGACGGCCTGCACCTGTTGTGCGAGCAGAGCACCTGGTGCTGGGCGGCGCACGAGCGGCACGCGTCCGAGCGCGGGCACGTCGTGGCCGACGCAGACCGGCCGTTCCTCGACCTCGGCGCGGGGGAGACGGTGGCGCTGCTGGCCTGGGCCGACCTCGTGCTCGCGCCCGCGCTCGACCGGCGCGCCCCGGGCCTGCGTGACCGGATGCGCCGCGAGGCGCGCTTGCGCGTGTTGGAGCCGTTCCGCACTGACCGCACCTGGCATTGGCTCCACGGCCGCCTGCACAACTGGAGCCCGTGGATACACGGACACGTCCTGGCCGCCACGCTGTTCCTCGCGCCCGATCCGGCCGTGGTCGACCTGGTCGTCGACGGCCTCGGCCGCTACCTGGACGCCCAGAGCGTCGACGGCGGGTGCGACGAGGGGTCCGCGTACTGGTGGAACGGGCCGGCCCGGCTCGCCGAGGCGCTGCAGCTGCTCGACTGGGCCACCGGCGGCGGGTTCGCGCCGTGGGACCTGCCGCCGCTGGCCGAGCTGGCCCGCTACCCGCAGCGGGTCGACCTGGGCGGCGGCTGGGCGGTGAACGTGGGCGACGGGCCCGCGCGGCTCGATCCCGACCAGCCCTGGCACGTCCTGCACCGGTGGGCGCGGGCGGGCGGCATGGCCGACGTCGAGGCGTACGCGGCGGCCCGCCATCGCCCGCCCGCGGTGGCGGCGGGGCTGGGCCGGGCCCTGGTCGGGTTGCAGGACGCGGCGTGGCGTACGCCCGGGGCGCCGGATCACGTCGGGCCGGCGCGGTCGTGGTTGCCGCAGGTGCAGTTGCTGGTCTGCCGGGAGCCCTCGGGGCTCGCCGTCGCGGTCAAAGGCGGGCACAACGACGAGAACCACAACCACAACGACGTCGGCTCCTATCTCGTGGCGGTCCACGGGACGCCGCTGGTGATCGATCTCGGTCAGCCGACCTATACAGCCGCGTCGTTCACCGAGCGGCGCTACGAGCAGTGGGTGACCCGCAGCGAGTGGCACAACCTGCCGGTCATCGGCGGCCTTGGGCAGTCGCCGGGCGCGGCCTTTCGCGCGACGGACGTCGAGGTGGACGGCGACGCGATGCGGCTCGACCTGAGCCGGGCGTATCCGGCGTCCGCCGGCTGCGCCTCGTGGCGGCGGGAGGTGCGGCTCGACCGCGGCGGCCGCGCGGTCGTCGTGTTCGACGAGTGGGAGCTCGACGAACCGGATATTTCCGTGTGTCTGCACCACGTGCTGGCGGGGGAGCCCGTCGCGCACCGGCCGGGGGAGTTGATCATGAGGTTCGCCGGACCGCAGGTGGCGCGGCTGGGGTGGGACCCCGCGCTCGGCACGGGAACGCTGCGGCGGCGACCCGTCGACGACCCGATGCTGCGGGCCGTCTGGGGCGACGCGGTGCACCGCCTGGCGATCGGGGCGGCCGGCCGCTTCCGGCTCACCGTCACGCGAGGCGACGCCGGTGCCTGACCCGCTCTCGCCGTACACCGGCTACACCCGCCGGGACTGGGCGCGCGCGGCGGACCGGATGCTGCTCGCGGTCCGCCCCTTCGCCACGAGCGACCACGCCCGGCGCGCCCTGCCTGGCCGGGCGAGCGCCTGGGGCACCGTCGCGGCCGGCGCGGCGCCGGACCACCGGTCGGGGCTGGCCGGCGACGTCCGGGCGCGGCGCCGACGACTCCCGGATCATCAGCTCCGGCGAGATGAGCACCCGCCCGACTCGTCTGGGGGCAGCTCCAAGCGGCCGCGAGGCGCCGCCGGAGCCGCGGGTCAGAAGGGTGCGGGCCCGCGACCGACCAGGGACATCAGCACCTGGGTGGCGAGCAGACGCCGGACGCCGGTGACGGCGACCGCGCCGATCTGGTCGTAGGGGAGCTCCAGCTGGAGCCCGTCGCTTGCGTTGCGGAGCTCCGTGCTCACCTGGTCCGGGCGGAAGGTGCCCTTCCAGCCGTTGAGGTCTCCGCGGCTGTTGGTGCCGAGGGAAGCCATCCCGGCGACCCGTGCACCATCGACGAGAATCAGCGTTGCGGGACCCGAATAAGCCGTCATACCCCAACCGTAGCCGCTCCGCGCGCGCAGCGACCGCCGAGGCCCGCAGCATGTCAGGCTCAGCCCCCGACTGACGTGATCGCGCGAAGCTCGGCGGCCACCTCGGTGATCAGGTCGGCGAGCGACGCGTCGCTGCCGGGCGCGACCCAGCGGGCGTACGCGACCCGGAAGACCGTGACGCCGGACTCGGTGGCCAGGGTGGCCGTGGTCTCGCCGAGGCCCTTGGCGCGCAGGGCGGCGGCGACCGCGACCGCCAGCGAGCCCATCTTGCGCAGCTCACGTTCCTGCAGCTCGGGGCTGCTCTCAATGATGGACTTGCGCACCCGGGCCAGCTCGAGGCGGCTGGCGAACATCTCCTGCGCCACCCGGCGGAAGGCGGCGACGACCGCCTCGAAGGGGGCGGCGTCCGTCTCGGCCACCGCCTTGACCAGGATCTCCTCCAGTTGCCGGCTGCCGCTGAAGAGCGCCTCGCGCTTGTCGCCGAAGAGCCGGTAGAAGGTGCGTTTGTCGAGGCCCGCGCGGGCGGCGATGTCGGTGACCGTGGTCTGGTCGAACCCGCGCTCACGGAACAGCTCGACGGCGGCCGCCTCCAGGCGGCCGCGCGCGTCCGGTTGCCAGCGGGCCATGTGGCGATGGTATCCGATGTCACACTGCGACATTCTTTTCGTCCGAAGCATGTCGCATGGTGACATCGCGGGGTACGGTGATGTCGCAAGATGACATCGCTACTCACGAAGGAACAGCCATGCGCGTATTTGTCACAGGCGCCTCCGGTCATCTCGGCTCCGCAGTCGTGCCGGAACTGATCTCCGCCGGACACGAAGTCGTCGGCCTGGCCCGCTCCGACGCGTCCGCCGCCGCAATCGAGAAGCTCGGCGCTCAGTCGCGCCCCGGCGACCTGTCCGACCCCGACGTCCTCCGTGCGGAAGCGGCCGCCTCCGACGGCGTCATCCACCTGGCGTTCCGCCACGACCTCATGCTCACCGGCGACATGGCCGGCGCAGCCGAGGCCGACCTGGCAGCCCTCAGGGCACTCGCCGACGGCCTCGACGGCTCCGGCAAACCGCTCGTCGGCACGAGCGGGACGGGCATACTCGCAATGGGCGGCGTCGTCGGCCGCCCCGGCACCGAGAACGACGCCTTCCCGGGCGGCTACCGGATCGACGCGGAGAACCTCGTAGCCGGCCTGACCTCCCGCGGCGTGCGCTCCTCGATCGTCCGGCTCGCGCCGACGGTGCACAGCGCGCTCGACCACCACGGCTTCATCACCGTCATCGTCGCCGCCGCCCGGCGCAACGGGTACGCCGCATACGTCGGCGAGGGCGCCAACCGTTGGCCGGCCGTGCACACCCTCGACGCGGCCGAGCTCTACCGGCTCGCCCTCGAAAAGGCCCCGGGCGGTACGCGGCTGCACGGGGCCGCCGACGAAGGAGTCTCCTTCCGGCAGATCGCCGCCACCGTCGGCCGCAACCTCGACATCCCGGTCCGAAGCATCGGCCCCGACGAGGCGAACGACTACTTCGGCTTTCTGGGACCGTTCGCGCAGATGGACAATCCGACGTCGTCCGCCATCACACGCGACCTGCTGGGCTGGGCCCCCACCCGCCCTGGCCTGATCGCCGACCTGAACGAAGGGCACTACTTCCAGCACTGAACCATGAACGGTGGCCCGGGACTCCTGCTGGACGGGGCCAGCACCGGGCGGCCGGTTGCAGCGCCACCGCGCGCCGCGGTCAGCGCGGAGCCCGCGCCGGCGGGTCGGCCTCGCCCGCCACGTGGTGGGCCGGGTGGTCGGTCACCCGGTGTTCGGCCGTGTACAGCGCCTCTGTCACCAGCCGGCGTACGTGCGGGTCGGCCACCGAATACCTGGCCCGCCGTCCGTCCCTCCGCATGGTGACCAGTCCCGCGAGCCGCAACTTGCCCAGGTGCTGCGACACCGCCGGCCGGGCCGCGCCGACCGCCGCGGTCAGTGCCGTAACGTCCTGGTCGCCGTCCAGCAGGCACGCCATCAGCCGCAGCCGGGTCGCGTCGGCCAGCATCCCCAAGGTGGTCGTCGCGGACTGCACCACGGCGTCGCTCAAGGAGTGTTGTTGCAGGTCACTGGCACCTGCAACGTTGTCGCGTGCGTACATGAGCACATATTATCGGGGAGACAGCGCACCCACCACCACGCGCAAGGGATCTCCGATGGCCGCGCACGACCACGACGATCAGGCCCACCACCACGACCACGGCGAGTACGGGCACGGGCATGGTGACCAGGAGCAGGGCGGCGTGTGGCACCGGGTCAGGCACCTGATCACGCCCCACTCGCACGACACCGCGGACAAGGTCGACTCCGCGCTCGAGTCCTCCCGCGAGGGCTTGCGCGCTTTGTGGATCTCCCTGGCGGTGCTCGGCGCCACGGCCGCCGTGCAGGCGGTCATCGTCGTCTTCTCCGGATCGGTGGCGCTGCTCGGCGACACCCTGCACAACGTCGCCGACGCGCTGACCGCCGTGCCCCTCGGGATCGCGTTCCTGCTCGGCCGGCGCGCTGCCACCCGCGCGTACACCTACGGCTTCGGCCGTGCCGAAGACCTCGCCGGGATCGTCATCGTGGCCGTTATCGCCGCCTCGTCGATCGCCGCGGCCTGGACCGCGATCGACCGGCTGGCCGACCCGAAGGAGATGACCCACGTTCCGTGGGTGGTGGTCGCCGGCGTCGTCGGCTTCTTCGGCAACGAGATCGTCGCCCGCTACCGGATCGGCGTCGGCCGGCGCATCGGCTCCGCCGCCCTGGTCGCCGACGGCCTGCACGCCCGCACGGACGGCTTCACCTCGCTCGCCGTCGTGGTGGCCGCCGGCGGGGCCTGGCTCGGCTGGCGCTGGGCCGACCCGGTCGTCGGCCTCGCGATCACGGTGGCCATCGCTTTCGTGCTGAAGGACGCGGCCCGCGAGGTCTACCGCCGGCTGATGGACCGCGTCGACCCCGACCTGGTCGACCGGGCCGAACGGTCCCTGCGCACCATCGCCGGCGTACGGGATGTGTCCGGGATCAAACTGCGCTGGATCGGGCATCGCCTGCACGCCGAGGCCGGCGTAGTCGTCGACGCGAACCTGAGCCTGCTCGCCGCGCACGAGATCGCCGCCGACGCCGAGCACCAGCTCACCCACAGCGTCCCCCGGCTCACCGGCGCCACGGTGCACGTCGACCCGGACAGCCACCCCGGCGACGAGCACCACACCGAGCTGTCCCACGAGCGCCGCGACCGCCTGGCCGCCGCCGGATAGCGGACCACTGGATTTCACACCACAACCGACGGGGCGTGACTACGTCCATCCAGTTGTGAGCCCAAAGCAGAAGCTTTCTTCGTGGGCGCACGGCCCGCGGAGCGACCCCAATTCCACTCAAACGCCCTCAGGCGTCGCGGTCGTGCGGGCGGGTGCGGGCTATCTTCTCGGCGATCGCGTCACGGTCGTCGTCGTCGAAGGTGTGCGCGTCATGGTCCGCTTCGACCAGCGCGTACAGCCGGCTCTGGACCTTTTCCACCCGCGGGATGTCGGTCAGCACGACCTGGCCGCGCTCACCCGCCGACTCGATCGTCAGGGTGCCCGCGCCCAGGAGCCGCTCGAAGAAGCTGTGCCGGAACGACACATCGTTGATCCGGTTGAGCGGGATGTCGCGACCCTCGCGGGAGAACACGCCCACCCGCATGATGACCCGCTCGTTGGTGAAGACGTAGTGCGTGGTGCGCCACGTCAGCCACGGCCACACGGACAGCCACCCGAACACGATCAGTCCCAGGACGCCGATGGCCAGCAGGCCGAGGTTCTGCGCCAGTCCCTCGCCGGCGAGCACCAGGGCCGCGGCGCCGATCGCGGCCACGACGACGACCAGGAAGAACGCCGGGAGTAGCAGCACCTTCCAGTGCGGGTGCAGATGGATCTCGACATGCTCGTCCTCGGTGAGGACGCTCTGCGGGAAGCCCACCACAACCTCCTGATCTCAACAACTTGCCGAGAGAATAGCGGTAGACCGGTAGGACCGTGGCGTTCGTCCCGTCGGCAAGGGTTTGAGGCGCGGGGCCCGGGGCGACTGGGCGAACCGCCCGGCTTGCGCGCCCGGTCGCCGGCGGCTCAGCGTTTCCGGGCGATGCCGCCGGCCATGAGGCGTTCGGCGACCGACAGGGTGTGGTCGATCGGCGCATCCGGACGCCACTGCGGCAGGGACACGAGGCCGGCCGCGGCCCATCCTGGTGACAGCGGTCACATCCCCGTGACCTCCCGTTCATCAGGAGGCTTTGCCGTGACGACTACCGTCCCACCGCCCGTGCCGTTCGACCCCGAGCTCGCCGCCGCGCTGAGCGTGCTGCACGAGCAGATACCGGCGGCGCTGACCGCCGACATGATCCCGATGATGCGCGCCGGCGCCGCGGCGGCCGGGGCCTCCGACGATCAGCTGAGCCGGGGCGGCAAGTACGCCGTGGCGGCGCGGACCGTGCCGGGCCGCCCGGGCGACCCGGACATCTCCCTGCTGATCTGTACGCCGACCGACGCGGCCGGGCCGCGACCGTGCTTCTACCACACGCACGGCGGCGGGATGATCCTCGGCGACTACCGGATCGGCCTGCTCGAACTCCTCGAGGAGGCCGAAAGGTACGGCTGGAGCGGTCCGGCGAGCCGGGCCCGGTGGACGCCATGATCCTGGAACGCGCCGCGGGCGCGGCGCGTGCGGTCCTCGACCGCACCCGCGGCCGCGTCGTCGCGGCGGACCCCGCGCTGGTCGAGCTCATCGTCGACGCTTCGGCGCCCCGGGACGTACGCGAAATGGCCGTTCGCGCCCGCAACCTGGCCGCGGCCGGGCCCCTGCGGGCGGTCGCGACTGTCTCGGGGCCGGCCCTGCTAGCCCACGGCGCGCCCGCTCCGCGCGGCCGTGCCGGAATCGGTCCCGCGGTGGCCGCCGCGGACCTCCCGTCGTCCTACGCGGCGGCCCGGATCGCGCTGCGTTTCGCCGCCGAGGGCACCGACGAGGACCCGGGCGAGACCGTGGTGCGCCACGAGGACCTCGGAGGCTTGGCGCTGCTGGCCCTCGTGCCGAAATCCGACAGTTCCGCGCTCCCCGACCTGCGGGCCCTCGACCACGCCGTCGCGGCCGCTCCGTGGGCGCTGGCCACCCTGCACGCGGTGGCCACGACCGCGAGCCTGCGGGCCGCCGCCGCCGCGTTGCGGGTGCACCACTCGACCCTGCAGGACCGCGTCGTGCACGCCGAACACCTGCTCGGATGGCCGGTCCGCGAGCCGGACGGCAAGCTGCGGCTGCGACTGGCCCTCGCGCTGCGGCGGCTGCGACGGCACCCAGGGTGAAATCCGGATTCCCGCCCCTGTTCGGCTCGGTGCCACCTGGACTGTGGGCCGGACCACTCTCCAGATCAGCCAGCCGGCGCTCCGCCTTACGGGTGGTGTTGCCTTCCGGGCACGTCGGTGATGCTGATGAAACGTCTGTCGGGTGAGGCCGTTCAAGGGGGAGCGTGGGATGTCCGTGACCGATGTGGCCGTTCTCGGAGCGGGTCCGTACGGGCTCGCCGTCGCCGCGGCGCTGCGCGGTTCCGGTGTGGAGCATCGCGTGATCGGCGACCCGATGTCGTTCTGGCGGGAGATGCCGCAGGGCATGCGGCTGCGGTCGAACTGGACGGCCACCTCCATCGCCGACTACCGCGGCCCGGTGTCGCTCGACGCGTACCGCGCCGCGACGGGCAGCAGCTTCGGCAGGCCGGTCCCGCTGGAGAACTTCATCGCGTACGGCGAGTGGGTGCAGGCCCGGGTCGCGCCCGACGCCGACCGTCGCGTCGTCACCGACCTCGCCCGGGCCGGCGACGGGTTCGAGCTCACGATGCACGACGGCGACCGGGTGCGGGCCGCGCGGGTCGTGGTCGCCGCCGGGATCGCCCCGTTCACCCGCCGGCCGTCGCAGTTCGCCGGCCTGCCGCCCGAGCTCGCCTCGCACACCGCCGACCATCGCGACCTGTCGGCCTTCAAGGGCCAGCGGGTGCTGGTCGTCGGCGGCGGACAGAGCGCGCTGGAGTCGGCGGCGCTGCTGCACGAGTCCGGCGCCGACGTGCAGGTGCTGGTCCGCAGGGACCACCTGATCTGGCTGCACGGCGGGAAATACCATCGCCGGCTCGGCCCGTTCAGGACCCTCTTCTACGCGCCCACCGACGTCGGACCGCTCGGCCTGTCCCGCGTCGTGGCCGTCCCCGGCCTGTTCCGCCGACTGCCCCGCTCGGTGCAGACGCCGGCGGCCCGCCGCGCGATCCGGCCGGCCGGCGCCGAGTGGCTCATCGAGCGCCTGCGCGACGTGCCGATCCGGCTCGACTGGCCGGTCCGCGAGGCCGTCCGCGACGGCGACCGGGTCCGGCTCGTCTCGGCCGGCGGCGAGACCGTGACCGGCGACCACGTCCTCTACGGCACGGGCTACCAGGTGGACATCAACCGCTACCCGTTCCTGGGCGCCGAGGTGTGCAGCCAGATCCGACAGGTCGGCGGCTACCCGGTGCTCGGGCCGGGCCTGGAGTCGTCGGTGCCCGGCCTGCACTTCGTCGGCGCCCCCGCGTCGTGGAGCTTCGGGCCGATCATGCGGTTCGTCTCCGGCGGGTGGTTCGCCAGCCGGGCGGTCGCGGACGCCGTCGCCGGCCGCCCCTCGACCCGCCAGTTCGCACCGGACCCCCGCTGATGGCCCGTGTCCCCGCGCGCCCGGGCGCGGTGGTGCTCGGCGGCGACTACCAGGGGCTCGGGATCGCCCGCAGTCTCGGCCGGCACGGGATCCCGGTCGTGATCGTGGACGACGAACGGTCCATCGCCCGATCCTCCCGGTACGCGGCGGCCGGCGTACGCGTCCCGCGTCTACGCGACGACCAGGACGTGCTCGACGCGCTGGCCGCCGCGCGTACCCGTCACGGTCTTGCGGGGTGGGTGGTCTTCCCGACCCGC
>Ga0307508_10006046_pt1 | contig 11420 bp, 9 predicted proteins | sample 9_EM_MG_FD_203089 | JGI IMG/M metagenome (GOLD analysis project Ga0307508, IMG submission 203089) | Populus trichocarpa ectomycorrhiza microbial communities from riparian zone in the Pacific Northwest, United States - 9_EM | ecosystem: Host-associated > Plants > Roots > Unclassified | place...
TGCTGTCGTCATTTGCCATACATCTTCCAAATTCCTAGAATGTTTCTGCAGAAAAAGGGGCGAAGGTGGTTATTGGGGAGGGCATTGGCGGTGGTGGCAGTGGCGGACATGATTGCAAGGAGGGTTGCAATCAGGGTGATGGTGACTGACGGTGGTTCGGAAGAAGTTGGTTTCCACTGGGGTGTTGGTGCTAGCTCGGATGCCCACTAGGCCGGCCCACCCGCAGATTTACCACTGGGCTAGCCCAGTCACCTAAGAAATTCTACCCACCGTCCGGCCAGTTCGTAGATCCAGCCCATTCATACACGGGCCGCCAGTCTATAGATGGGCCGGCCCATCTATAGACCGATCTTTCCTCCCACTGGGCTAGAACATATATGTAGGCTTCCCCAACTGTAGGCAACAGAAGGGAGATAAATGTTCCGTTCTACGGGACTATGTATGTAGCGAAGGAGCACAGAAGGGGGGGTTCATAGTGGTCGGGGGTGCGAGTGGAGTGGCGGCCAGCGGCGAGCTAGGGGCAACCCGGGAGAGGAATAAAAGGCCGGACTTGAGGCCTTTGGACCCTCCCTCCTCACCACCGCACCCACCCACCATCCCGCTCCGGACTCCCAGTAGCTCTGCGGAGACTGGGCGGAGCATCCCAGCAGCGCAGCCCTCGCCGGCAGGCTACGGGCCCGGGCAACACAAAGAGGAGGAAGTGATTGGTGGACTGGTTCCAATGTATCTAGTGGATTTGATTTGTTTGAGTGGTATCGATGGGAAATAGTTACAGTGTTTTTGGTGGACACGAGGGCGAGGGATCTCCAGTAGGTATGTACGTAGAGTAATAAACTACCATACACGAGTCCTATAGAAGATCTTCCCACAAGGCGATGCGGTCACGGCATGTCTCCTGTATACGGCACCAGTTCCATATTTCCGTGCTCGTCCCGCTGCAACTCTCCCTACAATGTTTGTCAGCAAAAAAGGGGGTATGTACTGCAAAACCGGACGGGATAGCCTACGATCAAGTTCAACATGTCGTCCTCGGTCAGATACCCAGATCTCAGCGCGGCGAGGGTGCCCTCGTCCCTGCCCGTCTCGTCGAGGGCCGTGAGGGCAAGTGCCAGCTTGCTGCGCTGGAGGCCCAGCAACCGAGTCTCGATGGTCCGCCCCGTGACGAACCGCAGGACTTCCACCTCCTTTGTCTGCCCGAGACGGTGCACGCGGTCGAAGGCCTGCAGCTCGATGCCGGGGTTCCACCAGAGGTCGGTGCAGATGACCCTGTTGGCGAAGGTCAGGTTGAGGCCCAGACTGCCGGTCATGATGGACACGAGGAGGATGACGCCGTTGTTGTTCCCGCGCACGGCCTCGAGCGCGGCCTCGCGGTCGGCCATGCTCATCCCCCCCTGGTAGCGCCGACACTCCCAGCCTTCGTGCTCGGCGACGAACTCGACGATGTCGAGCATCTTCGTGAACAGCGAGAACACCACGATCTTGTCGTCGCGCCCGCCCGCCCGCCACACCTCCAGCTGCTCCAGGATCGCGAGCGTCTTCGAACTGTGCACGAACTCGTGCGCCTGCGGGTTGTATTTGAACCGGATCCCGCCGTCCGCACCCGGGGTGTCGCGCAACGGGTACGACAGCCCCCCCAGGTACGACAACATGTGGATCGGCTTGCCGTCGACGCGCACTGCGGGCAGAGCGGTGTCAGTGGCCGGCAAACGCGGGGGGGGTGGGAAGGCGGGCGGGCGGGGGGATGACTTACGCGCGAGATACGGGTGGTTGCAGATCTGTCGCAGCCGCATGATCTGGGAGAGGACGCCGAGCGCGTTCGACATGACTGTCCCGTCCTTGATGTACTGATTCACGACGGTGATCGCCACGTCCTCCGTGTGTTGGTACGCGGCCCACTGCTGCGGCAGCAGCTTTATCCAGCGGATGCCGACGCGCTTCTCGGGCAGGGTGATCAGCGGCTTTCCGAGCAGCTTATCGTCCTTCGTCCGGCGCAGCATGAACCCCTTCAGCATGTGCTTGACCCTCTGCGCCTTCTCGATAGTGTCCTTCTCCGCCACGGGGCCCATCAGGCCGCGCCAGTCCTGAAGGGCGGCGAAGCGCGGATGCCGCAGGAAGCGTACGATCGGGAGAATATCCTCGAGGCGGTTCTGTATCGGCGTTCCCGAGAGCGCCCAGGTGTTGACGGCGCTCAGGGCCTGGCAAGCGAGTGATGTCTGGCCGAGCGAGTTCTTGACGTGCTGACTCTCGTCGAGGATCACGCGCCAGAAGTTGACCCTGTGCAGCACGCCACGCTTCGACCACCACCGGCGCTCCTGCTCCTTGTTCAGATCCGGGAGCAGAGGATGGTGCGGCTGCTGCGGGAAACTGTGCAGCACTCCTTGGTACGTGCACAGCACGACATCGAACTGGTGGAATGCATCCGCCGCCAGCAGCTTGTGCGCCCCGTGGTGGACGTGCACGCGCAGTGCGTCCTGCATGCAGTGCCGCTCGATCTCAGCGCGCCAGTACTCGAGCAGCGCAAACGGGGTGACGATGAGGGTCACAGTCGGGGCCGCGGTGGGTGGGTTCCTACAGATCGTCGCGATGGCCTGTATAGTCTTTCCGCAACCGTCAGCCGTGAAACCCACCTCTACACCTCGCGCCACGGAGTGCCAAACCTTGCCCATCCCCATAGTGTCGGCAAGGAGTCCCCCGCGCGGCCGCCGCCTCCGCTGCTCGCGGGAGACCATCCAGTGGACGCCGAGGACCTGGTGGTTCATCAGCGGGGTGCGCATGCGCGGGAGGACCCACTCGGCGCCGTATAAGTCCGCCGGGACCTTTCTCATGCCGAGGGCCCTTGCGGCTTTCACGATCCTCTGCCTGTCGCTCGGCGGCCTTCCGCGGCCGCACTCGTCGCAGTGCGGGAAGCTATCGTCGACGGCCGGGTGCGTGCACTCTTCCCCTCGCTCTTTAAGTCTCCTCTGCTGCTTTTCACCTTTGCCGTCGCCGTCATCGTCGGACGAGGAGTCGCCGCGCGGAATGTACTGGTCCTGCCACACCATAGTCGGAAACCCGTTCGGATGCTTCCTCTCGAGCCGCTTCTGCTGGTAGGCGTAATCCGCCATCTGCGTCAGGTCGTAGTCGGGCACGTGGTAGCCGACGGCCACGCGGGCGTCGGAGAAGTAGGCTCGCACCGCCTCCTCGTCGCTGGTGTCCTCCGACGAGGGGGAGGAGTAATCAAAGGTTCCGGAGTTCCCGTACCCCCCCGCCGGCACCGGCGTCGATGTGGAACCGCTCGCAGTGTTCGGTTGTTGGTTTTGCATGGTCTCTGGTGGCAAATAATGTGGAGACCGGTCGGCGGGCGCACAGGCGGCCTTTATGTATACCGGCCTCCCCACAGATGGCTTCTATGGCAACCGCAGTGGTCTTCCCGGCCCTTCTTTGAGCAACCAAGTTTGTAGCTCGACTCGGAACAGCCCACCAGCGAGCATGCGAGCAAACTGATGTCTGCCGTGAATGCGAGAGAAGCTCGACAGCGGGACACTGCTTGCAGCTACGGAGAGGTTCCATACCGCTCGCTCGGTGGATGTGAAAACTCCATTGTTGACGCTCATCAAGCTGGCATCGCAAACACAGGCGTCGACATGGGGAAGCATCCTGGAAGACGGTCCTACCCCGGAACCGGTCTTGTGGACAGTGGGTGATGCCAGCTGGCGGAACGGTATTAGCCATCTCCATATCACTGCCACACGTGCGGACCGATGTAGTATGCCCGCGAAGGGCCTCACCGGTTCTCACTCGCCGTGTCTTTGTTCGGGTTTCTCTTGTTCTTGTTCTTGTGATTGTCAGCTCATCTGCCGTATTCCGTCAGCGTCGTATATCCGCCTGGTAGGTGATTGCTCTGGCCAGCGATGGAACCTCCGTACGTCCTCGATACCTCACCTGCATGGGGAAGATCAAAGCTTCGAATAGACGGACCGGCAGTCGCAGTTTGCGCTTGCATCAGGCCATTGAAAGGAATTTGATGCAATCCACGCCGCTCCACGTCCAGTAGCTATCATACAGTAAATGGTGGCAAAAAGACAAAGGCGAGGTATATATCTCCAATAAAAAATCGAAAAAAAAATCAGCCGCCACAATTGACACTCCCGATTCGCGGGGCTCAAAAACTTCCGAGGTCGATATTGAGCACCTTCACCATTCTTCCATCCTCCTCCTCGTGCGCCTCCGCGCCCACGCCGAAGAAAGGAACAACAGCAATCTTTACGACTTCTTCGAGCAGCCCCTCGATGACGGTGCCGAGATCATCGCCAGTCTGTTTGAAGTCGGGATAGGCGTTGACTTCCAGTAGGGAAATGCCCATGCTCTCGTTGACGACGAAGTCGACACCGAAGAGCTCGAAGGCGTTGGGGAGGGTCTGCTGCTGTTAAACTTGTGGGAGTATTAGCCGGGGAGGGTGGTACCTGGAAGTGGACTCTCTGTCCCCTGGCAGCGCCCTCGAACACCTCCGCCACTGTGTTGCGAATCTTGTCCCAGATGCCTTTCGCGTGCGATGGCTGGAGCTCCGCCAACTCCCAGAACGCGCGGACACTGCCCTCCCTCTCACCGCTCTGCAGACACGTGTTCGTCAGGTGCGCCGACAGATCCTGCGCGCTCTCCCACGGCGGCGAGTACTCCTTCGCGGCGAACAACGCCAGCATGGGCTTATACACATACACTTCCAGACTACCGACGGCGAGGACGTACGTCCTGATGTGCCACTTGCGGTTATTGATGAGCAGTGGCGGGTGAATGTACTTCTGCGCGACAAAGTGTCGCAGCTGGCTGGTGACCACTGAGGTATCCCCCTTCACCTCTCCGCTGTGCTCCTCCTCGCCGTCAGTGTCTTCATCAAAGCTCTCAAAGATCTCGGTCAGCTCCTGCGTGGTGCTGAAGAGTCTGATACCCTGGCCGCGGTCGGACATGCCAGGCTTCAGGATCCACCACTCGCGCTCGGACGCGGGCTTGTCGTTCTCCTCGTTTGCCGCCAGGGAGCTGGCGACCTCGTAGGCTTCCATCAGCGCCTCGTCCAGGAACTCGGCAAAGTCGAGCTCGAAGTCGCAGGTGAGTGGGAAGGTGAGACCCAGGAGCGCGTCGGGGTTCTTGGCGAGATAGTGTCGCACCGTGAGCGCGAGGTGGTGCTTGCGGATCAGCGCTTTGCTGGTCGTTGTCAGTATCATCCCGATGAGGGAAAAGGGAGGACTACCGGATGATGTAGGAGCAGCACAACGTGGTTTCTGGTCTCTCCATGATCTCGTCGAAGGGAATCTTCTCGTATGCGGACCAGTTCAGCACCTTGACGTCTTTGGGGAGGTGCGAGCTGGCATCCTTTAGGATCTTGATGGAAGGAATATACTTCCGTAGCGCAGCGATAATCTTGGGCTCTACATAGGCATCTTCGTAGTCTACGAGAGCATATACGTCTGGGCCCTCAGTGAGACTGAGTTTCTCGGTATCAACCACCAGCGCATTAGATTCTCCTTCCCTGGTGCCACTATAAGAAACCTGCCAGTCAACCACACACGGAAGAAAAGAGAAAGACAGCACGAGAAACAACAACAGATGAAGTGATTCGCCAGGATGAAAGAACAGTGCCGAAGATCCCCTCCCAAGCCGCACTTACAGATGAACCTCCTTCCCAATCAGATCCGCACCACCGTGCATGAAATTGGCCTTAAGTGGCGTGATGCTATTCGCCAGATTCAGCGCCGTCCTGATGGCCAACAAAGTGAACGAACGTACCTGATGTGGCCCTTTGCGACAGCCCATCCGTCGTTCCCGGGCTCGGAGGCCTCAACCGAAGCGAAGACGTCGTGGAACTTGGGCGCCCATTTGAACTTCTGATGTCTCAGTCCTTTCTTCGGCTTGTTCTCTCCGTCAACATCCCTGCCCTGCTCGCCCTTCTCACGTACCACCGCCTCGCTCTCCTCAGGCGACAACTCGTCATCTACGTCCACCGGCTCGAACGAACTTCCCGAAGCCCAGTAATTCTGCAGCATGTACGTGTAGAGTATCTTGGTGTCGGGGCCCTCGATTCCCTCCAGCAGCGGGACGTTGACGGAGTAGAGGTCAACTCCCTCCTTCCAGTTCTCGTGGAGGAATTTTATCACCCTGACCGCCGCCAGGGAGGCCCCCGCGATGATGGCCGGATCGTGATTGCGATTGAAGAACGCATACGAGAGAGCGACCGCGCGCTTGCCATTGACGGCGGCCTCCATCGCACCACCGATGGTTCCGGACGAGAGCGCAAACACGGCCGTCGAGTTGCGTCCATAGTTGGGCCTGCCCCTCCCCCTCCAATTCCCATTAGCACCCCCTTCCTCACTCCCGCCCCAGCGCGCGCACCCACCCGCTCACGACCAGATCGATGGGACCCTTCTCCTGAAAGTAGTGGTGTATGCCGATTTGGGCACAGCTGGCGGGGGTGCCGTCGACGAGGACCCATTCGTCGCCATCATCACCGTCGGGGCGCGGACGGTCGTGGGTGGTTCCGTCGTCGGCGTGCAGAGTTCCCGGCCGGAAGTACGTTGGCGTCACGGTCTTGCCGACAAGATGCGCCTTAGCGATCCAGCTACGCTGTGTGTGGGGCAAGACGACGGAGACAGTGGCGCCGATCGAACGCAGCTCGGTGACGAACGAGTGAATGTACGGCGAGGAGACTTTGGAAGGCGGGCCGTCGTCGTTTACAACCTGGATTGAACCGTTGAGTGGGGAGAAAATGCAGGGAGATTGAGGGGAATGGGGAGCATACGAGGACGTGCATTTTGATGGCGGGGGGTTAAAGGGGTATCTGGTATAGTTGATGTTGCAATTGAAGGAGCGTGGCAGTGGTAGATATGTAGATAGTGTGAGAGTGTGGGGAAGGTTCACGGCGCGTGGGTTCGGGACAATCCTAATTACCCCACATTTGTCGGATCCCTGTGTTCGAGGCCAGCTGTTGGCTTGACTTTCTCTCAAGAATATATAATAGTACCAGTGCTTGGCCGCGAATTACTTATTCACCATAACAGCGGGCTGCGTACATACAAAGAAGAGCCCTTCGAATATCCATCCTTCATCCACATGTTTTCCAAGCTATTCCAATATTGTGGCGGGAGGGGGCCTCCGAACACGACCAGGAGCTCCGGATCCCCAGTAAACACCACGTGCTTCCGACTAGACTAGCGAACAGATTTGCTCTCTGCGAATACCTCCCACGAATTCCTCGGCCTCTCCAGAACAGGTGCGTTAGAACATTCCCGCGCACACAGTGGAAGGGGGGGGTGGGGGGGTAACCAAAACAACTTTGTTCCAATCCTCAACCCTATCGCCAACACCGAGGGGAGCAGAGGGTTTCAAGAGAGAGCGGTTCTCGGTGGACAGTGTGGCCATCACGAGTATGCACGACTTCACTTCGCGGGGCGAAATACTCAGCGACGGACAGTCCTGGGTGATTGGGACGGTGTCGAAGGGAAGAGGAGCCCAGGGACGAGCCGGATGCACCAGTGCTGGGCCTTGTACTTCCGCAAGATCTCCAAGAGCCATCTGTCCCCCTCGGTGACGCAAGATGGTCCCTTGGATGGCTCCCACATTGGGTGGATGGAGCTCCATCGCACCGCCTTCAGCAATCGGCGCCCCGAGAAGAGAGAGTCGAGTTCGCTCGACGAGAGCGCTCCGACAGTTGCGTCTTCAAGGCACCGGTTGCTTGAAGACCTTGTAGAGCTGGCTGGCAGGCACGGGTCGCCGTTCCGTGGGTGTCGCCCTGGCGTCGTCACTGGGCAATGTGACCAACGTGAGCGTCTTGCGGTTGGAATAGAGCTCTGCCGGTCGGAGTGTCCGCTGGGACGGCGAGGAGTCAGCGAGCCAGTGCTGCTCACTGCTCCATGCGGGACCGATAAAGATCTAAACGTGTTCGGCCGCCTGCATCCCGAACATGAGTTTCCAGGGGAGTGTCCCTGACCAGATACTTCAGGCTCCAAAGTCCCAGGTAGCGGCGGGTGTGATAGGTGAAGGCTGTTCCTCAACTGGGCGGGAATCCAAGGTTCAGCGCCGGCCCTACAGTTATAGCCGACGCGAGCAAGCGCTTCGGTCATTTCGCGCTACGGACGGAGCAGCCGAGGGGACCCAATCGGACCGGGTCGTCGCAGCCTTGTACCCAACCTCCAGCTCGCACATCCGGTCCATGCGACGCATCAGCGCGGCAAACCCGGCTAGCGGTGGCCGTGTGCCGCGGCGAGCGGTCCCGGACTAACTACCTCCCACCGGGAACGTGAAGCTTCCTAGATGCACAGCTGCGAAGAACGCCGCGGAGCCCCTCGTGAGGGAGGCGAGGGGAGGGGGTCGGAAAGGGAGGCGGATTCGATAGCTGAGGTCTCGAGAGCGAGCGGGCATAGCTTCCCCCATGCGCGCCACATACGGAGAATGGCCTCCCGAAGGAGTTGGACTGCAGAGCGAGGATCAGGAGCCGCGTCCGGACATTCAAGCACTGGCTGGGTGGATCGAGGGGCTCGGGCGGGGCATGGGCAACGCTATGGCGGAGATCGAGGGACCGGAACGGAGCAGGCTGTAATTTCTGCGTAGCTACGCAGCTACGTAGCCACGTAGCCGGCAGGTTGGCAGGCTGGCATCCACGACGCCCATTCCCGGCCGACAGGTAGGGAAGTTGGCGAATGCGTGCGGCCAGCCGGTGCGCCGTGTGCACCCACGGTCCGGTGGAGACCGCGGACACGGCGACGGCATCCCTTCGCCCGAAGGAGACCGTTCCCGCGGCTGGCAGGTACAAGCACCGCCGCCAACACTGCCCGCCCGGCGCTTGTGCCCGCGTATGCGAGTGACATCTGGTGTTTGCGTCCGACCCGGCCGACGGCGCCGCAGAGGACGGGGTACCCAGCCTGGCCGCGAAGGAGGATCCGCAACGTCCGCCCGTCCTCCGCGCCTGGCCAGCCCGCCACGAACAAGCCCGGCTCCGGGCACTCGATGCTTGGGAAGCACGTGAACGGCCGGCAACCGGCTGGCGCAACAAGCACGCCGCCGAGTCGGCGCTGGCCGCCGTCGGGTAGGGGGAGGGGGGGGGGGGGGGGGGGGGGGCCGGGTTCTCCATAGTCCAGTACGTCCGTCCTGGGACGTCTGACGGGACTTTCTCCAGTCTGTTCATAGCTAGGACGGGACGGACTATTCCATTCCGTCCTTGATCTCGGACGGGACTAAATACAATTTACGCCGTCCGTCCAACCTCTGGACTGGGACGACGGCGGTCGACTGCCAAGACACCGCAAAAATGGTGATATTTCCGGAACCCAGCTAGATCTGAGTTATCTCATCAACAAGGCCACCATTTCTAGCGGGAGTTTGGCAGAAGCTGCTTTATCTGGTTGCGGTCGGGGTGCGAGTCTCCGCCAGAGTAAGATTTAGGGAAATTTTCATTCACCGAGTGCAATTACGTGACATATTACATAACAATATTACTGCCGTCCGTCCCACAGCGTGGACGAGGACGGTCCCCGTCCTCCCCCCATCACAGACTGGACGGACTACCTCAGTACCGTCCTCCACACATCACGAACTGGACGAACTATCCCAGTGCAGTCCGTCCAGAGCTTGGACGAGACTGCCAATATCCCGTCCGGACCGGACTATGGAGAACACTGGGGAGGGGCACTGTGCACGGCACATGGATGCGTGCTTACGTATGTATCTAGTCTCCCGGGCAGCCCCCCTGCGCCGGCATCACCTAGTTATGTAGCCGCAGCTAGATATCTCTCTGTGCGTCTTCCACAAGTCCTCGGTATCTGCACCCCCCTAGGCCACATACATACTCTATGTACACGTAGCACAGGATCCTTCCTACCAGGGAGGGGTGCAGCATGCGGTGTGCTGATCCGTCCATGCGGCTCTTCAGACAAACCATGCAGGCGGGGCAGGCAGGGAACGGATGTGCGCAGAGCACCTCTGGATGCGGTGCTGGACGGGGCTGGACTCCGATCCCGCTCTCCAGCCGGCGCCTGCCACGCAGAGGGGCGGGAGTCTCCGGGCGGCCAGACCCAGGCACGCACAGCACGGCGTGGAGCAGCGGGCGCGCAGGGGCCAAGGGGGGCGTGTATCGCAGGCAGCGGTCGGGGTGCGAATATTCCCCGAGATGGCTGCGCACGAGCATGCACGTATGCAGAGCGGCGAGGGCTGGCTGTGCCGCAGACACGGTGTCGGACCACATACATACATGCGTCGGTTGCACCAGCTGCGGCCTCGCTCCCTGGCGCTCGCCTTCAGTGTTCCGGCCCGAACCCGCAATGCACGCAGCCCACGTCCTGGCTGCGCTGGAGGCCCGGGAGCCGGCAGCAGCAGGACGCACACTCTCGGGTTCTCGCCGCGCACGAACGTCTACATGGACGGTGTGTCCGCCCAGCTCAACTACAACCGCGACCGAACGCAGATTCTTCCTCCCCAACGGTGGCCGCCAGCACTGGACACGGTGGCAGACACTCGCTCGGACAGAACGCCCCGATCTCGACGCCCGTCGCCCGCGTGGCCACGCCCGCCGCCGCCGGGGCGCTGCTCGCGGGCGGGCGGCACTGCGCGATGGGACACGTGGGCTGGGGACAGCGGCCGCCCGACGCCGCGAGCGCCGAGGTCGCCGGGTCGTTGGCGGGGCGACGTGCGCGCTGGGAGCGGGCGAGACGGGACGGGACGGGACGGTGCACCCGAGAGACGAGAGGAGGCACGACAGCGCTGCCAGAGTCGAGTTGCCGCGGCTGGCGGACTTGCTGGTTGGGTGTCTCGAAGGGGCCGACTTGCTGCTCGCCCGCTCGCCGGCGGGTGGAGCTGGAACGTGTGTGTGTCTGCGGCCGCGCCGTCGCGAGTGGCTGCTCTGGACTGCTCGCAGCCGCAGCGGCCAGCTGGGCCTGGGCTTGAAGGATTCTAGCGTGAAGGCTGTTAGCTTTGCGGAGGCCGGGCGTCACGAGGACAGCAGAGGTACCGGGGCAAGTGCCTGCCCGCTCTCGCCCCGCGCGAGAGCAAACACGCTGCGCCCGCCGGTTTGTCAGCCATCGCCGCCCAGTGGGAGGGCGCCGTCGGCATGGGGAACCGGCATCCTTCCCAGCGTGCAGTCAATCGTGCACCGCGTCCACATACCTCCAGCCATGTCTCCACGGCGCCAAATTGCAGATTCTCCCAAACCTCCCCTCCCTCGCCTCGCCATTCCCCCGCATCTCCCAAAAAGCAAACACAACCTTTGATTTTATTCGGTGCCCGGTCGACGGATTGGACACGCCGGTCTTCACCGGCCGGCCTCGGCATGTGGGAAAGAGAGAGGCTAACGGAGCGTGGGAACGGCCCATGAGGTTGTTTCGTTCACTCGATCGCAATATCGATGGGGGGGGGGGGGGGGGGGGGGGGGGCCACCCCCCCCGCCAAAACCCCCGTTAACA
>Ga0307508_10006048_pt1 | contig 11420 bp, 11 predicted proteins | sample 9_EM_MG_FD_203089 | JGI IMG/M metagenome (GOLD analysis project Ga0307508, IMG submission 203089) | Populus trichocarpa ectomycorrhiza microbial communities from riparian zone in the Pacific Northwest, United States - 9_EM | ecosystem: Host-associated > Plants > Roots > Unclassified | place...
GCTGCCGGCCGTCGAGAAACACCTGGAGGCGGTGGCCTCGGCGCGGCCGCCGTTCGTGGTCCAGCTCCGCGGCACCGGTACGTTCCGGCCGGTCACCGAGGTGGTGTTCGTGACGCTGGCGCAAGGGATCAGCGAGTGCGAGCTGCTGGCCGGCGCGATCGCCGCGAGCGAGGGCGTGCACCGGGACGCCCGGTTCCCGTACCACCCGCATGTCACGGTGGCGCAGGACGTGCCGCCGGCGGCGCTGGACGCGGCGTTCGAGGATCTGGCCGGTTTCAGCGCGCGGTTCGAGGTCGTCGCGTTCACCCTGTTCTCGCACGGCGGCGAGGGTCCGTGGCGGCCGCGCCGGGACTTCCCGCTCGGCCGCTGACACCTCGGTTACGGTCTGCCCGTGAACCTGATCGACCGGGCGTACGACGCGGCTGCCGCCCGGATCATGCGTGTCCGGCTCAGGTCGAAGTACTTCGACCACCTCAGCCGGGCCCTGCTGCGCTTCACCGACGTCCAGGGTGGCCGGTTGGCCGCCGCCATCGCCTATTACGGCTTCTTCGCGGTCTTTGCGCTGCTGCTGATCGGCTACTCGGTCTTCGGCTTCCTGATCAAGGCGAATCCCGATCTGTTCACCGTGGTCCAGGACTTCTTGCGGACCAACCTGCCGTTCATCGACATCAGGCAGATCCTGGACAGCGGCCGGACCGTCGGCGTGGTCGGCCTGGTCGGCCTGGTCTTTACGGGCATCGCTTGGATCGAGGCGATCCGCAGCTCGCAGCGGGCCATCTGGCGGCTGAACCAGCAGCCCGGATACATCGGCATCCGGCAGGCGGTGGACCTGGTGGTGCTGATCGGCATCCTGCTGCTGATCTTCGCGTCGGCGCTGGCGGCGTCCGGGTTGGAGGCGCTGTTGCGCTGGCTGACCGGCGAGCGGCCGACGCTGTTGCTGTCGACGGCGAGCGTGCTGCTCACGCTGGCGATCAACGTGCTGCTGGCGGCGGCGTTGCTGGCCGCGGTGCCCCGGCTGCGGATGACCGTACGGCGGATGGTGCCGCCCGTGCTGTTAGTCGGCGTCGGTATCACGCTGCTGAACACGGTCGGCGAGTCGGTCGTCGGGAAGGTCCAGCACAACCCGGCGTACGCGCTGGTGGCCAGCGCCGTGGGCGTACTGCTTTATCTCTATGTCTTCAACCAGCTGCTGCTGCTCGGGGCGGCCTGGGCGGCGACCAGCCCGCACGGCCGCGTGGTCGACCTGTCGGCTGACGATAAAACTGCCCCGGTGGGGCAAAATACCTGGATTCGGCACCAGCGCCCGCAATGATGTGCCGGTGGGCTCTCTCGTGACGTTGGACCTGCCCGCCGGCTCGCCGGTGGCGGACCTTCCATGGATCATCACCGTCGGCTCGCTCGGCGACGAGGACAACTGGGAACCGGTGGTCTGCGGGCCGTACGAGCGTGCGCACGCGCTCGCGCTGGCCCAGGCCGTGGTCGCCGACGAGGAAATGATGGCGGTGGTGGAGCCGCTGCTGCCGCTGGTCGGCGCCGAGGCGATCCGCGACGAGGTCGAGTTGGCCCGCGCGGCGGCCGGGGCCGGGCCTGATCCGGCGGACGGCACCGACCCGGACGCGGCGGCGCAGGAGTGGGAGACGCGGCACGTGACACCCGGACCGGCGCCGACCGAGTCCGACGTACGCGCCGGCTTCGCCCGGATCGCGGCCCGGCTGACCGGCTGACCCGGGCCGTGGGCCGGTCTCGCCGGCGCCGGGTCAGCCCAGCAGCGCGCGGATGCCGCGCAGGTAGGTCTGTTTGTCCGGGCTGCCGACCAGCAGACGCTGCAGCCCGTAGCCGGGCATGGCGCCGAACAGCACGGCCGCGACCGCGTCGGTGTCGGTCCCGGCGGCCAGCTCGCCACGCCGAACGGCATCCTGGGCGAAGACCGCGAACATCGCGCGCATGGCCAGATAGCGCACCCGCACGATCTCGTGGATCGCCGGATCGATCGTCGCCTCGGCCCAGATCTGCAGCGCGAGCGGAAGCGTGCCGTCCGGGCCGGCCTGCCGGTCCATCGCGTCGAGCGCGAGGCCCATCGTCTCGGTCAGCGGCAGGTCCCGGTCGGCGATCTCGCGCAGTTGCACGGCCAGCGTGCCGGCCACGGTCTCCGCGATCGCGTTGACGATCTCGTTCTTCGACTTGAAGTAGCGGTAGACCGCGCCGACCGACAGGCCGGCCTCGCGGATCAGGTCCTGCATCGACGTGTTGTGCAGCCCGTTGCGCAGGAAGCAGGCGCGGGCGGCGGCGAGGATCTGCTCGCGGCGGGCGGTCAGGTGGCTCTGGGAGACGCGTGGCACGCCCCACAGTATAAAACGAACGCTCGTTCTTGACTCGATCGCGGGGTCGGCGCACGCTGAGGCAATAAAGAGCGAGCATTCGTTTTAGGAGCTGTCATGCGCCGTACCATGAGCGTCGGCCTCGCGCTGGCCGCCGCCGTCGTCCTCCTGCAGGCGTTGCTGGTGCCGCTGTTCGCCGGACCGGCCGCCCACCTCGCCCCGCGGCATCTGCCGATCGCCGTCGCCGGTCCGCCGCCGGCGGCGTCCGCGCTGGCCGGACAGATCGCCGCCGCCGAGCCGGGCGCGTTCGACGTCCGGATCGTCGGCGACACCGCGGCCGCCGACACCGCCATCCGACACCGCGAGGTGTACGGGGCGATCGTGCTCACGCCGGCCGGGCCCACCCTGCACGTCGCGTCCGCCGCCGGACCCGCCGTCGCGACGCTGCTCACCCAGGCGGCCGGCCAGCTGGGCGGCCGTCCGGTGCCGGTCACCGACGTGGTGCCCAGTTCCGCGGGCGACCCGCGCGGCGCCGCCCTGGCGGCCGGATTCCTGCCGCTCGCGATCACCAGCCTGCTCGCCGGCGTACTCATCTTCCTGTTCGTGCCGCGCCGGACCGCCCGGCTCGTCGCGCTGATCACGTTCGCGGCGCTGGCCGGTCTGGCCGATACGGCGGTGCAGCAGCACTGGCTGGGCGTGCTGCCCGGCGCCTACTTCGCCGACGGCGGCGTCATGGCCCTGTTCGCGCTGGCCGTGGCCGGCACGATGAGCGGGCTCGGCGCGCTGCTCGGCCGGGCCGGGCTGGCGCTCGGTGCGCTGCTGGTCTTCCTGGTCGGGAACGCGCTGTCCGCGGTGGCGGCGGCGCCGGAGTTGCTGCCGCAGCCGTGGGGGACGTTCGGGCAGCGGTTGCCGATCGGCGCCGGGGCCACGCTGCTGCGCAGCGTCGCGTACTTCGGCGGGCACGGGGGAGGGGCTGCGGTTGCCACGCTCACGGCGTACGCGGTCGGGGGTCTGCTGCTGGTCGCGTTCGGCCGGCGCGGCACGGCGCCGGCCACCGCACCGGTCGCGGCGGCGGAGCGCGAGCCGGTCCCGGCCGCATGAGACGCTGGGTCGTGCTGATGACGCGGAAGATGTCGCTGTTCCTGATCGCGGTCGGCGTCTGGACCTGGGTGATCTGGCCACGCTTCGCGGTCGCCATCGTCGACGACGCGCGGGCCTTCGACCACGGCACGCCTACCGCGTTCCTGTGGGTGCACGCCGCACTCATTCTCGGGTCGCTGGCGATCGGCACCGCGGTCGGCGTGCTCGGCGTCAAGGGCTGGCGGGCGCTGCGCGGCACGGTCCGCCCGGCCGAAGGATTGCCGGTCGCCACCGCGGGCGCGCCGAAAGATTAACGGTAGGTTTCGTCCGGGACCGGGGAATTAGCGGGCCAACGCCGCTAATCCGGCGGCCGTTCCATGCCTGGATTGCGCCTTGATAACGGTGCGCCAACAGTAATGTCCGATCTCCTGACTCGACCCTGGCCTGCGCGTACGCTCCGGCTGAGCGCACTGCGAGGTGTCGGTGCGCAATGGAAGGAGGGGCGTCTTGCGCCCAGTGCATGGGAAGCGGATTGTTGCGGTTCTCGCGGCGGGCGGCCTGACGCTCGCCGCCGCGTCCTGCGGCAAGGCCCCGACCAGTTCGCCGAGCGGCAGCAGCACCAGCGCTGCCGCGGCATACAACGCCTGCATGGTGACCGACACCGGCGGCATCGACGACCGGTCCTTCAACGCCTCGGCGTGGGCCGGCATGCAGGCCGCCGCGAAGGCGGACTCCAACGTCAAGGCCAAATACGTGTCGTCGACCGCGGAGACGGACTACGAGCCGAACCTGCGGCAGTTCACCACCCAGAAGTGCAACTTCATCCTGGCGGTCGGTGGCCTGATGGCCGACGCCACGAAGAAGGTCGCGACCGAGAACAGCAGCTCGCAGTTCGGCATCGTGGACAGCAGCAGCCCGGCGCCGAACGTGTTCCCGATGCAGTTCGCCACCGATGAGGCGGCGTTCCTGGCCGGCTACCTCGCGGCCGGATATTCCAAGACGGGCAAGGTGGCCACCTGGGGCGGCCTGAAGATCCCGCCGGTAACCGTCTTCATGGACGGCTTCGCCGACGGCGTCGCCTACTACAACAAGCAGAAGTCCAAGAACGTGCAGGTGCTGGGCTGGGACAAGACCAAGCAGAACGGCACGTTCGCGGAGAGCTTCACCGACCAGAACAAAGGCAAGACCATCACCAACACGTTCGTCGCCCAGGGCGCCGACGTGGTGATGCCGGTGGCCGGCGGCACCGGCCTGGGCGCCGGCGACGTCGCCAAGGCGTCCAGCGGCAAGGTCTCGGTCATCTGGGTCGACCAGGACGGCTGCAACAGCGCGGCACAGTACTGCGACGTGTTCCTGACCACCGTGCAGAAGAACATCACCGACGCGGTGGAGAAGGCGGTCGACACCGGCGCCAAGGGCCAGACGCTCGCGCCGTCGCCCGGTTACCTGGGCACGCTGGCCAACAACGGCGTCTCGATCGCGCCGTACCACAACTTCGACTCGAAGGTCGACTCGGCTCTCAAGGCCGAGGTCGACCAGTTGAAGCAGCAGATCATTTCCGGCGCAGTCAAGGTCCAGTCGGCGAACGCACCGCAGTGACCCTTCGCTGACAGCAGTCGTGCCAGGCCGCCGCGCGGTCGCGGATTATGTTCTCCGTGGCCGGGCGGCGGCTCTGCGCCTCCCGTTTTTGTTACGTTCCTCGCATGGGGCGTCGTCCTCGTCGGCAGGAGATTCCGCTGAGACTCGAACTGCGCGGCATCACCAAACGCTTCGGCGATCTGGTGGCCAACGACCACATCGACATCACGGTCGAGCCCGGCGAGGTGCACGCTCTGCTCGGCGAGAACGGCGCGGGCAAGTCCACGCTGATGAACCAGCTCTACGGCATGCTCCAGCCGGATGAGGGCGAGATCGTCGTGGACGGCGTCCCGCGCGTCTTCCGCAGCCCGCGGGACGCCATCGCGGCCGGCATCGGCATGGTCCACCAGCACTTCATGCTGGTCCCGGTGTTCACGGTGGCGGAGAACATCGCGCTCGGCGCGGAGCGGACCCGCGGCGGCCCGCTCGGCGTGCTCGATCGCAGGCGCGCCCGGCAGGAGGTCATCGACGTCTCCCAGCGGTACGGCCTGCCGGTCGACCCGGACGAGAAGGTGGAGAACCTCCCGGTCGGCGCCCAACAGCGCGTGGAGATCGTCAAGGCGCTCACCCGCGACGTCGACCTGCTCATCCTCGACGAGCCGACCGCGGTGCTCACCCCGCAGGAGACCGACGAGCTGCTCGCGGTCATGCGCGGGCTGGCCGAGACCGGCAAGTCGATCGTCTTCATCACGCACAAGCTCCGCGAGGTCAAGGCCATCGCCGACCGGATCACTGTGATCCGGCGCGGGCAGACGGTCGTGACCACCAGCCCGGACACGGGCGAGGACGAACTGGCGGCGTTGATGGTCGGCCGCCAGGTCAGCCTGGACGTGGAGAAGGGGCCGGCCGACCCCGGCCGTACGGTGCTGACGATCTCCGGCCTGATCGTCGACGACGACCGTGGCATCCGCGCGGTCGACGGCGTCGACCTGGAAGTCCGCGCCGGCGAGGTGCTCGGCGTGGCGGGCGTGCAGGGCAACGGGCAGACCGAGCTGGTCGAGGCCGTGATGGGCCTGCGGCCGGTGCTGGGCGGCACGGTCACCATCGACAACGAGAACCTGGTGGGGATGAGCACCAAGCACATCCTGCGGTCGGCGGTCGGTTACATCCCCGAGGACCGCAGCCTGGACGGCGTCATCCGCGAGTTCACGGTGGCCGAAAACCTGGTGCTCGACATGTACGACCGAGAGCCGTACGGCAACGGTTTCCGGCTCAATCCGGACGCGATCGGCGCCGGCGCACGCGAGCGGGTGGAACAGTTCGACATCCGTACCGGATCGGCCGACGCGCTGGTGGGCACGCTGTCCGGCGGCAACCAACAGAAGGTCGTGGTGGCCCGCGAGATGTCCCGGCCGCTGCGGCTGTTCATCGCCGCCCAGCCCACCCGCGGCGTGGACGTCGGCTCGATCGAGTTCATCCACAACCGGATCGTGCGCGAGCGCGACAACGGCACCGCCGTGCTGGTGGTCTCCAGCGAGCTCGACGAGGTGGTGGGGTTGGCCGACCGGATCGCGGTGATGTACCGCGGCCGCGTGCTCGCCGTCGTCTCGCCGGACACGCCGCGCGAACAGATCGGCCTGCTGATGGCCGGCGTGACGGACGCCGTGCCCGGTGCCGTGCCCGGCGCCGGGCACGGTGTGACTTCCGAGGAGGGTCAGGCGTGACCGCCTGCACCGAGCCGCAGCAGCCCGCGCCGGACTACGGCGCCGAACGCGAGGGCCAGAAGGGCATGCACAAGGAGGGCACAGCGTGACCGCCACCGAGGCCCCGGCTCCGGAGAAGAAGGAGCAACCGGCGAAGGAGTCGTTCGCGACCGTCTTCGTGCAAAACCTGTGGTCGGCCAACACCGTGGTGGTCACGATCCTGTCGATCGTGCTCGCGATGGTGATCGGCGCGGTCCTGATCGTCATCTCCGACTCGGATGTGCTCAAGACGTTCGGCTACTTCACCAGCCGGCCCAGCGACGCGATCACCGGCTCGTGGAACGTGATCAGCTCCGCCTACGGCAACCTGTTCAAGGGCGCCATCCTCGACCCGGCCGCGGTGTCGGCCTGGATGCACGGGACCGGGACCTGGCAGGGTGCGTTCTACTCGATCTCCGAGACACTGACGTACGCGGCGCCGCTGGTGTTCACCGGCCTGTCCGTCGCGGTGGCATTCCGCGGCGGCCTGTTCAACATCGGCGGCCAGGGGCAGGCGACCATCGGCTGCATCACCGCGGCGGTCGCCGGCTTCGCGTCCGGGCTGCCGATCGTGCTCAACCTCATCTTCGCGCTGCTGGCCGGCCTGATCGGTGGCGCGATCTGGGGCTTCGTGCCGGGCATCCTCAAGGCCCGCACCGGCGCCCACGAGGTGATCATCACGATCATGCTGAACTACACCGCTTTGCTGTTCCTCACCTGGGTCATCGGCGTCGGCGGCGTGCACGACCCCAAGCGCTCGGACGCGATCAGCAAGGCCGTGCCCACGTCCGGCCAGCTGCCGTCGTTCGGCGGGTCGCTGCGGGTCAACCTCGGCATCGTGCTCGCGGTTCTGGTCACGGCCGCGGTGGCGTGGCTGCTCAAGTCCTCCGCGTTCGGCTTCGAACTGCGCGCGGTGGGCGCCAACCCGGCCGCGTCGCGGACCGCCGGTATCAGCGTCGCCAAGACGTACACGCTGCTCATGGTGGTGGCCGGCGGGTTAGCCGGGCTGGGCGGTGCGGCGCAGGTGCTGGGCACCGCATACACGCTGACGCCGGCGGTCGCCGGCAACATCGGCTTCAACGGCCTGCTGGTGGCCCTGCTGGGTCGCAACAAGGCCTGGGGGACGCTCTTCGCCGCGCTGCTGTACGGCGCGTTGCAAGCCGGCGGCAACCGGATGCAGTCGTACGCCGGCATCTCGCTCGAACTGGTGGGTGTGCTGCAGGCGCTGATCGTGATCTTCGTCGCGGCGCCGGCCCTGGTGAAGACGATCTTCCACTTGCGTGCCGCCCGCGCCGCGCGGCTCGGCGCCTCGATGGCGAAGGGCTGGTAACCGGCATGTCAACCGCCACCGTGGAGGAGCTCACCGAGGCCACCGCGCCGGTCCGGTTCTGGGACCGGGAGCGCCGGCTCGGCGTGGCGCTGGTTGCCCTCGGCGTCGCCGCCGCCGCGATCTTCGGGACGCTGGCGCCCGGCAAGACCGCCCGGTTCACGCTCAGCCAGGACGCGACGGGCGCCGCCTTGTCGATCAATGGCGCGTTCGGCGCGGTCCTGTTCGGGCTGGTGGCGGTCGGCGCCGGCGCGGCGTTGCTGGCCCGGGTGGCCCGGCGTTGGCAGACCACGCTGCTGGTGATCGGCATCCTCGCGTTCGTGCTGTCGTTCCTGTGCTGGCAGGTGGCCGGCAAATTCATGCCGCTGGTGGACACCGCGAACGGCACGCTGCAGGTGGCGCTGCCGCTGATCTTGGGCGCGCTGGCCGGCGTCATCGGCGAGCGCTCGGGCGTGGTCAACGTGGCCATCGAGGGCCAGTTCCTGTTCGGCGCGTTCTTCGCCGCGTTGATCGGCACGATGGCCACCAGCGTGTGGGCCGGGTTGATCAGCGCCGCGGTCGGCGGCGTGATCATCGCCGGGATGCTGGCGGTGATGGCCATCCGGTTCCTGGTCGATCAGGTGGTGGTCGGCATCGTGCTCAACCTGTTCGCCACCGGCGTCACCGGCTTCCTCTACGAGGGGCTGATGCAGACCAACCAGAAGGCGTACAACCAGCCGCCGGCGCTGCCCACCTGGAGCGTGCCGGGGTTGTCGTCGATCCCGGTGATCGGGCCGGTGCTGTTCAACACCAACGTGCTCACCTGGATCGCGCTGGCACTGGTTTTCATCGTGCACTTCGGGCTGACCCGGACCCGCTGGGGGCTGCGCACCCGGGCGGTCGGCGAGCACCCGACCGCCGCCGACACGGTCGGCATCCGGGTTCGCGGGCTGCGGTACATGAACGTGCTCATCGGCGGCGCCATCGCCGGGGCCGGCGGGGCGTACTTCACGCTGGTGGCCACCGCGAGCTTCCAGAAGAACATGACCTCCGGCGCCGGCTTCATCGCGCTGGCCGCGCTGATCTTCGGGCGGTGGACGCCGTTCGGCGCGCTGGGTGCTGCGCTGTTCTTCGGCTTCGCCCAGAAACTGGCCACGTATCTGAGCGCGGTCGGCAGCCCGGTGCCCAGTCAGTTCCTGAACATGCTGCCGTACCTGGCCACGATCATCGCGGTGGCGGGGCTGGTCGGCCGGGTCCGGGCGCCGGCCGCGGACGGTCAGCCGTACGTGAAGAGCTGATCGGACCTCCGGGCCGGACCGGATGATCGGCTCGGTTGGGGCACAATCGGTAGTCATGGAGATCGACTGGGTAGAGTTGCGGGCTGCCGCGATCGAGGCCATGCGGCACGCCTACGCGCCCTACTCCGACTTTCCGGTCGGGGTGGCCGGGCTGGTCGACGACGGCCGGGTCGTGGTCGGCTGCAACGTGGAGAACGCGTCCTACGGCATCGGCCTGTGCGCGGAGTGCGGGCTGGTCTCGTCGCTGCACGCCACCGGCGGTGGACGGCTGGTGGCGATCTCGTGCGTGGATGCGACCGGCACGCCGCTGATGCCGTGCGGACGCTGCCGGCAGTTGCTCTACGAGCACGGCGGCGCCGACTGCCTGGTGGAGGCGCTGCCCCGGCCACTGCGGATGGCCGAGTTGCTGCCGCATGCGTTCGGCCCCGATGACTTGGACAAAGTCACCGGCCCGGCCGCGATCGCCGACGTACCGCCCCAGCTCGCCAGGTGGCGCGGACGCGGCACGGTCTTCGTGCATCCCGATTTGTCCGGGGGCGAGCAGGTCTGGACCGGATACTGGGAGCGATCCGGTGGTAGCTCGCAGGAGAGCGACGCCGACAAGGGCATCCTCGAGGAAGGTCCGATCCTGCCCACCGCGGGCGCGGTGGTGACCTGGGGCCGGGTACGGACCTCGCGGGTGGTCGTGGTGGACGCCGACGGGTCGCTGTCGTGGGCCGGCGAGGGCGACCCGCCGGAGGGCATCGGGACGCACTGGGAAGAGGCACAACCATGAGCGCAGCGGTGAGGCTACGGTCCGGACCACGACGGCGAACGATCGCCGATCCGCGAAGCGAGCGTCGGCAATGAGTGCTATCGCGGCGGTCGACGTCATCGTTGCCAAGCGGGACGGGCGGGTGCTCAGCAACGAGCAGATCGACTGGGTGGTGGACGCCTACACGCGCGGCGCGGTGGCCGACGAGCAGATGGCGGCGCTGGCCATGGCGATCCTGCTGCGCGGCATGACGCCCGCGGAGATCGCCCGGTGGACCGCTGCGATGATCGCCAGCGGGGAACGGCTGGACCTGAGCGGCGTCGGCCGCCCGACCGCGGACAAGCACTCCACCGGCGGCGTCGGCGACAAGATCACGCTGCCGCTGACGCCGCTGGTGGCCGCCTGCGGCGCGGCGGTGCCTCAGCTGTCCGGCCGCGGCCTCGGGCACACCGGCGGCACGCTGGACAAGCTCGAGTCGATCCGGGGCTGGCGGGCCAATCTGACCGCCGACGAGTTCCGCGACCAGCTGCGCGAGGTCGGCGCCGTGGTGTGCGCCGCCGGCGAGAGCCTGGTCCCGGCCGACCGCAAGCTGTACGCGCTGCGCGACGTCACCGGCACGGTCGAGTCGATCCCGCTGATCGCCAGCTCGATCATGAGCAAGAAGATCGCCGAAGGAACCGGCGCGCTGGTGCTCGACGTCAAGGTCGGCTCGGGCGCGTTCATGAAGGACGTCGGCCGCGCTCGCGAGCTGGCCCGGACGATGGTGGACCTGGGCGTCGCACACGGCGTCACCACGGTCGCGCTGCTCACCGACATGAGCACGCCGATCGGCCTGGCCGTCGGCAACGCGATCGAAGTGGCCGAGTCGCTCGACGTGCTGGCCGGTGGCGGACCGGCGGACGTGCGCGAACTCACGCTGGCGCTGGCCCGGGAGATGCTCGACGCGGCCGGGCTGACCGGCGCCGATCCGGCCAAGGTGTTGGACTCGGGCGCCGCGATGGACTCGTGGCGAGCGATGATCCGGGCGCAGGGCGGCGACCCTGGCGCGCCGCTGCCGCACGCGCGGGAGACCGAGGTCGTCAGGGCGGCCCGCGACGGCGTGGTGGCCGGGATCGACGCCTACCAGATCGGGGTCGCCGCGTGGCGCCTCGGCGCGGGGCGCGCGCGCAAGGAGGACCAGGTCAGCTTCGGTGCCGGGGTAATGCTGAAGGTGCGGCCGGGCGAGGTGGTCACCGCAGGGCAGCCGGTGCTCGAGCTGCGTACGGATGATGCGGGGCGGATCACGGCGGCCAGGACAGACGCCGAGGCCGCGGTGACGATCGCCGACGCCGCGCCCGCCGCCAC
>Ga0307508_10006049_pt1 | contig 11419 bp, 10 predicted proteins | sample 9_EM_MG_FD_203089 | JGI IMG/M metagenome (GOLD analysis project Ga0307508, IMG submission 203089) | Populus trichocarpa ectomycorrhiza microbial communities from riparian zone in the Pacific Northwest, United States - 9_EM | ecosystem: Host-associated > Plants > Roots > Unclassified | place...
GGGACAGAGGACGTGTCAGCAGTGTCACCAGCCTGGACGATACAAGGATGGGAGGTGTATTGAGAAGTGGGGCCCTGGGCCTGCTGGACCCGGGACTGTTTGTGATAGGTTGGTACACTTTTTTTTTTGCGGCTCCTATGATGGCTGACGGGTTTTGGGGGGGTAATTTTTGTTTTTCTTGACTGTGCCCTACGTTGTGCACGACCTGCTTTTGCGGCGGAACATTTGCCAAACCCAGATGCCGAAAGCGCATGAAGCGCGTCGAGAGGCGGAACAACCATGAGGCGAATTTGTCCCGCCAATCGGCAGCGCAGACACAAGTAGCGCTCACCGACCCTCAGCAACGACAGCAGATTTCTGCTGCTGCTGCCCAACAACCAATGATGCACCGAGCACAACGAATGCAGGGATCTCCTCCCGGAGGTGATGGTCTGCCGCCTCCACAGGAGCAGCAACAGCTACCCCAAGCTCAACAACATAATCCTCATCAGCGGCCGACACTCAATATGACAATCCCTTCTGCGCCGCATTATGAACAACATCCTGGATCATTGCAACTCCTTCCACAGCAACAACAGCAACAGCAGCAGCAGTCTCAATCGCACCATGGGCATGGACATGGGCATCTATCACAAATGCGCCGCCCCTCAATTTCAACACCGACGTCTGCGGCTGGACATCATTATTCTTTTCAAGAACGCGATCGTTTCGAGCGTGAGAGGGAATTGGAGCGCGCTGAAAGGATGGTTATTGATCGTGATGATGATGATCGAGGCATGGGGGATAGCGGTCATCCCAGAGGCGCCGGTGCTGGCGATGACGATGAGGAAGATGAGCTCGTCAACGATGATTATTCTTATGCGAAACGATTGGGCCCTGCCGTCCCCGCTTTGCATCACCATCATCACCCTCATCCCCACGGCCATTCGCAAATACTGCCCCCCACGTCGTCTTCTAGGTCATCTTTACCTGAAAGTCAAGAGAGACTTGAACAGCGCCCACCACCTCCATATGCAGCTCATCATCGAAGTGATAATGATACCTCTCCTCATCATCGAAAGATGTACGACCCCCACAGACGATCCCATCGATACGATTCGCGCTCGCGCTCTCGTTCTCGCACCCCCTCACGCTCAAGATCACGATCGGGATCGATGTCGCTCCCTTCTACTGCACCGGTGTTGATGATGCGCGGTCGCTCACCACGCTCACCCGCATCCGCACCAATGAGGCCCAATTCTAGATCACCATCACCATTAAGGTTGCGGTCACGATCGCCGCGCTCGCTCACTCGCTCGCATTCAAGATCCCCTCCTCTCCCCCCTAACGGTCCTCATTCTGCTTCTGGTACTGTCACGCTCACGAGTACCTCCCCGACCTATGCATCCTCTGTACAAACTGAAGAGACTCGTATTGATGGCGAACGTCAAGTTGGTCTTGGTCAACAACAACTTGAACATCAAAGGAGGAAAAGCGGATCAGGCCCGAGTTCGCCGACGGCATCTGTCCTTGGGAAACGTCGCTCGCCTCCTACGTTGCAAGATCATCGTGAGCCACGGGATCGAGAACGAGAACAGGGGGATAATGGAATTAGTGAGGAGGCAGTTGTTGCAGCGCGCAAAGCTAGTCTTCTCGCTGCCGTACGGAATTCTGCTTCTGCTTCTGCGACGTCTAGTTCCAGTCCGACTAGGGGCGGAATTGGCGTCGACATCTCGCCTGCTTCTTCAGCATCCTTGTCTCGCCGGGAGACTCTCGGTGGCGACTTTGTCATGGTTGAGCAGTAGATTCCTCCCTTGTCTTCGTGCCTTGTCTGCCGTGTCGTTCTAATGTCTGTGTTTTCTGACTTATTTTGATTCGTCTTCGTTTTCAACCACCGAAACCAACACGAAGCTAAGGTTTAGGCATTCATTCATTATGTTCCCTCTCCCTCTTTTTTCTGTGGCAGCATTTCTCATGTGTCTTTGTGCCTTTTCTGGCCTGGTCTTGTCCCACTCACAGCGCAGAAAAATTCCTACTAATCATGTGGCCCTCGCTACTCGTATCAACCCCCTTGCAGAAAATGAGGCGGTACCTAGCCAGTCTAGTCCAACGAGAACAAACATCCCTCCCTTCTTGTTGTTCGACTTGTTATTATTCCCTCGCTATCATGTCTCTCCCCTTTACTGTACATGTAATTCTCATCAAAGGCTTAGTTCGCGTTCGCACAAATTCAGGGTAGATCCTCTGAACTCAATTCTCGCCTTTCTTTTCTTTCTTGCGCCTCGCCGCGCCGCACTTTCACACACAGAAATATCATAATCGCAAATCGTAAGATAACACACAGCGCATCGCGATATCGTACATATGCCGCGCCGCTTAGACTTGGCCGCGTATTGGTGACGCAGTAAGCGGGATATAGTGATAGTAACAGCAGTGCAGATTGACCGACCCCACGTTTACGTGTGAGTGGTATCATTATCAAACGTACATGTATGCGGATCCGCTTGTCAACTAGTTAAGTATTCATGGTGGGAAAAGTAAAGCATTGTTTTTTTTAAAAAAGAAAAAGAAAAGGAAACGGTGTAACGTAACGTGGGGTATATAAGGCTGTGCGCATGCGGTTATTAGGCGAAACCAACTTGACACTATTTTTTTAGCATAATATAAAGCAACGGAAAACTCACATTATCATTATATATATTATTGAAGTAACGTAAGGATTCTCTTGAAAACAAAATTGTCTACGTTAGTAATGATAACGAATTGGACACGTTGAGAAAATCAAAGAACGGAAGTCCTCCGGTACAGTTGTTGAGAATTTGAGCGGGTATTTAGACAACTTGCGAAATCAAAATGTTGTTGGATTCGGCGGAACTGGAACTGATCAATCAATCAATCAACAACCGCGAAAAGAGAGTTTTGGGCAAGTAGACAAGTGGCGGTAAGTAACACGGTATATGATCTTGAGAAGAAAGTGTAGTGGATGGCGGATGGCGGCTTGCAAAAGTAAGGTTGCATGGGGGGAATTGCGTTTTCGGCGCTTGTTGCTAGTTGTACGGGCGTCGGACCGGTTGCCTGCAGGGAGGAGTTGGAGTGGGGGAGAGAGTGGATCGGTCAATCACAAATCAATTGGCTGTGTAACAACGAACGGAGAAGTCAATACCGCAGAGGCTGTGTGTGTGGAAATTGTTGTCGGGATGGTTTGGAAGTCTTTTTTTGCCGAGAACAACAGAATAAGGAGCCCCTGTTTTTCACGGTCTCATCACACGGAGATGATAGTTAAACGAGTGCCTGCGAGCGCGCCCACACATTGGGTTCCCAAGGAGTATACACCGCTCTACCTTCATTGCCGATTGGCAATGACTCCACGGAAACAGGGCAATGACCATTTCTATAAATGGTGTGATGTGGCGAGCCTTGCCCCATCCAGTATCTGTAAAGCGGCCTGGTTCTTCTTTAATGATTGTCACCGCGCCGCAGAGATACAGCCCCTGTTCACTAGGGTACTCCAGGTACTCGGACTTTCCCATTCGAGCGTGTTGTCGGGGTCTAGCAGTTAGAACAATCAAACGTATTAAGAGCCACCACCTTTACGAAACTGTCGTAACTGTCGAACCATCAGAATTGGACATGGCCTGCCTCCTGAGAAAGAAACTGGATTGGATCACAAGTGTGTGGTGGAGCTCTTGAACGTTGCCATTTAGGATGGTAAAGCTTGATTGCCCATATCAGGGCCCAAGGCGCCCGCGCTGCCAGCTCGCAAACATGACCGGCGCTTTCATTCGAGCGATTTAACACCCGATAGCAACGCGAACAGGAGGAAAAACGCCCAAGAATGCTGATGCTCCAATCCTGACTTCCTTTTCGCTTCCGCAGGATTCCACATTGTACAGGTATTCTCTTTTCCCTTGGCGGCGAGGGTTTTAGACAAGAGCTTCGGTCCCGAACAAATCATAACTATAGCGTGAGTGGTGGCAGCCAAAAGGTCGCGGAGGAACTCGCCTGCCTCATCTTGTCGCTGAGGTGCACAGCGCCTCAATTGGAGACGTATATCTCATATATCGTGCGTTCAAATGCCATGCTCAGTATATCGTGTCATCCCCTGATTACCGCCGTCCGTATGATTGCGTTATTAATGAAGACTCTGAACACAAATGCCACCCGCCGACAGAACAGTAAGACGCCGGAGTCATCTCACCTGGAACGAGACAATGTGAGACAGTTGGAAAAGATGAAAGCAGCACCTGCAAAGAGCGCAAAGTGTGTGAGCAATAATTGGTCTAGTCACCGACATCTCGGCGGCGGGTAAAGCCGTATATAGAATAATGCTGGACTGGAGCTTCATGAGATGCTGTCGCCGCTGCGTCTTATCGCCATGCCGTAGCCTGTCGTACAATGGAATCTGCCAGATGCGCCGCGAGCAGCGGCTATAGAACGCCAGAAAACTCCTCAGGCCTAGTTAAGATAGCAACGAATGTTTCACACTGTGGAGGACACAGTGCATCAAATGGCAATCATTTTGAATGCGATCGCTGGACGCTCGGCCGGAAGCAAAGGAAAAGGGCCGCATGTGCCAGCAAGGAACGATCTCAATTCGGTGAACAGAAGATGGAAGATGATGTCTCGCGTCATCGGCATCCAAACATTTGCAGATTACGCCCAGAACGGCCGGCGCAGTGGATTATAATTGTGTGGCAAAGCATTTCCGGTATGATCGGGGAAGCCAGACCTGCAATGGGATAGTGGAGGAAGATTCAAGCACTGCGGGCATTTGCAAGCCGTGAGTTGCGAATTATGGATAGTGGTATAGCATTGGCCAGCTCATGTTGTCGCATCGAGAAACTCCATCACCAATCAACCGTAGTCCCAGGGCCTGATCTGATGCGTGGTTGAAGCCAACCAGGGACACGGTGAAACCGCCATTGCAGTCAATCCTGAGCAGCTGATGGACACAACGAGGAAAACGCCGAATGAACAAGACGAGGCATCCGTAACGAAGTGGTTTGAATCAATTTTGTCACAGCTCTTTAATCCTCCTCGATAGTCTTGCACACCGCCGAAATTAGGCGCAATATTAGTGTGGTTTGGAGCACGTGACTTACGGACTGATGAATTACACGCCTGAATATTACCAGGCGCGTCAGTCGCAGGACTATCGGTCGGGAAGCCAAACAAATACAGCTACAACCAAGAAGGCGACGCCTGCCGACGGGGAAGAGCGTTTGTTGACCTCTGCGTTCTGCTTGTCTCGCTTTTTTCTAACACTCCAATTGCAGAATGGTACCTCGATGGCGGAGCGAGTAACAGAATGTGTCTATCGCTGCTTTCTGGCATTCCGAAAGAAGTTAATTGGTCGTTGAGTCGCCTCGTGAATCTTTCTGACGAGCATAACATTCGCTTCGTGTTGGCCACCGTCCCCAAACTTGCGGATGCTATTTTCTATGCACCAGAGGTGTATCTCAAGAGTTATGTTCGAAATAAAAACACCTTCTCGCACTTTTGTCCACCTCCAAGCGTCGATCTCATGCGGAAGCACGCCACGGAGTCCATGTTGGTCCTTCGTAATGCGTCTCACAATGATCTCAATGTCGCACATCTTGCGCAGGATCCCAGAACAACTGAACTCATTAACGAGATTCTTCGCTTACCTCCCGACGACGAGGCAAATACGGAGATTATAGTGTACGCCATGGAACTCCTACAAGTGATTGGACACCATCTTCCGCTCCCATCCAAAGGACGACATCCATACCGTAACGTCCCAACCGAGGCGCTGGAGCATATCCTATCAACGACGGTCGATCGAACACTCATCATCCATTCCTTGAACGTTCTCACCCTCCTCATGACGCCTTCCACGATACCGCCGGCTAACACAGAGCTTGCATATCCCCCGGTGTATGCCCCGCATTCGGATTCCCCTGCCCTTGCGAGGGTTTTACAGCTTCTTGCGCTCGTACAGGATCACCTGTTGCTCACTAGTAGCCTGGAGTTCTTTGCGGCCTATCTAACAAGTTTGTCTGCAACGCAAGCATTTTTGCTGCATCCGAACCTCACCAAGACCTTGCGTTTGCTTGTTGGAGTGCTTCGTTATGAACAGAAGACAGAAATGCAATCTGTTCGCATAGGTCCACCTGTGCGTACGGCCGAGCCTGAGGCTGAGTGGCTTCCATATGAACTGAGCGAGGAAGAACTAGCACGCATTGCTCCCATGCCTGAACCCGAGCGATCGTTTCAATGGTAAGTAACCATGCCCACTCCCTGCCCCCCTTCGCTACATCGCGAATCGATGAATAGGATGAATAAAATCTTCGAGAACGCGTCTGGAGCGGAACTGACGCAGGTCACGTTCTGGACCCTCTACAAGGATACTTTCACCCCATACACAGACTATCCCATGCTTCAAGCTGCGGACATTATCCGCAACGTGACGATTGAGTTTCCAGAAGCGAGCGCGAGCGTTGTGAATGATGGAGGACCTGGCGCGGCCCCGCGATTCGTTATTCAGAACATTCGTAGAAGGCTTAAACCGCCATCACCATTCCGGTTCAGATGCCAGTGGAACAGCGGGACGCCCTGCTCTGAAGCTCCACCGGACTCTCCGGACAAACTTTACAATCATGTCCTGTCCCATCTCGAGAAATTGACCGATGAAGCACCGGACGATCGAATGGACACAGATTTACCGCACACAACCGATATAAAATGTCAATGGGCATCTTGCCCTCATGAGGCAGCAAGTATTAGCGCTCTACGACGACATGTCCTCACTCATATACCCCCCTCAACTCCCGCTCCAAAAAATCCTTGCCAGCCTCACGCCATTACACTGCCATCCACGGATTCTACCGCCTCAGTGAACGACAAGGCCAGCACCAACGGCGTAGCAACAGCTGCGGCCAGTGTACTAGCCCAACCCCCACCGCCACCCCCTTCAAGTTTCGTCAAATTCCGCGGCCCGGCAGATGCCGTTCGTGATCCACCCTCTTCCACTGCATTGCTCGCGTTATATTCCCTGCGCATGTTGTTTTGGGCCTCGTTTGCCGACAATATTGTTACCGCAGCACCTGTTCACGATGGTGACAGATTCGGATTTCCTGCCCTTCCATCGATCCAGCAGGATTTAGAGAAAGAGGAAAGGGAACGTGGCGGCAAAGAGGTTCGTGAAGCAGAGAAACGTGGCCGGAAGGCCTTCCGCTCCATAAGCTCTTCACTTGCTGAGGTGCACATCGGGGATCCCGAAATCATGTGGTGGGTTGTCGATATGATTCACAGGGCGGACGAGAGTGCAGACATTCCAACGGAGCAATCATAAGCGAGCATAGCGCATCCCGGCGAAGACCGGAAGCAATCCGGAGCCTCGAGGTTGAACGATTTGCCAGCTTCCAACCTCGAGGCTTGCACATGCTGATTCATGATCGATGCCAATGCTGATGTATTGTGAAGATGTATGCAACTACGTATCAATACAGTAGTCAGTCGGGTATCAAGTGAGCGTTATGCATTGTAGGTGTAAGTGTGAACGTCGCTCGGCGACGAGGTCCGAAAGGTATGCAAATGAAGAATGAGGTTTGTGCAGGGTGTTGTCTCTGAGATGTGACATGAGGCCGCGGCGTTTGGTCGGTGTGGGCCTCGGAGGGGGTGACGGGAACAGGATGGTTCAACAGGTATCTATCGAGTGATAGAGCGAGGCGCCCGCGAGTTCGTTCCCGGGAACTTGGGATACATGACGGTTAGAACACCATTTTCCAGGTATGCTTTGATGTCAGAGAACTGTAATGTTGAGCGTCAGACTCCATCACCCGTATTTTGTATTCATTGAATTTACCTCGGTATTCGGGGGAAGGGGCAGAGTCCTGGCATACTTGCGCTCCTTCTTCTCTCGAATGATGGTCCTATCATCGGATCTCCGCTCCGTCGTAATGATTGACTCCCAAGTTATGGTAAGTTGGGAATTTTGGAATGCAACGTGGACGTCCTCCTTGCGCACGTCCGGCACATCGAATGTGGCCGTCACGTAATCCGGATTTCCGTTGCGATACAACCGGAATCTATAACAATTTTGGGTGAACGTCAGCACTTGATAGCTTGGCACGAGGGGAATGTGGCACATACCGAGACTTCTTGCGGCGAAGCTTTTGTTCGGGCTCTGGTTGGATCGTGCTGACAGTTCCACTAGGGGACATCACACCGTGTTGCAGAATCCTCCGCCTTGTGACCGTACGAGTCATGCGCTTCCTCCTGTTACGCTCTGCTTCTTCCCAGAGACGCTGAAAGTCCTCGTCCGCAGATGACGCAATCTCATCGGCACCGCCGCCGTTATCAGGAAACGGCGCACGAATACTTTGAGGTGTGTCATCAGGCAACGGATACGACCTTGGATAACGTCCAGGAAGAGGAGTCTCCGTGTCTGCAGTCATTTCCGTCGCACCGTCATCATACAACTGAGTAAATTCGCTCTGAGGTGTTTCGTCGTAGAGCTGGCGAGTAGCGCCCCCCTGCGGCTTGGGAGTATCGAAGGCGCTTTGCGTTTGGTTGTCTTCGGTAAACTGTGACTGTGTTTCACTACGGTCAGGCTCAGTCGCCTGATGCGAAGGGGCGAAAGCGTCCTCGAACAACCTGTCGAATGCCTCCCAGGAGCGAACGAGATCCCCAGGAGTCCGAACATTCGTACGGGCGGTCGTGCGATGCTCCAAACGTGCCGGCGGGCGCTCGTACATGGGGGAATTGCTGTAGAAAGCAGGAGATTGGGGCGTTTGGATCATGAAAGTAACAAAAGAGACGAGAAGTGGACCTGGAAAACTACAAAGACCAGCTAAGGTTCCAAGCAATGACAGGGTGAAGGGATAGGAGCAAGAGCCAGAGGATCCGGTGTTCCTCTTATGCTCGTTGGCGGGGGGCAGGATGTCGGTCAGCGAACGCGAGGTTAACACGAGGCAGCTACTTGGTAACCTGACAGCAGAACAGCTTCTAAGGAGCGCATCTTTCGCGAGGATAGCTGGTCGAGCGTGATGGTCGCCAGCCTGAGCAGTGCAAAGTTGGCAATCCCGGATCACAATGCTCAAAAGCAGATCCCTGCACTCGCAGGAATTCCCGCTCCACTGTCTCTGTTCCTTCCGTGGTGAAAGCGTAGCATGCTAAGACCAGTGAGGCGTTGGTGTTATGAAAAACGGGACTTCGAGTGGGAGACCATCTTCCAACGAGGGGGTTGACAAGATGCCAACCCGCAAAGGCGTTGATACCAGCTGAGACGGCAAGGACTTCATGCAGCAAATTTCCCACGAGCCCTTGCAGGGTTTCTCCCCTAGAGATCGCATGCAGCGAACGGATCCAACAACTTCGATCCCGGCGTCGGGCGAATCATAACGAGACACGTGCCGCACAGCCACTTTACTGCTCAACTTCTGTTCTTGTCTCGTTATCAGCTTTTCCACGTCAACACGTCGGTGATCCACGTGTACACGTTCCAGAGCTGGATCCTTCGTACGTGCGCCCCGAGCGAGCGAATACCGCGTCATGGCACAACCGTGTTCTCTCGTTCCACACAACTTGAATCATCGTATCACATTGTTCATCTGGGTAATTCTTTGGAGTGTACAATTACAATCGAGCCTTGCCACGTTCTTGTTCGTTGGTTCAATCGAGTCAATCTTTGACGGACACATTTCGTACGATGCGCGGCGAAGTCAATAATTGTCGGCGCTCCTGGAATGCAGGTTAGAGGTCTATCCTTTGCATGAGGCATATAATCCATACAATAGTCGCTACTACCATAGCTATCGCCCCCAGATCGGTTACCGCTGTTATCTGCAAGGAAGCAAATGGAGCATTTAGCATCCTGATGCCGAACATGAATCCCTTTTGACTTACAACCGTCGTTTCCTCCGCCGGAACCGTAGCTATTGTCGTTTCCACCAGAAGAACCATAGCTATTGTCGTTGTTTCCATGGCCTCCGCCAGACTTGTTGCTGGAGCCATAGCTGTCATTGTTATTGTCGCCTCCTCCGTAAGCATTGGAAGAACTATAGCTATTGTCGTTATTGCCAGACTTGTCACCGGGGCCATTGTAATCGTTGCCTCCTCCACCGGAATTGTTCGAAGAACCATAGCTATTGTCGTTGCCATAGCCCCTACCAGACTTGTTGCTGGAGCCATAGCTGTCACTGTTGTCGTTGCGTCCTCCACCGTAATTGTTCGAAGAACCATAGCTATTGTCGTTGTTGCCATAGCCCCCACCAGACTTGTTGCTGGAGCCATAGCTGTCACTGTTGTCGTTGCCCCCTCCGGGGGAAGTATTGGAAGAGCCATAGCTGTCATTGTTGTTGGAGCCATAGGAGTTGTCGTTGTTTCCACCAGAGCCGTATCCCGAGTTGTTGTTCCCGGAGTCTAGGCGCAAAGCCAAAAGCTCAGGGCATGTTTAGTGAATGTCTGCAAGTATGACACACTATTGTTGTTGCCGCCAGAGCCGTAGGAATCATTGTTATTTCCTCCTGCGTACGCTTTAACGCCTTGCAAATGTGAATAATTCCAAAATAAGTAATCGATGCTAACAGTAACACGCGCCAAGGAAACGTGCGCACTGACCTTCCTTCACCAGGTTCTCAATGCCCTGGAAATTAAATGGAGTCAGGACGCCTCAGGAAAGTATAGATGATGAAGACTATTAGCTTACGTCCCCGCCCTGGCCGCCACCGCCAGATAAAACGCTTTGCGCCTTACTGAAGAGGTCCTGGGATCGTCGGCTAGGTCAGAGGTGCCTTTATAAACGGATAAGACAGCGCGTACCATGACTGCTTGCAGAGGGTGGTGAGTGACGAATCCGGGGATCCGATAGCGAACTAACGCGCTTTATATCCTCCCGTGGTGACGTCACGAGATCGCGGATGCGACAGTCCGTTCCAAGACGAGCAAAAGGGCTACACCATTCGGACAAACAGCGCTGGAAGCCGCGCGAATACGTTTGGGAAACAAGGGGCCTCGATCTTGAAGCATGTACAGTGAAGTGACAATTGATGTCGACGTCGACGAGAGTCGTGACTGAATTCGAACATATCACACGGTTGTCGCTGACGAGATCTCAAGTTCGGATGCGGGGCCGCGGCGCGGAAAAGCATCTGACATGGCGATGGATTTGTGCTTTTGTGCTTAGATTGCGCGTAGGCGGCGATTACATTTGAACTTGACAAAAGGAGTACAAAAAAAGTATTTCGGAGAGGGCGATACGTGAGCACCCCAGATTTATCGACAGCGAAATTATATAAATTTTCCCGCCTGTTCAGATAAGCGAGATAGTCGGTTCAGCAAAAAAAAAATAATGGGCCAATTACACAGCATTGAGGCTCACCAAGCTGGCGAGTCCGCCCAATCCACCGCTGTCGCCACCACCAATCACGCTCTTAAACTTGGATTTCACGAGGAGCTTTACTACTGTCTCAGCAGC
>Ga0307508_10006051_pt1 | contig 11418 bp, 7 predicted proteins | sample 9_EM_MG_FD_203089 | JGI IMG/M metagenome (GOLD analysis project Ga0307508, IMG submission 203089) | Populus trichocarpa ectomycorrhiza microbial communities from riparian zone in the Pacific Northwest, United States - 9_EM | ecosystem: Host-associated > Plants > Roots > Unclassified | place...
TCTCCAGACCGAATGGCCAGAGCTCGATGTATGGCTCACCTCGACCACTGAACACTATGCGGTCATCGCGCTGCAGGGCCCGCGGGCGCGCGACGTGATTGCGCCGTTCGTCGAGGGCATCGACCTGTCGCCCGAGGCCTTGCCGCATATGAGTGTGGCCGAGGGCATGATCTGCGGCGTGCCGACCAGGCTGTTCCGGGTCAGCTTCACCGGCGAGCTCGGCTTCGAGGTGAACATACCCGCCGGCTATGGCCGCGCGGTGTGGGAGGCGCTGCATGCCGAGGGGCAGAAGCACGGCATCGTCGCCTATGGCACCGAGGCCATGCACGTGCTGCGCGCCGAGAAGGGCTATATCATCATCGGCCAGGACACTGATGGCACGTTGACCCCGGACGATGCCGGGCTTGGCTGGGCGGTGGGCAAGAAAAAGCCCGATTTCGTCGGGCGCCGCTCGCTAGCGCGGCCGGACATGCTGCTCGACGGGCGCAAGCAGCTTGTCGGGTTGTTGACGGAGGATCCGAAGCTGGTGCTCGAGGAAGGTGCGCAGATCGTTGCTGATCCGTCAGCGCCTGTGCCGATGCCGATGATCGGCCATGTCACCTCTTCCTATTGGAGCGATGCGCTCGGCTGCTCGATCGCGCTTGCGGTGGTGGCGGGCGGCCGGGCGCGGCTGGGCGAGACGCTGCATGTGCCGATGCCGGGCGCGACGCACCGGGTGACGGTCGCCGACAGCGTGTTCTACGATCGCGAAGGGGTGCGGCTGCGTGACTGATCTCGTGCGCGATGCCCCAGTGCCGCGGGTGCCGGCGGTTCATCCCGGTGTGACGATCGCGCTGGCGAACCCCTATGCGCGCTTCAGCCTGCGCACGCGGTCGCCCGAGGGGCTGCCGACCAAGGTGCTGGCCAGCGCGCTCTTCGCGGACGGCAGCGCCTTGTGCCTGGGGCCCGACGAGTGGCTGTTGCTGCTGCCGGAGAATGCCGCATCGCCGGAAATCGCGGGGCTGCATGCCCTTACCGATATTGGCCATCGCAACATCGGTCTGACGGTCGAAGGCCCGCAGTCGGTTGCGCTGATGCTGACCGGCTGCGCGCTTGATCTCGACCGTGCTTTCCCGCCGGGAAAAGTAACGCGGACTCTCTATGAGGGGGTCGAGATCATCTTGTGGCGGACCGGCGAGATGCGCTTTCACATCGAAGTCTGGCGTTCCTTCGCGGCCCATCTTTGGGCTGCGCTTGACCTCGCGGCGGGCGACCTTGCTTCGACCGGCTTCCCTGTTCCTGACCAATAACAGGGAAAGAGCGAGCCGGTATGGGCTCGCGCCCCGCCCGGCCGCGTCTCAGAAGCCCTTCTTCACCGTGACGAAGACCTGCCGCGGCGAGCCGGCGAGCAGCGTGTTCTCGTCGAAATCGCCGCTGGTGTAGAAGCCGTTCGATCCGATCGTCGCGACATATTTCTTGTTGGTCAGGTTGACGACGTTGCCGGTGATCGAAAAGCCGTGGAGCGGGCCGTCGCCGGCGAAGCGATAGCCGACGCTGGCATCGACCAGCACGCGCCCCGGCACCGAATAGTCGTTCAGATAGGTGTAGTAGCGCTTGCTCATATAGTCGGCGCCGACCCGGGCGGTGAAGCCGTAATCCTCGTACACGATTTCGCCCTTGAGCATGTGCGCGGGGGTGTCGGTCACGGTCTTGCCGGCGGTTGCGGCGAGGATCGTGCCCACCGCGTTGACGACATTGTCCTGATATTGCGAGTGGGTGTAGGAGTAGCTGGCGAACAGCGACAGCGGCTTGACGATGCGGTAATTCACCGAGAACTCGCCGCCATAGGTGTGCACGCTGCCGACATTGTTTAGCACCGACGGGTTGCCCTGGATGCCCGATCCGCTGGCAAAGGCGAGAAGCCGGTTGGAGAAGTCGACATAATAGCCGACCGCTGACGCCTGGAACGGCCCCGAGCGGAAGCGCAGGCCGCCTTCGATCGTCTTCGAGCGCTCAGGCTTCAGCGTGGTGCGGATCGCATTGAAGCCAGCCTGGGTGGTCGAGAACGGACCCGCATTGCCGGCTGAGACGAAGGCCCGCATATTCTCGGCATAATCAGCGAAGATCTCCGCGCCGTCGCCGAACTTGTACAGCGCGCCGACCTGGGGTTGGAACCAGTCTTTCGCGTCGATCTGGCCCTGCGCCAGCGTGCCGGTGCGGAGCCGCGCATTGTTGGTGACATGCACGCCCTTCCAGCCGCCGTTCAGGATGAGCTTCTCATCAAGCAGCCTGAGCGTATCGACGACGTGATATTCGACGGTATCGGTGTCGTAATTGCCATCCCATTGAGTGAAGAACGGGTTGGATTGATAATCGATCGCCCGCCGGTTGGGCGAGCCGGCGGTCATCCCGTAGAAGCGACGCGCAACATTATAATCATTATGCTCGTACCAGGCGCCGATCTGGAAGGTGTTGATGCCGCGCTCATAAGTCAGGTCGCTGACCACGCCGCCACGATGCATGCCATATTCAGTAGTGCGGAAGGAAAGCGGCGCGGGATTGGTGATCGGCGTGCCATCAGCATTGGGGGCACCCAGCGGTGTCGCGGTATAGGGCGTGATCCACGATCCCTGGCCCTTGTCGACATGGTAATAGCCGGTCGTCTTGAGGTTCAGCCCGGGCATCAGGTTCGCGTTGAACGTCGTCCCGGCCAGATAGTCGCGGCGCAGGCCGGCGGCATCATAATAGGCATCGTCGGGCGTAAGGAAGCCGCCGGGAAGCGGCGTGCCGGCCTGATAGGCGGAGGCAACCGCCAGCGCGAGCGGGTAGTTGTCGGAGATATTGTCGTAATCATAGCCGCGCCGGTTGATCAGATCGAGCGACAGATCCTGATAGTCATTCTCGTGCCGGTCCGAATAGGCGAAATAAGCCGAGATATCGCCGAGCGCGCCGAGATCGGCGACCAGTTTGGCGTTGACCTGCTGCTGGCGCTGCTCGCCCACGCCCTTCCACTTGTCGGTCTTATAATAGGCATAGCTGACATAACCCTTGACCTTGTCGCCGATCAGGCCGGTGTCGAGCCGTGCTTCGCCCCGCCACGTATTGTCCGAGCCATAGGTACCCGAACCCGTGACGTTCATCTTGTCCTTGGGATTGTCGCTGTAGAACTGGATGGTGCCGCCGAGGTTGCTGGTCGAGGCGGTGCCGAGCGCGCCCGCACCCTGTGCCACTTCGGTGCGGCTGATATTCTCGGAGATGATCGCGCGGCTGATGTGCAGGCCGTTGACATTGCCATAGCTCATGTCGCCGAGCGGAATGCCGTCGAGCGTGAAGCCGAGCTGGTTCTGGTTGAAACCCCGCAGCGAGATGCGCACGGCCCATTCGTAATTGCCGAACGCGTCGGCGGACTGGAAATTGACGCCGGGCAGCTTTTCGATCGCCTTCAAGGGGCTGGCGCCGGGGACGATGCGGTCGATATCAACCGCGCTCACGCTCTGCACTTGGCGGCTCTGGCCGAAGCCGAGCACGACGATGTCCGGCTGAGGCGCTTCCGTATCGGCGGCGGGGGCTGCCTTAGGGGCATCGGCGGACTGGGCCGACGCGCCGGACGCCATGAGGAAGGCGCCAAGCCCTGAGCCGGCGAGCAGTGCTATCTTCGAAAGCCGCATGTGATGCCCCTTATCCTGAAGCCCGCTTCAATGTCGGGCACGTTGGTTTTAGGTCTCGCGCCATTTCTGTTGTTGCAACGCAACAAAATCAAGCAAAATCGCGCGAGACGATCATAGAGTTGAATGAAGCTTCAAACTGTGATCAGTTTGCCACGTTTCGACGCTAAACGAGGCGTAGACTCGCGTTTCGGCACGAATCGGCGCGGGCGTTCAACGGCGGAAGAGGGCAATGGCTGATCGATGGGATACTTGCTTGATGGTTCGTTCAAGCCCTCGATAGTTACACTGAGTGACCGTTTAATGACAGTTTCGCGATGGCTTGATTTCGGTGACGGCGTGTGATCTCGCAGGTGCGGCGATTGACAGGGTCGGGCGCATGCCGGGCCGCGATGAGGAGCGATAGGCATGCGTGACCGCCGCGATTTCCTGAAAATGATCGCGAGCATGACCGCGGCCGGCACCCTGCCGGTGTCGATCGGCAGGGCGCTCGCGCTGCCGGCCAATCGCCGCACCGGATCGATCGCCGATGTCGAGCATGTCGTGATCCTGATGCAGGAGAACCGCGCGTTCGATCATTATTTCGGCACGCTGCGCGGTGTGCGCGGCTATGGCGATCCCCGGCCGATGACGCTCCGCAACGGCAAGACCAGCTTCCACCAGCCCGCCGCCGATGGCCAGGGGACGGTGCTGCCGTTCCACATGGCGAGCAGGAGGACCAGCGGCCAGCTGATCAAGAGCCTTGACCATAGCTGGAAGGGCGATGCCGCCGAATGGGCGGACTATGACGTCTGGATCAAACACAAGACGCCGCTGTCGATGGGGCATTTCCGGCGCGAGGATATCCCCTTCTACCACGCGCTTGCCGATGCCTTCACGATCGGCGACGGCTATTATGCGTCGCTCCACGGCCCGACCAACCCGAACCGGATGTTCCTCTTCTCTGGTACCAGCGGCCTGTCGGTCGGTGACGATGGCAAACAGGCAGTCGAGAATGCCGATGACGGCAACTGGACGGGCGATATGGCAAGCGACAAGCCGGACTTCGCCGCCGCCGCCTGGACGACCTATCCCGAGCGGCTGCAAAAGGCCGGGATCAGCTGGCGCCTGTACCAGGAATATGACAATTTCGGCGACAATTCGCTCGCCTATTTCAAGAGTTTCCGGGGCCTTGCGCCCATGAGCGATCTCTACCGGCGCGGCCGGGCGATCGTGCCCGGATCGACTGCGGCGAACGCACCGCAGACCGATGCGAGCCATCTGGTCGCGGCCTTTGCCGCAGACGTCGCCGCCGGCACATTGCCGCAAGTGTCGTGGATCGTCGCCCCGACCAAATTCTCCGAGCACCCCGAGGCGCCGCCCGCCTTTGGTGAATCGCTCACCGCGCGCCTCATTGAGGCGTTGGTGGCGAATCCGGCAGTCTGGGCGAAGACTGCGCTCATCATCAATTATGACGAGAATGACGGGTTCTTTGACCATATGCCCGCGCCGATTCCCGCGATCGACCGGAAGATGGGCCTGAGCACGGTCGATCTGCGGGGGGAAAGCTATCAGGGCCAGTCGGTCGGCCTGGGCGTGCGGGTGCCGCTGCTGGTGGTGTCGCCCTGGTCGCGCGGCGGCTGGGTTGATTCGCAGGTTTTCGACCACACCTCGGTGATCCGTTTCCTCGAGCGGCGTTTCGGAGTGATGGAGCCGAACATCAGCCCATGGCGGCGCGCGGTGACGGGCGATCTGACCTCGATGTTCGACTTTGCATATCCCGATAGGTCGGCGCTGCACGGTTTTCCCAAAACAGCCGACAGCGGCGCACGGATCCTCGCTCAGTCGAAACTGCCCGTCCCCAAGGCGCCGGCGATCGGCGTATTGCCCCGGCAGGAGCCAGGGCAGCGCCCGGCGCGGCCGCTGCCCTACCAACTCGCGGTCCACGCCGTGGCGGGGCCGGGGCTGACGCTCAGTTTCGTCAATAGTGGCACGGCGGGCGCGGTGTTCAACGTCTACGCAACCGGCGGCGCGGCGGGGCCGTGGTTCTACACCGTCGAAGCCGGCAAGACGATCAGCGACGCGCTGCCAGGCTTGCCGATCAGCGAGCAGCCTGCGGTGGCGGTGCATGGTCCGAACGGATTCCTGCGCAGCTTTGCCGGCGATACGGACTCGGGCGTCGAGGCGATCGTCGAAACTGTCGGAGACACCGTCTTGATCAAGCTCGCCAATCGCGGGTCGCAGGCCCGCAGCCTTGCCTGCCGCGCTCTCGCTTATGCGGCCCTGCCGCGGCGCGCGATAAAGCTTTCGCCCGGTGCGACGAAGACAATGCGCTATCCCGTTACGGGCAACGATCATTGGTATGATTTCGTGGTCGAAATCCCCGGTTCGACCTGGCGCCGCCGGTTTGCCGGTCATGTCGAGACCGGCCGGCCGAGCAAGTCCGACCCGGCGATCGGCACGCAGGTGATCGCGTGAGCCGGCCGTCGCGCATGATCGCGGCGCTGCTGGCCGGCGCGCTCTTGTCGCCGGGCGCGGTGTCGGCGCGAGAGCTCGACCTCTGGCCGGCCGCCGCCGCAACCCGGATCGAGGCAGCGGTCGCCAGGGCGCCCAGGCAGGCGTTCGCGACCTTCGATGCCGACAACACGACCTGGAAATATGATATCGAGGAGTCGCTGCTCCCCTATCTCGAGAACAAGGGCCTGCTCTCGGTGGCGACGCTCGACCCGTCGCTCAAGCCGATCCCGGTGCTCCCGGGCGAAAGCCTGTACGGCTACTATGAGCGGCTGTGCGAGGTCGACGACAAGCTCTGCTATCCTTGGATCGCCCAGGTCTTTGCCGGTCGGCCACTTGCTGAGCTCAAGCAGCAGCTCGATGCGATGATGGCCGGGAACAAGCCGATTCCGGTACGCTATGCCGATCACGGCAAGGCCGTCGCCGGCACGGTGATGCCGCCCGCGATCTTCCCGGCGCAACGCCAGCTGATGGCCTATCTCCGGGCGAAGGGGGTCACCGTCTATGTCGTCAGCGCCTCGGCCGAGGAGCTGGTGCGGATGATCGTATCCGATCCGAAATATGGCCTGAACGTCGCGCCCGAGAATGTGATCGGCGTGACCATGCTGCTGCGCGACCCCGCCGACAACGGTGTGACGACCGCGCGGACCCAGATCGCCGCGGGGCATTATGATGCGGCAGCCAATGCGCGGATGATCCTGACGCCGACCTTGTGGTCGCCGCTCACCTGGTATGAGGGCAAGGTCGCCGGTATCCAGGCCTATATCGATCCGGTCCGCCGACCGATCCTCGCAGCGGGCGATAGCCGCAGCGACTGGCCGATGCTCTTCTATACCGGCGGCGTACGGATCTGGGTCGACCGCAAGGGGAGTGCCACGCCCGAGCTCGCGCAGCGCCGGGTGGTGCGCGCTGCCGTTGAGCGATCGGCCGGGCTTACGCCGCCGCTCGCGGCTGACACCGGCTGGGTGACGGTGACACAGGCCGAGCTCGGGCAATGAGCGACAGCGAAGCGCGGCTTCTTGCCGATCTCGAGGCGGCCGGCGTGGCGTTCACGGTGCATGAGCATGAGGCTGTGTTCACGGTCGAGGAAAGCGCCGGGCTGCACGACGCGATCCCCGGCGCCCATACCAAGAACCTGTTTCTGAAGGATGCCAAAGGCCGCTTCTGGCTGGTCACGCTCCCGCATGACCGCCGCGCCGACCTGAAGTTCATCGGCCGGCAGACCGGCGCTGGCAAACTGTCCTTTGCCAATCCCGACCATCTGCTCCGCCTGCTCGGCGTGATGCCGGGCTCCGTGACGCCGCTGGCGGTGATCAACGACGCGGATGGTGCGGTGACGGTGGTGCTCGACGCCGCGTTCGATCCGGCGGGCACGATCAACGTCCATCCGCTGCGCAACACCGCGACGCTGGCGCTCGGTTTCGGGGACCTGGTCGCGTCGCTCGCGCGGTGGGGACATAAGCCGCAGATCGTGGTGTTGCAGCCGGAGCAGGCCTGACGGCTCAGCGCTGGGCGGTCTTCCAATTGGGCGCCACATAAAAGGGTGCGTTCGAGGCGGAAGCCAGCGGCCGCCCGAGGATATGGTCAGCCGCCTTTTCGGCGATCATGATCGTCGGCGCGTTGAGATTGCCGGTGGTGACTGAGGGCATCACTGACGAATCGACCACCCGCAGCCCGGTCACGCCGCGCACCCGCAACGCGGCGTCGACCACCGCCATCGGATCAGTGTCGCTGCCGATCTTGCAGGTGCAGGAAGGGTGATAGGCACTCTCGACCTTGTCGCGCACAAAACTGTCGATCTGCTCGTCGGTCACGACCCCGGCGCCGGGCTGGATCTCGCGGCCGGCAAAGGGGGCGAAGGCCGGCTCGGCGAAGATCTCGCGGGTGAGCCGCACACAGGCGCGCATCTCCTCCCAGTCATCGGGATGGCTCATATAGTTGAAGCGGATCACCGGCTTGTCGCCCGCATCCGGCGAGGCAAGGCGGACATAGCCGCGGCTCTTCGAGCGCATCGGCCCGACATGCGCCTGGAAACCATGCCCGTCCGCCATCGAGCGGCCGTCATAGCTGACGGCGAGCGGCAGGAAATGGAACTGAATGTCGGGATAGGGGATGCCGGCGCGGCTGCGGATGAAACCGCAGCTCTCGAAATGGTTGGTCGCGCCAAGCCCGTCCTTGCGCAGCAGCCAGCGTGCGCCGATCGCGAGCTTCGCCAGCGGGTTCATCGACGAATAGAGCGTGATCGGCTGGGTGCATTCCATCTGGAAATAGAATTCGAGATGGTCCTGCAGATTCTCGCCGACCCCGGGCAGATCATGGACCACATCGATGTCGTGTGACCGAAGCTCCGCCGCCGGTCCGACCCCGGAGAGCTTGAGCAGTTGCGGCGAGTTGATCGGGCCGCCCGACAGGATCACCTCGCGCCGCGCGGTCACCTGATGCTCGGTGCCGCCTTTGCGATAGGCGATGCCGATCGCGCGCTTGTTCTTCCACAGGATGTGGGTGGCGAGCGCATGCGTTTCCACGCTGAGGTTTGGCCGTGCCATCGCCGGCTTGAGATAGGCATTGGCCGCGCTCCAACGGCGGCCGCGATGGACGGTCATGTCCATGCGGCCAAAGCCTTCCTGTTGCGGGCCGTTGACGTCGTCGGTCAGCGGATAGCCCGCCTGCTTCGCGGCATCGAGAAAGGCGGTGTAGAGCGGGTTCTTCAGCCGGCCATACCGGGTGTGGAGCGCGCCCTCGGCGCCGCGATAGGCATTGCCGCCCTCGTCGCGCGTCTCGGCGCGACGGAAATAGGGGAGGACCTGGGCATAGCCCCAGCCGCGCGCGCCCTCGGTCTCCCAGCGCTCGAAATCCATCGGGTTGCCGCGGATATAGACCAGCCCGTTGATCGACGATGAGCCGCCAAGCACCTTGCCGCGCGGGATATGCATGTGCCGACCGCCGAGATGGGGCTCGGGCTCGCTCTCATATTGCCAATTATATTTTGCCCGGTTCATCGGGATCGAGAGCGCGCTCGGCATCTGGATGAAGACTGATTTGTCCGAGCCGCCATATTCGAGCACCAGGACAGTGTTGCGGCCGTCCTCGCTCAGCCGATCCGCCAGCACGCAGCCGGCCGAGCCGGCGCCGACGATGATATAGTCGAATTCCTGCATCGATCGTTCGGTCAATAGGGGCAGTCGATATCGGCGAGCGCGACATAGACGCTTTTGAACTGGGTATAATGCTCGATCGCGGCAAGGCCGTTCTCGCGACCGAGACCCGACGCCTTCATCCCGCCGAACGGCATTTCCACGGGCGTGATATTATATTGGTTGATCCAGCAGGTGCCGGCCTGGAGCTGGGCGATGACGCGGTGGCCACGCGTGAGGTCGCTGGTAAACACCGCCGCCGCCAGCCCGAATTCGGTGGCGTTGGCGCGGGCGATCACCTCCGCTTCGTCGTCAAAGGCAAGCACCGTCATGACCGGGCCGAATACCTCGTCGCGGACAATCGCCGCGCGGTCGTCCATGGCCTCGAAGATGGTTGGCTCGACATAATAGCCCTTCGCCAGCGCGCCCTCGGTGCGGCGCTGGCCGCCGGCGACGAGCCTCACCCCGGCATGGCGGGCTCGGGCGATGTGCGCGAGCACCGACTCCATCTGGTTCTCGGAAACCAGCGGGCCGATCTGCGTGTCGGGATCGAGTGGATCGCCGATGCGGAGCGCCGCGGTGCGCGCCACCAGCCTGTCGAGAAACGGCTTCAGGATCGAGCGATGGACGAACACGCGGGTGCCGTTCGAACAGACCTGGCCGCTCGAATAGAAATTGGCGAGCATCGCGCCCGAGACGGCATTGTCGAGCGCTGCATCCTCGAACACGATCAAGGGCGATTTGCCGCCGAGTTCGAGCGTCACCGCCTTCAGTCCGCGCGCGGCATCGGCCATCACCGCCTTGCCGGTCTCGACCGATCCGGTCAGCGAAATCTTGGCCACGTCGCGGTGGCCGGTCAGCGCCCGGCCGGTCTCGCCATAGCCCTGCACGACCTGGAACAGGCCCTCGGGCAGGCCCGCCCCGAGGAAGATCTTCTCCAGTTCGATCGCGGTCAGCGGGGTCTGCTCGGCGGGCTTGAAGATCATCGCATTGCCGCAGGCAAGCGCGGGCGCCGCCTTCCAGCAGGCGATCTGCAGCGGATAGTTCCACGCGCCGATCCCCGCGACGACGCCGAGCGGCTCGCGCCTTGTATAGCCGAACGCGCCGGCGCCGAGGTCGAGATGCTGCCCGGCGATCGTCGCGGCGACGCCGGCATAATATTCAAGGCAGTCAGCGCCCGACAGGACATCGACGGCGGCGGTTTCCTGGATCGGCTTGCCGGTGTTGAGCGTCTCGAGCCGGGCAAGCTCGTCATTCCGCGCGCGCAGGATGTCGGCGGCGCGGCGCAGCACCCGGCCGCGTTCGACCGGCGCGCGGGCAGCCCAGTCGCGTTGTGCGGCTTTGGCGCGCGCGACCGCGGCATCGACCGCGGCGGGGGTGGTGACGGGAATTTGGGCAAGTATCTCGCCGGTCGCGGGATTGACCGGGCTGACCAGATGGCGCGTGCCCATGCTCGACGTCGGCGCTGCGGGCCGCGTGTTCAGATGATTATCGACGAACGAGGTCAGCAGCGCACGCGCCGTCTCGCTGTCGGTCTCGGTCCAGCCCGAGAGCGCGCCGCGCAGCCAGACGCCGTCGATCATCGCCGCGATCATCGCCGCGAGCTTCGGGGTTTCCTCGGCGGGCACGAGCTGGCGCAGCGCATGGCGCAGATTGGAGAGCATGCGGCGCTGATAGACGCGCTGGATGCGGCCGAGCGGCGGCGCGTGCAGCACCTGGCCCCAGAATGCGAGCCATGCCGCGCTGGTCCGCTGGTCGAACTCCTCGAGCGCGAGATTCGCATCGATCACCGCCTGGAGGCGTGCGCGCGGACCATCGGCCTCGAGCAGCCGGACGATGAGGTTATCGCGCAGCCGCGACGACAGCGACCGGAAGGCGGCCTCGAGCAGCCCGCTCTTGTCGCCGAAATAATGCGCGACCAGCCCGGCGGAAACGCCGGCGCGGCCGGCGATTTCGGCAAGCGTCGTCCCGACGAACCCGACCTCGGCCAGGCTGTCGATCGTCATGTCGATCAGCTGGCGGGGCCGTCCGTCGTCGTTCGAACCGATAATGGGAGCGGCCATCGGGCTCGACACAGTCTTCTCCTGAACCATCGTTCAATCGCGCGACCTACCTCTACGACAAGGGCTAATTCGGGTCGATCGTGG
>Ga0307508_10006052_pt1 | contig 11416 bp, 16 predicted proteins | sample 9_EM_MG_FD_203089 | JGI IMG/M metagenome (GOLD analysis project Ga0307508, IMG submission 203089) | Populus trichocarpa ectomycorrhiza microbial communities from riparian zone in the Pacific Northwest, United States - 9_EM | ecosystem: Host-associated > Plants > Roots > Unclassified | place...
GGGTCGCGAAGATACGCATAATCAGGTATCGCTCCGTGACTTCATCTGGAGTCCCTTCCAGCTCCTGACTGATATCCGAAAGTGAGGAGATGTAGTCGGATACAGACATTTCTGGCTTCATCACGGCAGAGTGAAGGCGGACAAGGGTAGCGACGCGTACAGACTGGGATGCGGCGACATCGCATCGTTCACGGATGGCTTCCCAGGCTGCGTGCGGATCGCGATGTCCGAGGCGATTGAGAAACGTTTGAATGCTGGGTTCAGTTGATGACCAGATCATTCCGAAGGCACGTTGCGACCGCTTGCGGAAGTCTCGAGCCTGTGCTGTTGTGTTGCCGGCAGGTGCGAGCTCCGTACCGAGGACAATTTCAAGGGAGTCGTCCATTGCGAGGAGGTTCGTAATGTTGTTCTTCCATGAGTGGTAGTTTCTTGCGCTGAGGATGGGTGTCAAGCCATGCTTGCAGGTGTACATGGTGGAGTCAGTCATGATGTTGACGCGATGTTTGTTGAGGCTAAAAAAAAAAAACGAGAGTGCAGGGATGGGATGCAGAAGCGAGGCTCAAAGTGGTAGGTACGGCGGGAGCGATTATCGATGGGTAGCGGATTGGCAGAGCGTTCAATCCGGGCTCATAACCTGTTGGAATATATGGATCGATAAACGTGAAGATTGTATTACAGTATTATGCGGGCACAAGATCTCTCTATATACAGGAAGGCCGTCAGGACAAAGGACGGAAGACTGTCCCCCCGAGCCGGTGCTCGGGGACTCAGTCATGTCCGGACGCCTCCTCATCTCCGGACGCCTCCTCATCTCTGGACGCCTCCTCATCTCCGGACGCCTCCTTATTCTGACAATAGCCACCGTAGCCCCGTCGCTTGCCGTGCTGAGTTCTTGCTGCGAGTGCTTGACGGGTAGTGCCAGCGATGTTGAGGTTTGAACCAACTTGGTCGTTCCCGTGTGAGCGATGTCCCTTCCTCGATAAGGGCTACAGTAACAGCATCCACGGTTTGCTCCTCCGAAGGTTTGTTTTTGAGAACGCCGACGGTAATTGCGAAACGATTCAGGTACGGTTCGAAGGATGTGGCAGACGACGGTGGTATCCGAGATCGCTTCTTCAGTTCAGGCCAATTCTTGGCGAATGACGAGCAGGCAAGAGAAGTATTCGGCGACCGATTATCGTGAAGGCAGAGTGGTAGTCCTGGCTAAGGATTTCCCAGACGCGGGCTGCAGAATCGATTTCGTTCGCGGGAGGACTTCGGATGAAGGTTCGAATCGTGGGTTCAACCGATAGGTGGATCGTCGAGGCAGCGCGGTCGTCGCATTGACTGTAGTCACGGCCTCAGCAGTAGGGAATGATCTCATGCCGTTCTCTACAAGCGGTAGTTTCGGGTGTTCGGTGGCTGCAAACGTGACGCGTTGTCTGGTTGAGACTATCTTGGCGATGTCGTCGGCCGCGACGCGGCTCCAAAAGTTGAGGCTTAAAAAACGAGAGTGCAGGGATGAGATGCAGAAGCGAGGCAGGTGCAAATATCGACGGGTTCGATTATCGATAGGTTCGATTATCGATAGGTTGCGGATTGGTAGAGCGTTCAATCCGGGCTCATAACCTGTTGGATTATAGGGATCGATAGAGACGAAGATAGTGAATTGATTGATTGATACAACGTCGAAGGAGAAACATTCTCTCTATATACAACGCGCCTGAGGGAATCGCCTAGGGGAAAGGACAGAAGACTGTCTCCCGAGCCGGTGCTCGGAGACTAAGGCTGCTGTCATCTCCGGACATATTGCCACTGGTCCGTGATATCCGGACGCCCATTATTCTGACACATGCGAGTATTGATTCGCAAAAATCTTTTCCGAATGTGTACGGCTCAACGTCCCACTCGCCAGATCAGTCTTCCGACGTGATCGGCTGCTGAAAGCTTCACGTGGGTGCTAGCTCGGCTAGCGCGCATGCTACACCCATACGTACCCGCTTATCATCTCGCATGATGGATCAAAAAGTTTTAGGGAAAAAGGCACAATGCCCGAACATACGGTAAAAAAGTCCACAATGCCACAAGGGTTCCTCCACGACCTCAGGTACGGCGTAGGCGCGGAGCGGTGGTTTTTCCTTCGGTCGTTCCTTTCTTCTCCCTTTCCTTTGGTAACTTCCTTGGTGTGCACCACATATTCTCGGGACACGCCTAGGCGGAGGGCAAAAAGGGGTGCTTGCAACGAGCAGCCACTGCTTTTTTTTTTTTTTTGTTTATTCATTACTCGTATGCGACCTAGTTAGATCATGACGAGGGGCGTGCACCCATATGTACAATCCGATTCCCCGCCGCGAACCGCGCGAGGCGGCACAGTGCAAGCATCCCTTTGCCCTCCGCCCAGGTGTGTCCCAGATAGTGTGGAAGCGCACCAAGGAAATTAGAAAGGAAATGAACCCAGAAACCAGCAAACCTAACCGTCCCCTACTCTGAATCTGCCATTGCCATGAACGACGGCGTGGGTATAGGAGCTGCTGGTGTTCTTCCTCCCTCTCGTCCTTGATGCGGCGCTCCTCCGCCCTCCTCTCCTCTTCCCGCTCCGCACTCTCCCGTAGCTCCCACTCCGACACCTCACTTTCCACATCCTTCTCTTCCACAGCCAGCACTGTCCTCCCGACATCCGTAGAGGACAGAAAGTCCAGTACCGTCTGGCTCACCCCTGGTTCAGCGAAGTGCTCGTGAGCCTTCAGCCTCCTTCTTCCCTTCCCGGTCTCTTCCCACACCTCCTTCCACAGCGTCTTCTGCTGTTTCCTCCACCTCGGGCACCCTTTCAAGAGGTGTTCTCTTGTCTGCCTGGGGTGCGGGCACCACCTGCACTGGGGGGTCAGACGGGATTTCGTCCAGTGCAGGTATTGGCCCGTGAGGCAGTGCCCCATCTTTAGCTGGTAAAACCTCGAGGCAAGCTTTTTGGCACTCCCTGCAACCGTGCTGTCCGGCCTCTGGCTTTTCGGCATCTTGTATTTTTCCTTGGAGGTCCACCCTCACGCCCACTGTTGCGCCTCGGCCCACTTCTTCTCGGAGGTCTCCGGCCGGATATTGGCGAGCGATCAGGGAAGCGGCATGAAGCACGCCTCTGGCCGGTCCGAATAGGCCATCCATTCCAGCCCCTCCACTCCCCAAGCATCAGGCTCCTCTGCTGCAAGCTTCACCCACTCGTCTGCCTTTTCATTCCCTTCCACTCCCTCGTGTGCCGGGCACCACCTGACCTCGATGGTGATCCCTGATTCCACCCTCGGGAGTGTCCTGATATGTTTCCTCACCTGCAGGGCATACTTTTTCTGTCCTGGTCCCGGTTCGTCGGATGCCATCCGCTGGATTGCTGCCTGTGCATCGGTGAAGATGGTAACGTGCTTTGGAACCGTGTTTCTCCTTGCTGCGGTTTCCAGTGCTCGTGCCAGGGCTGCGTACTCTGCATCAAAGACCTCCTGGTTATAACCCAGGTGGGACTTGATGCCCTCCCAGGTGCGGCCATTCTTCCAAGCCACCGCGTACCCAGCAGCCCCGCTTTCCAGTCGTGACCCGTCCGTGAACATGATGAGCCCCGGCCTTTCTCTCTCTGCCTCCTTCTTTGCTTCCTTGCGCTCCTCCTGAACCAGCTTTGCGTCGAGGTGCTCTGGGTCTTCCAGCAAGACTGTTTCGTCCGTCGCTGTCTATTTGCGCTCTAGGGCCGTGGACAGCCTCTTGCCGATCGTTGGTTTTTTCCGCCTGGCATTGGTCACCTCCCTCGCCGCATCCCCTTGTGGCAGACTGAGGAGGCAGAGCCTGAACTGCCTCTGCCTATTCTCCAACTGGTTGCTTGCTGGCCTGAGTCGGATTCCATCGCGAGCGTTCCCAGGTTGGTAGTCCGGAAGGCTCCCGTCGTCGTCCGAGCCTGTTGGTTGACCAGAAGCTGCAGCTCTTCTGCGCGGCCTGTTGTGCCATGTACATTGCCTCCCTTCCACCACAATTCTGCTCTGAACATGGCGACGGACTGGACGCACGCTGTCATGATCCTTCTGCAGTTCGTCGGGATGAGGCCCATCCGTCCTGTGAGCCGTTGCAGACGAGCTATGGCGTTCTGCCTGCTGTTGGGCCTGGTGGCATGGTAAACCTTCAGCGTGAGTTGCGAGTCCAGCCACACCCCGAGCCACCTCGTTGCCTCTTTATTGAATGGGACTATGTTGTCTCCCACTCTTACCTTGGCTTTTGCCTCAGCGCCTTTCCTCTTCCTCCAGAACATGGCTGCCTCCGTCTTTCCCTGGTCGAAAGCTACCCCATTCTCCCATCCCCATTCCATAGCTGCAGTCGCTACCTCCAACAGCTTTGTGGCCACCTCTTTGTCATTCCTGCCTTCAGCCCACCACCCTATGTCGTCCACAAAGGATAGCCCTCTGATCCCTGGGGCAGCCCTTTCCACCGCGTCAAAGATTCCGGAAAGATATGTGATGAACAGGATGGGTGCGGCTGGAGAGCCTGAGGACACCTGTGTCCACCACATTGGGTTCCCTGACTTCACCATCCAGCGCCAATTTAACTTTCTGGTCCGTCATAAAGCTTATCGTCCATCTAATGAGACCTGCCCCCACCCCCAGCTCATCCATTCGCTTCCCCAGGAAGGTCTTTTCGACATTATTGAATGTGGACTTGACGTCCATGAAGAGGGCCCCTGCTACCTTTCCCCTGGCCCATGCCTGTTGCGTACAGTTCATCAAAACTGCAACCGCGTCAATGCAGGACCTCTGCTTGCGGTATCCGAATTGGCCTTCGTGCAGCCCTCGCTTGCACTCCAAGTGGTCTGCAATCAGATGTGCCGCCGTCCTCTCTAGCAGCTTACTGATGACGTCGAGTTACGAAATTACCCGATATGCACACACTTTGGAGTAGTCCAGCTTCTCGGGCTTCGGGATGACCACTCCTTTCGCAGTTTTCCATATTCCCGGGTGAAAGCCCAGTCGGATACACGCCCGTACCAGCTGTGTTATGCGCTGCTTGTCCCACTGCCAGAATACCTTCACGATCCCTGCGGAAATCCGGTCGTCTCCTGGGGCTGATGTGTTGGCCGCCGTACTGAGGAGCGACCCGACCAGTTGTGAGTTCACCACCTCGAATGCCCAGCCGCCCTGTGCTGGCTCGTAACTCCCTGGTGGCCCCGGTGGGAAGTGTGCCTGGAGGATCGCTTGTCCTCGTTCGTGGTGACCCTCCGCGATGGACCCATCCTCCCGGACTAGTGCCTGGCCGGTTTTGTCGATTCTGGGGGTCATATATCTTGCTGCCATTCATACCTTGTTCCCGTCCGCTTCTTGTAGGAACTGGTTCCAGCAATCCCGCTTCGCTCTCCTTATTGCCCGCCAGAACTCCCTCCTCGCTGCCTTCACCCGCGAGATTCCAGCTACCCTCCACTTCCACCTTGCCCTCCCTAGCTCTTTCCTTAATTCCCTCAGGTCCTCACACCACCATGGTTTTGACCGTGAGCACCACCTCTTCTTTCTTGCATGCGCATCCAGGGTCACAGCCATTGCCTCCCTTAGCGGACCCGCTGCCACTACCACCTCCTCGGTCCTGCTGCCATCGGAGAGAATGGGTGTTGTGTCCACCAGCCCGACATAGCATTCCCTCGCCCTTTCTCTCCTTTTCTCCTTTTCTCCTTCTCTTCGTTCTCACTTTCATTCATGGGGTCCCATCCGCTGATGTCCCACCCCGTCGTTTCTATGCTTGTGTCGTCCCCTGGGTCTGGGGTGCCCAGCACCTCCCACGCAATGAGCTCATGGTCTGACCCAGTCGCCTCTTCCCCAGCAGGCACCAGTTCAGCTCCATATTTGGTGAGGACAGGGTGAGGACAATGATTGAATGGATCTCCGTCCCAGGTCCCATTCTCATCGCTTCCTCCGTGTTCCAGACAAGGAGGTTCTCCTCATTGATGAGCTGCTCCCAGAAGGCGTGGTTCTTGTTGCCTGTCGCCATGGGGTTCCACATCTTGCTGTGAGTGTTCATGTCTCCGGCGACAATTACCCTCCGGTGTCTGGCGATTTCGGTCCAGGCCGCGCCCTGCGCTGGTCTGATCGCCTCGCTTCCTTCCCCTTGGTCATACACGTTGGCGATGATGATCGCCTCCCCGCCCGGGGGGAAGACCTCTACCACCTGTACATAGTTTCAGCCCCCTCTGGTCAGGTTCTTCAGTTCCGTCACCTTGGCCCTCAAGGACCTGTTAATTGCAATCCAGCACTTCGCTGGCATGCCCTCGTCCCCCCTGATGAAAGTGAAGCTGGGGTGGGAGAGCGTGCCGTCCTTCTCTCTTCCGTTTTTTTGTTCTTGGATCAATACCAGGTCGACCCCCCTTTTTACTGCCGATTCCATAACCGCTTCCATAACCTGTCCGCCTCTAGCGCAGTTGTGTTGCAGCGCCTTTAGCAACACCGGTGGCTCCGTGTGGCCCGCCATCAGACAGCTACGGCGGGGACGGTGCCACTGGTTTCCGCTTCCATAACTACTTCCATCTCATCGGGGTCCTCCGTCCAGTCCTCGGCTGGGGCCCTCGCCAGCGCCTGTCGGGTGGCTTTTGAGACCAGTCGTGGGTCTTCCGCTGTGCCGTTGGTGGTTGGCACCTCCACTTTCCAACAGCCAGGTCTACGCTGATGGGCTTCACCTCTTACGCCTCTGGCCACAGCGATGGCGTTGCGTTTTGCACGGCACCTGGCGTCGTTCGAAGGGTGGTTGCCGCCACAACCCGGGCAGTTCATCACGGCATGAGGGCAGACCCGTCCGATCGCCCCAGAGGTCGCCATCTCGCACAGGTGCCCCGCCGTGAAATGGTTTCCTGAACAGATTCCGCACACCAGCTCCTCCTGATGACATTGGAACTCTGAGTGTCCCCACCCCGAGCATCGTCCGCATACTGTGTCCGCCTTGTTTGGGATGAACTGGAGCGCTTTGAACTTGTTGCCTACCACCCACATTTCCGTTGTCAGTTTCTGGCCCGCCGTCTTGTTGGGCACTTTGAACACCACTGATGCCCCCCCGTGGGGTAGTATGCCACGCTGGAAGTGTTCCTCGATCACCCGCTTCGCCCTCATCCACCGCAGGGCTACCGTTTCCACTCCCTCATTCTCGGCTGCGATCTGGGCCTTGAGGTCCGCCAATCCCTCCGGGTGACGGTATTGCGCATACGGGACCAGGATCTTCAGCTCCACCCACGACTCATTTGCCGCCACGTCGATGACTCCCTTGTCTGCTTTCCGCGCAGCCTCAATTATCTCTTTCCGGAAGAGGAGCAGCATTGCCGCCGATGCGCCCTCGCGGGCCATTGTTGACAGGGGGCCCCGCGCCGAGATCTTCCCCACCGTTGTCCGGACATGCGGAGTCACCTTGCTGAGCGCGACATTGATGTGTGCCACCACGTTCGTCGCCATCGCCGGGGTGATCTGTGGGGCACCTGCTGCCCGCTCAATCACGATCATCCTCTCATCCCACGGGAGCGAGCGATTGATCTGTTCGAGGCCATTGGGTTTCTTTTCCAACTTGCCGTTCCGTCCGACCCTGGTGTGGTAGGCCTGGGGGAGCGGTGCCGCTGCCAGCGCACGCTGAGGAGAGGATGCCGCCCCCAGCGCCTGCCTCTGCTGTGGCCGGCGTGGCAACTGCCCCTGTTGTTTGCTCCGCTGGGGCACCAGCGAGTGGGCCTGCTGCTACGGGCGCAGTTGCGCTGGCGGCCCCTCTTCGAGGGCCCGATTTTCCTCCCACCGGTCCTCCAGTGTCCGCATCCCTGCCATGTGCTCAATTCTCTGCCCTGCGGCGACCTCAGTCAGGTCCTCGCTGTCGCTCGCCAGGTACTTAATCGGCGAGGCCGCGGAGTCATAGGTGGCCGTCTCCTCCTGGCTGAGCTCCCCTACCTCCCACCTCATCCTTGCTGCCACCTTCTCCACCTTCCTCGCCTCCTCTTTCCTTGTCGCCTCTACTTTTCTCCTCGCCACCTCTTCCCTTCTCATCTCATCCGCCTTTCTCTCTGCTTCCACCATCTCCGGGCGGCTGGGTTGCTGGGGGACCGCCCAGGCCCCGCCCCACTTTCTCTCCCACTGCTCCTCCACTGCCCGGATCCCTGCCTTGTGGGCGACCTGCTGGTTGGTTGCGGCGTCCTCTGCCGTCTCCGTCTCGTACGCCATAGCCTTTATTGGGTTAGCCGCCACGCTGTACGCCTCCTGCTCAGCCTCCGTCATCTTTTCCCACTTTTCCCACCTCCTCCTTGCCACTGCTTTTTCCTCCTCCTTCTTCTCTGCCTCTGCCTTCCTCCTCTTCTCCCGCTTCTCCTCCGCTTCCACTGTCTCCGGGCGCTTCAGGATCGACCGGGGCACTGCGGAGGCAGCCCCTGTCAACGTGGCCGCGTCGAGTGCTGCCTGCCGCCTCTGCTGGTGCGCCGACCGCCTGGGCGTCCGGGACGGGGCCTCCGGCTCTGCGATTTGCGCCGCCTTTGCCTTGCCCTTCTCCTTCTTCTTCTTTATTCCCTCCTGCCCGGGGCCCCCCTGCTTTGCGGACGCCGATTCTCCCAGCGCCGGTGCATGCTGTGACGCAAACAAGCCTTCCCGCTCCACCCCCTCCATGTTGTCCCCCTCTCCCCCTATCTCCTGGGCCGGCGTGGCCACTACATTCTCCATCAGCTGGGGGGCTCCTGGCGCTGTTGGCCCCGGCGGCGCCCTCTCCCTGGTGCTGGGGGGAGAAAATATCGGCGCTGGCGCAGGCGCCTGCTCAGGAGCAGCGGCGGCTTGAGCGAGTCCTGCCACTGCCTCCCTGATTTCCCGAATTTCCACTCTCCTCCTCTCCAGGAGCGCCGCCAAATCCGTCCACTGCTTGATTTCCCACTGCCCTTTCTGAGCCAGCTCCGTCTCAATCCCATTCAGCGCTAGCAGTCTCACTGCCAACCTCTTCTCCCTCTCCTCAACTTCCGCTGCTCGCGCACCTATTCCTGCCACGATCCGCGCCTCTAAGGCGGCCACCTTCTCTTCCATCTTCTTCTCCACCCTCGCAACTGCTCCCAGGATCTGTTCCAGGGCCGATGCTGCCGCGAAACCAATTGGGGCCGGACGCATCGGGCGGCGGCCCCTCTTGGGCGCCGGGGTGCCCACCGCCATTCTCTTGTTGCCCTTGGTCGGGGTTACTGGCACTGCGGTTGGGGTCAACCAACGCACTGGGGTGGGGGTTGGGGTCGAAGTGGTGGGCCTCTCGCCTACGCTCTGATCAGCCATCTCCTCCGCCCACTCATCTGCCGCCTCTTCCATTCCCTCCGCCCCCTTGCTTCCTTCCACTCCGCCCTCCGCGCCACCCTCCATTCCCCCTTCCTCACTGAAATGCTTGGCCGGATTCAGGGTCTCCGCTGTTCCCACCTGCTGTGGGCTGCTGCCAGCCGCCACTGAGAGTGAGCGCGCGAGCGCTCCCCTCATGGGCGTCTTCCCGGGTCTGTCGAAGATGTTCAGTTCGCTCATGCTGGGTTGGGCACCACGCCGGAAGAATTCCGGGGTACTCTGCTGCCTTCCCACTCCGGCGGTGGCGCGCTCATAGTTGGGCCTCCCACAGCTTTTTCCTTCCCACTCTTCCACCTCTTCCTCCTCCTCTTTCATTTTCACCTCGCTGCTCTCGAGCTCGCTCAGCTCGCTCCCACTGGTATCGTCCATTTCCTCCTCTCTGTAGTCCCCTTTTCCTCCGCTCAGGTCGGCGCTCCCAGCCACAACCGGGGCTTTGGCGGCCGACGTGCCTTCTTCGTCTGACATCGTGCTGTCTCCGAAGCTCGTTTCGCGCGATTTTTGGGTGTGTGGGTCGAAAGTCTTGGCGTTTTCTGGCGTTGACGAGCCGCCACTAACTTCGGAAGGGGGGTCGTATGAACTGGAAGGTTCGATGCGGAGGTTGACACGTAGCGATAGTAAGGTAAAATACTCGTATTTGACACACAGAAGAAAGAAATGAGTGTAAGGAAATGCTAGGCTTATATACTTGTTGCCGGAGATGCTCGTCGCCGGAGAGAGAATAGCGCATAACAAAAGAGAGAGTAACGCATAAACGCATTGTACAAAGGAGAGAATAGCGCATAACGAAAGGAGAGAATAACGCATAATCGCATTGTACAAAGGAGAGAATTGCGTGACCGATCGAGCGCCGGAAGGAGGTGTGCTGCAACGAGCGCTGGAGGTAGGGTGCCGGAAGCAAGTGTGTTGCAGCGAGCGCCGGAGAGAGGTGCGGAAGTAGGTGTGCCAGTGTTTTGTTTCAACACTTCCCCTCGCTGGCACAGCGTATCTTTTCTGCAAGTTTGTGATGTCGAGGTTTGGGAAGGGTTTTGGTGAACAGGTCGGCAAGGTTATCTTCGGTCGGTACGTACATTAGGTCGAAGGTGCCAGCTTCGAGTAGCTCGCGTACGTGATGGTAGTGGGTATCGATATGTTTCGATCGATTGTAGATCCGATGATTCTTGGCCAGTTCTAACGCTCCTTGGTTGCCACCGAGAAGATAGTCTACTTCGTGGTTGTCGGTTGCAACGGTCGATAAGGTGTGTTGCCGAAGTTGTTGCAGCCCGCGCTGCAGCCATACAAGGTGTCGACTGGCAAAGGACATAGCCATGTATTCGGCTTCCGTTGTTGATACAGCTACTGACTTCTGTTTCTTAGAGTGCCAGCTAACAGCAGCTTCCCCTAGCTTGGTAAGGTATCCTGAGAAAGATCTTCGATCGTCGAGGTTGCTAGCGTAGGAGGCGTCACTGTAGCACAGAAGGCGTAGGGTTGTAACTTCTGCCTTTTTGGGGTAGTGGAGATTCCAGTCGGCTGTGCCTCGTAGGTATCGCAATACTCGTTTCGTGGCTTGTAAATGTTCTTCGTTCGGTCTGGAGGGAAATTGTGATAGGAGCGTGACGGTGTGGGCGAGATCTGATCGAGTTCCAGTAACAGCGTACATAAGGAATCCGATGATACTTTGGTATATGCTGATATCCTCGATTACTGTGCCTGGTTCCGCTTTCCGTAGTGGCATATTCGGGTCAATTGGTGTGGCGACAGGTCAGGAGTCAGACATTCCAAATCGTAGTAGGATCTTTTCAATGTAGCCGTGCTGGGATATACTAATTCCAGTCTCAGTGTAGGTGAGTTCGAGTCCTAGTATGTATTTTGTAAACAATTGGTCGTAGGTTCTTCTGGAGACGAGCAGGTTTCGGCGTCGCCGTGAATATGGTGTTAAGAGCGAGGGCGAGAGAAGACTTGATAGGAAAGCAAATGGAAGAAGGTCGTGGGCTGATTGGGAGCGGGAGCGACAGCAGCGGACGACTTTCTTGTGAACGATTATTATATTAAAGAGTGTTGAGTAGAAAAGAAGAAAAGAAGAAAAGAAGAGAGAGCAAACTGTGTACAAAGTCTCGCTGCTACACGCTAATCCAACT
>Ga0307508_10006053_pt1 | contig 11414 bp, 15 predicted proteins | sample 9_EM_MG_FD_203089 | JGI IMG/M metagenome (GOLD analysis project Ga0307508, IMG submission 203089) | Populus trichocarpa ectomycorrhiza microbial communities from riparian zone in the Pacific Northwest, United States - 9_EM | ecosystem: Host-associated > Plants > Roots > Unclassified | place...
GCTCACGCTGTCGAGCGCTGGCAGAGCCCAGAGTTCATCGCCATAATCGGGTGTCAGTGACAAGGATGCGAGTGGTAGCATGATCCCTCGTGTCTCCCGACCACGGGGTGCAGCTGTATCGCCTCGAACCTCCAAGCCGTCTGCAACAATACAGCGATTCCCGACTCATGGTGTTGTTCCTCTGGGCCGTGCCTCTGGAAACAACCCCGCTCCTATTCCGCGATCTAGACTCGCAACTCTTTGCGTTCCTGTTTCCTTCCGATTGCTTGTCCTTCTTATGATGACCACCAAGGTTGTCTTCCTCCGCGGCAGCGCTTGCGCTTTCCCGGGCTGCACCGGTACTTGGCCCAGGGACCTCCTGGTGCCGCAGAGTCGGTTGACCCGAGCTGAGCCCCGACAGTGTCGGTTGCCCGGTCTCGGGATGCCGTCCTAAGACTGTGTGACCAGTTTCCGATACCTTCCTACCTGGTCCGTATCCGAATTCCGACCCTGTCATATTTAGGGTGTAACAGCTCATACGGGCGGGTCTTTCCTTCCTCTAGCGGGATATGGTGGTCTTGAGTGCAGTGGGGCGGAGGTGTCGTAGGTACTTTTTTGGTGAACACATCGAGAAATTCGTGTTATTCTGGTGGAATTGGGTTTTTGCTGTCCTTAGAGGTTTTCTTCATTTTGTCGATTACAGTCTGGCATACTTTCCGTGGGTCGGTTTCACTGATCTCCCAATTTTCTTCTTCCGGTGTTTTCCTATAGTATTGCTCCATGGCTTTCTCTTCCGGGACTGTTTTAGCCCTTGGTGAGCTAGGTAAGCATTTCTCGGCGCAGTGGTCTGAGTGGAATTTCACAGTATGCTTCTTCCATCCTATCACCGGGTTATGGAGCTTGAGCCATGGGAGTCCTAGAATGATCGGCGCGTTTCCGATTGTGATGCAGTGTGTGACACTGGGGTTGTCTCGTAACCGGAGTGTTCGGAAAATCAAGGTAATCAGGCTACTTTCGATAATTCACAGCAGAATTATCTTAGATCTTGTCTGTGGGTTCGGTGGTAGTGTTCATGAGGATGTTGGTGCTGATTTCCCTTCCGTCGGGGCAAGAAATCTCTTTCGTTTATCGGAGGATAGCTGGCGTGAGAAGCGGTAACTCGGACTTGGATTCCCCCGAGGTGTATGGACCCCGTGGGCAATTCATTGGTCATGGCCGGGTGTAGATAAGGGGAGATGAGGTTTCATACATCCGAGTGGGGTGTCTGGACCCAGAACGGTCTTCCCCTCTTTCAGGAGGTGGACGGACCCCACTCTGTTCAGTTCCGCTTGTTTGTTCAACAACCCCTCATCTCCTGAGATAGACTCTTACAGCCGGTTCTCGGCCGTAAGCTAATCTCCGGCTCCTTAACTCCCTCCTAGACTCTCTGAACTGCTCCATCATCCTGATGAATGCACTTTTCTAGCTAGCTACGTACTCTAGATAATTTCAGGTGTAAAACTACCTCCCCTCCCCCTTAGCCTCGTCCCTAGCACTAACACTTTTTTCTTCGTAGCCCTCCTCTTTTTCGCTGCGTTCGTGGCACTGTGTGATGATGTTACCATGACTGTAGTCCTCCTCCCCTACAGCCCTTCCAGTCACTGGAGTAGAATCCGACTCTGTACTCCGTCGGAATAACTGGGCCCTCAGAGTACGCCGGTGCGTACTTTTGCTGCCGTGGTCGCGGTCGTATTTGACACCGTGTAGCGCCACATCGGGGGTTGAGCTTCGGGAGCGGTGTAGGTGAATTGTCAGGCTCGGGCTAGAACCGGCGTGCCGACAGGGAGTCGCATCCCCACAGCCGGACGACATGAGTGTGTTAAGCAGTGGCCATGCCTTCGAGACTTTCTTCTGTTTCCGTCTGCTTCCACCACTACCGTTGCGTCTTCAGCCCGTTATGCAGGGTTCCATACGACCGTTTTGAACATCTTTCCTGACACCTCGACCTATCACCAGATAGGGAGTCCTCGCCGGGTGCTCGGGCGTTGGCTTCTGTCGTTCGGGTGCCCAAGAAGCGGGTCCTTTTCCGGTTCGTACCATTGGCATCAGTTCGGAGGTCATCCTAAGCCATCCTGGCGGGAGAGACTATGGTGTCCTTCGTGCTAGAAACCCGTGTCCGGATAGGGGTCTCCTGGTCGCTGTCTGGCAGCCGGTGGGCGTGTCCAGGAGTGACGGCGCTGTTCGGAGACGGGGTCACTGTCAGTAGGGTCTCCGGACGTCGGTTCCTTATCCAAAGCGGTAGTCCTTCGGGGTGTCAGGGTTTCGCTGATGAAATTCTCGCAGCTTCTCCAGTCCTTCTTCGGAGAAGTTGTCAAATGGCTCCTCTGTCCAATCTTTGCGCTCCAGATAGTCAAGCCGTTTCACCAGGTATAGGATTCGTTTGTTATTTCCCCGGCCTCGTTCGACCGAGGATATAAATTCCTCGACATCATATTCTTCGGATTGCTCAATGTTGTCTGTTTCTCGCAACACCTTTGACGGGTCTGGTGGGGCCCGGTATTCGCTAGTTCGATAAGGTTTGAGCAGCGAAACATGGAAGACGTTGTGGATCTTCGATTTCCAATGAAGCGTATGGCGAACGGCCAACGCAGAGACGACCTTCTCGATCTGAAAGGGACCATGATTTTTCTGGTCCAACTTTTTTGAAGGTCGACCTGTTTTGATGTTGCGTCCGCTTAGCAACACCAGGTCTCCTGTCCGGTATGCCGGGGGGTCCTTCCGGGCCGGATCGGTGTAGCGGCGCATATGCTCCTGGGCTTCTTCGAGGGCTTTTCGGGAATTGTCGTTCGCCGCTTGAATGCAGTGACCACAGGCAGTGCTGTCCGGGTTGAGGGGTTCTTCAGCGTCTGTCAGTGGATGCAGCGATCTTGGGTGGAAGCCATAGTTAGCGAAAAACGGGGACTTACTGTTTCCCATGGTGACCGAGTTATTATACGCAAACTCGGCCATTGGAAACAGGGCCACCCAATTATCCTGGTCTCGTTCAACGAAGTCTCGGAGGTACGCCTCAATTTTCTGGTTGAGGTGCTCCATCTGCCCATCGGTTTGTGGGTGGAAGGCCATTGACATTTGAGGCTGGATTTTTAGCAGTGTTAGAAATTCCCTCCATACCTTCAAGGTAAACCTACTGTCTTGATCCGATACGATATCTGTTGGCATGCTGTGATGCCTCCAAATTTCTTTTGCAAATGTTTTTGCTAGGTCTGCTGCGGTTTTTTCTCAGAGTGGAAGGAAGTGTGCCATCTTGGTAAACCTATCGATGATTACCCAAAGTTGGTCACATCCGTCTGACATTGGTACCTCCGTAATAAAATCCATGGCAATCGATTGCCATGGTGCATAGGGCAGTTCGAGTGGTGAAGATAGTCCATAGGGCTGGTGCCATGCAGCTTTGTTTTGCTGACATTCCGGGCAGCTTCTGACGAAACCGATAATTCGCTCATTTATTTTTGGCCACGAGAAGTTTCGTCGTATTAGTTCGATGGTTGTGTCTTGGCCCATATGGCTGGCGACCTTCGTGTCGTGCTCGGATTCCATAACCTGTTGCACCAATCCTTTCGGTACCCAGAGCATGTTTTTTCTGTAAAGCAGTCTATCCTGGATTGCTAGTATTCCCTCCTTGACCTTTCAGTCCTTCGGCACTGGGTTTTCCAGCGCCGCTTCCTGTTCCTTCTGGGCCTGCTGGTATTCTTCGTCTGTCCTCACTCTTTTCTTAACCAGGGATACAAATTCCTCATTCCATTTCCTTGCTGGGAGTGACACTAATCTGGCTGATGAACAGACCAGGGTGCTTGTTAGCCATTCTTCGAAGTGGTTTTTTCCCAAAACTGTCGTTATCGGCTGGTTTTCTATCCCCCACTTTTCAGGGCAGTACTCCGGACGCCTGGACAGTGCATCTGGTTTCCCATTTTGCTTTCCCGGCCGGTGGTAGATTCTGAAGTCGATTCCTGCTAGTTCCTGGGCGCACCGTGCTTGGCGTCGATTGAGTACTTTGGTCGTTGTAAAGTATTCCAGGTTATGGTGATCTGAGAATACCTGAATCTGATGTTCAGCTCCTTTGCAGTATCGTCGCCAGTGTATGAATGTGTTGACTATCGCTAGGAGCTCCTTATCGTAGATTTTGTAGTTGATTTCTGCAGGTTCGAACTTCCAAAAGTGGAACGCTATTCGGTGTAGTCAGTTCTCACCATCACGTTGTGACAGGACACTTCCCAGCATAAAGTCCAAGGTGTTTGTTTCGATGATCACTGGTTTTCTGGGGTTGAAGTGAGCCAGTGTGGGCGCCGTAGTAAAGCGTTTTTTTAATTCCCTAAACGCCCCTTCCACTTCGAGGTTCCATACCCATCTTTCTGTTTTCTTGGTCAATTCCGTTAGTGGTCAGGCTATTCGGGAATAGTCTTGGATGAAGCGTCGGTAAAAGTTGGCAAAGCCCAGGAACGTCTGGACCTTGGTTAGTGACCCCGGGGTTTCCCATTCAAGTACCACTTTCACTTCCTCTTTGGACATTTTAATTTCGTCGCGGCCAATGGTATACCCCAGGAATTCCACTTCCTGGGTCTTCCAGACGCATTTTTCTGGGGAGACAGCTAATTTGTTGTTCTGCAGCTGTTTGAGGACTTCTTTCACTGTTTTATCGTGTTCTTCTTCCGTTTTGGCGTAGACCAGTATGTCGTCCATGTAGGCTAGTACTCCCATGTCCAGCATGTTGGAGAATACATGGTTCATCATATCTTGAATCGTGGAGGGGGCATTGGTTAGGCCGAACGGCATCACCTGGAACTCGTACAATCCGTATCGGGTTCGGAGCGCTGTTTGCCATTCGTCTCCTTTCCGTGTTTGAATGAGGTTGAATCCATTCTTTAGGTCTAACTTCGTGAACCACTGGGCTCCTTGCACTCAGTCTTGTAGTTCCTGCATTAGCGGGTGCGGGTATTGGTTTGGGATAGTTATGCTGTTAAGTCCTTGATAGTCGACGTATAACCGAAGCCCTCGTCCATTAGGTTTGGGGACAAACAGAATTGGAGATCCTGCTGGCAATGTGGACCTCCTTGTTTTCCCTGTTTTTTCCATCTCTTTTATCAATTCTCGAAGGGTTTTGTGACACTGGAATGTCCGGTCGACGTTGGAGTGACGGTAATATTGTACTAGTCAGGTTTCTCGATAGTCACGAAGGAGATGGGGTGCGCGCGGTCTTCGCCGGCGTTCAATTATTATACAAGAATAAAACCCCATATGACAGTCCTTCCAAGATCGCCCACCATTAAGGGATTCACAGCGAATAATCTAAGGGGTCAGTTCGGTATCTGCGGCGGCGACTTGAGCGCCGGATCGTATGCGGCTCCGCAGCAACGGCTTGCTTGACGGATCGCTCGATGGACGGCGCGGTGTGCGCGGCGGCTCGGCGGGTGGTTCGAGGCGGGCCTGGCGGTGTGCCCGACGGCTCGCTCATGTCGCCTCGGCAGAGGGTTCGAATCGAGACAGGCCCGGCGGCTTGCACAGCGGCTCGCCCGTGTGTCGCTTCGGCGGATGGTGCGGATCAAGACGGGCCCGGCGTACTGCCCGACGGCTCGCTCGTATCGTTCGCGGGTATCGCTTCGTCTGATGGTTCGGATCGAGACCGGCCCGGCGTACTGCCTGATGGCTCGCCCCTATCGCTCGCGCGTATCGCTTCGGCAACTGCCAAACGGCTCGCGCGACAACTGCGTTACAGGTAAGATAAGGTAAGGAATACGCTCACACTCCAGACCCTCCTGGGTGTGGGCCGGAGCCCGAAGCTTCTCGTCCTGGTCGGGGTGTAGATAAGGAGATGAGGTTTCCTGCAGCTGAGCGGGGAACTTTCCTGCCCCAGACTCGTATGTGGCCTCTCCCCGCAGGGACCCAGACCGGTCTCTCCCCGCAAGGACTCCGACTTTTACGTACGTGGTTCCTCCTGTAAGGACCCGGATCTCTCGACGAGACCCCTCCCGCAAGAAGCCCAACCAGTGTCTGCCAAGATTCTTCTCCGCTCGTTTGCACTCGACCCCTCATCCCCTGGAGTTACAGCCACTCCGTTTTTTATCTCCCGCCTAGACTCTCGAGCCCCTTAGGTATCCTTCCGTCTCCGTCCCCGATCGACCATCACCCCGATTGCGGCACTTAGGCGTATAGCGCTTCGGTGGATGGTGCGACGCATGCCCGGCGGCGTGCCAGACGGCTTGCGTATATCATTTCGATTCGGTGGATCGTCCGACGCTTCGGCGTCTGCCAAACGGCTCACGCGACATCTGTCTCCCAGGTAAGATAAGGTAAGGAATACGCTCACACTCCAGACCCTCCTGGGTGTGGGCCGAAGCCCGAAGCTACTCGTCCTGGTCGGTCTGACAATAGGATCCGCCCAATGGTGTCACAGACCACGCAATTCCCTCAGCTTATAGCTGGGTTCAAGTCACGACCCCACATCAGCCCTTTGGCTACAGCCTCGGGGATTATACCCTCAACGGGGGTCCTATCTGTGCCGACCGACGTGTTGCCCATCAGACCCTTCCTATCTCCCGCCTAGACTCTCGAGCTCCTCACGTATCCTTCCGTCTCCGTCCCGATCGACTGTCGTCTTGCTCGTCTTGCTCGCGGCGTAGGCTTCGCGGGAGGCGTATTGTTCGGATCGTTGGCGGCTCCGTGACGACGACTCGCTCGACGGCTCGGTCGTAGGATCGCTCGTAGGAACGCTGAGTCGATCGCTTGTAGGGGGGAGGGTCGTTGACTCGATGTCTGGGTGACCGGTAGATAGTCCGTTGATCGTTAGACGATCCGGGTGATGATTCCGCTGATCCCACGATTGATCGTTGCCAACCGCTTGTCAGCGAGAAGTCGTATAAGTATCCGGCTCGGCAAAGTCATGTGCTGCGGGGAATTACCCCGCACCGCGACGTGAAAACTCTTCACCTTGGCATTAAACTTCATCAGCGTATCACGGATAATCTCTCGATTTGGATCGGAAAGTAGTGTTTCCTGTATCCTCCTGGGAGTGGCCGGAGCAGGTCCTCTGTTCTCTCGTCGTGATTGGGTGATGCGAAATGGGTTGTGTGCGGGGTTGGTTGCATTGAATCTCAACCGTACTAGCTCTCCTTTCTTCGGCCGCGACGGCATCAAGGCATAGCACTGCCCCATATCGCTCCCATCAGACTGTTCCGGAGGTGCAGTCCTGTAGCGGCGTTTGCACTTTCGCGATCACGAGCTGGTACTTGGTCCGGGGGCTACCCAGCGCTGCAGGATCGGCTTGCGGACAAGCCTCCCCTCCAGTATTCATTCAACTCGACGTTCTCACCTTGGTGCGGCGTGTGCCCTGCCTCATAATCGTTGTAAGCATCACGGATAAGTGGGGATACGCTCACGCTGTCGAGCGCTGGCAGGGCCCAGAGTTCATCGCCATAATCGGGTGTCAGTGACAAGGATGCGAGTGGTAGCATGATCCCTCGTGTCTCCTAACCACAGGGTGCAGCTGTATCGCCTCGAGCCTCCAAGCCATCTGCGACGATACAGCGATTCCTGACTCGTGGTGCTGTTCCTCTGGCCCGCGCCTCTGGAAACAACCCCACTCCTATCCCGCGATCTAGACTCGCAACTCCTCGCGTTCCCGTTACCTTCCGATTGCTTGTCCTTCTCATGATGACCACCAAGGTTGTCTTCCTCCGCGGCAGCACTTGCGCTTTCCCGGTCTGCACTGGTACTTGGCCCAGGGACCTCCTGGTGCCGCAGAGTCGGTTGACCCGAGCCGAGCCCTGACGTTGCCGGTTGCCCGGTCTCGGTATCCCGTCCTAAGACCGTGTGACGAGTTTCCGATACCTTCCTGCCTGGTCTGTATCCGAATTCCGACCCTGTAGTATTTAGGGTGTAACAGGTTTGGAGTTCTATCTCCGAGAGTGTGTAAATTGGCCCCCAGGGGGCCCTAATTCCTTCCTTAAGGTCGATCTTGCAATCATAGGGATGATGTTCCAGGAGTCTGTCGGCGGCCTCTTTGCTCATGATTTCCACGTATTGTTGGAATTCCAAGGGCACGTTTTCTCCTGGGTTATCCACTGCAGTGGATACACATCCTATGATATGGGCAGTTGGGTCTCTGGCCACCGAGGGGTCCCAGGTTAGGGAGAAGTTCATTTTTTCAAATCGTGTGCACTTCTCCAAACAGCTCGGGCTGTTGAACCGTATTTCCTCCGATGTCCATGCTCCTTGGGGCATGTGTTGGGTTACCCAGCTGAAAGGGAGAAATATGTCAATTTCTGGTTCCATTGGCGATATTTCAAAGGTTTCCTTCGAGTAGTGTTTTCGATGTTGCAGAAGGAGTGCCTTCGTATGAAACTGCGCAGCGCTGCGGACGGATTCCCCCGTGTAGCTTTCTATTCGAATTGGGTGTTTGTGCGGGTAACGGGAAATCCCGAGTTGCTCTACTGTTCACTGGTTTATTAGGGCTATGGAGCACCCAGTATCCAGTAGTGCCCGAATGGGGTATTTCATTTCCCCCTGGTGTAGTATCATGTCAATGATCGGGTGATTGGTACGTTTTTTTTTGTGGGGGGTGGTTTCGCTCGGAGTCGTGTTTTTTGGTTTGGTGCCGCATATTGTGGTGATGGTCCTGGGTTGCAGCTGGTCCCGACCATCTAAAAATCCGAGTCGGAATCTTCCCAGCATTGGGTGAGGGTGGGTGTGACTTCCATAGTTTCCACAGTGGCCACCTTTTGCTGCTTGGGGGCGGGGAAGTCCTCGGGTTCCTCCGAGCCCTTTCGTTTACCCTGGATTGCTGCTGACGCCTTCCAAGGAGCCGGAGGTAGGGTTGTTCCTTTTCTGGTTTGGAAGGAAAAGCATTCATAGGTCTTGTGACCGTTTCTGCCGCATCTCCAGCAGTCTTCCCTGCTCTGTTTGTACTCCTCTCGTTCGGCTCCTGGGACACCCTTTAGCGCTACTTCTTTAGTCGGCCAGCTTCCCTTGCTCCAGTACCAGCCTTCCTGTTTTTCCGTTGCCCTGGGTTCCTCCCGATCCTGGACCTCTCGGGTTTTCTGGGTGTTGTTAGGGTTCTTCCTTTCCTGCCTTTCCCCCCTCCGTCTATCCTTATTGGTTGGGACCATTGTTTTCATGGCTTCTTTTGCCTGTTTTAGGGCTTTCTTTTTTTCTACCTGCACGCCCACTCGATAGGTGGCTTGTAGGAATTCTTCATCGTCAACAGGTTCTCGTGGGTTCTGGTTGAACCGCATATGGAGTATGGCATCGGGCATTGCTAGGTCGATTTTTTTCCTGAGTCCTTCTCCTGTTGCTTTGGCGAAGATATTGAGTGCCTGGAACTCCATCATGTAGGTTCGTATGGACCCCTGGTATTTTAATTGTCCCAGTTTGAGCTGGGCGTCTGCTGCTTCTCGCTCATTGTGGTATTCCGCTTGGAGGGCGGAAGTGTAGTTGCTCTATGAGTCGTTTCCTTTCAGCTCGCAGTATCGGTTCAGGTGCCATACCAGTGCCGTGTCAGTTAGCAGCGTGCCCACCCAGGCAATTTTCTTCTGGTCACCGGTTTCTGGGTAGAAGGTAAGGAATAGGGTGACCAATTCCCACCACTGGTTAAACGCCGTTGTTGATTTTCCGTCAAAGCTTTCGGGGTTTTTCATTTTTAGACGGGCCACCTGTGGTCTTTCCAACCTTGGCTTGGGGTATTGTTGCGCCCGGGTCACCCCTTCCGCCACTAGCTGTATTAGCTCCCGGGACATAATTGTTGGTCTTGGGTTGCCGGGGCTACGCGGCCTTTGTACGGGTCACGGGGTTGGAGAGGGTCCTCTTGGGCTGGTCGGCTGGCCCAGTGGTGATCCCAAGGGTGGCCTTCCGCCTACTCCGGCCTCGGGTCCCCTGGGTGGCAGGGGTGGCAGGGACCCTACGGGGACAGCTGGCGGTCGGTTTCTCCACCTTTGTGGGAAGGGACTCCCCAATGGACATACTTGGGGTGTTGGCGGCGAGGGGATTGTTGTAAATCTTCTCAAGGCGTCTGTGAGACTGGTGGTTGACGGCCGCAGGGGGTTCCACCATGCTTGGGGGGTAACTGTAAATGGGTTCCCTGGTCGTATTGGTTTCGGTTGTACCGGCAGACATTCCGATAGGGGAATCCGGGCTGCTAGACACTGCAGTTCTTCCTTTGCTTCTCGAAGCTGTCGTTCCAGTGTCGCTACTTGCATCTGGTGGTCGGCGGCCCATAATTCCACGTTACCTTGGAAGTTTGCCAGATGTTGGCTTTGTGCAATGTTGGCTTCCCCGAGGAAAGACAGCGCGTCATTCACCCGGGCCAGCTGCGCTGCCTGGTGAACTTGCTGCTGGGTTGTTTCTTGGGTCTTCTCGATGATGACCTGCCAGACATTTTGTACGAATGTCTGGTATGCGTTAGCGGCAGCAGCTAGTTCACTGTGTACCCATCCTTCTGCAATTCTCTCATTAGCGCTCAGGCGGTCATAGACATACCTGGTTCCATCTGTTAGGGTCTGGTAGGCGACCCCATCCTCTGGATTCAGTGGTCGGTTTGATCGATCGTGTCGCCACATAGGTCCGTCAGCGGCTGGAGGTCCTGTTCAGCCTGCTTTTGTTGTCGGACCATGGCTCAGAGCCATATCGCCGGGTTGGGTAATTCAATGGCCTCTTCTCGGGCGCCGTTCCGTCCATGATTTGGAGCATATCACGGGGGGCTTTGAGCCAGAGCATGTTGAAATCTGATGACGCCGACATTTCTTACTACACTTTTCAGTATTGATCCAGGGGGCTACCTGTAATGATGGTTTCGTCATTGTCGAACTGGTAGTCGCACACCTCGTGGAGCTCGTATCCGTCGAAGTCAGCACAAAGGTGTTGTACTGTGCAGTTCCACCAGTACTGAGTATACCAGTATTCGGGTCGGCTGTCAATCGGTTCAGACGTGAGTATTGGTCCGTCAATTTCCTTGTCCCAATCTTGGGTGGATAGGACTTCGTCGATGCAAGTGAACGTGTAATCGAGGCAGTATGATTTTGTTGGTTTTCTGAGTTTTGAGAGTCCGAGTAATTGATCGTGGTTTTGCTTGAAGGATGGCATGAAAGTAGGGTGATTTGAGATCGAAGATTATAGAGTGACACTGGGGTTGTTTTGTAACCGGAGTGTTCGGAGAATTAAGGTAATCCGGTGTCAAGATCCTGACTTCTTCGCACTGTCTGGGGCTCGACAGGCAACGGAGTTCCTCGGCGTACCTAAACGGTATGTCTTTCCTTTCGTTCGGCTCTCGCGCTGTGTTTGTTCCGCTCACTGGCGCGGGCAAGTACTTCCCTCTCTGGTTCGGTGAAGTCTGAGGATGTCCCTCGGCGTAGCCCTGTCTATGCTGGCGAGACTCTAACTCCCAGTCTTTCGTTGTCGTCGTCTACTGCCAC
>Ga0307508_10006054_pt1 | contig 11414 bp, 17 predicted proteins | sample 9_EM_MG_FD_203089 | JGI IMG/M metagenome (GOLD analysis project Ga0307508, IMG submission 203089) | Populus trichocarpa ectomycorrhiza microbial communities from riparian zone in the Pacific Northwest, United States - 9_EM | ecosystem: Host-associated > Plants > Roots > Unclassified | place...
ACGTCACGGATCAGCCCCCACCCGGGCACCCACGACAGCGGCCACACACCCGGCCCCCGTAGCTCAGTGGATAGAGCAGGCGCCTTCTAAGCGCTTGGCCGCAGGTTCGAGTCCTGCCGGGGGCGCCCAGTCTCCGCCCTCCTTCGGGAGGGCGTTTTTGCTGGTCAGGCCAGGTGTCGCTCGACACGACGAAGCCCCAGGCACTCCCCTGACGATCAAGGGAGAGCTCCGGGGCTGTCCGGCTGTCACCGGGTTTTTGCGGGTCGCCGTGTCGAATACGTGTCGAAGTTTCTTGGCCGAAGATCAACCACCGTTGGGCGGCTCGGGGAGGTCTCCGGCGGCTTCGAGGCGCTTCTTCAGATCAGGAAGCTGCCCTTCGACACAACGGGCGTAGGTGGCCAGCAGCACGGGGACGCTGTTGCCTGCCCACTCAGCCACCTGGGCGGGTGGAATCCCGTCGTTGAGCCACTTGGTGAGGCGCGTGTGCCGGTTGTCGTACACGCGCTTGCCGGTGGGCGACTGGAATACGTGCGGGGCGAGCACCTCCTTACGAGCAGTGCGCCAGGCTCGGCGGATGACGGAGCCCGCGAGGATGCCGCCCTTTTCGCCCTGGAACAAGAGATCACCCGGCTTGAGCTCTTCGTCCTCGATGTGCCGGCGCAGGATGCGGGTCAAGGCGGGGTGTCCTGGCACCGTGCGCGTCTCTCCTTCGGCTCGGCCCTTGAGGTCGCGCTCTTCGTGGATCTCTCCTGTGTCGGTCCACTGCTTGCCGACTTCCGGGGTCGCGGTGTGGAACAGCAGCTCGCACCACTGGTCTTCCGCGTCGGCCTCGGGCAGCTTGACGTCCCACACCCGCATGGCCACGGCTTCCTCGGGACGCGGCCCGCAGTAGTACAGCGTGGCGAAGAAGGCATGCAGTCGCTTGCCGCCCCGGGACCGGTGGCGGATCCAGTCGAGGAGCGCCGCCGCCTGCTCGGGGTTCATCAAGCAGCGCTTGTCGACCGCGTTGGTGGTCTTGGCAGTGGTCGTCGCTTCCTTGCCCTTGGGGAGGGGATTGATGCGCAGGATGCGCCGACGGATTGCGTACTTCATGACGACGTTGAGGATCCGACGGTGTCGCTTACGGGACCAGGCCGCCGCCTGCTTGCCGTCGAGCAGGGTGTCGATGGCCTGCAAAACGTCGTCGACCTTCTCGGGGTCCTCCCAGACCGAAACAGGAAGGGAGTTCCGCTCAACCCACTTCAGGATGGCTGCCACGTCCCGCGGGGCCTCTGACCGGCGGTTCGCGTTGAACGCCCACTCGCGCAGAGCTGTTCGTACGGCCACGGGATCGAACTGAGTGGGCTGGACCCGAAGCAGGGCGATAGTGGTCGCCGTGAGGGTCTTGGCGGTGTTCTTACGGCTGTTGCCGCCGAGTTGGGGCCAGCGGGCATCCACGTACTGAACGGCGAACTTGTACCAACTCATCGCGGCCGACTTGGAGCGATGGGACACCGGCAGTCCAGTCGCGATGACGAACGCCTCGCCCTTGCCCGTGGCCTGGATCAATTCGGAGCGGAAGCCCTCGGCAAGCGCAACCGTGTCGAACGGCTCGCGCCAGCGCTTCCCGGCAACCACCCATCGCACCGTGTACGTGGTCTTCCGAGCGCCCTTGTACGTGAGGATCTTGTAGATCTTGACGTCGTATGTCGTCTCCATCAGGCTGCGTCCTCGCGGTCGTCGAGCCAGTGATCCAGGTCGCTCCGCCGGATCCGCAAGTCGCCGTTCGGGAGCTTGATGCAGCGCGGGGCACGCCTCTTCGCACGCCAGTCGTAGAAGGTCGAGCGCGAGACACTCAGCTCTTCGCAGACCTCAGCGAGGGTGAGCATGGCGCGTGATCGAACAGCCGTGGTCATGTGTCGCTCCCCTCACTGAGCAGGGCTTCGCGGGCGGTTTCGCGGTTGAGCTCGATATGCCGGCGGATGGTGGCGGCGAGGGCGGATTCGCCGGGGGTGTGGCCGTGTCCGGCGTACTGCCAGTCGGTGAGGACGAGGACGGTGTCTGGCTCGTGGTCGTCGAGGCCGAGTGCCTCGCGTTCCTGGGCGGCTCGGTAGTCGGCGCGTGCTTGGCGGAGGGTGCCAAGGGTCGTTGAGTAGCGGCGTGACTTGGAGCTGAAGTGGCCGCGGAAGCCGAGCATGTGAGCCCAGGCCCATAGCCGCCGGTCGGGGTACAGCGGATCGAGCGCCTTGCACGCTTCGATCAGGCGACGGGTGTGGTCGGGGACCTGGTGGCGGTCGAGTTCGGAGAGTTCGCCGATACGGCGGTCCAGGGTGCCGGTGTTCTCGGCTGCTTTGGTGGCGTACTTGGCGACGTAGGAGGCGACGGCTTGTTCGGTGATGTCGGAGCCGTCGCCGAAGGCCTTCACGGGCCGGACGTCGAGCTGTGTGCCCCACCGAAAGGTGCGGGCGGGTTCGTCGTCGGCCGCCGGGACCGAGACCGAGGTGTACGAGTGCACGGCGGCAGCCCGGATCGCGTCGGCGAGGAGGTCGACGCTGGCCCATCCGGGCGGCGGGGTGTCCGGTCCTTCCGGGCCGTCGAGGCGGATCACGGCGTGGAAGTGCAGGGCGCCGCGTTTCTGGAACTCCGCGACCTTGCCGTACGAGAGGCGTACGTGGTCAGCGAGTTCGCGGCGGGTGAGGCCGCCGCGGGCGGCGATCTCGCGGCGGAGGCGGGTGGTGAAGCGCTGCCAAAGGTCGCCCGCGTGGTTGTTGAAGAGCACGGAGCCCGCATAGTCGTACGACGCCGGGTCCAGGGCAGTACCGAGGGCGGCATCGTCGGCGGCATGGCGGGCGCCGCAGCGGCAGGTGCCTCGGTCGGGCCGGTTGTGGACCGGGCCGAAGGACGGCGCGGTGAGGGTGGCGAAGACGCGGGGGTGGTCGCGGACGGTGGCAGGGATTTCGCGGCATTCGTCTCCGGCGAGCCCTGCTCGGATGAGGTGGTACGTGTCTCCGGCGTACGTCCAGGCGCAGGCTGGGCAGCGGGAGGCACGGCGGTTGCCGCAGGCGAGGCGGAGGCGTCCGCCTGGTTCGTTCTCGGTGGAGTAGTGGTGCAGGGTCTCGCCGGTCGTCTTGTCCTTGTGGAGGATCCAGCCGGTCAGGTGGATCGGGTCGGCGCAGCCGCCGGTACGGCGGATCTGGTCCTGCCAGCGGTCGTAGTCGGCGGCCGAAGCCACCCTCAGCAGGTCGCCGAGGGTGGTCGGGTCGAGCAGCGTGTCAGACACGGGCACCCTCCCGCGTGCGGCGGGTGCGGGTGACCCCGAGGCCGTTGCAGGCCGGGCAGTGCGCGGTGATGGTGCGCAAGTGGCCGTGCCGGTCGCGGCCGCCGAGGGTAATGGCGACGGAGGCGAAGCCGTCGCAGTTCGGGCAGATCCGCGCGGTTGTGGCAGTGGCCTGGGTGGGGCCGGTCATGATGGAGGTTCCTTTCGGTTCTTCTGGATCGGACAGGGACGGCGCCCGGGCGGCGGAGACTTGGCGGTTGAGGCCGCCCGGGGGCCGGTCAGCGTCGCTTGGCCTCGGAGGCGAGCAGGGAGCGCAGGACGACGGCGCACACGGCGACCGAGGTGCCGGTGATGGCGACCGCCAGGAGCAGGGAGACCAGGACCGCGCCGACGACCAGAACGACGGCGGTGCCGCCGCCGACGAGGGCGACCACGGTGCCGGGGGTGAACTGCGCTACCGGGCGGGACGGCGCCGGGACCACCGGGGCGGGCGGCGGAGTCTGGGCGGCCGGGACGATGGCGGTCGGCTCGACGGCGGCGGGCGGGGTGACGCGGCCGGTCGGGATGGGCATGGTCGGGATCTTCGGGCGGAGCATGGGTGAACTCCCTTCTGGAGTGGGCTACTTGACGAGGCTGTTGATGGCGGGGGCAAGGACGCTGTCGGCAAGGAGGAAGCCGCCGAGCAGGAGCACCGCGATGAGCCACGCGGGCGGGCGGATGAGCTTGACGCCGAGGTAGCCGACGACGAGCAGGGCGAACCAGAGCGGGACGTCCATGGCGGTGGCCTCCTAGCGGACGCGGCAGCGGTGGGTGCGGGCGGCGAGCTGGGCGGCGAGCTGGCTGGTGTAGTCGGCGGACCAGCCGCAGCGGTCGGCGGTGCACACGGCGGCGTGCCGGGTCTGGCCGTGGCGGTCGCGGTGGGTGCCGATCTGAACCGGGCCGATCTGCATCAGCGAGTGGAAGTGGTCGCGAGCGGGCATGGTGGGTGGTTCTCCTTTCTGGTCAGGCGAGTTGGGCGGCGATGGCGTCGGCGAGATGGGGCGGGACGCCAAGCCGGGTGCGCAGGGTGTCGGCGTCGATCGGTGATCCCGTGCGGGCGTGGTGGTCGTCGGCGACCTTGCGGGCGTGGTCGACCAGGGCGGCCGGGACCGGAACAGCCGGAGCGGGGTCGGCGGCGGGCAGGGCCGAGGTGTCGTCGGCGGCCGGGAGCGGCTTCGGGACAGGAGCGGGCTCGCTGTCGGGTGCGGGGGCCGGAGCTGCGGGCGCCGGCGGAACCGGCACCCGGCCCCCGACCTCAGTCGGCACATGGGCGAGCAGGGTGCTGCCGAGGAAGGCCAGAGCGGGCCACCCGGCGACGATGATGCGCAGCCAAGCCGGAGGATGAGCCAGGTCAAGGAGCCCGGCGGTGGCGATGTTGGCGCCGAGCGAGGCGACCAGGGCGACCCAGAACCAGAACCAGGCCGACACAGACCGGTCGGCGCGCAGCCGGTGCATCACGCACACCAGCAGCAGGTCAACCGACAGAGGATAGGCCCAGGCTTTCCAGCCTCCCTGCCCAGCAGCAGAAGCAAGGTCATGCAGATGAGCGAAGGACAGCGAACCAACGATCACGGCCACGGCAAGGACGACCACGCGGAGCTTTGTGTTCACGGTCTTCACCTCCGTTCGCGGGGTTGGGCCGGGACGGGGCGGGGATCAGTCGTCCGGCCGCCCCGTCGCGGCGGGTTCAGTCGTCGGCGGTGTCGTCGGTGTCCTCGTCGCGGTAGTCGTCCATGACGTCCGGCGAGTTGTTCCAGGCGGACAGCAGGGCGGACTCCAGCGGATCGACCGGGCCCGGGGCCGGGGTGGGCTTGGGGAACGGGATGACGTCGCCCACGGTCACCACCCCTCGCCGGGGTACTCGGGACCCTCGTTCGAGTCGTAGCCGGGCGGGAACGTGCCGGGCGGCGGCTCAGGCAGGGACACGGCCAGGCACGGGCCCACGGTCTCGACAAAGTCCTGATCGGAACCGAAGGTGTCGGCGTAGAGGACGAGTTGGCCGAGCATCACAACGGTGCGGGCGAAGTCCTCGCAGTTGGGGCACATGGCGGGTGGACTCCCTTCTTCGGGCATGGCTCGGGTAGGGACTTGGCGCGATGCGGTCGCGCCGACCGGTGGAGAGAGACGGTCAGACGGTCGCGGGTGCGGGCTTGGACAGCCGCGCGGAGGCCGACGGGATGGCGGGCAACACGGGCCGGAACGGCGCCAGCTCAGGAAGGTCCGGGGTCCGGTCGGCGTGCCGGTTGCAGGTGTTCACGGCCTGCCGCAGCGTCGTGTGCGGGGCGCGGATGCGGTGCCAGCCGCCGGTCGAGTCGCCCGCGATGGCGATGCCGCGCATGTCGGCGGGGATCTGGATGGCAGCGAGGACGGCGTCTGGGGCGATGTCGCCGAAGGCCATGTTGGCCGAGGGTTCGTCGTTGACGCGGTGTGCGGTGCGGCCGGTGAGCTGGGCGCGGAGCATGGTGATGCCCTTGCCGAGTTCGGAGCCGAAGCGCTGCCCGCAGATCTCCAGGTAGATCCCAGAGGCACGGCCGAGCTGGGCCAACCGGGCGAGCGCGGTGATGATCCGGTCCCGGCGCTTCTCCTGCTCCTTGTTGGCGAACAAGGCGAGTTCGGCGACCTCGTCGACCAGGACCACGATGGGGGTCGGGCGCAGGTCGGCGGGCAGGTCCCAGATGTCGGCGGCGATGTCGGCATCCGGGACATCGGCAGTGATCCGCTGTTTGGCGCGGATGAGTTGGTAGACGCCTTCCATGTGGGTCACGAGCGCGTCGAGCAGCTCGGCGGCGGCGTCGGGGTTGTCAGCGAGCGCGGAGAACCGGCGGGCCAGCGGGAAGAGTTCGACGCCCTGCTTGCAGTCGATGCCGACGAGGGCGACGTTCATCGGGGCGAGCCCGGCAACCAGGTTGCGCTGGTAGACGGACTTGCCGGACTCGGTGGCGCCGAGGGTGAGGGCGTGAGGTATCGCCCGGTAGTCGCGGTAGTGGACGGCGCCGTCTTCGCGCAGAGCGACCGGGACCCGCATCGGCGCCGTGTCGGTCTTGGCGGGCATCTGCACTCGCTTGAGGACGTCGTAGCCGGTCATCCTCAACTCAACGACGCCGGAGCGGAGTTCACGCGAAGTGACGCCGTACATCGAGAAGGAGTGGCGAAGCCGGTCGGAGGCCGCCGCGATGTCGAAGGCGTCCTGCCCGGGCCGGAGCTTGAGCCGCAGGACCAGGCCGGTCCGTGTGGGCCGCAGTCGCAGGATGCGCGGCGGACGGGACTCCGGCGTAGGCCGGTTAGTGATCCGGGCGAGGGCGAGGCGCCAACGCGAGGGCGGGACGGTCAGCCCGCAGGCATCCATGACCGAGCCGTACCGGACCAGGACGCGCAGCGCGGCGAGGGTGACCCCGAAGGTCAGCCAGTACCAGGCGGGGCGCCGCCACCGCAGGAGACCCGCAGTGGCTGACGACCAGCACAAGCGCGACCGTGAACCAGGTCACGGTCAGGCCGCCTTGGGCTTCGATGCAGCGGCGGCAAGCGAGGTGACGGCGACCGCGCGAAAGGCGATGCCATGCCGCTTCTGGCCGTTGAACTCGTTCTCCCACGGCCGGGCGATCAGGCCGGTCAGAGCGACCGGCGTACCCATGCCCAGCTCACCGGAGATGCCCGGCTCCGGGACGGTGACGGACAGGATCTCGACCTCGTCGTTGGCCGCGAACATCACGTCGACGGTCATCATCTTCGCGCCGGTCTCGGCGTCCATGGCGATCTCGCCGGTACGGCGGTCCTTGACCTTGGGCTGCGGGGTCTTGGCGACCATCACGGTCGCGGCGGAGGTGTCAACGGGAATCTGACGCACAGCAGATCACTCCTATAGAGATGCTGGACTCCGTCACTCATATATATGAGTGACATGAAGAAGAGTGCCTGACTCCTATACATGAGTCAACCCGCCGCGAAGAAGAACTCGCGACGGGCTGAGAAGAGTTGAGCGCGCGTCAGTCGGCGGCGGGGATCCGGTACTCGAAAACGAACTGGTCAGCGGCCATGAGCGTGTCGCAGACCTCTACGACGAGACCCTCGGCCGTACGGGCCTCACGGATCAGGTGAACTACCGGCGCACCGGGACTGAGCGCCAGCTCGGACGCCTCCGCCTTGGAGGCCGGACGCGCCTGCAGCGTCTCAACGAACTCCGCGAACTCGTGTCCGTGGTCCTCGAGTCGGGCGTAGATGCCACCGCCGCCGGGGTTCTCGGCGAACAGCTCCGGGATCTCCTTGACGACGTCCCACGGGAGGTACGACGTCGCGGTCTCGACGGGCGTGCCGTTGCGGAAGTAGAGCCGACGCCGGGCGAGCACCTGAGTGCCGGCGGGGACGCCCAATCGCTGGGCGGCATCCTCCGGAGCCTCCATCGGTCCGATGTAGAGGACGCTCACCTTGGCCGTGGCGCCGGACTGCGCGGACTCGGCGAGGTACGCGGCCTTGCCGCCTTGGCGATGCGAACGCCGGAAGCGATCGGAGGAGCGGTGCCGTACCGGCGGCCGATCCTTCACGATCGAGCCCTTGCCGTGCCGGGTCTCGACGAGTCCGCTCGCGCGTACCTCGACCATGGCCTTGCGAATGGTGCCGCCGGAGACGCCGTAGCGCTCGACCAGATCGGCCTCACTCGGCACCATGTCACCGGGCTTGATGATGCCCGCCCGGATCTGCTGCACGATCTCGTCGGCGATCTGCACGTACCGAGGTACGGACCGCTCTCCTCCTACTGCGGTTCCCATAGTCCTTCCCTGCCTCCTATGCTCCTGTACATGAGTACATCACGGGAAGCGAGGTCGTCGATGCCGTTGCACTCTGTCTCTGTGGCCGGAGTGGTGGTGCGCGAGGACGGCCGTCTCCTGGCGATCCGCCGGGCCGACAACGGCACTTGGGAACTCCCCGGAGGCGTACTCGAACTCGACGAGACCCCCGAGGCGGGCGTAGTCCGCGAGGTCCTGGAGGAGACGGGCATCCACGTCGAGGTGAACGAGCTCACCGGGGTCTACAAGAACACGACGCGCGGCATCGTGGCCCTGGTCTTCCGCTGCAAGCCCTCCGGCGGCATGGAGCGCACGTCGAGTGAGTCGACGGCCGTCACGTGGCTCACGCCCGAGGAGGTCGCGAAGCGCATGTCCGAAGTCTTCGCAATCAGGCTCTTGGATGCCTTGGACGGCAACGGCCCCCACGTGCGGAGCCACGACGGCAAGCGCCTCATCCCAGCGGGATAGAACTTTCCCTACTTCATCAAGGCCCGCGCACGGCGCGGGCGCGCGCCGCCCCTGCGCGGCCCGCCTCTGTCTTCGCCCCGGCTGGCCGCGCCAGGCGGCGCGCTAGCGACTGCGGGCATGAGACGGGAGAAACCCTCCGTGGCTGGGGCGGTCGGCTCCACGACTTTAGCCAGCCACTTTGGCGCGAGCCTCGAAGATCATGGCCCCAACGTCGTGCTTTAACGGGCAGGTCCACAGACTGCCCGACGCGCCGGAAGCTTACGGGGCCATGATCACTCGCGCCAAAGCAGCTCCCGGCCAAAGTCGCTCCGCCAACCGCGCGAGCGCCTGCGAGCCCGTAAGGGAGCCTCTGGCGAAGCTCGGTCGTGCTTATTAGGCAACCCTGTTGCATGATGGGTGCGGGGCCCCGTCCTCGATGAGAACGGGGCCGTAGTGAGTGGCTCGCTACTTGATCAGCTGATCTGGTTCCTAGGCCGATGTTCAGCCGATCAGGTAGCGGAGCCCGTCGAGGAGCATCGTGCAGATCACTCCACCGGCAACGGCGGCGAGGATCGCACCGGGCATAGTCGCAGTGTTCATGATCTGCAGCTTCCGTCTCGGGCGTGGCATGCTTCGCATCACCTCCTCTCGGCTCTCGTGGGGTCCCCTGGTGTGAACGGTCGTCGCATCATGCGGGCCGTCGGGCAAAACCGCCCAGGGGTGGGAAGACAGGACTCGGCTGGGAAAAGACGGGCTGTGCGCCAGGGAGTCCAGAGCTCGGCATCTCGCCTGAGCCGTCGGCTCCACCGCCGTCGCGATCGGTCTTGTTCACGTTCAGGTGGTACGGGGGCCGGAAGGCATAGAGCGTTCGCGTGCCCAGGCCCGTAGCCGTCTCGCCCGTGGTGAACACCTCCTGATCCACCTCGTCCAGCAGTTGAGCCTCGACTAGTTGATCAATGCCCCGTCGCAGGCTGGCCTGCGAGACTCCGTACCACTTTTGGTACGTCTCCGGAACGATCGGAAACTTCGCCTTGCGCAGGCTCATCCCGATCAGCATGACGACCTTCGCAGGCATCCTGAGCTTCTTGTACAGCCCCTCGTCCCAGTACTCGTACGGCAACTGGAAGTAGACGTCCTTCCGAGAGGTCTGCGAGCCGGTCGGCCGGGTGTAGACCTTCCCGGAGCCGTCTTCCAGCAGCTTGGTGACCTTGAGCAACCGCCCCTCGAACGACCGCTCGATCAGCTGAAGATCCATAAGCTTGCGCCACAGGCGAGATATAGGAGCACTGGCCGACCCATCGGTCGCGAAGCTCACGCCAGTGGCACGCCCCCACGTCTCGGCACGCTCGGTGACGCTGAAGTCACCGCCGGATGTCACCGCGTACATCAACAGCAGGAGATCCAAAGCTCGCTCGTGGCGCATCAGGCCGGCAAGCGGACCCGGTTTCTGCTGCAGGACGGGCCCGTCCTCGGTGTCCTGCACGAACGCGCGGCGAATGGGCACAGTGCGGTTGGTTCGCTGTGAGCGGTTGAGGAGCCATTTGATCGTCTCCTCCTGGGTGAGCGGCACCTCGCTCGCGGAGCCGGGCCGAAAAGCTGAACGTCGTGTCATGCGGACCAGTTTGCGGTACTCGGCCCTATCGAGGCACTCGCCTGCCGCCGCATCGAGGCCCCCATCCTGCGGCCGGAGCGGGGGCCTATGACACCCTATGACGTCAATGACACCCACTATTAGCTCTTCTGGTCGGCGATCAACGAGGAAGTTCCTAGTCGGTGACCCTCCCGCGAGTTTGATCATTGCCGTCTGAGGTAGCGATCTTTGTGGGGAAAAGCGTCCTCTGTTGCTTGTTTCAGGCCGAGGCACTTGCCTTCCGGGAGGAACTGGCGAGCAGGGAGCCGGAAGAGGAGGCGTGCGCCCGGCGTGCCCGTAGCGAGGCCATCACTCCCGGGAACGGCGGGGAACACCAGTACAGGCTCCGAGAACACACAGGTCACCGCTGCACCAGGTGAACCCATACCAGTACGCGCGATCTTCCAAGCTGGAGGCCTGCACTCTCGCTGCCTGTGACAATGACGAGTGCCCGTCCGCTCGGACGGGCTAGCTTGCGTCTGTGACCTCAACATCGAATCCGCTCTGGCAGCGCTACGAACTGTCCGTCCGCGAGATGCTGAAGGCGTTGGACCCTGATGCCAAGGTCCTCCATGACGAGGACGTCCCTGGCCGCTTGAGTGGGGCGCAGCGACAGATCGATGTTCTGGCGACCGGCAAGATCGTGGGGCTGGAGATCACGGTAGCCGTCGAATGTAAGCGCCACCGAAGGCCGTCCAGCATCGAGGTCGTGGACCAGTTCATCGGCAAGATCCTGGACATCGGGGCCGACCGAGGCATCCTCTATTCGTACTCGGGGTTCTCGAACAACGCGGTGTCCCGGGCTGTCGGTTCGTCTAATCCGAGCATCATGGTCATTGCGCTTGAGACGCCGGAGATCGTCAAGCAGGCAGGTGAGGCTCCGGGCTACCCGTCTGATCTCTTGATCCAGGACGAAGCACCCCAGTGGGTAGAAGAGATGGATGAGGACGCGTTCAGGCGCTTCCTCGCAGATGGGGCGTGGTCCAAGTTCTGGTCGTAAGGGATGCCACATGATCGTTTCTGGGCCGCCTGCGGGCCGTCCGAGGAGGCTCAGCGGCGACGCATGACGACCACCAACGACAGGTGCCCCGGCCCGCAGCCCCAGGTCACGCGATTCGATCTGCGACACCGGTACGGCTATGCCTAAGCCCGGAGAACTGAGTTGACGTGCTAACTGCGTGACAACGCCGACGCACACCGGCGGACGAGCACGGACGCCTACGGACCATCAGCGCAGGCGAGCAGCACATCAGCCCGTGGC
>Ga0307508_10006055_pt1 | contig 11413 bp, 11 predicted proteins | sample 9_EM_MG_FD_203089 | JGI IMG/M metagenome (GOLD analysis project Ga0307508, IMG submission 203089) | Populus trichocarpa ectomycorrhiza microbial communities from riparian zone in the Pacific Northwest, United States - 9_EM | ecosystem: Host-associated > Plants > Roots > Unclassified | place...
CTCGCCATTTGTTCGACATCTCTGGTAAACCTAAGCATATATTACACCAGTAAGCCTATCTACCCAGTCGCTCGAGTAGTGCTCACCCTATCGTACCACAGTAAGCTTTGATGCTGCCCCCATCGAGATCGATTTCCCTGACCTCCCGAACCTTGAGCGACTTCGCCTTTGCACGTATACCAGCACTTTGAATAATTCGGATAACTACACCGTTCGTCGTTCCCTTATCGCGATTACCCAAATTCTACAAAACCTTCCCTCGCTCCAACATCTCACTTTGATCCTCTGCTACCGATTTAGTGCCGAGGGTATCACCCAAGTTGATTGGTCCCTTCTTGCCGATTTCCTTTCCAATCGATGTTCCTTCACCCAGCACACCGATCTTTACATCCGTGCCGTGAAAGCGGGAGGCGAGGTCTCCCCTGATGAGATTATCTCCTCGTTGTCTCGCTGCGAAAACCTCATGAGTCTTGTCGAAGCCGGTCATGTTTCCATTATTGAGGAAAAGATGGACCATGATGACGATAATAGGTTCTATAACAAATACCTTTACCTCTGATTCCGTGTTTTGGCCAATTTCCAACATATGTTAACGATCAAGTTTCATTCATACACCACTCGAATACGTAGGTCAACTGACTGATCGCTGAAAAACAAATACATCTCCACTCGCGGCATATCCTGTCGCAAAAGTAGAAATTCTCCTTCCGCTCCAGTTCGCCTCGTGAAGCCACCGACTTTTCATACGGCGCGTCTCGAGGTCAGGCAGTTATTAGTATTCCTCCTACTGAGAACGTGAGTCGTCAGTTCCTCATTGAATATCTAGTAACAATGGGGGATCCAGAGAACAAACCTTGGAAGATTGAAGATGGGCACAAAACCCAGTGAGGCTTCGGTCATCCTTTCGTACATCAGAATCAAACCTGGCCGTTTGTTTTCGGAACAAAGAAGTCCATTTTTTAATAATCGGCCAGTTAACGTTCGAATCTTGCAAAATGCATGTTTTTTTTGGTCATAGCCGAAGCCCTGGTCGCAGCTGCAGGGTTATCCCTCACTTGACACCGTTTCTCCAGTAGATCTTGCTTCTTCTTTCTTCCGATCCGACAGTGAATGACATCAACAAACGTTCTGGATCATTCACAGCGACGCGCTATCGCACCCCGGAAAGTAATCTGACTCTGGTCTCAAGGCAATGCATTATCCCCGGTTCACCCTATGCTGCGGCACTAGTAAAACTGTTAAGGTTGTTCCCGATGCTCTCATCGCTTTGAGAATGATACCTCTGTTGTACACCTTTCATAGACTTTCGCCGGACATCGACCTTTCTTTGACTTTGATTCTGAGAACATTGACAATTTACACAAAAGCACTGCAAGCATGAAAAACAAAGGGGCAAACACGCATTCCTTTCCTCGTCTCCTCCCACAACCTTGTCGCCTGACTCTGCCGCTAAGTTAGGATGTACCATGACCCCTACTGATCTCCCCAAGCGGCTCAGCAATTGTAATATAAGTAGACGCTCCTCCATCCTTGGGAACTTGGGTTTTTTGTACACCCGGATAATTGCCCACTCCAGATCCCCGCGGACGTGTGTCCGCCCTTACAATCGGTGCTGTAAAAGAGACTTGCCGTCGGCTTGGGATTCCCAGTCGTCGCCTGTCGGAGAAGTATGCTATATCCATAGGATAATCCGTAGCACGTCCCACCACACCCAAAGTTCTCAATATCCAGGATGGGCTGCCCCGAGCAAACTTCTGAGTTGTATACAGAGGCCCGGTGATAACCCCCGTGCATCAAGAGTGGAGATGCTGCAGAAATGTTTCGTTCAGCATCTACTTCAGATACTACGATCTGCCCAGTTGGACCTGAGCTCGGAAATTCTGTTAGTGGATTGACTGGAAATCCTACTTGCACGACAAACCTGTGAGAACTGGTTGAACAAGAAGGCCTACAAGGGCGAGAAATTGGATCTTCATTTTCGAATGTTGATCACGTTGAGTCGAAGATGGCGCACTGAATCTCGAATATCCGAGTTCTACTCGCTTTTATATCTCCGCAATACCTGTACTGCAGGTTACGGTTTAATGGAGATCGAATGGCTTTGAAATCTGAGATGCTGAATGGAAGGAGAAGATGTATTAAATATATACCCAATCCAGAGGAACGGTGAACCCATTCCCCCGGTCAAGCACAATGATACCATCCCGTAAGGAAGAGACCATCAAAGGTAGATAATCGACACAAATTTTACATTAAAAAAAGCATATCGGACCTGAGGCCTGAGGGTAGATCACTAGTGGCCGTTCCCTCCTGCTGGCTGCCAGCGACCCTAGAATGATAAAATTCTGAAGCTCGGGGTAATCGACCGTGTCATCGAAAACCTCTGTCCTTTGAGTCTAAGTTCATTATCTAACGTCATTTTTTCGTCATCGCGCATATCAAAATGACGAAGCGGATGACGAAGCAGCATACTTTTCTTTAGTAACGGTCCGTTATTTGTGGATTTTCTAGTAATTCAGAGTTCGTCCTATCTAACCCCATTGGCATGATCCCCGTTTCAAGGTCTTATCAATGCGCCTTTCGCTTATGGTGTCGAAACCCTAAACACCGCTACTTTTGTGCAGTGGCCAATTTGGTGGCGGAAATTTTTTGAATTTTGACAACCGCACTGAACCATTTTTAGCAATAGCATTGCAAAACACCCCAAATCAATGTTTTTGTTCCAATTGCTCTGTGTTCCTGACAAATTATCCAACTAAATGTAGTAATCAAAGTTGTTTATTTATACTGCTAAGCCTTCCAAATATGGAAGGTGGCCAATTTGGGCCTATCCAGAAAAAAAAAACTCGATCAGTTTTGATCCAAATCGAAATTGCTTTGGTCATTTTGTTCTACCAATGAAAATAAGTGTCTTTACCAAAGGAATAAGAAATCGGGGGAAATTTGGTCACGTTATTTTGCTTGCACAAAAGTAGCGGTGTTTAGGGTTTCTGCACCATAGCAATTGGATAACGAGGCATACTAAAAATAACAATTTGGCGTTATTACACATCCCCCAAAGGGGAAAGGACTCGTTTGTAGGCTCTAGCACCCGAAATCTGTAGTCAAGCTCATCCTATCTTTGCCCGACTCATCGAACCAAACCTCTACGCTCATGTTAATACTATCGTCCCCATTCACAATGCCGACCCTGAAGACATGAACTATCCCAAGCTCCATGCATATCCAGCCACTGCTTTTTGACAACTCAGAGCACATCATGTCAGAAACCGTTTGCCAGTTGAATCAGCCGGTGGAATAAAGTGGAAGGGTATTATACATTTCACCTGAAGGCAGAGGAGACGCCGCTACAGTTGCTGGGCTGCAGGCATTCCCGGAACCGTCAGGAATGGCCTGGTTACACTGAGAAATCTTGATGGATCCCTTCCATGTCAAATAAATATTGGTCACCCATGAGTCCTTTAACTCTGACCAGCGTACGTTCGGGTCGTCGTTGGGACGTGGAGCCCATTACTCCAGCTAAGTGCGAGATTCAGTTCCTGAACAAACCTTGGAAGAAGAGAAACCAGTGGCCGCGTCCGCGATTTCCCTTGTAAGATTGAAACCTGATTAAACGGCTTGTAATGCTTCTGCACCTCGCTTGAAAACCCAAATAGAGGGAAGATGATGAAGGCGGATACAACGCGCAAGGAACCCTGTCTGTCAGGGCCAGCAGCATGAGTCGAATGTAACGGCTGACGCCAAGTGACGAGTTGGAGGAAGCAAGTAGGGCAAATTGGAGACGACGTTCCAAAAGAAAATAATGAAATATTAAAGCTGGTGAAATTAAGCTTAATTTTCCCTGAGAAAGATACCATATCGTACCTGATATAAACGAAAGAGACGCAGCTCAATAGGACAGGCCAAATGTGCACCAGGAGGAAGTGTGCTATATACCGCTGCATAGCAACCGATGTCTTCAGGGATGTCGTTTCGATGAAGGCTGTAGAATGATATAGTCTGCATATATGTGAGCAACTGCGAAGAAGCAAGGAACACATACGGAGAACCTGAGAAGAAGGTATTCCCAAAGCAATGCGAGATCGATAATCATATTCTAAAAGAGCAAGTTCAGTATCTCAAATAGCGATTAAATACGGATATAACAATCAAAGCTTTACTTGTAAACCACGTACATTGTGGCGTAGAAGCGGTGCTGCAATGTATCTTGTTGCAAAAGTCGAAGTACACATTCGGTCGCCTAGCCCTATCGCCACCGACGTCGCATTTCGAGGTCGGGCAGCCATTATTCCTTCTGCTAAAAACGTTGTCAGTTCCCTCTTGAATATCTACATTGGGGAGATCCTACGAAAATCCCTAAGGAAGAATGCACCTGCAGCCGCGACCGCGCCTTTGGCCACTACAATTTGTATAGCTGATTTTAACAAACGATATTGTTTCCATATATATATAAAAGATGGTGCCTCACTTGTTTTTATATTATGCAGAGTCAAAGAATGCGAGGGTATTGGATGCGCGGCGGAATACGAGCAAGTGAAGCCTGACGCGTTCAACTCTACAACGCTCGTTAGTTTTGAAAAGCAAAAAAAAGGCTGTAATTACCTGTGAACGGCTTGCCCATGACTCGGAGAAAACCCTCAGGGGGAAGGGCAAGTTTGACACCCCATACCATACGTGTCATTGAGCAAATATGCTGTAAAGACTGCGCTGAAGAGGAAACCGTGAGCCCATCTCGTCTGTCAAGTAGGGGTACTGCGTGTGTGCTACTGGGCTGACACTAACTTGAAGCGAAGCGACAAGTTGGGGGCAAGGAAGTTTGGGTGACGTTTCCAAAAGTGAACGTTACGTAAAGCTAAGCATTATTTTACCCCCAAAATGATACCTGATCATGATCATGAGTAAACGAACTTGAAAGCCCAACAGGGCAAGGCCAAGTGAAGCGCGTTGTCGTAGACCGCCAGCGACGCGTCGTAGAAAATTTCCAATGTCGTTGGATGTCATAAAAGAAATGATCTCTGAAATTGCGAAGAACTTGAAGGAAGTGGGGGAAGGCAGGAAAGATATACGGAGAACCATTACCGCACATAATACCGAAGTCAATGCAAAAAAGGCCGATAATCATATAGCGCCTAAGCTTTATGTAAATACTTAAATTCTCAGGAGAAGTTCGGCTATTTTGCAAAAATGAACCTGTGTGATGTTGTTGCCTTAAACCGGAGGCAAATAGTAGTGAGCATGAGATGCTTGCGCTGAAGAATTTGGGCAATCGTGAAAAGGAGCACAATGGCGTTGTCAGGAGCTGCATACGTGCAAATGCGAAGTTGCTCAAGGTTAGGCCAGTGAAATCAATCTCGATACATCAAACTTCGGAAGTCATAACTGTATTATAATTACGATACCAGCTCATCGCTTCAAGTTAGCATCAATCCATTGGCACAGTCGAAATCGTACAGGGCTACACTATTTTATGGTACAGAATCAGGCGAATCAAATTAGTCCTTGAAGTACCAATCAACATGAACATCGAGGTATTTTTCCTTCTTAATGGAGACATATCCTGCTTCCACAAGACTCATGAGGTTTTCATAGCGAGACAACATAGAGATAATCTCATCAGAGGAGACCTCGCCTCCCACTTTCGCGGCGCGGATGTAGAGATCGGTATGCTGAAAGGAGGAACGTCGATCGGAAAGCAAATCGGCAAGAGGAGACCAATCGACTTGCGTGATGTCCTCGCCTTTAAATTGGATGCAGACGATGAGCGTGAGATGTTTTAGTGGGGAAAGATTTCGTAGAAGTTGGGTAGTCATGATAAGGGCGCGATAAACGATGTGGTCGTCAGGGTCCTTAAACGAGGCGGTATGCGTGCAAAGGCGAAGTCGCTCAAGGCTCGGGAGGCCAGGGAAATTGATATCGACAGGGACAGTATCATGTCTGCGTACTGTAGTATGATAGTGTGAGTACTACTCGAGTGACTGGGTAAATAGACTTACGTGCGTTGGTGTAATAGATGCTTATGTTCACCAGAGATGTTGAACAAATAGCGAGGAGGCTTGGCAGGAACCCCTGTATAATATTCTTTGTGGATGTTGTGAGTGTTAGGGAGCGCAGCCCGCACGCGTGTGTTAGTGCCCAGGAGAAGAAGTCCTGAGAATGGCTGTCCATATTCCAATCAAAGAGTTCGAGGGCCTCCAGATGAGGAAAATTGCATGAGATGTTCGATGGTGGGACGGCATCATAGCAGAGCGTCAGACGTTTGAGTCCTGTGCAATCCGCAAGAGAACTTAAGGGAACGTCCCATGTTCCGTCTAGGCAAATTTCCTTCATGAAGGATGTGCTAATGCAAGCAACTAATGCGGTGCGGAAGGTTATAGGAAACCATTCCCAGCTGACGAAGCCTGTGGGAGTGTGTTGAACTTGAATACGTTCCAACTTCAATCCTGGCAAAATAGGAATTAATTCTTAATTCTTTCATTAGCCCCATCATCAAAGTCGAACTGAGAAATGTCAACACAGAGGCTGCGGAGACAGTTTATGATTCGAGGGTTGTCAGAAAGCAGCATAGAAAGCTGATCTGGTTTGAGCTTGAGATGATGCCCGTCTTCTGGGTGGGCATCATACTTGTGAACGATGACATGAGCATAGAGGATTGGTTCGATGAGTCGGGCAAAGATTGGGTGAACTTGACTACATGCGAGGAGAACGCGGGGTTCCGATGCTAGGAACCTGACATGGTTCATGATACAATGGAATCCAACTCACCTCGTAGAAGCCAGCATAAATGGTTCTCTCAGCATTTTTACTTCCGCCATTGGCGTCGGTGAAGAAGTAACCTGCACCAGTTCCGAGAGTCCTGGAGATGTTCCCATTTGTCGGAATTGTGCCCTGGTTCGTGCCAGCGATGTACAGGTCGATAGCAGTCGGGCATTTGTTGTATATATTGTACTGACACGTATTTTGCCTCACCAACGGAGTGGCCAAGATACTAGACGCCAAAATGAGTGGAAGCAGGGCAGCCAACATGTTGAATAGAGAACAAGCGTGCAACAGGCAAGAATCATGACCAAAGGCGTTGGTCTTTTTTATCTCCAGCGATATTTTTTCGGAACAGATGAAGCCAGGGTAATTTCCATAAATACTTCATATAATTGGGATTTCCTCGTTGCGAAGTAACTTGAAATGAGGGCTAATTAGAGTGAAACTTGTGAAGGCTTCTTGTCGGGCCCCGTTAAGTTGACCTGGAGTAGCGAAGAGGATTTCGGACAGCTGACAAATTACCGATTACATGAGCGTAAATTGCGCCGAATAACCGAAGGATTGTGGACCGCATGGATGGACGGGGAAATGACATCGCTAGCTAGAAGGATGTGGGGTATTACATAAAGTAATCTACAACACACACGTACTTTTTTTATGATATTGCGTCCGTGAAGCGGGAGTTGCTCAAGAAATTTGGGATAGCGTTCTGTCACCGTATTAAAAAAATATGGTTTGTCACACGGAGGCAATGCAAAGGGTCGATATTATGAATCCAAGGAGGAGTTGATTCTATTAGCAGCAATCAATGCGGAAAAAATTTAGTATGGGTTGTAGGGAGCTACTCAAAGTTGTCTCCACTAAGCACCGTCGGAAATCTTCAACGACTCAACGTCGACAGGCGTTCACAGACCCCAGTCATGAGTAGCCCAACGCACACCTTGCTCAAACCGAATCATATCAAAATCACGGCACACTGAAATTTGAATACGATAGTCAACAGTTTGCGAATCACAAAGAAGAGATTGTACTTACACATCACGTCGACAGACACACCCCGCTGGGATCGAAGCCTTTCATGACTGTTCAGGTCTCTCCCATAAGCTGATCAGCCGCCCATCAATGCAACATTCAAGAAGATCTTTAGCCGCCCCAGGCTCTTGAATTGACCCTGCAACAGTGCGTCAAAGGCACCATGCCACCAGGTGTCGTCGCTGCTACGTCCGCTGCAGATCACTTTGAGGCATATTTCTTCGAGCTGCTGAGTAGAGGACGCTGAGGAGAAAATTCTACAGAGCCATGGGACGTAGTTCGCCTCTTTGGCATCTGTGAGCGTGAGCGGGAATCTCTTGAGAGAAACAATCTGACTCAAGTCGATGAACTCCTCGAATTGGACTTGGGTAGGAAGTGCAACTGTATCGAAACAAATCAATCACGATACTTCACTTATCAAGGTCAACATACCATGAAAACTAGGATTAATTTCAAACTCTTCCAACGTGTCACGGCACAAATGGAGAAGGTTCAAAATGGCAAAGTGCTCGTTGAGGAACCTGCTATTAACGACAAGCTTTCGCAGGTTCGTGATCGTTATGCGAGAGTTGGAAGCAAAGGGGACAAATACGAATAGTTGATAAACATAAAGAGATTCGAGAGAGACTGCTGTCGGGCATTCAGATGGTCTTCGGCTGTTCCCAGCGCAACTGACAGATGCTGACATCACGCTGTAGCACGAGGTGTTTGACATTCGGAGCAAGTGCCCAGTTTGGAATAGTGTCCGTGACTCGAACATGGACATGTGAGGGATGTCGCATCAGATCTATCAAGCTCCCAATGACTCTAGTCGAGAGAAGATGCCACCGGCCATGGTAGGATAGGCTGAGAGCCTGTAAATTGCGGAGTCTTGGTGCCAAAAGAGGCAGGAACTCATCAGTTGGAAGCCAAGTGACGGTGAACGCCGGGGTGATTTTCTGCGGAGTGGCACAGGCAGTATAAGTATCTGGGTCGAAGTGGCAAGGTTGATATGCTTACCATCATCCCATTCCTCCATGTTAATAACGCTGACAAGGATGCCGTCTCCCCATCATATTTGAAAGCTTATGAGATCGATAATGTTTGGATAATGTGTATAGATCTTATGTAGTTTACAAAGTGGGGGTGGTGAGCGAGCAGCCGCTCGAAGCAAGTCGAGGACCCACTCAGTCCATTTCCATCTTCCTGTGGCGAGCTTTTCTCCAGAACGTAGTGCCACCGTTGAGAAGAGTAGGCTTTGAGCGGCTTCGGTGATCAACCGACTGGAGAGAGAACATGCCCTTAGACTTGGAATATCATCCCAAAGGTAGGCCATAATTTCACGGTATAAGTCCTCTGGTAAAAGACATAGTTGTGAGGGAGAAAAGTAGTTAAACCTCACGGTGGATGAAGGAGATCGGCGAATTTCTGGGGTGGCCAATCCGAGTCAGTTGTAACGACGAATTTCTAGATATGGAACCTGTACCACTCGCTATGGTAACCTTGCACGACTAATCAACGTTGAACGTTGAACAGTCAGGCGTTGCGACCGTCGGATGACTTTGCCACTTGTCATTTTCGGCAGTGACTTGTCAGTGTCTTCTAATTTGCTTTTTCGCCCACTCATTTGAGAACAAAGAACTGTTCTGTATCTAGACTGGCGCGAGAGTGCCAGAAATTCAAACATCGGGTGATTGCCCGTCCACCAGGGAAAACTGATGGCCAGCACTGCCATAGAGTTGACAATCTGTCAGGCGAAACAGTGTAAGCGTTAGAACAATATATCGCATAATCAGAGTTAACAACACTTAGGAGGAGAACTGGAGGGAGTAAGCGTCGATTCGGTGCAACGTGACAGTCAATTGGAGGAGCAGAGTCGTAGTTACATTGCACAGAAACTGCACATAAAATACATAGCATCTATGCTTCCACGGTCCATTGAGCCGAAAAAAAGCGTGTGGAAAGATCTTGTGCAAGAGACCAGATGCGAGTGCCCATACGCACAACTCCACTGCGACAAAGCAAAAGCGCTCTTCCACTTATCGAGGAAGACACTCGGCGGTGATTAACGAGGAGCGAGGGACATTAGAATCGACCTCTTCCGCTAGGAATGATTTCGGCAAAGGTTGAGATATGGAATTAACAAGATCCAAGTTTTTATCAATAGGCGCCAAGTTTGTTCCAGGTTTATATACATTGCGGTAGATGCGAGCGGCAAGAGGAATCAGGAAGGCTAGCCAACAAGTTCATACAATCTTCAAAGGTGTAAGACCCAGAGCTAAGCCGTTCCGACTATGAGGGAAGGATCTCCCCTGGCCATGCTTGGAGCCAGAAATGCTGTGGACCAGTCGGTTGCCTCGTGTCAGCCGCAACAGTCCTAGCGCCACAGAATGGATCTCGGGCAGCAAGTGAGAGATAGAGTTCAGTTTAGGTGGAAGGATAACCTGTAAATAAAAGGTCCTTGCAAAATGGTGTCCGTGCGCCTCGCTTGTTTTGATGCAAAGCCAAAGAGTATGAAGAAAGGAAGGCAGATAAAAAGCGAGCCCAACGCGTTCAACTCAATGTTCGCCATATATATAACTTGAAAACCGAAAAAATAGCAGTGGGGTTTGACAAGCACAAAAAAGGGGTTGTATTTGCCAGTGAATGACTTGCCCATGACTCGGAGCAAACCTTCGAACGGTTGGACACACCACATGTGCCATTGAAGAAATATGCTTGTGACAACGGCGCACGTAACGTGAGCCCGCCATATCGATCAAGCGTGAGCACGTCCTAACGGGACGCTGACTTGAAGCGACGAGTTGGAGACGTAGCTTCCCAAAAAGAAAGGCGAAAGACTGGAGAGATTAAGCTTTGATTTACCATTAAAAGAATCCCATTTCATACCTGAGTAATCGGAAGAGATGCAGTTGTAGATCGTCGCTGTGGTGTAGCAAGTTGGGCGATGGCGGTAAAAGCAGGCAAGACATGCGGACTCCGGAGAACCATTATTAGGATTTGAACACTGATTTCAATGCGAAAAAGGGTCGGTAATAATATTGCACGGTTTAAAGGAGCCTGATTAATTTCATCTTCTTGGAAGGCGATGAAATACGGAGCGACAGGTTGAACGACATAATCTAATTTCTTAATCGGGAAATACATAAAACGTAACGACTATTGATTATGTAATGACTGTTTCCTCTACAATGCTCCCACCCGAAATCTTCAGTGAAATCTTCAGTTGCTCGGAAGCCCGCGTACTCATCGCATGTAGTCGAGCTCATCGAACCTTTCCCCAACTCATCGAACCAATCCTCTACGCCCATGTCATCGTCCACAATCATGATACCGCCGATGAAGATGAGCACCATCTCCAGCTCAAGCCACATCAGTTTTCGGCGCTGCTTTCCGATAAACCTCGAATCGTAAACTACGTCCGCAGCCTATGCCTTGACCTTTTTCGGTTCCACGCCGGTGTTTTGAAAGAAATAATCACTATTCTGGGAGGATTGAAGTTGGAACGTATTCAACTCACTCTCAGCCACGGCGTCAAGGACTGGCCATCGTTGCCTAGTTCCTTTCGTACCGCATTCGTTGCTTGCATTAGCACATCCTTCATGAAGGAAATTCTCCTAGACGCAATCGGAAACATGCGCTTGAG
>Ga0307508_10006056_pt1 | contig 11411 bp, 11 predicted proteins | sample 9_EM_MG_FD_203089 | JGI IMG/M metagenome (GOLD analysis project Ga0307508, IMG submission 203089) | Populus trichocarpa ectomycorrhiza microbial communities from riparian zone in the Pacific Northwest, United States - 9_EM | ecosystem: Host-associated > Plants > Roots > Unclassified | place...
CGTGAGCGTGCCACCGGGCACGCGGCCGTTCGCGAGCACGGCGCTGTCGGAGATGCTGCCACCGACCGGCACCGACGGCGACGCCGTGGTCGACGCGATCACCGGGTCGGCCTTGGGGATCACGAAGCTCGCCGCGTCCAGCGCCTCCTCCAGGGAGAAGAAGGCGGAGTCACCCGACCGCAGGCCGGCGGGCGTCGACGTGCACGACGCCGCGGTGTTGCCGGTGCAGGACCGGGCGAAGTTCACGACGCCGGACGTGTTCGTGGCGTTGATGCCGGTGAAGGTGATGCCCGGCCCGGCGTACTGCGTGGAGTCGAACGGACAGCCGACCGGCGTGCCGCTGTAAAGCCCGGAACAGATCCCGTCGCCGTCGAAGCCCATGATGTCCTTGGACGAGCTCAACGTGATGCTGGAGATATCCGCACCCGACAGGTTCAGCACACCGATCGTGGTGTCGTCCGCGCCGTCGTACGGGTTGCCGCTGCCGGTGTCGCCCAGCAGATGCACACTGCCGTCGGGCTCCAGGACGATCAGCACCGCACACCCGTGCGCGTTTCCGACCGCCGGGCACTGGTTGAACGGAGCGGCCGGGTCCGGCGGGTTCGCCGCCGCCGCGCCGGTAGCCAGCAACGGCACAGAGGCCAGTGCCAGCACCGTCGCCGCCACCAGCACTCTGAGCTGGCGGAAGGCTACGGCCCTACGCGGTACGGCTGCGACGCGACGCAGCCAGGTCGATATCACCGATGTCCTCCTGTGACTTCCTACGGGGGTCGCGGCGGAACGCCAGTGACGACATTCAATTGATGACTGCGAATGGTCGCTATTTCCGCCACCGTCGTCGCCGCGCAACAAGACAACCATGCCGGGACGATGTAGGGCATATCTGTCACTCGTCAGGTATGCCCCGTCCGGGTTTCTCGTGTCGCGCATTGGACAGAACCGACGGCGACACCCGAGATCACCACCGCGAATTCGCGGACAACACCTGCGGAATCAGAGCGGACAACACCCGCACAATCAGATCGGTGAATCGAAGCTCAGATTTGACAGCCACGGTCAGCCCCGCACAGCGGCAGAAATCGCCGGGCCGAACGCTCAGGAGGAGTTCGCGCTCACTCCAGGGTGGCGAGCACCGAGGCGAAGGCGCGCTCGATGGCCTCGCGGGATTCGTCGGTGTCGTCCAGGTAGTCGAAGCCGTGCCGGCCGTGCGGCGTGTCGACGATCTCCAGCCGCGCCCCGGCGGTGCTCGCGGCGGCGACGAAGGCTTCCACGCCGGCGGCGATCTCGGGGCGTTCGCGGCCGGCGCGGGTCAGCACGATCGGGAGCGTCCCCGCGTGCGCGACCGCCTCGGCGGGCAGGAAGCGGGGGTCGCTCGGCCAGCCCGGGAACGGCGCGAGCAGCGGGTACGTCACTGCGACCACGCGCATTCTCGTGGTCCGCGTCCGCCATGCCCCATAACGTACACAACCGCACGGGACCACCTCCGACCCCCGGCCCGACGTGCGGGACTGCGGCGGGAGCCCCTTCGGGACCGGGTCGCTAGGCTTTGAAAAAATGCTTTGAATTGAATGGGTTCGGGTGGTGGCGGATGTATGTGACCGACGGCGGCATGGAGACCGACCTGATCTTCAATCACGGTGCGGAGCTGCCGGAGTTCGCGGCGTTTCCGCTCGTCGGATCGGCGGCCGGGCGGGCGCTGCTGACCCGCTACTACGACGGGTATGCGGCCATCGCCGTCGCGGCCGGTGCCGGGCTGATGCTCGAGTCCGCGACGTGGCGGGCCAATCCTGACTGGGGTGCCAGGCTCGGCCACCCGGACCTGGACGCCGTCAACGAGGCTGCGATCGTGATGCTGCACGGATTGCGCGAACGGTATGCCGTCGACGACGTCGTGGTGAGCGGGACGGTCGGGCCGCGCGGCGAGGGCGTGATGGACCCGGACGAGGCGGCGGCCTACCACGCGCCGCAGCTCGCGGCGTTCAAGCGGGCCGGCGCCGACCTGGCCACCGCCTACACGCTGACCGACGTGGGCGAGGCGCTCGGGATCGCGCGCGCCGGGCGGGCCGTCGGGCTGCCCGTGGCGATCTCGTTCACCGTGGAGACCGACGGCCGGCTGGCGGGCGGCGGCAGTCTCGGCGCCGCCATCTCCACAGTGGACGGCGATACGCCACCCGACCACTTCGGGGTCAACTGCGCCCATCCGGCGCACATCGCGCCGGCCCTCGGCGAGCCGGGCGGCTGGCGGGAGCGGGTCACCTGCGTCCGGGCCAACGCCTCGACCATGAGCCACGCCGAGCTCGACGAGGCCACCGCGCTGGACGACGCGGACCCGGCGCTGTTCGCCGCCGCGTTCGCGCCGCTGCGGCAGGCGTTCCCGCAACTGTCCATTGTGGGCGGTTGCTGCGGCACCGACGCCCGCCACGTGGCCGCGCTGTGGGCCGTCGGGCAGGGTTGAACCGAACGGCCGCCGGGAACGTGTCAGGTGTGTGATTTTCACGCTTCTGGACGGGGTCGAGGCGCGGTTCGACGGGCGCCCGGTGGACCTCGGCCATGCCCGGCAGCGGATCGTGTTGGCCGCACTACTGGTCGACGCCGGACGGCCGGTGACCGCGGCGCGGCTCGTCGACCGGGTGTGGGGTGGGCGGCCGCCGCAGCGGGCATACCCGACGCTCTACAGCTACGTCTCGCGGCTGCGGCGGGTCCTCACCGACGCCGGCGGGCCGGACATCGTGCGCCGCTACGACGGGTACGTGCTGGACGCCCCGCCGGAGACGGTCGACCTGCACCGGTTCGGCCGGCTCGTCGCGCGGGGGCGGGCGACCTGCGACGACCGGCTCGCCGACGCGCTTTTCCGCGAGGCGCTGGCGCTGTGGCGCAGCGAGCCGTTCGGCGCGCTGGACACCGGCTGGCTGCGGACCGTCCGCGAGGACCTGCGGGAGCGGCGGCGGGCCGTCGAGCTGGACCACGCGGGCGTGCGGCTGCGGCTGGGCGGCGCGGGGGCCGCGCTCGCGTCCGCGGCCGGGGACAGCGCGCCTCGGCAGCTGCCTCCCCCACCCGCGAGGTTCGCCGGCCGGCAGGCCGAGCTCGCGGCGCTGGACCGCGGCGCCGAGGTGCCGGTCTGGGTCGTCCACGGCGCCCCCGGAGCCGGCAAGACCTGGCTCGCGTTACGCTGGGCCAACCGTCGGGCATCGTCGTTTCCGGACGGCCAGCTCCACGCCGATCTGCGCCGGTGCGGCCCGACCGACGCGCTGCGTGAGTTCCTGGCCGCGCTGGGTGTCCCCAAGGGATCGATCCCGGCCGACCCGGACGCCCTGCCCGGCCTGTACCGCAGCACCCTCGCCGGCCGGCGGGTCCTCGTCGTGCTGGACGATGCCCGGGACGCGGACCAGGTGCGGCCGCTGCTTCCGGGCGCGCCCGGAAGTATGGTCCTGGTCACCAGCCGGAGCAGGCTCACCGGCCTGGTCGCGTCCGACGGAGCCCGCGCGCTCGCGCTGGCGGCGCCGCGCCGCGCAGAGGCCGTTCCACAGCGGCTGGCCAGCTGATTCAAGGTCCGCTCAACGTTCCTTCAACGTGTCTGGGTCAGGCTGTCCGGCATGCTTGTGGGGGATGACACGGAGGTAGGGGCATTAGTCGCGCGCGGGACCGACGCGCTGGTGTCGGGTGGGGATCTCTGGGCCGGCGGGGAATGGTTCGACATGGCGTTCCGGGCCGCGGAACGGGCCGGCGACGCGACAGCGATGGCCGAGTCGGTGCTCGGCATCGGCGGCCTGTGGGTGCACGACCGGTCCGCGGCCGGCACGGCGGTGCTGCTGGCCCGGCTGCGGCAGGTGCTGGGCCTGGTGGAGCCCTGCTCGCCGATCGAGCTGCGGCTGCGGGCCAGACTCGCCGCCGAGACCGACTACCGCAGCGGCGGGTACGCCGCGATCGCGGCCGTGCTGGACGAGGCGGAACGTTCCGGCGACGCGACGTCCCGAGCGACGGCGCTCGGGCTGGCCCATCACTGCCTGTCCGGACCAGATCACGGATACACGCGGCGCGCCATCGCCGCCGGCCTGATCGCCGAGAGCTCTCGCACCGGACAGCGCGCCGACCTGCTGCTGGGGCTGCTGTGGCAGTGCGTCGACCTCCTGCTGGAAGGTGACCGGCACGCCGGGCGGCGGCTCAACGAGCTCCGCGAGGAGCTGAACCGGGCCGACCACATCGCGATCGGGCAGGCGGTGCGCGGACTCTCCGGGATGCTGGCCGTCCGGTCCGGGACGCTCGACGCGGACACCGTCGACGCCGCCTGGTACCGGGGCGGTTTGGCGGAACTCCTGCCCGCGCTGCGGACACCGGCGGACGATGCCGGGCTCGCGGCCCAGTCCACGGCCGCGGCCCTGGCCGGGAAGGTCGCCGAGGCGGCCAGTGCGCTGGCCCGTCTCCGCGACCTGCCCAGGACCGGCGGCTGGCTGGTCACCATGCACTTCGTCGTGGAGACCGCCTGCCTCCTGGAGGACGTGGAGACCGCCGAGAGCGCCTACGAGCAGCTGCTGCCCTACGCCACGCTGCCGATGATGTCCCCGCTCGCGGACGCCTGTTACGGCTCGACCCGGCACGCGCTCGGCGTCGCGGCCCTGACCGCCGGCCGGCTGGACGACGCCGTCGAGCAGCTGCGCCTCGCCGTCGACGCCAACCTCGCGCTGGGCCACTGGCCGGCACTGGCCCATTCGCGGATGCGGTACGCGCAGGCGCTGCACCGCCGGGGGTCCGCGGCGGACCGGGCCGCGGCCGCCCGGCAGCGGGCCGCCGCCGGCACCGAGGCGTCCACCTTCAACATCCCGGTGCCGGAGTACGGCGGTGGCCGGGCCGACCGGACGACCGTCGCCACGTGCGTGCGGCAGGACCAGCGGTGGCGGATCGACTACGGCCACCGGACGGTCCGGGTGCCGCACCGGGTGGGGCTGCTGCACCTCGCCGTGCTGCTGGCCAACCCGGGTCGCGACATCCCGTCGCTGGAGCTGGTCGCGGGCGTCGCCGCGCTCGGCGCGGCCATGCCCGCTCCCGCGGCACAGACCGGGCAGCCGATCCTGGACCGGGTCGCCGTGCGGGAGTACCGCGACCGGATCCGCCTGCTGGACGAGCAGATCGACGGGTACGAGGCGAGCGGCGCCACCGACCGCGCGGAGGCGACGCGCGCCGAGCGGGAGTGGTTGCTCGCGGAGCTGTCCGCCGGCACCGCGATCCACGGCCGGGCCAGGACGTTCAACGACAACCCGGAGCGGGCCCGACTCGCCGTGGCCCGGTCGATCCGGCGCGCCCTGGCCACCATCGAGGAGGTGGACGACCACATCGGCGAGCACCTGCGCGACAGCATCCACACCGGGGTCCGGTGCTCCTACCGGCCGGACGCGGCGTGAAGCCGGCCCTACTTCAGGCGCTCCCGGACCGACTGGGCGTCCGGGTGCCCGAGCTCGGTGAACACGTCCAGCGCCTCCTGCCACGCACCGCGGGCACCGTCGAAGTCGTCGGCCGCCGCGTACGTGTCGCCCATGCTCGCCAGGCTGTCGGCGGCGTCGTACCGGTCGCCCAGGTCGTAGAAGATCTCGACGCACCGCCGGTACGCGAGGATCGCCTCGTCGTGGTTGCCGAGGTGCCGGTGGATGTAGCCGAGGCTGTCCAGGGCGGACGCCTCGAGGAAGCGCGCGCCCAGGGACTGCAGCAGGACCAGGGCCCGCTCGCAGTAGATCAGCCCCTGCTCGTGCTCGCCGAGCTGGGTGTGGAACCAGCCGATGCTGTTGAGCGCATTGGCCTGCGCGGGCCGGTCGCCCCCGGCGAGGTACGCCTCGTAGGCCTGCTCGCCGTGGTGCAGGGCGGTCGCGAGCTCCCCGCGGCGGGCCGCCACGTCGATCAGCCCGATGTGGGCGTGGCCCTGCCCGACCGGCTCGCCGAGCTCGCGGTAGACGGCCAGACCTTGGTGGTACTGGTCCTCGGCGTCGTCGATCCGGCCGGCGAGCGTGTACGCCCTGGCGAGGCAGCGCCGGATGAACCCCTCGCCCGCGAGGTCCCCGAGCCGCCGGGTCGCGCCGAGCGCCGTCTGCTGGAGATCGACCAGCTCGTGCCAGACCCCGTGCCGGATCATGAACGTGTTCATCGCCCACGCGAGCTGCCAGGCCCGCCGGTCCAGGCCGGCCGTGACCGCCAGGCGGACGGCGGCGAGCAGCACCGGGTACTCGGCGGTGAACCAGGCGAGCGCCTCGGGGTGCCCGGCCGGGCGCAGCACGGCGGCCCCGGGCTCCGGCGGGTCGAGGTCGAACGCGGTGCGCTCCGGCTCCAGCAGCAGCACGGCGGTGTGTGCCGTGTGCAGCAGGTGGTCGAGCAGCCGCCGGACCGCCGCGTCGCCGTCGGGTTCGAGGCCGGACTGTTCGATGGCGTACATCCGCAGCAGGTCGTGGAAGGCGTACCGGCCGGGGGTGTGCTCGCCGATCAGGTGGGCGCGGACCAGCTCGGCGAGCGACCGGGACACCCGGTGCACCGGCAGGCCCGCGAGGGCGGACGCGGCGGCGGGCGTCACGTCCGGGCCGGGGTGCAGGCCGAGCAGCCGGAAGAGGTGGGCCGCGGCGGGGCTCAACGCCTGGTAGGACCACGAGAACACGGCCCGCACGTCGGTCGAGGTGTCCCCGCTGCCGAACGGGTCGAGCCCGTGCGGCTCGCCGAGCTCGCGCGCCAGCCGCGCCAGCGGCAGCGGGACGTGCCGGGGCACCCGCGCTGCGGCGACGGCGAGGGCCAGCGGCAGCCCGGCGCAGCGGGCGATGACCTGCTCCGCGGCGCGCGGCTCGGCCACCACCAGATCGGCGCCGAGCCGCCGGACCAGCAGGTCGCGGGCCTGGTCCGCGGTGAGCAGCGCGAGCTCCAGGGCCCGCGCGCCCTCCGCGGCGACGAGCCCGGCCAGCCGGTCGCGGCTCGTCACCACGACCACACACCCGCCGTGGCCGGGCAGCAGCGGCCGGACGTGCTCGGCGTCGCGGGCGTTGTCCAGCACGACGAGCACCCGCTTGCCGTGCAGGGTGCTGCGGTAGAGCCCGACCTGCGCGTTGGGCTCGTGCGGGACCCGCTCCGGCGGCACGCCGAGCGCACCGAGGAACCCGCGCACCGCCGCGCCCGCGTCGACCGCGGTGCCGGCCGGCCCGAAGCCGCGCAGGTTCACGTAGAGCTGACCGTCCGGAAAGGACGGTGCGTTGTCGTGCGCCCAGCGCAGGGCCAGCCACGTCTTGCCGACCCCGCCGGGGCCGTGCACGACCCGGACCGGAGCGTCGTGGTCGAGTGCGGCGAGCTCGCCCGCCCGGCCGCTGAACAGCACCGGCGCGGCCGGCAGCTGCCGCGGCATCGCCGTGTCCACGATCGCGTCCGACTTCAAGAGATCCAGGTGTACGCGCGCGAGCGCCGGCCCCGGATCGACGCCGAGCTCCGTGGAAAGGGCTTTCCGCAGGTCGTCGAAGTGCGCGAGGGCCTCGGCCGTGCGGCCGGACCGGTGCAGCGCGAGCATCAGCTGGCCGGCCAGCCGCTCGTCGAGCGGGTACTCCCTGGCCCGTTGCGTCAACGTGGCCACCACGTCGGCGTGCCGCCCCAGCCGCAGGCACACGTCGGCGAAGTCCAGTTCGGCCGCGAACCGCTGCTGCCACAGGCTCTCGCGGACCTCGGTCAACCACGGCGAGTCGAGCCCCTCGAACGGCTCGCCCCGCCACAGTCCCAGCGCCTCGTCGTAGAGCCGCCGGGCGTCCTCGTCGTCGCCGGCGGTGGCGGCCTCCTTCACGAGCCGGCCGAAGTCGCGCAGGTCGACGCCGGCGTCCCCGGTCGCGAGCAGGTAACCGGCCGGCTGCCGGGTCAGTGCGACAGCCGGTACACCGGAAAAGGTCTGACGTAGCCGGGACAGGTAGCTGCGGAGGCTCTCCGGCACCGAGCGGGGCGGCCGCTCACCCCAGACGCGGGTCGCGAGGCGCTCGACCGTCACCGGCCGTCCCGCGTCGACGAGCAGCGCCACCAGGACGCAGCGCTGCCGGGCCGGACCGAGGTCCAGCGTCTCGCCATCGACGCTGACCTCGACCGGACCAAGCACCGCGAACTTCACGCCCATCCGGCGCATCTTAGGCGCCATCCGGCGCAGTCGATGTCGCTTATGCGATCAGGGTTTCCTGGGAGGTCGGGGTTTCCTTGCTGAACGTCTGCCCTCCGACCCCCCAGCCGCCGTCGAGAGCGTTGAGGATGTTGACCCAGGTGTCCTGGCGGTCGTGCCCGTCGACGGTCAGCCCGTCGACGATGTCGGTGGCCGCCTCGATGAACGTGCGGCGGGCGCCGAGGGTGCCGAGGCCCGCGTCGGGCAGCTTGAGCTCGACCAGGACGATCGGCCGGTTGGTGCCGCCGGCGTAGACGTTCTCGGCGGGCAGCACGTGGACGGTGCCGCCGATCAGGGAACTGTCGGGGGCGCCGGCGGCCTGGAGCAGGGCCTCGGTGAGGCGGGGCAGGATCTCGCGCTCGCCGGTGGCCGTGAGGACCCCGCGTGGCGCGGTGACGGTGATGGGCATGGTGGCCGACCTTCCTCTAGCTAGTACGTCCGTCCTAGCGTGCGGTAAGATGACCGTACTAGTCAAGAGGAGGACCGGGAATGGCAGGCGGGACCCGCGAGCGGATGATCGACGCTGCAATACAGGGACTGCAGCGGCACGGGTTGGCCGGGATGTCGTTCACCGACGTCCTCGCGAGCAGCGGGGCCGCGCGCGGCGCGATCTACCACCACTTCCCCGACGGCAAGAAGCAACTGGTCGCGGAGGCGGCCGCCCGCAACGGCAAGGACGTCCTCGCGCACCTCGCCACGCTCCCCACGACCACCCCGCAGGAGGTGGTCGAGGCGTTCCTCACGCAGGTCCGCCCCGTCGTCGCGGCGGCGACCCAGGGCGGCGGCTGCGCGGTCGCGGCCGTCACCGTCCACCTGGACGGCGACAGCGAGGACCTGTGCCGGGTGGCGGCCAACGCGTTCGCGTCGTGGACGGCCCAACTCACCGCCTCCCTCACCGCCGCGGGCCTGCCCGCCGACCGGGCGGGAGAGGTCGCGAGCCTGATGATCGCCGTGCTCGAAGGAGCCCAGGTGGTGTGCCGGGCGACGGGCGACCTGGCGCCGTTCGACCAGGCCGCGAAGGCCCTGGCCCGCCTCCCGTGACCGGCGCGGACCGGCTCGCCGGAAATTGTCGGTCCCTCCTGGCACACTGATCGGCATGTTGGATCACCTGTCCATTCAGTGCGCCGATGTCGCCGCGAGCGCATCGTTCTACGACACCGCCCTCGCTCCCCTGGGCGGCCGGCGCGTCCTCGACTTCGGCGAGGTCATCGGCTACGGCGTCGACCGCCCCGACTTCTGGCTGGGCGGCCTCTCCACCGGCGAAGGCTTCCGCGAGTCGCACATCGCGTTCGTCGCGCCCGACCGGGCGTCCGTCGACGCCTTCTTCGCCGCGGCGACGGCGGCCGGCGCCCAGGCGCTGCACGAGCCGCGCGTCTGGCCGGAATACCATCCGGGCTACTACGGCGCGTTCGTCCGCGACCCGGACGGCAACAACGTGGAGGCCGTCTGCCACCACGAGTGAGGCGCGGTCACGCCGTCGCGTCGATGGTGCCGCGCGACTCGGCGATCGCCCGGCCGACCTGGGCATCCGTTTTTCAGGTGTACCGCTGGCGCCCCAACCGGTGTGCCCTAAAGATCCAGAGGCCGCGTCGCCCCCTGCTCCACTGTGGAACCGGCGCCGAGGGCAGCCCCGACCTGTCCGGCTCGCGCGTCTAGACTCTGCGGCCCGCGTCGCGCAGGTGCGCGGAGAACTCCTCCACCGCGCTGTCGAGCACCGTCTGCACCTCAGGATCGAGGGTCCAGACGTCGCCGGCGCCCTGCACGAGGAGCCGGTCGAGCAGGAACGGGCCCGTCAGGACGAGGGCGGCACCCATCCCGGCCAGCACCGGCACGAGCGCGCGGTGGACGGAGAGCGAGTCGCCGGCGGACGCGCCGGTGACGACCGGCAGGACCGCCCGGCCGTCGAACGCGCCGGGCGCGAGCGAGTCGAACCACACCTTCATCAGCCCGGTGAACGACGACTGATAGACGGGCGTGCCCAGGACCACCGCCCCGGCGCGACGCAGCCGCTCGGCCGCGTCGGCGACGAACGGGTCGCCGGGGTCGAGTCGCAGCAGCGGCTCCGCGGGCAGCGCCCGCAGGTGCAGCACGTCGACGGTGTGGCCGGCGGCCACGAGCCGCCCGACAACCTGCCCGAGGACGGCCGCGGTCCGCGACGCCCGCGAGGGGCTGCCGGACACGGCGAGGACATGGGTCATGGAACCTACCGTACCTATCAGTTAATAGTCATTAGCGGCGTCGACCGTGCGAAAGATGTCACCTTCTCCAGACATCGACATCGCTGATACTCTGACCGCGATGGCCCGCAGACCCCACGAAAGGCCGCCCATGCGGAGACTGGCCACGATCGTCGCGTGTGCACTCACCCTCGCCATCCTGCCGTTCGCACCCACCCCGGCCAACGCTGCCCCGGGGCCCGGCTGGACGTACTACAGCAGTTTCCCCGCCCTCTGGATCTGCCAGTACGTCGGCAACCAACTCGTAGCAGGACACCAGGCGCAGAACTACGAGTGCGACGCCGGCACGCCAGGACAACTCGCACTCTGGATCCTGCCTTACTGACCGACGGATGCACAGCCTCCCCCCGCAGTCCGCGGGGACGGTGCCGGCCAGGCAGCCGATCGCCGGTTGCCTGACCGGGCGTTCACTTTCGAGACCCACGCCAGATCGGCCAGGCACCTCCCGGCAGCTCCAGGCACCTCCTGGCACCTCCTGGTGCCGATCAGACGGGTAGCGGTCGCAGGTCCGGCTCGATCCAGCCGGTCCTGGCGGCCGGGGACGCGAGCGTGGACGACCGGTAGTGCGCGGCCAGCAGTCGCTTGTCGAGCAGAGCCGGATGACGCGCGATGAACCGGTCGAAGTCCTCCTCCCCGTCCACCGCGTGATGCCCGACGAGCAGCACCCAGGCTCTGCTCATGGTGGCGTGGTACTTCTGCGGCGCTCCGGCATACCGGGCGGTCCGCCGGATCCCCTCACTGACCAGGTCGATCGCGACCGCAGTGCCGTGCCGGCGCACCGCCAACCAGGTGAGCCGCACATGCTCCCGATGACCGAACCGCCCCGCACCGCCGACCACCTCGGCGAGCATCGCATCGAAGTCCCGACCGTCCGTCATCGCGCCACCTCAGCTGCCCCCGACGGCCGCGCCGGGCCGGCGCCCGCCCCGCTCATCGCGCCACCTCGGGTGCCTCTGGCGGCCACACCCGGCCGGCATCCGCCCCGCTCACCGCGCCGCCTCCGTGAGGGCGCGCAGCACCGCTCG
>Ga0307508_10006057_pt1 | contig 11409 bp, 11 predicted proteins | sample 9_EM_MG_FD_203089 | JGI IMG/M metagenome (GOLD analysis project Ga0307508, IMG submission 203089) | Populus trichocarpa ectomycorrhiza microbial communities from riparian zone in the Pacific Northwest, United States - 9_EM | ecosystem: Host-associated > Plants > Roots > Unclassified | place...
GCCACCTCTTCCTCGTTCACACTATCGTTCTTCTTCGCGAAGACGAGAAGGTCATTCTGGTTCTACTTCCGCAACCTCTTCGCCCACGAGTGCGTCGTCGTCAGCGCGTTATTACGGAGCGGAGGCGTCAGGAATGGGAATATCTCGTTCTGCTACACGTACGATGGGCATGTCTCTCACCCTCCCTCCACCCCCCCTCCTCCCCAATAATCATGGTCAAAGTGGTAGCGGAAGCAGTGACGGTGAATTGACCCCTCCTGCGACGATATTGACCCCTCCGATCAGCGCCAGCTCAGCAAGTGGTGCTTTCCCCCCTGGAGTACGTCATCATCATCAACCTTACCATCATCATTCCCAGAATCATGCTCATGGAGAGCACTATCACCATCAGCATGGTTCGTCAACTTCCCCACGTCGCGAACGCGAACGTGAAAGGGAGAGGGACAATTATTACGGATCCTCACAGCCTTACGCCCAACACTACGCTCACGCAGGCGGCAACTCATCTCACCCATACTATGCCCCTGCGCCCATTCGTACCAATTCCGGAATGTCTGGGCCCACGGCTATATCGAGCATACGAACTGGGGCTGGCGGCGCCGACCAAAATGGAGACGTACAGCAGGATTATTTCCCATTCGTATCTGCTCCGCCATCAGGTCCTTCTCCCACTTCGGGACGTGCGGCGCCGTCGTCGTCTTCGCCTATCACAGCTTCTACTAAAGAGGCGTCGTACCCTTCTCCGCCACCAGAGCGAGGCCTAGGAAGCGGTAATGGCAACGGTGGTGGTGGTAGCAGTGGTAGCTCCAGCCAGTCCGACCGCGAGCGCGCTCCCAGTATCGGTGCACTCGCCTCCGGATCCGGCGGCAATAGTGCAAGTGGGGCGTACCGCTCCGCAGAGGATCGAAAAGTTCTTGGTGCATTCAGAGTCGCGCTCTAAACCGTCGCATCATCTCTTCATTTGCTTTCCAGTTCCGGTTTCGTTTGATTCGGTTCCGTTCGGTTTGATTCGTCTTTCTTAATAATATCTTTTCATTTTGGGGAAGGTTTTGGGGTTTGCAGTTGGTTCGGTTCGGTTCGTCTGCGTTTCTCCTTAGGTATTCTCTCTCTTGCTTTGGCTTCTGGCTTCTGGCTCGTCTCTGGTCTGTTTTGTGGGTCTTTTGGTCCGGTTTGGTTCCTAGTGTTGCTATCTCTTACCTCGTCTCTAACTTTTGGGTGTTTGGTTTCGTGCCTGCTGCCTAACTCTATTTAGTCGGTTTACGGGTTTTTGGTTCAACTTTTCATATTTTCTACCACTGCCATCCATCACTCCTCACTCTTCGCGCTTCTCAACTTTTTGGCTTTTGGATTTTCAGATTTAACCATAATCCTCATCGTTTGTATTGTCTACCTTTTCACTTTTGGGGGTTCTTCGTTCTCGGTGGGATCTTGGATTCATTCATACACACAAGAATGGACGTTTGGGATCTCAAAATTCAAAATTCAATACAGTACTAGTAATGCAACTTGTGCTTGCGCGCGTTTTGTTTCCCTGTCCTCCTTAAGTCGATGCCGCCTCGAAAGAAAAAAAGAACATTTTGTACATGTGAAAAACCTGTACAAAATCTTGTAATATACATGCCAATTTTTAGGTGAGACTTTGAGCTCTAATGTATGACAACATATACACCACTCCCGACAATCCCGTCATATAACATCACCCAACCTTTTGTTGTGGTGCGGTACTACTTCTCTTCTACCCTGTCAGCCATATCGCTTGACATTGTCCTGCGGGGGAATGAGTGGCATGACGAAGAGCGTTTCCTCACACCTCACCATGATCCTTGCGATGGCTGCTCGTAACAGACATGCGTACCATTCGGGGTTTTTTTCTCTAGATCGCGAAGGTTTTTCGTGACTTTGCATGACATGAAAGTGATGTTTGAGGACGAAATCAAGAATCAAACGTTGAAAGGCTTCAGTGATATATCCCAGGTTACGTCGTGGTTCCGAATTATCCAGCCAATATCCATCGACAAGTAGAATAGCAGCAAGTTGCTCAATCAATGGCCAGAGAGGTGCATATAATGAATGGGTGCCGTGATCTGGGTAGAATCTGCCAGCTATTGCACCAAGAATCCTGATACGAGACCCGACCGAGCCTGTTACACCGCCCCACAGATCATCCGGGATGTCCTGTTTCGGGTATCCTTCAGGTTGCACACAGAGAGCCCAGTAATATATAAGCCAAAAGACAGATTCCGCATCATGGTCGAGCTCATGTCTCCACGGGTGACTGCCATTATCCAGCGAAGGCCCTGATACCATGTTTCGTTCTCTGTGCGGGTATTTCCTGACTCGATCCGGATGGACCAAAGAATACCGTTCAGGACAACTAGGAACTTGAGGGATAACTGCATTGCCTGGGAATGGCACTGGCCCTCCACTTTGAATAGCGCGGGCATGAAGACGGGTGTACCCTAAAAATAAAATAGTGAAATACTACAAATAAGATGACTCGCAAATAAAAGACTGGAACATGACTAACAGTTCGACAAGTTTGCGCGCCATCTTCCTTAGATTCGAGATCCTCGGCATGGTTGAAATCGATGAGCAACACAGAAGTTTTTCGGGGATCACAACTAGGCTCAGTTTAACATCACTATCTGCCCGACTGAAACATATTCCTACACACCTCTCGTCCAGTAGATATTTGATGAAGGAAAGAGGCAATTCTTTGGTTGGATTCTCCTCGTTTACTCTGAGAGACCTGGCGTCCGGTGTGACATGAGTTATCGAAGTAGATTCGTCCTCAACATTCCTGGTATAGAGAATGTTGCCTTGGCTGACATCACGATGAAGGATATTGCGCTCAAAGCGTAGATACCGCAACACTACAAGCATGTAAGCGCGTGGTGCGCAGTCGATGGACTCAACCTACTTCCAGTGTATCGAAAGCGATCTCCAGCATCTGCTGCAGGGTTGAAATATCCATAAATGGGAGTCCTGACTGCACCAGTCCGGTGCGGTACTTTGCTCTGGCGACACCAAGGAACTGGATATTGATAACTTCTTTGTAAACCATTTCGACGACCCCAGGCACTGCCTCCGGACTGTGAACACGCGAGAGGATGACGTGTTCGTCGAAGCGGGATCCGAGACGACATAATTGGTCCTTGAGCACGGTCATGCGTTTGTTGCCGATCATGATGTCGGAATTTGGGTTTGAGAGAACATGAGTCCGAGCCTCAAATGGGTTTCGTGCCGACACGGGGACAAAATCTGGGCATTCAATAGGTCGTTCTCCTGCTTTGTCACCAACTTGCTGAGTCGCCGTGATGCGCACGGTATACGAAACGACGCCATCGTCCAAATTAGGACTCATTTTAACATACGACTTGTCTGCGAAATCGCCTGGCTCGTAAAGGCGATAGACAAACGCATATATAAGCTTATAAAGCCCATCGCTGCGCCAGGGAACTTTGAGGCTGCGTACGCCGTCACCCCCAACCCCGAGTAAGAACGCTATCCCAGTTTCAGTGGTGAACAATCCTTGGACGACATGGAAATCAGGTCTCGACAGAAGGTGGTAATGCAGATACGAGATAGCCTGTTTCTCTCGGATGTCCTTGTTCTTTCCTTTCGATGCCTTTTCGCCAGTCAGTCTGATGCATGGCCAGAGCGTGGAACCACCGGGTTTCCAATGTTCGGTGAAAGCGGCAGTGATATCGGGTTTGCATTTCGTGTCGGTGACGTGGCCCTCGGGTGTTTTGCCACCTGTGTCCTTGAACTCCAAGAGTGACCGGCGCGAAAAATCTCATGATACGGACAGTAAGTTAGAAGGGGAAGCGAAATATCGAGAAAGAAGGTACCTACGCGTATCATAAATCGATTCGGCCACGCCGTTGATGCCCTGAACAAGGTCGTCGCAGGAGAACATGTCATCGAGCTCGGGGGGGACTTTAAAATCAAGAATATTTGTAGGAACTTGCAGGAATTCCATGAAGGCTGTCGGCATATGAAATATTGGGTCTTTGGGTCATATCCGAACGGCTGAACCTCCCAAGTTTGGGACATAGAGAATTCGGGCACGGTGACTTGTGTGACAGTATCAGTCCCCACGCATTTATTATAATTTTCCGATTGGCTATGTTGTACTGGAGCACCGGAGTACAAATGTTGATTGATTGGACAAGATACGCGCGTATCACGAGAGTTTACATACTCGAGACAGTGAGCAAAAGGAAAAATGCGCCGGCTGCGCAACAAGATAATCAAAGAAATAAGCGTACAGCGACGTGCGTCATTATGCTATGGTCTTCAGCAATGGGGAAATGCGGCCCGGGGCGCGCTCAGGAACAAGAGGCCTTCAAATTGGCAGTTGACAGTCACCTGCTCAAAACAACGTTACTTGCACTACAAGGTTTCAGACAGGCATGAATCAAAGGAGAAATTGATCAAGGTTTGGTAGGTTGATCTACGCATCCTCATCGCTGGCAACACTATTGTCAACCTTCATCCCCATACACGGGCTCACAATCATCCACACACCTTTTTGAGATAGTCCTCGGTGCGGTATTTGCATTTTGAAGCCGCATTTGGAGACAGGTTGGCAATGAACTTCTCGTAATGTGGATCTCCGGAAGCGGCTGCCGCGTGCATCGTGCGTTTCAAATCCGTATGGTTTCGCTCCTGTTGCGTGATTGTTTCTCCTGCAAGTGCACCATAGCCATTAAACTGATTGCGCGTTCGATCAAGCAGAAGTTTATATTGTGCATGTATGTCACCATCAGGAATGACTCCGAAGGATTCAGGAGATACACCGGCGATCCAAAGATCAAAGGCGGTGAACGTTGGCTTTGTGTTTGCTGACTTCGGGGCTTTTGGCTTTCGGTTTCGGGCCTTTGGCTTTTGGTTTCGGGAAGACCGACGCCTAGGAACGGAGGGTGCTGTCACGGTTGATTTCTCTGAAGCCAAGGCAAATACGATGCGAAGGACAGGGGGGATGGCAGAGGTTTTGGCATCATCCTTCGAAAACAAGCCGAGTGCTAAAGGGTCCATCATTGTAAAAAGCGCGGTCCTCGGTACATCGGTGAAGGTGCGATCATTTTTGACCTGGATAAGGATCGCAGTGACAAATTTTGGGTCCATAATTGTTCCCATGAGTACGGGAACCACGATATCAACACCACTTTGGTTGTTAGCACAGATAATAGCAGCCCCGCGACAAATGGAACGCCAGAGATAGGCACGGTTGATCACTTTAAAGTCGTGCACTTTAACGAAGTGATTGAAATAGACGTATGCTTTGCCGAAGGCAGTTGCAAGGTTTGTTGACGGCGGGTAGTACGGGGAACGGGGATAAGGCTTCTGTCCCTTGACAACGTGGTGATGTTCGGGTGGCACAAGCTCTTCAACAAATTGGAGCACGGTGACAACACGGGTCATTCCATCGCACTTCAGGGGTGACTCGCCTTCAGGGAGCCCTCCGTCATATTGGGGAATTTTCTGAGTGGCTTTGTCTCGGGCCAACAGCAGAATTAGAGCAGCAACGAGCTCGCCACGTTCTCCTGTGCTCAAATATGAGCTCATGATGTGATCAAGGAGGGCACGCGGTGCCTCCTTCTCACCCAAATCTGTCTTCATTATTGTCGCCGCTGCTTCGGCGAGAAGAGGCTCAGACGGCGAGATGGTGACCATCGTCCGAAAACCCTCGGTTGCGTGAATACACAGTCGCATGTGGCGCTCCACTTGCGTCCGCTCCGTCTCCCTTTCTACCCACGACGTAGCATTAAAGTCTAAACCAAGCCGTACGGCAAGACAGGCCAGCGACTCATCAGGCTTAAGCTTTGTGAGCGTGCTGGAACTTCTGGCGTCTTGAAAACCTGAGCCTGTTCTAGAACCAGGATGCTTGCTGGGCCGACACAATAACTTGTCCGCTGCAAAGGTGACAATCGATTTCTTGACATTGTCGTCCCCATTGTCAAATCGTGTAGGAAACCTGAGGTAGAGGCTAATTAAGCGTCATGGCAGCATGCGGATGATTCCGATCCTGGACTCACAAAGCTCTTCCGAGGTGTGCCATGTGGTGTGTGGAAGCAATGCGGTGAAGAGACCATTTCTGCTCGATGAAATCCACCCTCTCGGCAAACTCATCAAAGCCGACCATAGTTATCGGTGGGAGAATTTCAAGTACATGGTACATCACACGGGCAGATGGCTCATACTCGCGGATGGGGGAGAATTTATGAAATTTGCCCGCTGTGGACAGGAATACGGAGATGAACGATGAATCACGTATAGCACGCAGAGCACGCCGAAGTTCGGAGTATATACTCCAATGTTGATCCTTGGGATATTGGGTCAGGCTGTGTGATTCGTCCCAGCATATGACGACGGTGGGTGCGCCGTGCTTGTTCTGCGGATCCAAGAGCTTGACAATCTCATCTGCGACGTCCTTGGTGGTCAACACTGCAGTAGAGTGCCTCAGGAATTGTCAGCATGGTGAGTTCACAAGCACGTACATGCATTGTCTGTTGAGAATTTATGGTTAGGACTTAGGGACGATTTAGACAAGAGGTTGGATGGTCGATCAGAACGAATGCCTATCTCATTCTGAAACAAACATCAGCAACTCGATTCTTGGAGGAGGAGATAAAATTACCTCTCTGGCGAGTTGAAATACAGTTTTATAAAATTCGTTACGATATACTCCATGGGAATCAAACGTTCTGCCCTTCGCCATCCTATCCCGAAATTCAGATGCTAGAATGGGTAGGCGGTCTTCGGGGTTTTGTATTTTTGAGGCTACGGCCTTATTGTTGGCAATCTCCTTGAGGTGCTGTAGGGTGGTACACAGAAGGGCATAAAGGAAAGCGTGACAATGGTCTCTGACCCCTTGCTGTTTGTCGCCCCACTCATGCAGGGTGCTGAACCACCCGTCCACGTCCGGGTCACGCGGCGGATATGCTTAAACAAGCGAAGTGAGCAAGCGAAAGGGATACATGACCTAGAAGCATACTAGTTGCATGTAGGCTAGCGAGACTTAGGGGAATGTATAGGACCCGTTTTGCGAGCTCATCATGCGCGCGAGACTTTCCGGTTCCTGACGATTGAACATGGGACACCACGCGGGCATGTAGGCCGCTGCGCGTCATATATTCACGCAAGGTGGCATGCAACGCGGTTGAAATGTCTCCGACGAATTTTGAGTCCCAGGATCTCACAGTTGCTATCGAGTGACGTTATTATCGAAATCGTCTACATTGGGCGCCGCTCCGAGGACCCACCTTCCTTGCCTTCCTGAGTAGTTTCAATAAATTCTTCCTGCTCAGAGGCCACCTCATCATCTTGCGTTTGCAGGTGACGGAAGACGGCTATGCTCAGCCATTAAATTAGTCCCGGCGGACGGCCGATCTGACTACTGCACATACCAAGCCGTCGGATTTTTTGGTACTCTCCATATTTGCCTGCTTCAAATAGCTGACGGACTAGCCAAGGATTCTCGATAATAATTTTCCTATACTCGTCATGCAGAGAGTCCCGGCTTGTGTTAAATATAGCCGGCAAGAGGTTGGAGGCCAGGACATCTACGGCGTCTGAACAAGCGGACTTGTTCATCCAATAACACCGTGCAGTAGAGTTTAGGGCGGATCGGTGGGGCATCAATCTAGTATCGGCAAGGATATCCTCGTCTTCGTCTCCGTCTTCAGCTGCAGCCGCCTTTGCACCGTCCGGAATAGACATGTCAAGCTGAGAAAAAACGCCATCCAAGCCCGGTAATACATGCGTCGGATCAATGACAGAACGCCGTGGGGTTTTTGGCGAGTCTGATTTGAACCGTTTGGAGGGGGGAGTTGAGCTCATGGTTACTGGTTACGGTTACAGAGGCGGGCAATGTGCGGCAATACCCGTCGGATGTGATCACGTGCCATAGCCGCAGCGCTACCAACTTAACCAAGATGATGATGAACAACTCTTACAACTGCTGTTGTCAGCCGGGTTTCATATGGGATGGCTGTCACAGACATGTTTCATGATTACAGTGCCTGGACCTGGATAACCCTTGGGGACAAATTTAAAACACCCGGTTTCCTTGAAATCAGGAATTTCTGCTGATTGGTATTACATGTATGCATTTAAGAACACGAGTTGTGACTCCTTTACAATTTCCGAGGATCCGTAAGCGCTTCATACGGCAAGGTCGCAGCTAACTACCCCAGATATATCAACAACGACTGGGAAACCAACTTTGTCACAGATGAGGAATCGCGTGCCATCCCTGCTTATTGGGAGAGTGAAATCTGTGAGGGATTCGTTGGATGCTCTGGTGTTTATTGGGAAGGTGAAATCTGCGAGGGACTCGGATGCTTCGTTGAATGCTCCGAATGATAGAGGCAACGCCTCAATTGTACGTGCCGTTGGATCGCAGTAGCCGGCAGGAATAGTAAGGATTTTATGACCCTTAAACCAAACGCCACCTTGTGAGCCTACCATCAGAGCCACCCCGGTGGCGCTCGAAATTATACGCATGTCGGGGATGTTATCAAAGGAAGACATCGAAATAGGCTGGCGCTTCAAGGTGAACAAGACACAAGATGGCGACCTAATAGATGCCGAATGTTCGGGGACTGGCGTGATAATAACAGAACCTGGAAACTCCAAGGGAGGCATTGCGAGTGAATTGTGGACGTTGAGAAACCAAGCAGCAGGGTCATCAACTGAATATTGGGCGATCACTTGGAATGACGTGGATGACCAGACAAGTGCTAGGTGCGTGTCAAATGCTGCTACATAATGGTCATCTGGTGAGAATCCCATTGAGCGTCTCAACGGGAACCTTCGCGTTATGAGACGGAGATCGACTGTCCGGCTAGGAATGTCGGGATCAAGAGAGGGAGGATGGAGAGGGTTGATGGTTGGGTTCTGGGTGGTAACACGAATGATGCTCATGGCTTCATACCATTCCTTCCTTGACTGCTGGGCGGCACGTACAATCATGGAGCGGTCATGGGATAACGATGCCCTGGCGTCAGTGCCACTGCATCGAGATCCCAGCTGCTGCCAGCACGAGGTGAGATTATCCAAGATATAAATGTCCCCCTCGGAATCTTCAGTGACAAGCTTGTGACCCTCGTCAATGAACAAAAGCCAAACTGACGGGTTTGGAGGCCTGTCCGCAAATCGTGCAATCCTATGACCAAGTTCGGCGTCAACAACTTGTATGGCACCATCACTAAATCCCAGTGCGACGTGACAACCATCATCGGATAAAGCGGCACAAGCGATGGGCATGACGGACGCTTCATCATGTGGAAGAACCTCGTGAACTGGTAGAGACGCATCAGTTGGAACCCGGAGGACTCGGACGGGATCTGAGAGTTTGTTATAGTATGCGAGAACTGGTGATGACGGAGGGAGGAATGGAAGCATCCGATATATTTCACGAGGATCCCCTTCGAAGTCAGCGATAGGAATGACATCATCGAGAAGTCTTGGCAGATCGGCATTAATTCCCACGAAGTACTGCGGTTCCGACGTTTCAAATACGATTGTCCAATGAGATAGGTAAATGCTCACCTTCCGTTGTTCCAACACCCCCTAACGAACGCCCCCTTTGTCACAAGTTTCAATTACCCGTAGAAATATCTGTTAAGGTAACATGAGTGCTCACATGTTCGCTTTGCAACTCCAACCAGAAAAGCAGCTTCGTGGTGAGAAACAAACGGAGTTCTCCCCATAGTTCTTCCGACGCCGATGATAAATCAAGGTGGGTTGGCAAATGGTTCATCGCGTATGCAACATGCTGGGGAATCTCGATTACGTAGCTCCCTTCTCCAAGAGGGATTGAATTCGGAGTATTCGCCATGTTCCGCTTCAAATTACCGTTGAGAACTTTCAGAAGCGGGAGTGCAAGGAAGGCACCTTGCATGTCACTGAAGAAAAAGTCTCGATCATTCTCGTCGCCGTGCGGTGGACCGGCGAGGAACTCTTTCGCGGTCGCGTGATAGAACTGGACGGGATTATCGCCAGAGGCGGGGGCGTTGATGATGGAGCCAATTGTGTCCAGAGCAGCTCGGATGGTTTCTTCGGATGTGGCTAGGATTTTTGAGATCGTTTGAACACTCAGAGGTTGTCGCGCCGCGATGACCGTTCCAACAACGTCACGATAAATACGGAGCACATAAGGAGATATAGCCGACTCGGTGTTTGGCATGGCTGACCTGACGGGTCCACTGGAATTTGTCGCGTAGTAATCAACGTTCCCATCCCTGTACGCTCGCCGAAGAATACGTAAGTAGTCATCCTTCAAGCTTCTACTCATCATGCCATCCGCCTTCACAATGTGGAAAGCATCTTGCAATGTGAGGCCGCGTGAAGCGAGGATGCTAACTTCTCGAACTCGAATCTCCGCTAGAACAGGTAATTGACGACAGGTTGCTACAAACACTTGCAGCTCATCTCCTGACGGCACCCAGCATGAGCGACGTGGCTGGCGGATTCCTGCTAGTCCCCGCTCCACCATCGATTCGATGGTATTATTTGTATCATCCTCGCTGATCTGATCCGTATACATACGAGGAATGTTATGGAAACGTTCCAAAACAGCGCGGATTTCTGGTTCGGGCGTGCACTCACGAGAATCATGAACTCGCGAGGCAGCTTGTCCAGCAGGAGCACTAGGTCCATCAGCTTAACAAGAACATCACGGCTCCCACATTCATCGAGGCCATCAAGGACAACCACAGAGGCACACTCTGCCAATGAAAACGCTTGGCTGATTGAGCTCATGGGCTGAATTACAAGAGTGTCCATCTGCATTTCGAGGGGAAGCCTGAGGACGTTTCGAGATGATCGGTCAAGAAGACAATTGACCAGTAAGGTCTCATAGTCTTGGTTAAATGTTGCCAGCTGGCTAGCGAGAGTGGAAGGGAAAAACTCGATGGAATCGGTATTGGCTCGGCTGCCAGTCTTATCCCAGAAGAATGAAGCTGCGAGGCGTTTATTTTTGGCGAGATCGTCGGCGATGCGCTTTGCTATTGCTGTCTTGCCTGTGCCAGGCGAGCCCTGCAACCAGACAAATCGGCTGGTGCGAGCGTCGAGTGAACTCATAATCGAGTGGTGGATTCCAGTCCTGGTAGTTTCATAACACTGCTCCTTTGTTACACTCATGTATTCCGCGTCGGCCACCGGCAGTGTCGAAAGCGCATCTAACGACCGATTTGAGGGCAGTATGACTAAATGGAGGGGGGAACGTACCTTTAATCCTCTTTCGAACAATCTCATGTAGATTACCAATTGACGCTGTATCCTACGTGGAATGTTATTAGACGCAAGCTGCACAAATAATCGGATGGATACGAACCGCGAAATCCTGGATTGCTTTGTTGATGCTTGCTTCTGTAGCACGGACCTGGTCGGCAATAGGTG
>Ga0307508_10006059_pt1 | contig 11409 bp, 12 predicted proteins | sample 9_EM_MG_FD_203089 | JGI IMG/M metagenome (GOLD analysis project Ga0307508, IMG submission 203089) | Populus trichocarpa ectomycorrhiza microbial communities from riparian zone in the Pacific Northwest, United States - 9_EM | ecosystem: Host-associated > Plants > Roots > Unclassified | place...
TACTTTTAGCCCATACCCCCCCCCCCCCCCCCCCCCCCCCCCACCACCACCTCTGTTGCTACTACGCCTCGCCAAACAGAGCATCTTGCCGCCTGTAGGGAAACTCAGCACTCTCCTCTCTTAACGCGACACCGCAGGCACCCTCCGGATCTCGCGCTTCCTATCGCACGCAATTCCCTCCGTTCCCCTCACTCGGCGGTGCCACACAAATACCCGCCTGGGTCCGAATCCGCACAGCCAACCACCGCGCGATTTATGCAACACACCCCATACCATCGTCCCCCATCTGCAGGAGTCGTGCCCTCCACCTCCTCCGTCGCCTCGATCGCTTCTACCGCAACCCCGTCGATGTCTGCTGCGTCTAGACACTCCTCCGGCTCTGCCGGCAGAAGCCCAAGGCACAGAAACCAGGTCAATGTGGGTGGTGACTGAACCTTCCATCTGCCCTTCCCCTCGGCAATACCCGCCGCAGCATTTGTTGCTGCTTCTTCTTCTGCTCTGCCTTCCGACGGATCTGGCCGCTGACACAGTCCGTTCGACAGTTGTCTACAATAGAGAAGTCGGTTACGCATCTTCTCGTTGCTACCAAGCAACTCCTTGAAACCCTGACGGCGTGGTCTCGTCAGCAGGCAACGGAAGCGGAGGTATCCGACGTGTACGTGCGTCTGGGGTCCGAGTTCAACATCGCATGCAGGGCCTTTACCGCCATCGGCGTCGAGACTGCAGATTTGGGAAATGTGCCGGATTCGCTACGCACGATCTTGGAGCATACTTTGAGTCAGGATGCCAGTCCGCAGAGTCTGGATGTGTACCTGCCGCGTATACGGGAGATTATCATCAACCTACTACACGGGCTCAAGAGGAAGCAGCAGAAGCTACGGCAGAAGCAGTCGCGGGAGAATGGCGAGGGTAGCTCGGGAGCCGCCACGAGGGGTTCCGGAAGCTCGCTTGGGTCGTCGGCGCGAACGAGCGGCGGCGGCGCCGATGCCGCTGTTCCGAGTACCACCGAGCCGCAAGAGACGGCGCCGCCGCGAACCTCCTCGCTGCCGGGAGGGAATGCCCAACGAAACTCACCACCAACCCACCCGGCTGTGCCCGCCGGGGCGGTGCGCGTCTCAAACTCGACCTCGAACACTGCGCGAAGCTCCCATCAATACAACACGTCGGTTTCGTCCCAGGGGTCTGGCATGCCTCCGCCTCCGGCGCAAAATACTACTCCACCTTATCCTACCTCCGACAATCCGCCCCAGATAGCGGAGCCCGAGCCGCCGAGCCCGGTCTACAATATCCCTCCCCCACCGCCGACCCCGCCCACCCAAGACGCTCTGGCGGCCCTTCAACAGCATACCTCGCTGGAGCGGAGAGCGTCGCGCCGGTACTCGGCTTACCAGATCGCCAAGCTGACGGGAAAGTCGGCGAACGATGTCCCGGTACTGCCGAGTCGGGATCCCTCGGCAATCCCTCGGAACCGCGAATCGATGGATGCGGTGCAAAAGCGTGCCTCGGGCAGAGCCAGATCGATAAGAACGAAAAAGGACCAGTCCCCAGTGAGGAACCCGCGCCGGATATCCGAGGAGAAGGATACCGAGGCAGTTGGATCGCCGCTCGCGCAAACGCCCGATGAATCGGTTGGGCCAACGTTCGCCACCAAACCGGAGAGGCCCGATATTCAGGTCGATACCAATGTCAGTTCGCCAGTTGCCGCACGTCCGTCGACCCCCGTCGGAGCCACCAGCACAAACGGGACAGCAACCGTGACGTCGCCGGAACCACGGAGCAGCACGCCTTCGGAAAGTACACTATTTCTCCAGTTGGGCCGGTCGATCAAGAAGGTCTCGTTGTCGGACAATCTGGACGAGCTGTCGTTGACATCTCTACGACTGCTCTTCATCTCGAAATTCAACTACAATCCACCATCGGGAGACGATTTTCCGGAGATTTATCTTCAGGATCCGGTTTCCGGCGTGCGCTACGAGCTCGAGGACCTGCGAGATGTCAAGGACCGCTCCGTGCTCTGCCTCAATGTCGAGGTCCTGGACGAGGTGAAGCGCCACATCGACGATGGGTTGGCAGGGCTGAAGAAGATCGTGGTAAGCTTGGCAGGCTCCGTGGAACAACAAGGACTGCAGATGACTCGCGTTGCCGAGAGACAGGAGGACGCTGCGAGAAAGATCGCGGAACTATCCGTGGCACCGTCAATGACAATTCCAGCGCCTGCTCCTACTCCCGCCGCCCCGTCGACTTCCAAGTCTCCTTTCGCTGCAGCCAACACGCTTTCGCCGGGAGACGCAGCCACGAAGCTCAACGAAGTTAGGGACCTGCGACGGGACCTGGCCGTGCTGCGCCAGGTATTTTCCACATTCGTCGCCGACATGAACACTTCCATGAGCACCATCAAGACCAAAGCCAGCGCGGTTAAGCAGGTCGCTGCCAAGGCCGTCACCAGCGGCAATGAAGGCCGAGTCTACGTCGAAAAGGGCAAAGCTGTTCTCGGCGCCGACGCCGACAACCTCGTCACCCGCGTCGACGACCTTCAAGACACGGTCGAAGACCTCCGCAAGGATGTTGTCCTCCGCGGAGTCCGCCCGCTCCCGCGCCAGCTCGAGGCCGTGTCGAAGGAGATCGCCATGGCAAAGACGGAGCTCAGGAAGATGGCCGACTACATCAAGCGCGAAAAGCCCCTCTTCCGCCGCGTCTGGGAGAGAGAGCTCGAGGTTGTCTGCGAGGAACAGGAGTTCTTCAGCATGCAGGAGAGCCTCGTCAACGATCTCGAAGACGATCTCGAGAAGGCGTCGCAGACGTTTGTACTCGTCGAGCAGTGTTCGGAGCAGCAACTCAAGGCCAATGCCGGCAGCTCACGGAACGCGAGCAGGAGCTTCCCCCTCGCCCTTGGCGACGACCCGCTCAACCCCACAGAGGCCAAAGTCAGTGTGCTAAGCGAGGTCCGCGCCCTGCAGCCCAACCACGAGAGCCGTTTGGAAGCCATCGAGCGTGCCGAGAAGGCCAGACAGAAGGAGCTCGAAGGCCGCGTCCCCGCCTTCCAGAAGGAGCTTGGCGCCTTCGTCGAAGAGAACAAGCTCCGCAAGACGGGCGGCGTCGAAGAGGCCGAGCGACACCGGCTCGCACGCGAGGAGCAGGCGCGAAGGGAGATCTGGGAGATGAAGCAGAAGATGGAGGAGGAGACCGACGACGAGGAGGAGGAGGAGGAGGAGGAGGAGGACACCGAGGGGGAGGAAGACGACGAGGACGAGTCGGGAGGGGAGTCGGAGGCTGCGGCGGAGGCGACGGTAGCGGAGGCGACGACAGAGGATGAGGGGAAGACGAGCGTTAATGGGCATGCTTGAACTGGTAAAGTTGGGGGGGGGGGGGGCTTTTTCTTTTTCTTTTCTCAGTTGCTTGTTTTTACTCTGCTCCAACATGCTCAATCCTGCTTATAGTTTGTAGTTTACTTTTTGCGAAAGGTGGGCGTATCAGGTGTTTTGCTGTCTTGTATTTTGGGAGCGGAAGCGAGCGAGCGTGTGGATGTTGGTTTCGGGAATTCCGTCAGATTCCGATTACAATGCATCGTTGCTATATCGCAGGGGGGAATATTGATGGGCGACAACGGCAAACTTTATTCGGTGTGCGTTTCGCATCTGGACTTCTGGGATATGTGTAGTGGAGGTGGATGCTGGGCGTCAGCGGAAGCCGTCGATCATGGCGCGTATAGTAGTGATGGCGATGGCGATGGGTGTGGGTGCTCGCCGCATCACTCGCTCCGGCACAGCAGGCAGGCCGTCAGACTGGCCCGATCCGGCCGGGCGCTACGGGCGCCGCCGTTCGCGCTGCGTTTCAGTTCTCCGCGCCGCGTTTCCGTCGGCTGCACGCCGGCGTGCTCGGCGAATGACGGGCCTTTCTGTTTCCTCTAGGGTGCGTACGGAATGCTCACCTCCCCCGCTGGAATGCGCCATGCCATCTGTCAGCACAATCCGAAAACATCCCCGGCCACACACCAGTGCAGGACCCCCCCCCCCCTTTTTGTTCCGGCGCCGGCACTCGCTCGGGATCTCCGCGCGGCCCATTCCCAGCGACAACCACCACCACCATCACCACCATCACCACCACCACCCCCTGCGCGGTCGGCGGCCGTGCTCCGTGCTGAGCCTTGGGGCCCACCAGATGTTGGGTGTGTGTGGGGGCCGGCCGCTAAGACCCCTTCGGAGCGCCGGCGGTTGGCTGCTGCGGCGGAGGGTGACGCTACTGCATGCAACGATTGGTGGATTCAAGGACTATCTATCTATGTATGTACATATATGTACTGCGGACCTAGGTAGAGTGCATATGTACAGAGCACCATTGTCCACAAGATAAAACCACTGCAGCCTGGGCGGTATCTATGTACTCTAGAGTATTGCAGAGTACAGATGATATCTAGCTAGCTGGGTCTGTACCCACCGACTTCTCGGTGCTAAAGCCTCGGGCGCTAACCCCTCGGCCACGTGACCAGCGCGCGCGGAATCGTCACGTGTGCTCCGCCTGCGCCACAGCGGCTTCGTCGACTGACCGACAACGCCGCAACCGCGCGGTCGAACGCTCGCTCAAACACGGCGCCCGCGGAGATACGTCGCAAGTGCCTGTCCGCTCCGGCACACACGCTGCGAACACGCCCTGCGCGCAGCGCCGATCATGGCAACGGCGGAGTGTCCGGACACATGTCTGCGCAGCGGCGGGGCTGCACGACCAATCGCGGCCCGCCAGCCATCCCATCCGTCGAACCGCAGGCAGCAGCTCATCCATCGGGGGGCGCGGGGGCGGACGGCTTCTGCGCCCCAGCAGACGCGCACGCGCTGCAGCGCACTCCCCAACAAGCCCCTCCGCCCTGTCCGGAGTCGACGTGCTGCCGCGGCGTGCGGTGGGCTGGGCCGGACGAGAGCTTGGACTCGAGCAGCGCCCGGGGGAGACCGGACTCGGCTGGAGATGGCAGCGCAAGATTGCGGCTGCCCGAGCGGCGGAATCCTCCCCCGCCTCCGGGCTTCGCGCTGCTGGTTCGTCTCCGCCCGCCGGATGCGACGGAGAGCGACTCCGCAAGCGGCCGGATGCCCCGCCGCCGCGACACGAAGTGCGGGGAGACTGGCGTGCGCAGTGCAGGGGCTGCAGACATGGTGGCAGCGGCGGCTGCGGCGACGGCGGTGGCGGTGGCGGTGGCGGTGGCGCGCGTGTCGGAAGGAGCGAACCGGAAACAGCGAATTCCGCAGCGTCGGCCGCTCCCTCGCCGTCCGCCGTTCTTCTGGCCGTCGCAGAGTTCGCCATCTGCCGGACGAGCGCGCCAAGCGGCCGCCGCGAGGAACGCCCCAAGCCACTCCCTTTCTGCCGTCCAATCAGCGCCGGACCGGGGGGGGGGGGGGCCAAGTTGCATATCTATCCAGCCGTCGACGGCGGGCGGCCTGTCTCCCCAGAATCCGCCAGTCCGCCGCCGTCTCTCCGTCGCGGCGATGCGTCTCCGTCGCGACGATTCGTCTCCGTCGCGGCGATTCGTCTCCGTCGCGGCGATTCGTCTCCGTCGCGTCGCGGCGATTCGGTCTCCGTCGGACGGCCACGGACGGCCACGCACGCACACGGAGGCGATGCTCGCTGGCGGCACCAAACCGCCGCCATCCAGATGTCCGGCTGAATGGTTCGTGCGAGGGCCCTTGCTCGCTGGCTTCGCCGCTGACCGTTGCCCACCCACCAGCAGCCCGTCCCCAGCCAACCAGCGGACCCAGACCGAACGCAGCCCTTGCGTCCACTTTGCCCGCCCCGTCGTGCGGAGTTCTTCGTCGTTGTTGTGTCGTTGCTGCCCACCGTCGTCTCCTTTGCCTCTCGCCGTCGAGAACTATCCGTTCTGGGCACTGCCGGACTGGAACGAGGGGAGAAAAAAAAGAAACGTGCAGAAAAAGAGAATGGAAAAGAAAGAAAAAATAAAAAAAAAAACCCCCCCTTCGCCCGATCCGTCCTCGCGCCTGCGGGCTGCTGACTCGCATTCGACAGTCATCCGTCCGAGTCCCTTCCTTCCTTCCTCCCCTCCCTCCTCCTCTCCCTCCTCCTCTCCCTCCCCACCATCATATCCGCTCCGCCCTTCTCATCGTTCGCTTCCCTTGCCGCGCCCCCATCTCCCCGAAATACCTACTCTGCTGCTACGCTTACTGCCGCAACCTGTTCCCGCCTCCCGTATTGAACAGTCTCAGCCTGGTCCGCTGTCCTCGCGGATCCTGCTCTGCGTACAGCCTCGGCGTCGTCGCCATCGCCGGGAAAAGAAGGGAAAGCAGAAAGGCCGTGGAGAAGCATAGATATACTACTTCGTCCGAGCTGCTCCTAGCTCGTTCCCCCTCCGCCTCCCACCGCTATCCCCAACTGCTCGAGATCTTGGAATTGGGCTTGGCCCCGGTAAGTAGCTCCTGGTATGTCGTTCCGGCCCTGTCTGGTTCGCGTCGCCCATCTCGTCTCTGAAAGGGATAGCCCGTCAGGGTTGCTTTTTCGGTCCGGAGAACGGAAATAATAGTAATAACAATAATAATAAATAATTTCAAAAGAGAGAGACGGGGCGAGAGAGCTGCATACTCTCTCTTTCTCTCTCTCTCTCTCTCTCGCTCTCTCGCTCTCGCTCACTCTCGCAATCTCCCTCTCGCCCGCCCTCTCACCCGCCTCTCACCCGCCCTCTCGCCTTCCCTCTCGCCCTCTCACCTCTCCACCACTCCTCGCTCCACCCTTCCTTCCTTCTTTCTTCCTTTTTCTTTCTTCTTTCCCTCTCCGAGAACGCGTGACTTTACACCTTCCCTCCCCCCCCCCCAACCCAACCCACCCTTGCTGACGTCCTACCCCCATCGTTCCGACAGTCTCCCATCGGCGGAACCCTCCCCCCCCATTCTCGGCATCCGTCTTTACCTGTCCTCCAACCCAGCACCTCTCTCGCACGGAGAAAATAAACCCCACCCTACCTCGTCGTTACCAACGATCACTCTCTCCATCGCTACCGATACCGTCGTCTCGCCTCCGTCGCCGTGTGATCCGATCGCCTGGTTGTCTGTGCCGAGTACGATCCGATGGCGTCCTCATCATCGAATGTTGTGGGCGTCCACTATCGCGTAGGGAAGAAAATCGGTGAGGGCTCGTTCGGTGTCATCTTCGAGGGCACAAACCTCCTGAACAACCAGCAGGTGGCGATCAAGTTTGTAAGTTTGCCCTTTTCGTTGCTTTGCCTCCTCTGGCGGACGATGGTTTTTGGTCGTCGTGGTCGGGTCGTGATTGCTGATCCGTGACCCCCTTTTCTCAGGAGCCGAGGAAGAGCGATGCACCCCAACTGAGAGACGAGTACCGAACATACAAGATTCTCGTGGGATGCCGTTAGTTTAACCCATCCTCCGCTGGACCCGTCCGGCTCGCGTTGCCGTCTTCGTTTGCTTACACGCCGTGTTTCCAGCGGGAATTCCAAACGTCTACTACTTTGGCCAGGAGGGACTGCATAACATATTGGTCATCGACCTGCTGGGACCGAGTTTGGAGGACTTGTTCGACCACTGTAACCGACGATTCTCGATCAAGACCGTCGTGATGGTGGCGAAACAGATGGTACGTGCCAGCCGACGCGGTGGGCGGCGGCGACCCGCATGCTCCGAGTGATTGCTGACGCCTCGCGCCCAGCTGTCACGGGTCCAAACCATACACGAGAAAAATCTGATCTATCGCGACATCAAACCCGACAACTTTCTGATCGGCCGGCCGGGATCGAAGGCTGCCAATGTGATCCACGTCGTCGACTTCGGCATGGCCAAGCAGTACCGCGACCCCAAGACGAAGCAGCACATTCCCTACCGGGAGCGCAAGAGTTTGTCTGGAACCGCTCGCTACATGAGCATAAACACTCATCTCGGACGCGAGCAGTCCCGAAGAGACGATCTGGAGGCGCTGGGACATGTCTTCATGTACTTCCTGCGAGGCGGGCTCCCTTGGCAGGGACTGAAGGCTGCCACCAACAAGCAGAAGTACGAGAAGATCGGCGAGAAGAAACAGACGACTCCCATTAAAGAGCTCTGCGAAGGATTCCCAGGTATGTTTCAGCAGCCCCCCCCTAAATCCGTCGATCGTCGTTGCTGATGCAACCGCCACAGACGAGTTCAACCAGTACTTGAGCTACGTCCGCAACCTTGGATTCGAGGACACCCCTGACTACGACTTCCTGCGTGATCTGTTCACCCAAGCACTGAAGAACTGCGGAGAGGTTGAGGACGGTGAGTACGATTGGATGAAGCTGAACAACGGCAAGGGTTGGGAAGCCATCTCCAAGCATTCGTCGCACTACCACCACGGTCCGAGCCCGAACCACGTCACGACGGCAGGAGAGCTGCGACACGTTCCTCCGGCCCAAGTCCGTATGCCCAACGCAGCCATCCCGACCGGTCGTTTAAACGCCCCGCAACCCCCGCCCCCATCTCCAGGAAAACAGCAGATGGGGATGAAGCGAGGCGAAGGGCGAAGCGTTCAAAACGCTCCCCAAACGAAACGGCCGAACGTAGCCGCGGGGGGCCTACAGCAGCCGACCATGGGAACGCCGAACCCGAGCACTCAGGCACAATTCCAGCCCTCAACGACCAACCTGCCCCAGGCCGCTAGGGGCCAGTCGCCTCAGGCGTTGAACCAGCAAAGTCACCAGGGCCGAGGCAATGTGGAAGACGGCGCGACCAAGAAGACGACGTGGCAGAAGATTCAAAGTGTATTCTGCTGTGGAATGTGATTGGGCATGTGTGATGGCTTCGGTCACAGCAACTTGTTCCCAAATGGATCTAATGAGAGTTGGCCTGCAATTACATACCGATTCCTACGCTAAATTTCTCTTTGTCACCTGTTTAATATTACCCCCCTCCCCTTTCCATTTTCGTCTGCTTTTTTTTCTCTTTCTCTCTGCGATTCCTTCTTGACTCTCCTTACACAACGTTGACGACGACACGAATCCGAAAACCACATTTGGCGCGCGTGGACAGACGGGGGAAAGAGGGGCTAAAAGAAACCTTAGAACCCGTTTTGTTTGGTTGTTTTTTTTCCCTTTCCTTCTCCTGAATTTTACCAATTAGAGGGCGATGATCTGCAACGGGAATGGATTAACATCAATTGACGGGGTTGGTTGTTGCTAAATTATCTTTTTTCTTTTCCTTCTCGTGTGTTTGGCATGGCGTGAATTTATATCCAGAAAGACGCGTTTTTTTTTGTGTGCTGCTGCTGCTGCTGCCTTTATCGTTCCTTCTAGGTTGTGTGGCTGCTGCGATGGGATCAAACGGGGATCTGCGCGCTCAGTGCCTTTTCCTTTTTTTTTCTCCCGATCGATTGGATCTTTGTATCGTTATTCTTCACTCTTTATTCCTCTTTTTTTTATCTCGATCACTCTTTGTTCCTTCCCCCTACAATTGCCTTTAAGTATTCCGAGTAGGCTCGTAGGAGAAGGAAAGGAACTGGAAAAAAAAGGGAGATATGGATTGGATCGGATCGATTGGATGTCGGACGTCGGATACACGGACTTTGGGCAGGAGCATGATTGCTGTTCCGCTTGCGAGTGGACATGGCTGTTGGGCTGGGTTGGGGAGGGGAAGTTTCGATTGTATTGTTTTATCACTCGCTCGCTACATTTTCTCACGGATTTTTTTTTTCTCGTTTCCGATGAGTCCGTGTAAGACCGTGTAAGTGTCCTTCTGTGAGTGTGTTATTGTCTTTTTATACGAAGCTTTTTGTTTTTAACTTGTTTTTCGATATTTCCATATCATTTTTTTCGGCACACGTCTATAATATGCCATATTTTTGACCATGATGTATAGTTTTTTCTGGATTGGTTGCCAGGTGGCAGCTTGCTGGTCTCTACTATATACTGTAACTACTTACACAAAACCACCACTCAAACAAACCACCTCACCACACACCCCCCCAACGCCCGGTCAGCACCGATGATCCAGCAGGATCAGTGCTCTACCTCTAGCTCTTTTCCGGACTCTGTAAATGCCTTCGCAGATTGGGCGATAGGCATCAAATTCACAACCACAGCAATAAAAATAAAATAAAAAAGGCGCTGCAGATAATGTTTTGCAAACGACGGGGTACACTCTAAGGGGTCCACAAACAGAACCGCTCGCAACGAAGTCTTTGTCGGCTCCCAATCGTACATATCATGTATGCACGGGTGCGTGTGCGTAGGAAACTAATAGAGGCGGGCTTATTTTTTGCTCCTGTCTTACCGCGCTATTGTGGCTGCTGAGTGTTGAATTGCGGTTGCCTCTGGCCAACTCGGCGACGTTGCCGGAAGGAAGAAAAGAAGAAAAAAAACGGCAAACCTTTATGTATAATGCCATCGGGCGGCTTGCTGGCGGCTAGTAACTCCAGCTGTCGACTGCGGCAGTACGATAGCAGCAATAAACATCGGCATCGTGGCGACTCGTTCGACCCACCCATCTATAGATCACCACCACCACCGCTACTAACACCACCACCACCACCACCACCACCACCACCACCACCATGAACACGATCTCCCATGGCGGCACCTCGGCTGCTATGTTCAATAATACGAGAGTTGATCTGGCTCATCCCCAGCCAGTTCGATATACGAGCGTCGAAAGGGGGGGGGCCTGCTTTGGGAAGATTTCGCAGTTCAAGCAGGTGGTAGTCGATTGGGGCTGTTGGGGCGCTGGGTTCAAAAAAAAAATTTGACGAAGAAAATCGACAAGTAAAGCAGCCTATGTACCACTCCGGACCCGTACAAACGATCATACGCTTTTGGCGGTGGTGGGTTGTACTTACTTAGTCATTAGTATAGGAAATAAGAAAGTGTTATTCATTTTTCGGGGTACCTACTTCATCAATGTATGTATTATTCTAACGATCTTAGCGGCTGCCATCTAAGATTAGCCGCCAGCCACCCGATGGCATTGTAGTGGAGAAACAAAAAAAAAACCGATGGCAGGATAGTATGTATATAGTTTCAAAACCGATGGCATTATAAAGGTTTGCTCGAAGAAGAAAAAAAAACTGTGTAAATAGTCTATGTATGTAAGTAAGTATCTATGGCAAATCTGGGGCAAGTCCGTTTCCGTCCACCGTCCTTTCGGCTGGTCGTGCCTCTCGCTGTGTATATATTTTAATGCCCTGGGCCTGTCCTGAGAAGGATGGGGTGCGCCCGAAGAAATCGCAAAAAAAACCAATTGAAAGGCGACTTCCTACTCCTCTCCCCTGTCTGAGCGTGCGGCTTTAGCCCCCAATATATAGATACCACGGATCTTTTGCGTCAACGGAACACCACAGAATCGAGTGAGAACCCATGACGAGCGTGAGATTAAAAGACCCCGCCCCCGAGGGGGTCGGCGAGAACAGACGCGCGCACGGAGGACCCTCGATTCATGAGTTGGGGGGGGGGGG
>Ga0307508_10006060_pt1 | contig 11408 bp, 12 predicted proteins | sample 9_EM_MG_FD_203089 | JGI IMG/M metagenome (GOLD analysis project Ga0307508, IMG submission 203089) | Populus trichocarpa ectomycorrhiza microbial communities from riparian zone in the Pacific Northwest, United States - 9_EM | ecosystem: Host-associated > Plants > Roots > Unclassified | place...
TTTCCCTTGGGCGCGGCGATTGAGTCATGATGAGCTATGGAGGAACTGTGTCAGTCTTGCGGGCAAGCTGTGATTCCACAGAGGGAAGGAAAGGTATAAAGGAAGGGCGCGGTAGCTAGTCTGGAGAATCTCTCTCCACACAATCTATTATCTCTCCCCACAGACCTACCTCTACATCCCCGTGACCGGCGCTGCAACCACCACTCCCACGAAGAACAACGAGCCCACGCAAGGCGTGTGAGAAGAGCCGCGAAGAGACCACGCCGGGCGTGACGGATACCGCGAGAACAACGAGCCCACGCAAGGCGTGTTAGAAGAGCCGCAAAGAGACCACGCCGGGCGTGACGGATACCGCAAGAACAACAAGCCCACGCAAGATGTGTGAGTACACCCAAAGTGTGAGTGCGCCGGAAGTGTGAGTAGGAAAACATCGCGCCACGGAACCCAGCTACGTTGCCTGTCGAGCCCAACGGAGAAGTCGAGGCAGGATCTTGACACTAGATTGCGTCTCCCCCATCGGCACCTGACGTAGCAAAGTGGCACCCGCGGACGAAGACAGCGAGGACCCCCTCACCCTTAGAGAGTTCACAAGGGTACCTGACGACCACCGATCTCCCAGCCCCGTGACCCCGGACCCACCATCCAGGGTACAGACCCCAGATTCCCCAGAGCAAACCCAAAGAATGGGGGACGAAACAAGAGCAGAAGGGGCGCGACCCCACCTCGTCACCATGGAAATGTTACGAGAAATCCTCTCAGCTAGAGACCCACCCCGAAGCAGCTACCCAAAGCTCCGGAACCCGGAACCATTCGAAGGAGACAAAACAAAGTTCAAAACATTCCTGGCCCAATGCGAGTTAAAATTCAGAATGGAAGGAAACCGGTTCAACGACGATGAAAAAAAAACAGGATATGCATCCTCTCTGCTACGAGGGGTGGCATGGAATTGGGTGAAAACCTTCCTAAACCAGGAAGGAGGAATCAACTTGACATGGGCAGAACTCAAGGACAACATGAAACATGCCTTCGGCCAGGTAGACGCCGAGGAAATCGCGTTCGAGAAGTTCCAGAAGATCCAACAGGGAAATCGACCAGCAGCCACCTACTGGGCCGAATTTCAGTGAATCAAAGCAGACCTCCTATACGCGGACAACGTATGCATTGCACGATTCCGGGACGGATTGCACCCCGAGGTAAAGAGGCACCTGGTCATGAGCGAAACCCCCGCCACAGTTCTAGTAGACTACGCCACGGCCGCCATCAAAACTGATAGCCGCCTATGCAACCTCGGAGTCATTAATCGCCGACCTATGACCAACCCAGAAGCGCGCTTCCATGTCCACACAAAAGAGCCTCCATCGACGCCTCCGGGAGACCCGATGGACCTTGACGCCACCCGACGATTCAAATTCACAAGAGGAACGCTGAACCGGTTCCCACGACGAGCAACTACAGGAGAATGTTACAACTGCGGGAAAAAGGGGCATTTTGCAAAAGAATACCCCCAGCCCAGGAAAGAACAAGCTCCATGGAGAAGACCATACAGGGCCGCCGAAGCCAACTATGAGGAACCGAACAAAGACCCCAGCGCGTAAGACCCCGCACCAGCGGGAAACGACAACCCTCGGGAATAAGTGCTGACGACCACTACCCGAGGGAAACACCGGTTGTCAAAACTGAGGAAGACCCATACCTAGTACGAACCACCCAATACGACTGAGAAGAGAATATTATGGTCAAAGTACGAATCCAGGGGGCAGACGGGAATGAATGCACCACCACAGCCCTGGTGGACAGTGGGGCATCAGAAAACTTCATCGATAAGGCCTACGCGGAGGCCAGCGGAATACCCATGCAACAGAAAAAGACACCAAGGCGAGTGCTAACAGTCGACGGAAGTGAAGTCACCGGCGGGCTGGTAACCCACGACGCTCAGATCCACCTAACTATCAACCACCACGAAGAAGATATCCGGCTACACTGTATCACGATCGGGAACGTCCCGATCATCCTAGGTCTCCCATGGCTCAAGCTCCACAACCCGGTGATAGGATGGAAAAACCATACTGTGAAGTTCCACTCGGACCACTGCGCTGACAAGTACTTGTCCAGCTCACCAAGAGCCAACACCGTCCCAGAGGAGAAAGCCACAGAGCAGTACTATAAGAAAACACCGGCCGAAGAAGAGAACTGGGAAATCGGTGAAACAGACCCATGGGAGGTATGCCAGGCAGTAATCGACAAAATCAAGGAAACCTCCAAGACGAATAAGAAACCAATTCCCCTGGAATATCACGAATTCCTCGAAGTATTCACCGAAAAGGAATCAGTGGCCCCGCCGCCCCACCACACTCAGGACCATCATATCCCACTAGAAGAAGGAAAGACGCCCCCGTATGAGCCCCTGCGCCCCCTAAACGAGGACAAAATGAAGGCCCTCAGAGGGTACCTAGAAATCAACGAAAAACGGGGGTGGATCCGCGCATCCACCTCCCCGGCGGTAGCCCCGATACATTTTGTAACAAAGAAGGATGGAGGACTACGCCTGTGTGTGGATTACCGGCAACTAAATGACATGACGATCAAAGATCGAACACCGCTGCCACTGATCGGTGAGTCCCTCGACCAACTCTCCAGCGCCACCATCTACACCAAACTCGATATCCGAGACGCATACTACAATCTATGCATTGCAAAAGGCGACGAATGGAAAACAGCGTTCCGTACGCGATACGGACTATACGAGTATTGCGTCATGCCATTCGGACTCACCAACGCCCCTGCCTCCTTCCAGCGATGGATGAACGAGATCCTAAGCGACTACCTAGACATCTTCTGTGTAGCGTATCTGGACGACATCCTGGTCTTCTCACCCAACGAGGAAACGCACCGGAAACATGTCCAGGCCGTACTCACACGGGTGCGAGACACCGGACTAACACTGAAAGCATCCAAATGCGAATTCCACACAACAGAGACAGAGTACCTAGGATACGTCATATCACCACAAGGGCTAAGGATGGATGAAGAGAAAATCCGGACGATCAAGGACTGGAAGGAACCAACAAACGTCAAAGGAATACAGAGTTTCCTGGGCTTTGCCAACTTCTACCGACGATTTATCAAGGACTACAGCAAGATCACAACGCCCCTATCCTCCCTAACAAGGAAGGAAAAAGCATGGGAATGGGGTGATAAGCAGCAGGAGGCGTTCAAGACACTCAAAAAAGCAATGATCACGGAACCAATACTACAGCACTTCGACCCGGAATGAGCCGTGACCATCGAGACAGATGCATCAGATTATGCCATAGGACATAGGAGCGATCTGTTCCCAACTCGACGAAAAGGGAATCTTGCATCCTGTAGCATACAACTCAAGGAAACTCAAAGATCCGGAGCGCAACTACGATATCCACGACAAAGAGCTACTAGCAATCGTAGACTCACTACGAAAATGGGATACCTATTGCAGGACAACGGGACCAAAAATCACAATTCTGACGGACCACAAAAACCTCGAATATTGGAAGACAAAGAAAGACCTAAACCTACGGCAAGCCCGGTGGGGCGAGCGATTAGCCAACTACGACTTTATAATCAAGTATCGACCCGGTAAGTTGGCCGGCAAACCAGACATCCTCTCTAGAGAGTCAGAAGACTCTCCCTGGGAAGGGGATATGAAGTATTGACAGAACCATGGCCGAATCCTGTTACCTGAAGAAGCGTTCGAAGCACTCCAAGCCAATACAACAGAAACCATCAAACTCAAGATAGACAAGGAACTCCTGAATGAAATTCGGACACTAAGCGCAGCAGATAAAGAGATCCAAGAAATCCGGAGGAAAAAGGCGAGCGGGACCACCCGCGATGGAAAGATCGCGCTAGGGTTATGCGAGGAAAACAGCGGGCTGCTAATGTACGACGGCCTCATATGGATCCCGGACAACGACACCCTGCGACTACGCATATTAAGAGACCACCATGACGCACAAGCCGCGGGACACACGGGCCGAGCAAGAACCCTGGAACTGGTTAGCCGAAATTTCTACTGGCCAAGACAACAAAAGTACATCCACAGATACGTCGACCACTGTGACATCTGCCATCGCATCAAACCAATCTGACACGCGCCGTTTGGACTGCTAAAGCCACTCGAACTTCTGCATTGACCATGGGACGCGATATCAATGGACTTCATCACCGCACTACCACCGAGCAACGGAAAAGACGCGTTATGGGTAATAATCGATCGCCTCACGAAAATGGGGCACTTCGTCGCCTGCCAGGGCACAATGAACCCCGAGGACCTAGCCGACCAGTTCCTCCAGCAGATAGTCAGACCCCACGGGTTGCCAAGCAGTATCGTATGAGACAGAGGGGCACTGTTTACCTCAGACTTTTGGAAATGAGTAACGGGAGCACTCGGGATATCACGGAACCTCAGCACAGCCGTCCACCCACAAACGGACGGACAAACGGAAAGAGCCAACGCCACCCTGGAGCAATACCTCCGAGCATACTGCAACTATCAGCAAGACGACTGGGAAAAACTGTTGCCAATTGCCGAATTTTGCTACAACAACACCCAAAACGGAACCACAAGAATAACCCCCTTCTGGGCCAACTATGGATATCACCCTCGATTCCTGCCAGACCTCGGCCCACGAAACGACGAAACACCGGAAGTATCAGAATATGTCGCGGTATTAAGGAAACTCCACGAAGAACTCCGAGCAGAGATCAAGGACGCACAAATGGCTCAGCCAGAGCAAGCCAATAACACCCGACACCCGGACCCGGTCATAGAACCTGGCGATAAAGTCTGGCTCCAGCGAAGGAACATCCGGACAACCCGACCGTTGAACAAACTGGATCACAAGCAGATCAGCCCATACACCGTCTTGGAGAAGGTGGGCTCACAAGCATATAAACTGGACCTGCCGGCCACTGTCAAGATCCACCCAGTCTTCCACATCAGCCTCTTCGAACCCACAGCCAGCACGGAACCTATCCCAGGACATCACCAGCCGCCACCGCCTCCCGTAGTCATCCAAGAACAGCAAGAGTGGGAAGTAGAGAGAGTCCTCGACTCCCAGCACCACCGGAACCAAATCCAGTATCGAGTCAAGTGGACCGGCTTCCACGACCCTGATCGTACCTGGTATCCGGCCCGCAATTTTGAGCACTCGCCCGACCTCGTCCGTCAGTTCCACGAGAAATATCCGGAGAAACCTGCACCCCAACTCTAAAAAATGTCCACCACCGCCACTATCGACACCAACGAAGGCTGGACCTTCACTGGCAAAAGCCGCACCTCCGAGTTTCCCACCACGACCGAACCCGACAACATATCCACCGAACTGCCCACTCACAACGAACCACTCCCCAACTGGGGCATTGCCGCCACCATGACCGACGGATGGAATGCCCCACCAGCCGCACCCTCGCCGCCGATGTCCGCCGTAGGGCAACCCCGTACCGACGATCACGTATCCCTGCACTGGACGGCCTGCTACGACGATTACTGCAACACCCACCGCCAGAGCAAGGACAACAACTACTACCCACGCCGAAGCCGCTGCCGCCGAGCGACAAACTGCGACTGCCCGCTCCCACACCCTAACGAACTACTCGAAGTAACCCGCGAACGACGCCTCAACCCCGTCAAAGCATGCGCGGACTGGCACCGAGGAAAGCAGATCTGCCCCGAATGCCGGTTCCTTGTCAACATGGAAAACCACCACCTCCGCTGCAGCGCCACCGCCCCGCGGAACCCCCTGGCCGACATCCCGACCCCTCAAGAGGATCAAGAAAACATCGCACCCCCAGAGGATGTCGCTGCCAATAACAAGGCCCACGCCGCTAACCCAGCAGCCCTCCGAGACGAACAAATATCTTTGCTACACGACATCGTAACCATGCTCCACCACACTACTACCAGAGACGCACGCCGCAACCACGTCGTACACCGGACGCTTGCCCAGTGGATGAACGAATTCCACGACATGGACCAACAGCAACTCCAGCAGATGGCCAACACCCTGGGAGCCATCATCACCGAACAGCAGCGAATGAACGAACAACTCCAAGCCCGGCAGCAGCCTAATGGGCCCGTCCGCATCCACCGCACGCCCATCCACCGCCGGACCCTGACAACCCGACATGACCTCACCGGAGCTTCGGTCTGGATGGGGGACGTACTGTCACGAACCTCGCACGACAGGCTCCTAAGCGCCGCGGCTGGGGCTGCCATCACCCTTGCCGCCCTGTGGCTTGGCCTCATCATGGCCGCCGCAGTCACGATCATCCTCCGCGCTTAGGCGTCTCACCCGATCACATCGCTCTGGCAGCGATACTCCCCGACCGCTGGCCAGTCCAGATCTCTCTCCTTTGTTTCTTCTATGTTGCCTACGCGTCATTCTCGTCTTTGCTGTTTCCGATTGATATAGCTTGCGCGTCCTTCTCGTGTTCGCTACATCTGTTGTCTCCCGTTGATTGAGCCTGCGCGTCCTTCTCCGTTATCGTTCCAAGTATTGTTTCCCCTTGATTAAGTTGTACGTCATTCTTCCTTTGTCCCTTACTGTTACTGCTTGCGCGTCCTTTCTCCTGTTGCCGTGAGTACAGTGTTGGCCGCGCGGCGGCTGAGTGTGATCACGTGTTTCCCTTGGGCACGGCGATTGAGTCATGATGAGCTATGGAGGAACTGTGTCAGTCTTGTGGGCAAGCTGTGATTCCACAGAGGGAAGGAAAGGTATAAAGGAAGGGCGCGGTAGCTAGTCTGGAGAATCTCTCTCCACGCAATCTATTATCTCTCCCCACAGACCTACCTCTACATCCCCGTAACCGGCGCTACGACCACCACTCCCACGAAGAACAATGAGCCCACGCAAGGCGTGTGAGAAGAGCCGCGAAGAGACCATGCCGGGCGTGACAGATACCGCGAGAACAACGAGCCCACACAAGACGTGTGAGAAGAGCCGCGAAGAGACCACGCCGGGTATGATGGATACCGCAAGAACAACGAGCCCACCCAAGGCGTGTGAGAAGAGCCACGAAGAGACCACACTGGACGTGACGGATACCATGAGAACAACGAGCCCACGCAAGGCGTGTGAGAAGAGCCGCGAAGAGACCACGCCGGGCGTGACGGATACCGCGAGAACAACGAGCCCACGCAAGATGTGTGAGTACACCCGAAGTGTGAGTGCGCTGGAAGTGTGAGTAGGAAAACATCGCACCACGGAACACAGCTACGTTGCCTGTCAAGCCCAACAGAGAAGTCGAGGCAGCATCTTGATATCCGGTGGGTCGGAATGTCGCGAGCGAGATCCCATCACCGGCAGCGTAAAACCGAGTGAGAGACAATGCTGGTGAGTCGATTTGATCGGTTCTTACCTCAATACCTATTGATAGCCCGAATTCACAGACAATCGAATTCGGGGTGGGCTCAAAGATACAGGGTGGTGTGGCGGGTCGGATAATTTGGAGTGAGCAGTGCCTTTTCTCTCTGTTTGTGCCGGTCTTCCCAGCTCGAGCCAATAAATAGACAAACTAGACTTTGAGTGGCTCGCTGGAGTCAGCGGCGCCGCTCGAGGGTGGATCGGCGGTGGGGCAGGGAAGGATTGACTCAAGGTCGATAAATATAAATGTTTTAACTTGCTAAATAGCAACTCTAACTTTCCAGTCGCTCATCGTCCGATAATCCCTTCTCCATACTATCATTCCCCCATTGATAAGTAAATTTATCCGTAAAATCATGCTGTGCCACATTGGCAGCTGACCACACAACCCCCAATTCTTTTTTCTTAATCCGGTGCCAGAAATCGATTTTCCAGATAGTTATCTAACATTTCTTATGTAGGAACAATTTATTAATTATGTGGTTATGGTTGGGGGAGAATGGGAAAGCAGCTGACGCAGCCCCTGGGCGCGCCCAGGCCTCTTTGCGTCTGTTTCACGGTGCGCACGTGCACGCACCCCAGCTGTAATGTCATCGCGATATTGCGCGCCATAGGTATCTTGTTACCCCTCAACTGGTAGCAACACATTGACCCCCCTGGGTATTCCGCTAAGTCTGCGACGACCAACCTTTACGATCAGAATGAACGACCCTGAAGATTCAATCCCGAGGAAGGGTGCGAAGGAGGGTTTGCAAGAGAGCATCATCACCAATGGATACCACGGAAAAGAAGAGAAGACAGCGACTCGTGCAAAGGAGCCAAGTCTCGGAAGAGGGTCGAAAGAGAAACTCTCGCTTGAAAAGTAGCTACCAGGAGGGTAGCAAGCGGTAAGAGCGGGGGCCGGCTTTTCGGGGCCCATTTCTGAACATCTCACCAAAGACTATCATATGAATTGCACTGACAAAAGTTAGACAAAGACCCCTACAAGCTCAAGAAAGCAGTCTATCGAGAAGACTCTTCCAACAAAAGTCATGACTACTACTGGTGTCGTTTGGCCGGTTCCCGAGGAACTGTTCAACTGGCTGGGCGAATCCAACTTGTCCTGCGATGGTCAGGCGCAGCATGTGACAGCAGTGGAAGCCAATACGGTTCAGGCAGCATCCTCCCAGTGGCTTGAAGTTCACATGGGAGCCTGCACGGAGCTCGAGACCCTCGAGAAGTAGATGAAGACCATGAAAGGGGAGTTGACCAATGTTACACCTGAATATTCCACGGAGTACATAGAGTATCTAGATTTCTTAGCGACATGAGTAGTAGGAGGGCTATCGGGTGACGAATGATGGATCAAGAGTCTAGGAGGGAGTTAAGGAGCCAGAGTTAGCTTACGGCCGAGAGTTCGAACCTTGCGGGGAGAGATCGAACCTTGCGGGGATCGGACGAGAGAACTCCGAGGTGGGGGTCTGAGTGCAAACGGAGCGGTCTTAGCAGATATGGTCTGACTCCTTACGGGGAGAGGCCAGACGCTGGTCTCCCCTTGCAGGGGGAGCCACGTACGCAGAGAATCTGGGTCCTCGCGGGGACTGGCTAGGATCCTTGCGGGGAGAGTTACGTACAAGTCTAGACGCAAGAGTACCCCGCCCAGTTGCATGACGAACTCATCTCCCTTATCTACACCCTGGCCAGGGCCAATGATCCACCCATGGGGTCCATGCACCTCGGGGGAATCCAAACCCGAGTCACCACTTCTCACGCGAAGTCATCAGATCTCACACCGGCTCGATTCTCTTTAAAAAGGAGAGGATTCCTCACCTTGCCGAGAGGAATCAGCACGAACATCCTCACCAACACTACCACCGAAACCCACACACAAGATCTAAGATTATTCCATTGTGAATTATCGAAAGTAGCCTGATTACCTTTGATTCTCTCCACACTCCGGTTACGATACAACCCCAGTGTCACACTATAATCTTAATCTCAAAAATCACCCTACTTTCATGCCCTCATTCGAACAAGATCACTTCTTTTTGCTCGACTTGGCCACGATTCTTGAACCCCAGTCAAGCTACCGATTTGACTATACCTTCGGCTCAATCGACGAGGAAATAGCGACCACCACAAGAGAAGAAAACGAGTGGAACGAGTACGGATCGGCCCCTGTCGAGCTCGACGACACTACGCCTTGGCACTGGTATACCCAATACTGGTCCACTTGTGCCCTGCTTCAACAGAGCGCCGATCTCAACGGACTCGAATTCCGAGAAATCTGCGACTACGAGTTTCAAGACGACGAAACCATTCACACAGGACACTTTCTTGACCTGTACTGAACCCGCGAAATGACGTCTACCGATTTCAACATGCTCCGCTTGGAAGCCCCTCGTGACGTACTACAGATCACGGACGGAGCGGCCCCTGAGGAAGAAGCCCTCGAAATCTCCAACCCAGCGACATGGCTCCGTGCCTTAGTCAAACAACAGAAACAGGCAGAAAAGGATCTGTTGCAGCTAGTCCGCCTCTGCGACAACACGGTCGATCGAACAGACCTAAGATTCAAGCAGATCGAGCAGGCGTATCATGACCTGTCGGAAGGCACCAGGTATGTATATGACCGACTCTGCGCTAATAAGACAATCACAGGAGATTGGATATGAAGCGAGTTGGCAAGCGCTGCCACGGCATACCAGGCCTTTGCGCAAAATGTCTGGGGGGCCATTATCGAGTGAAACCAGGAAGCTACGCAAAAACAGGCCGGCCAAGCCACTCAGCTGGCCCAACTAAACGACTCCATCTCATTCCTAGCCGAGGCCAACATAGCGCGAAGCCAACATTTGGCGAATTTCCAAGGTAATGTAGAATTATGGGCTGAAGAACATCAGAAACGAGTGGAATACCTAGAGCGGCAATTGCTAGAAGCCCGGGAAGAAACGCAGCGCCAGGCAGCAGCGCTACAGCAATTGGCCACGCAAATCCGAATCCCAGAGACTCCGCTCCCCCCGGCTCAGGCATCGGGTCGCTCCACGCCAGAACCAGAAGCATGGCGCAGTCCGGCCCCACCATCCACGTCCAGCTTAGCCAGCGCCCTGCGACAACTCCGCGTAGGACCCACGGATGAACGATCCACGAGGATCCAGCGACCGACTGTACCACCCAGGCCAGATCAAAGAACTCGCCATCCAGCACTGTCCCCGCCCCCACCGAGGCCTCCAATGTTTGGAGGAGGAGGAGAACCCCCACGACCGCCAAATCGGCCCCTGCCGCCTCCACCACCACCGTCGCCACCCCCACCACCGCCGTCGCCACCTCCAAGGTCGCGATGGAACTCACCGACGCCTCTTCCGGCGAGACGAACCTTGACTACGGAAGAACTCGCCCGGACCGTGGCCAGCGCGGTAGCAGAAGGAATGGCACGGGCCACCCAGCCTAACCCAGCGCCGGTCTCGGTACGAACGTCGCGTCTGAAAATGACGAATCCCAAGACCTTCAACGGAAAGCCCTCCACCCCGTTCAACACCTGGTGGAAGTCGGTCACCAAGTACTTGAGCTTCTATCTGGAAACCAGTGACCAGCAGAAGATAGCCTGGGTAGGGACACTATTGACTGGAACGGCCAAAGCATAGGACCTACACTGCTACGACACGCTGGGAGAAAACGACTCCTGGGTCAATTACACAGCGGATATCCGAACAGAATACCACGACCCCAGGGAGGCAGCCAACACCCAGCTAAAGCTAAGCCAGCTCAAGTACTCAGGAGACATAAGGGTTTATATGACGGAATTCCGGGCCCTGAATAATTACGCCCGGGCCGCCGGCGAAAGTCTGCAGGAAAAAATTGACCTAGCAATGACAGACGCGGTGCTAGATATGCGGTTCGCACATTACATGGGGGAATTCGCAGACGACGAAGGGTTCCTAGAAGCCACCTACCAAGCAGCGCTACAGGTGGAAAAGAAAAAAGCTCTGAAGCAGGCTAGGGAGCAAGGAAAACCCACGGGGAGCGCGA
>Ga0307508_10006061_pt1 | contig 11408 bp, 10 predicted proteins | sample 9_EM_MG_FD_203089 | JGI IMG/M metagenome (GOLD analysis project Ga0307508, IMG submission 203089) | Populus trichocarpa ectomycorrhiza microbial communities from riparian zone in the Pacific Northwest, United States - 9_EM | ecosystem: Host-associated > Plants > Roots > Unclassified | place...
GAGTACACCCTCACCGAGCCGGGCCGGGCCCTGCGGGCGACCGTCGACGCGATGTGCGAATGGACCCACCGGTACCTCGGCCACATCGAGACCGCCCGCCAGGGCTCCCGCGCTGTCGGCGATCCGTAGCCGTTCTGTCGCCGAGGTGTCGGTGGCCGCTGGGATCTTCGTCGGCAGGGCGCTCACCCCGAGCGTCCGCCCGCGGGGCCGAGAGGCCCTCGGGGCCGTCCGCCGCAAGGGAGCCCGTCCGCCATGCCCTCCACCTCGTCCACTCCGCCCTGGGACGTCCACCGGCTGCCGCGTGCCGACGGCCGCGTCGTCCTGGTCACCGGCGGCAACGCGGGCATCGGGTACTTCATCGCGGAGCAGCTGTCCGCGACCGGCGCCACCGTCGTACTGGGCAGCCGTAGTCCGGGGAAGGCCGAGGCCGCCATGGCCGCGATCCGCGAGCGGGTCCCCGGTGCGCGGGTGCGCGCCCTGCGGCTGGACCTCGCCGACCTCTCGTCCCTCGAAACCGCGGTCGACGCACTGGAGTCGGCACACCTCGACGCGGTGGTGCACAACGCCGGGGTCGCCCTCGACAACCCGCCGCGCCGGGAGACCGCGGACGGCCACGAGCTGATGTTCGGCACCAACCATCTCGGACACTTCGCGCTCACCCGGTGGCTGATGCCACTGCTGTCGGCCGCACCGTCGGGCCGCGTCGTGACCATGGGCAGCTTCGCGGCGAAAACCGAACGGCTGGACCTGGACGACCCGCAGTCCCGGCGGGACTACCGGCCGGGGCGCACCTACGGACGGTCCAAGCTGGCGCAGATGTCCTTCGGTCTCGAACTCGACCGCCGCCTGCGCGCCACCGGCAGCACGGTGGCGAGCGTGGTCGTCCACCCCGGCGGCGCCCTGGACTCGCTCACTCCCTCGCGGCCGCCGGTGCACATACGGACCGTTGGCGCCCGGCTCGGCGGGGCGCCCGCCGGGGTGCTCCTCCAGGGCAAGCACGCCGGGGCGTGGCCCGCGGCGCGGGCGGTGCTCGATCCCGGTGTGCGCGGCGGGCAGTTGTGGGGCCCGCGCGCCTTCGGCCTGCGCGGCAGGCCACGGGAGGAAGCGGTGTGGGCCCACCTCGCCGACACCGCCGTCGCGGCGCGGCTGTGGGACGTGAGCCGCACCCTGACCGGCGTCGACCCGGCGTGCGTATAGCATAGTTACTCAGCAGTAGAGCGCCGCGAGCCGCAACCGGAAGAGGAACCACAGTGCACAGCCCGGTCAAGCATGACGTCGTCGAGGTGAACGGAGTGCGGTTGCACATCGCGGAGCAGGGGGAGGGGCCGCTGGTCCTGCTGCTGCACGGCTTCCCGGAGAGCTGGTACTCCTGGCGCCACCAGTTCGGCCCGCTGGCCGAGGCCGGATACCGCGTCGTCGCCCCCGACCAGCGCGGCTACGCCCGCAGCGAGCAGCCCGAGGACATCGCCTCGTACAGCCTGCTCCACCTGGCCGGTGATGTGATCGGGCTGATCCGCGCCCTCGGCGAGGAGCAGGCGGTGGTCGTCGGACACGACTGGGGCGCGCCGGTCGCCTGGATCACCGCGATGCTGCGCCCCGACGTCGTACGGGCCGTGGCCGGGCTGAGCGTCCCGCCCGCGCTGCCCACCGGAATGGCCCCGCCCTCGGCCACCCGGACGTACTACGGCGAGGGCTTCTACCAGAACTACTTCCAGCAACCGGGCGTCGCCGACGCCGAGTTGGGGCAGGACATCGCCTCGTCCCTCCGCCGCATCCTGTTCAGCGGCTCCGGGGACAACCCGAGGAACGAACGCCCCCGGCCCTGGGTCATCCCCGAGGGCCGGGCCCTGCTGGACACCGTGCCCGAACCGGACCGGCTGCCCGACTGGCTCACCGAAGCGGACATCGAGGTCTTCGCCCGCGACTACGCCGAACACGGCACCCGGGCCTTCACCGGCCCCCTCAACTGGTACCGCAACATCGAACGCAACCAGGAGCTCCTCGCCCCCTTCCGGGGCCGTGGCATCGAGGTGCCCGCGCTGTACATGGTGGGCGACCGCGACCTGGTCACCTCGTTCCGCGGCGTGAACACCCTGCGCGCCTCACTGCGCCGGATCGTCCCCCGGCTGCACGACGAGGTGACCCTGCACGGCTGCGGCCACTGGACCCAGCAGGAACGCCCGGACGAAGTCAACGCCGCCCTGCGGGACTTCCTCGCCCACCTGGACGGCTGCCGCTGACGGCCGCCGTCCCCCGCCCGGGCGGCGCGCCAGATCCCGTGGATCTCGTCCGCCGCCCCGGGCGCCGCGACCAGCAGGCCGCCCGACGGCTCAGAGCCGCAGATGCGACGCCCCGTTGAGGTCCAGCACCGTCCCCGACGCCCAGGTGGCCTCCGCCGACGCCAGATACATCACCGCGGCCGCCACCTCCTGCGGTGTGCCGACCCTGCCGAACGGACTCTGCCCCCGCAGCGCGTCCCCCGACTCCCCGGTCAGCCGTCCCGCCACCCGCTCGGTGGCGGTGAACCCGGGCGCCACCGAGGTGACCGCGATCCCGTGCGGCGCCAGCGCGACGGCGAGGGACTGGCCCAGGGCGTGCAGCGCCGCCTTGCTCGCCCCGTAGGCCGGATGGTCCGGCTCGCCACGGAACGCCCCCCGCGAGCCGATGTGCACGATCCGGCCGGGCACACCACGGTCGATGAGATGCCGCGCCACGCAGTAGCTCACGTTCGCCGCCCCGAGCAGATTCACGTCGACCATCTGCCGCCAGACCTGCTGCCAGTCCGCGTACGACACGTCGGCCACCCGGTGCGCGTTGCCCTCCGACGTGGCCACGGCGGCGTTGTTGACCAGTACGTCGACCCCGCCCAGCGCCTCCTCGGCGGTGTCGGCGATCCGCTGCGCCGCGACCGGATCACCGAGGTCGCCACCGATGACGACATGGCCCTCACCCGGCAGCGCCGCCCGGGTCTCCTCCGCGTCCGCCACCCGCGCCCCGTAGTGCACGGCCACCCGGTCGCCACGCTCCGCGAACGCCCGCGCGACCGCCCGGCCGATGCCCCGGGACGCCCCGGTCACCAGAACACCCCTGCTCGGAGGACCAGACACAGCACACCACTCCCTCTGCGGCGGTTACATACGAAGCACCGCCACAGTAGGCCAGCACCGATACGCCCGCGAGCCCCGGACACACGAGACGGTGTCCGGGGCCCGCGAGGTGGCTTCAGCGCGCGGTCAGCACAGGGCCAGACCGTCGAACTGCGGAGCCAGACCGCGCTTGCTCTTGAACCCCTGGCCGGGCTTGAGGGTGTTGCAGCCGGAGTCGGGGGCGAAGGACCACACGACCTTGACCCGCTTGGTCGTCGAGCACCCGTTCTTCACGTAGGCCGTCTTCGAGATGGTGCCCTCGTCGACATTGACCTTCACACACGTGGGGGCCGCGGCGAACGTGGCGACGCCTCCCCGCGATTCCGCTGCCTGAGCTGTCCCGGCCGAGGCGGCGAGGGCCAGGGTGAGGACCCCGGCGGCCGCCGCCGACCGGCTCACGAATGCATGCTTGCGCACGTAGATTCTCCCGTTGGTGAAACCATCCGCCGCCGTAGCGGGCAGCGGTGCGATGACCTTACCTTCGGTCATCATCCAGCGGGTGCGAATTCCGTCTCGCCGCCGAGCAGTTGGGCGATCAGCTCCTGGGGAACCGCCTCCGCCGAGCCGAACGACCAGCGCGCGTCCCCGGTCTTGTCCACCAGCTTCGCCCGGACACCCTCGGCGAAGTCCGGCTCACGGACGAGTCGTTCCGCCACCACCAGATCGCGCCGCAGGCACTGGGCGAGGCTGTCGTGTTCGCCCAGGCGCAGCATCTCGTCGGTCAGCCGGAGGCTCAGCGGTGACGCGGCCGCGAGGGAGCCGAGCGTCGACTCCGCCCACGCCGAACCGTCCGCCCGGAGGCGGCCGACCACGTCGGAGAGCGTGCCCGGTGCGAACGCCGCGGCGACGCGGTCGCCGGTGTCGTCCAGGTCGGACGGGGGCGCGGTACGGGCGTACTTGGCGAGCACGTCCGCGGGCTCGGTGGTGTCCAGCGCGGCGGTGAACTCGGGCAGCTCGGCGGAGGCCACGAAGTGGGTCGCCAGCCCGGCCTTGACCGCGTCGGCCCCGCTCAGGCGCGCGCCAGTGAGCCCGAGGTAGCGGCCGAGCGCGCCGCCGAGCCGGGGCAGGAAGTGGCAGGCACCGATGTCGGGAAAGAAGCCGATGAGGGTTTCCGGCATCGCGAACACCGACCGCTCGGTGGCCACGCGCACCGCACCGTGCACGGAGATGCCGAGGCCGCCGCCCATGGCGACCCCGTCGATCAGCGCCAGGTACGGCTTGGGGTACTCGGCGATCTCCTGGTTCAGGGCGTACTCCTCGCGGAAGAAACGCGTGGTGGCGGCGGAGTCGCCACGCAGCGCCGCCTCCCGGATCGCCCGGATGTCACCTCCCGCGCAGAACGCCCGCGGCGTGCCGCTGCGGACGACGACCGCGCGGACACCGGGGTCGCCGCGCCACCGGTCCAGCGCGCCGCGCATGGCCAGCACGGTGTCGGTGTCGAGCGCGTTGAGCGCGGACGCGCGGCTGAGCACCAGATGCGCCACCCCCTCGCGCACCGAGGTTTCGACAGTCGTCATGAATGCCTCTCCACATCGTTCGGCAGGCCCGGAACCCTCACGGTAGACAGAGCGCCCACCGCCCACCACGTCGGCCCCCGCCACCGGCTACGGAGTGTCCGGACGGAGCACCCCGGGCCGTGCGGTACGCCGCGTCGGCGGCCTCCCGCACCGGAAGCGTCCGATGCGCGCGCCCTGCCCTCGGCGATCCAGGTGGTCACCCCGTACAACTGCCGTGAACGTGCCCTGAAACACGTCCAGGCCGACCCGTGCGGGCCGGCCTGGACGCTATCTATTCAGAACTGATCAGACGAGGTCGAACCGGTCGAGGTCCATGACCTTGGCCCACGCGGCGACGAAGTCGTTCACGAACTTCTTCTTCGCGTCATCGCTCGCGTAGACCTCCGCGAGCGCGCGCAGCTCGGAGTTCGAGCCGAAGACGAGGTCGGAACGGGTGCCGGTCCACTTGACCTCGCCCGTGGCGGAGTCGCGGCCCTCGAACGTGTCCTGCGCCTCGGACGTCGACTTCCACTCCGTGCCCAGGTCGAGCAGGTTGACGAAGAAGTCGTTGGTCAGCATGCCCGGGGTGTCGGTGAAGACACCGTGCGAGGACTGGGCGTGGTTGGCGCCCAGCACGCGGAGGCCACCGACGAGAACCGTAAGCTCGGGGGCGCTCAGGGTCAGCAGGTTCGCCCGGTCCAGCAGCAGGTACTCGGCAGGGAGCCGGTTGCCCTTACCGGTGTAGTTGCGGAACCCGTCGGCCTTCGGCTCCAGCGCGGCGAACGACTCGGAGTCGGTGTGCTCGTCGGTCGCGTCGACGCGGCCCGGCGTGAACGGCACCTCGACGGCGTGGCCGGCGTCCTTGGCCGCCTTCTCCACGGCCGCGGAACCGCCGAGCACGATCAGGTCGGCCAGGGACACCTTCTTGGCGCCGGAGTTGAACTCCTGCTGGATGCCCTCAAGGGTGCGCAGCACCGTGGCGAGCTGGTCGGGGTTGTTGACCTCCCACCCGCGCTGCGGCTCCAGGCGGATGCGAGCACCGTTGGCGCCACCGCGCTTGTCGCTGCCTCGGAAGGTCGAGGCCGACGCCCACGCGGTGCCGACGAGCTGCGAGACGGTCAGGCCCGAGTCCAGCAGCTTGGCCTTCAGGGCCGCGATGTCCGCGGCGCCGATGGTCTCGCCCTCGGCCGCGGGCAGCGGGTCCTGCCACAGCAGGGTCTCCTCCGGGACCTCCGGCCCGAGGAGGAGCGACTTCGGGCCCATGTCGCGGTGGGTCAGCTTGTACCAGGCCCGCGCGAAGGCGTCCGCGAACTCCTGGGGGTTCTCGTAGAAGCGGCGCGAGATCGGCTCGTAGATCGGGTCGAACCGCAGCGACAGGTCCGTGGTGAGCATCTGCGGGCGGAGCTTCTTCGACGAGTCGAAGGCGTGCGGGACGACCTCAGGGGCGTCCTTGGCCACCCACTGGTTGGCCCCGGCCGGGCTCTTGGTCAGCTCGTACTCGTACTCGAAGAGGTTCTTGAAGAACCCGTTGCTCCACTGGGTCGGGGTCGTGGTCCAGGTCACCTCCAAGCCGGAGGTGATCGCGTCCGCGCCCTTGCCGGTGCCGAAGGAGTTCCGCCAGCCCAGGCCCTGCTCCTCGATCGAGGCGGCCTCGGGGTCGGCGCCGACGCTCTCCGCCGGGCCCGCGCCGTGGGTCTTGCCGAAGGTGTGACCGCCCGCGATCAGGGCGACCGTCTCCTCGTCGTTCATCGCCATCCGGCGGAACGTCTCACGGATGTCCCGGGCCGCCGCGAGCGGGTCCGGGTTGCCGTTGGGGCCCTCCGGGTTGACGTAGATGAGGCCCATCTGGACCGCGCCGAGGGGGTCCTCCAGCTCGCGGTCGCCGGTGTAGCGCTCGTCGCCGAGCCAGGTGGTCTCGGGGCCCCAGTAGACGTCCTCGTCGGGCTCCCAGACGTCGGCGCGGCCGCCGGCGAAGCCGAAGGTCTCGAAGCCCATCGACTCCAGGGCCACGTTGCCGGTGAGGATGATGAGGTCGGCCCACGAGAGGCTCTGGCCGTACTTCTTCTTGACCGGCCACAGCAGACGGCGGGCCTTGTCGAGGTTGCCGTTGTCCGGCCAGCTGTTCAGGGGGGCGAAGCGCTGCTGACCGGCGCCGCCGCCGCCGCGGCCGTCGCTGATCCGGTAGGTGCCCGCGCTGTGCCAGGCCATCCGGATCATGAACGGGCCGTAGTGGCCGAAGTCGGCCGGCCACCAGTCCTGCGAGGTGGTCAGCACCTCGGTGATGTCCTGCTTCACGGCCGCGAGGTCGAGGCCCTTGAACGCCTCGGCGTAGTCGAAGTCCTCGCCGAGGGGGTCGGCCACGGCAGGGTTCTTGGCAAGGATCTTCAGATTGAGCCGCTCCGGCCACCACTGCCGGTTTCCGCCGCCCTGCGTCGGATGCGGGGCACGCCCGTGCGCGACCGGGCAGCCACCTTCACCCTCGCTCTCCTTGGCGTCGACGACGATTGCTTCATGGTTCTCAGACATGGGAATCCTTCCGGACCAGGCGGATCAGGTGCCCAGGGAGTGCGGGCGGTGGAACAGTCGGGGCCGGGCCCCACGTCTCCGTCTCCTGCCGAATTGGAGTCTTCCTGTCCCTTGGCTATCGCCGGAACCGATCCTACGATGGACAGAGTCTAAGTCAATAAGCACGCCAAACCCAGATCCCATCAGAGTCCCGGACACCCACGGGTTAAGATCGGGACATCCCACCGAACGTGAATAGGTGAGCCTGTATGAGTGACCTGCTGCGGCGACTGCGAGGACGTGGCTGGCGGATGACATCCCAGCGACGCGTCGTCGCGGAGGTCCTCGACGGGGACCATGTCCATCTCACCGCCGACGAGGTGCACGCCCGCGCGGCGGAGCGGCTGCCCGAGATCTCCCGGGCGACCGTCTACAACACCCTGGGCGAGCTGGTCTCCCTCCGGGAGGTCATGGAGGTCTCCACCGACGGCCGCGCCAAGCGCTACGACCCCAACGCTCACCACGCGCACCAGCACCTGGTGTGTTCCAGCTGCGGCACCATCCGTGACGTCCACCCCACCGGCGACCCGCTGGCCGCCCTCCCGGCGGAGGAGCGTTTCGGCTTCACGGTCGCCGAGGCCCAGGTCACCTACCGCGGGCTCTGCCCGTCCTGCGTCTGAGCCAGGGGCTGCCGGTCACCGCGTGGCGCGGTGACCGGCAGCCGTTAACCGCGTCAGGCGGCGGTGTCCGCCGAGCGCTGCTCGTGCCAGCGCCGCACCCACTCCTCCAGAATGTCGGCGGCCTTGCCCGTGCCGTCCTCGGCACGCACGGTCTCACCGATCGTGGCGGCCTTGTCGCGGACGGCCTCGTCGTTCAGGGCGACGCCCAGCGACTCGTCGAGGGCCTCGGGGGTGAACTTGGCGTACGGCACGGGCTTGGCCGCGACGCCCAGGGCGTGCACCTGCGCCGCCCAGAACGGGCTGTCGGCGAACGTCGGCACCACGACCTGGGGAGTTCCGGAGCGCAGCGCCTCACCGGTGGTGTTGCAGCCGCCGTGGTGGATGACGGCCGAGGAGCGGGGGAACAGCCACGGGTAGTGCGCGTCGTCGACCCGGAACACATCGTCGGGGACGGTGTCCGGGCCTCCGCCCACCAGCACGAGCCGCCGGCCGTGGGAGCGGACGACGTTCAGCACCTTCTCCAGGGTCTTGGTCGGCGGGTGCACCGGCCAGATGCTGCCGAAGGACAGGGTCACCGGGGGAGTGCCGGACTCCATGAACTCGGCCAGCTCGGGGGAGGGCTCCCACTTGCGGTCCCAGAACCAGTAGCCGGTGATGTGGGAGAGGTCCGGCCAGTCGGCGGGCTCCGTGAACAGTGTCCGGCTCACCGGGCAGAGCAGCGGTACCTCCCGGCCCAGACTGCCGTACGGCGCACCGAAGGGGAGCGCCGAAAGCCCCGCCTCCTTGCGGTAGTTGCCCATGGTGACCGAGTCGAGCACGCCCCCGAGGCGGTGGGTCAGCCGGTTGTACATTCCCCCCAGCTTGACCTGGGGCGCCATCATCGCCGGCCATTGGGAGGTCGGGTTCAGCGGCCACCAGCTGAGCGAGGCCCACGGGGTGGTGCCGTCGTCCTCGAACATGATCCGGCTGAGGATGCTGTTCACCACCAGATCGGCGCCCTCGGACACCTCCGCGACCCGGGCGGCGAGCTCGCGGCTCCGCTCGGCGCTCTGCCGCGGCACCTTGCGGGCGGCGCGGAAGAGCGAGGCGCCCTGCTGCAGCGCCTCGACGAGGGCCGGGTGCTGCAGGAAGTCGCGAGGGCTGCCCGGCAGCGGAGCGAAGTCCAGCTCGGCTTCCCGCGCCAGCGGGGCGAAGTCCTCGTGGGTGGCGAGCGTCACCGTGTGGTCCCGGGACCGCAGTGCCCTGCCCAACGCGACGAAGGGCTGGACGTCGCCACGGGACCCCGTGACGACCAGCGAGACGTGCATGACTCCTCCGTAGGAGAGTTACTGATGAGACGGTGCCGGGCGGGGGCGCTCAGTAGTACGGGACGTACCGGTCGAGCATCCGGTCGAGATAACCGGGCTCGGTGACCGACTTCATCCCGGGCAGCAGCCCGCACAGCTTGCCGATCGAGACCCGGGTCATCGTCGGCGCCGCGTCCACCACTTCGTGCCGTGGGCGGGCCGCCATGCGCTGCTCGATGCCCAGGACGAGTTCCTCGACCGGCCGCGGCACGCCGGAGGCGACGTTCACCACCTCGCCGTGCACATCCTCGGTGAGCAGTCCGTCGATCGCACGGACCACGTCGGCCACGTCCACCAGGTCGCGGTGGGCGTCGCGGTACAGGGTGACGCTGCCCTCGCGTATCTGGCCGACGAACGACGGCAGCAGCTGGTGCGGCCGCTGCCACCGGCCCACCGCGTGGCTCAGACGCAGGACCAGCCAGTGGGCCCCGGTCTCGGCGACGGCGCGCTCCAGCATGAGCTTCCGCTCGCCGTAGGGCGACGGCGGGTTCACGGGGGCGTCCTCACCGACGGCGGTGTCCGTGTCCGTGAAGCCGTACATCGCGTGCGAGGCACTGGACAGGAAGACGAGGCGGCGGCCCTCGCGCCGACAGCGCAGCGCGGTCTCCCGCACCAGCGCCTCCTCGCGGGCGAACGCCTCCTCGGCCCGTACGCCGGTGCTGGACACCCCGGCGGCCAGCACCGTCGCCTGCGGGTGCCGGTCCTCGATCGTGGCCAGGTTGCGGGCGATGAAGCCCCTGCCGATGATCTCCATCAGGCCTGCTTCCGCCCCTCGGCGCGGAGGGCCGACCCGGAGATCCGGCCGAGCAGTTCGGCGGTACGGACCGTCGTGGCGGCCCATGCGGCGTGGCCCGCGTCGGTTCCCGTGGCCCGGGTCCGCCGTACCGCGTCGGCGAACGAGGCCACCGAGTGGGCGAACTGGTGCTCGGCCGGGAACACGATCTCCTCGGCGTGGTCCTGCTCGTCGATGCGGACCAGTGGCGACATGGTGTGCGGCGGGGTGAACGCCCGGTCGACGGTCAGCCGCCCCTTGCTGCCCCACAGGGTGTACTTCGCGCCGTAGCTGTGCTCGAAGCCGAAGGTGACGGTCGCGGTTGCCCCGGCCGGGGCCATGAGCAGTGCGCTGCCCGCCACGTCGACCCCCGACTCGGGGTCCATGCGCAGTGCGGACCCGGCGACGGTCAGTTCGTCGCCGAGGAAGTACTGGGCGAGCCGGACGGGGTAGATCCCGGCGTCGAGGAGGGCGCCGCCGCCGAGGTCCGCCCGATAGCGCACATCGGTGGGGGGCAGCGGCGGGAAGCAGAACGACGCGTCGATGTGCCGGAGCTCCCCGATGCGGCCGTCCGCGAGCAACTCGGCCACCCGCCGGTGCAGTCCGTGGTGGACGAACGCGATGTTTTCCCGCAGGACGAGCTTCCGCTCCGCCGCCAGCCGCACCAGGTCCGCGGTGTCCTGCGGGGTGGTGGTGAGCGGCTTCTCGGCCAGCACATGCTTGCCGTGGGTGAGCAGTTCACGCGCCCACTGGTGGTGCAGGGCGTTGGGCACCGAGACGTAGACGGCGTCGATGTCCTCGCGTGCGACGAGCTGTTCGTAGCCCTGGACGGCGGCGCAGCCGAAGTCGGCGGCGAAGTCCTCGGCCTTCTTCAGGTCGCGGCTGGCGATGGCGACGATCGTGGTGTCCGGGAGGTCGCGCAGCGCGGGGAGTGTCCGCCGCCGGGCGATCGAGGACGCGCCGAGGACGCCGATGCGCAAGGGGGCGGACTCGGAGGGCTTATCCATCGCTCAGCACCGTTCCGGTTCGGGTATCAGGCGGTTTCGGGTATCAGTCAGGCTGTTTCGTGGATCAGGCTGTGCAGACATGCGATGAGGCTCCTGGCCTGGACGTTCACATAGTGGCTGTGCCGTAGGAGGCTTGCCAGTTGATGCATGGTCACCCAGCGGAAGTCGTCGGGGACCGCGAGGTCGCGCTCCGGGGCGACCTCGACGATCATGTAACGGCTGCGGGTGTGGAAGAACCGCCCGCCCTCCTCGGAGAGCGTGGTGTCGAAGCGGACGCTGTCGGGGGACGCGTCGAGCACCTCGTCCAGGAAGGGCGGATACGCCTCGGCGGGCAGGGCCTTGTAGTTCTGCGGGGTGCACTGCACGGTCGGGGCCAGTTCGACCGTGTCCACGAAGCCCGGCTCCGCCTTGACGTTGACCAGGGCGTGCAGCACCCCGCCGATCCGCTGTACGAGG
>Ga0307508_10006062_pt1 | contig 11407 bp, 5 predicted proteins | sample 9_EM_MG_FD_203089 | JGI IMG/M metagenome (GOLD analysis project Ga0307508, IMG submission 203089) | Populus trichocarpa ectomycorrhiza microbial communities from riparian zone in the Pacific Northwest, United States - 9_EM | ecosystem: Host-associated > Plants > Roots > Unclassified | place...
GGAAAAATGAAAGCGATAGGTTTAAGCCGTGGTGTGGAGATGTATTAGTACAAAACTAGATAACTGCCGGTGCTATGCTGTTCATTGAATTAAAAAAAATTAATATAAAAAATATCCAGGCATGAACAATATTTTTCTAGTAGAATTTTTTTTAAAATCACATGGGGATTGTTTTAATGTGATTCGGTTGACTTAGCAGATCAAAATATAACTTGGATGACCGTTAAAAAAATAATTTAACTCAAAATAAATATTCAAAATGATATTTTTTTATATAAATATTGAGATGATAATATATTAAATTGAATTGGATCAATCTTGATTAACTTATGGTTCGGGTCATGAGACTGGGATATCTTTATAAAAAATAAATAAATAAAATTATGAGTTGAATGATGAAATTGAGTTTTTTTTTTAAAAAAAACATAAATTAAAAAAAAAGTCAAAGGAAAGAAACAAATTACTATTCAATGGAGAGGTACAGTAAACCTTTTCCTCTTTTAGTTTTTTGTTAATGTTAATTAGAGTAGTATAATATTTATTCTAACATGGAATCAAAGACTGTAGAGCAGATTTGAATAAAGAGGAAGAATCAAATAGTGAGACTAATCAATAGACAACAATGTACCAAAGCTGCCGATATTGACAGCTAGAATCTTCTGAATCGTCCATTTCCATCTCCATCTCCTCATCAACATTAGTTCAAAAAAATAATTAAAGTACATAGAGTCATAAAGATAAACTTTACGTGCATTTATTAGCCAATTTCTTACGTGCCGTGGTTCGGAGAAAGTAGTCTATGGCAGTATACACGAAGGTGATGTCTTGAATAACATACACATCCACAGAAGAAATCTCGGCTTCAAACTGACCTGCTGTTATCCAAAACAAAAAAATTGCTTCGGGTGGGCAGCTTTGAGTGGTCAAAATTCTAAGAGTGATTCTTTCAAGTATTCGGTGATCCAACTTTCTTAGATTTTGACCTCTCAAAGTCTTGTTTCTAACCCGGTAAATGGTAATTATTTATCTTGGGCTTACCGTTCTGTGAAGTCACGGTCAAGAAAAAAGTTGGCTCAACAAGCTGAGGTAAAGCTCAAAACCTGAGCTCCATTACAAAAGTCTTTGTTTTTTTTCTTGTACAACGTTTAGTCCAGGCCATATGCTAGGCAGGCTCAGGCCACACGTTTATATCTTTCTTTAACTCTCCAATTCCTGATTCTGTGATTAGGCCTCAAGTTCAAGGGGCCTGGAGTCGGAACTCAATTCGGATGATCAAGAATCCAAGAATCCAAACACTGTTTCGTTGATAATGGAGGCCGATAAATCTCAATCCTTTATTCTTTTCCATGATCATTGCAAGGAAACTCTTGCCCAGACCTTGTAAGAAATGGGGATATGAGGTCGCCCTTCGTTCTTGCTAATCAGATCATCTGGGCAATACCCCGTACACACTAGCTGCAAACAAACTTCACAATTCGTATCCTATATAAATATGGGCTGTTCAGGCAGCTAGTTTAGATACAAACATAAAAGACTCCGTTGGCTGGCCTCAAAAAAAGATGGTAACATGTGATGCGAAGGAGCTTTAATTTAAAACACAGTACAACAACAGCTAACTAAACATACACAAACTAAGAGTAGCATATTGCTGCCATTAGAGCGGAGAATGGATGGTTCCCAAAAACCCAGTTAAAAGGGCATGGAATCCCTTAAGATGCAGGAGGAATCACCAATTCGCCTCGCCTGGGTCACCAGAGCAAATGACTCTTGATTTTTTAAAATAGCTTCTTAATGTCTGTCCTCTTATAATAAATAACTACTTGAGTGCTTTATCTTTAATTTCTTCCATTTAAATGCCTACTCTTCCAGAAATTGAACAGCCAACCGCTTCGTTAACTTAACAATAAGCATCAATTTTTACTATTTACACCGCAAGTCGTATGCTGAATGTTATGTGATTGTTTCAACTATTTGGTGTGTAAACTTTTTATACGTTTAGCATATTTTATCGATTATTTTTTACCTTTTTTTCTATTCCTCTCACTCGTTTTCTTTTCTTTTTTAATTACAGAAAATTGAAATTCTATATGTTTGTAAAACCATTCTAAGAGTATTCCTGTAAAAACACCAACAACCAGGCATGGCACCTCCAAATTTTGAAACAAATCACATTTTAGTCCTAAAATTATTGGAATTTTAAACTACACCCTTCAATTTAAGGTTTATTTTATAGGAAATACGAGTTTTCAGCCTGATCTGAGCTTTTGATTCTAATCGTAGCCATGTCATGTTTTCAAGTATACACCGTGTGAGTATAAAATAACATGTTACATTAAGCCATGAGACAAAAATGAACTTAACAAGAAGAAATAAAGACAACATTTAGAATTTAAAATAAGCGTGTAATTTCTTGTTTTTATTTTGTTACCCCATTCATGGAGTGGTCAAACAGAGTCGACATAGGTGCACTCTTCGCAGTTAATTAGGAGTGATTAATAGAAAACGTGGCTTGCAAAACCCACATGGTCATCATTGTGCTTCAAAATGGATCACAGCAGTCTATGAGACTTGGGACTGTAACATCCACACCTTCAACTTGGAAGTTGGAACATGGAGTGATTTCATTGTCTGCTAGTATAAAAATGCAAGCACGTAGTAATTTATAGGGCATTTGCATATGTGGAGATGAGTTTCATAGGATCGCGCGCAAAGGAACAGCACGCGCACTGCCATCTCTCAGTCGTAGCAGGGGCTGGGCTGCTCTTTTTGGGTTTCTGCTACAAACCCCCCCATCATGTTATATGAGCTTGCATTTGTTTAATATCAATTATTAAGCATATTAAAAACTAGGTTGCTTCGACTACTCACTTTTCGATGTTTTGTCTTTCACTCTTTTAGCCCGTCCTTGGATCTTCCGTTTCACTACTTCCCATCATTCCCTTTCTGTCATTGATATATAATTTGTTAACTCTCTCTCTCTCTCTCTCTCCCTCTCTCTCTCCGTGTACACCTTCTCCGAGCAAACATTCTCAAGACAGCTTCATTAAAACCAGCATGTTCACATCTAAGCATGGAGTCATGCTTTTCATTTTTCGAAGTGGCATGATCATCTAATTAAGAACAAAAACAAGCCTATGCTGAGTGCACCATCTCCATTCATCTTCATCTATTGGTTTTTCTATATTTCCACATGTGATGTCAGGGCATTAAATTTAAATAAATATAAATGCATGGTTAAGGGTACAGGAATCAAACATCACATATAAGCATGTTTACATACACAAATTTATTTACGTGACAGTCAGTAGATATAAATAATTTTCATATATATATAAACCAACATGAACAATCCACTGTTATTGTTCAATGAACCAAGCACACACTTGCAACTTGTCCAGTATTTTCTCGCGTACCAAACATCCATCACCTGCATGTGTGTACTTGTTTTTATAGGATTCATAACAATTGATAATTGAGGTGGTGTTTACTGCTAATAAGAGCTTAAATTAAATGAACTAGAGTTGTCTATTGCAACTTGTTGTTACATGCATGTACTGCAATCATTCTAGAGTATTGGAGAAGGATGCCCCCATTTTGTTCGACCGACCTATTTTCGTTAATTTGTTATTATGCTACTGATCATTACCTGGGTTTCAATACTTGTGCCTGCAAATAAACACCATCGAGTCCCCAATTGCCTTCTTTTTATTGAATTTCTGGATGCTTTTATCATGCGCATTGCACACACGACATAGCAATTTGAGCATTTAATTACTATATCCCATGCTTGTAGCATTACTTGTTGGCAGTTAATTAGAATTTCTTTCTTTCTTCCTCTTCTTCTTCTTCTTATAAAATCAAGCTTAACGACCCATAGGACATGTTCTTCACCACATTTCCATCGCAGGACAGCTAATTGTTTTTTCTCGAGTATCTAATTGGCAATCTATTTTTTCCTTTCGTGTTACAGATGAAAAACATAAAATAATGCAATGGTTTCAGGTCCCTCTACATGTTTTCCTGCTAAAAAATATATAGTCCCTCTAGATTAATACAATTCGGTTCAAAGAAATTAGTTAAGGGGGACGAGAAAAGGAAGAAAGAACATCAAATTGACAGAACTAAAAGTGCATGCTCTTTTGCCATCCAAGAGTTTAGTCATGTTTATGGTTTGGCCGAAAGAGCGGAATTATAAACATCTATTGCCTGATTAAGCAAAAGCAAAACCTGAAAATTGACTGGAAATCTAAATAAAAATATCCCCAATTTGTTAGGCTGAAAAGTGAAAATACCTACCCACCTAGCTAAATACATATTATAGTTTTCTAATGGAACCTAATCCATATTTACGATTAGCACTTCTGATAATGTTTATGGATTGGCTGATATCTAGCAATCAACACTTGAACGAATAATTAATGCTATTTATTAATCTTTCAAGAAAACATCAATGGAGAGGACTTGACTTGTGGGTCTCCCGCTGCATATCAATTATATGGTTAACAAGATTCAGGATAGATATTTTTGGAAGAATAGCGTTAATTACTTTATTTTCCATCCATCTAAAATACAGAAACTCAACAGTTGATTGAGCTGAGCTTCACTGTACATATGAGCTGGCCGTATTACCTAATAGTCTAGTACTCTATAAATGGCATGGCATGGCATGGAGGTCAATCTTGCCCATGAGGGGGACGCGATGCAAGACACCAACTTCTATGCTGTCTTGTTCAATATTTAGCTTCCCTATTTGATGATAGGGAAGAAACAGAAGAACGGCAGCTGAAATAGCCAAAAATATGCCTTTGAATATGATGGATTAAAACCTATAGTTTTGGATTAGGCAACTGATCATAGCTGTGTCCCCCCCATCACAACTACGATTTAATCAAATTCAAAACCGAAAACACGAAAATGGGACTCCCAGAATAATATTTTGGACTTTTCGGATAACGACTACTAGCTAGTGGCTCATCCTGATGCTGTGACACTACAGAAAGTTCTATGATTGCTTCAGAAAACTCAGAACATTCAACTCTAAAAAATGTTCTTTATGATAGCTATGTGACAATTGTACAGCAGTGGCGAAAATTTGCCAGTGGTGTTTCATAATTTGAAGCCCATTATTGTTAAATTATCAAATATTTTCCGATCGGATGATCAGGGTATATATGTGCGTGTATATATACATCCTCTTGAGGACAGTTCATAAGTTGCAAGGTTCAACGCATGGGACAAAGTGACTTGGTTGAATAATGCATGGAAATAATAAATGTATAATCTGAGTTTAGATTGATTTCTCTAAGATAGTGACGGTCCATTAACTCAATTATTTGGTTTAGCAACTAAAAAATGACAAAGAACAAGCTGGATTTGGAAAATTTGAATAAACCCCGCAAGTGTGTGTGTCTCTGTGTGGACGTAAGTGTGTAATTTTTTTAGGTCATGGCCTGCCATGTGTAGAAGAACATGGTTAATTTATTTAGAATCACATAATTAAATTGATCGCGATTCTAATACTTAATTCTATCATTTCTTATCACGGTGGCAAATTAGCCTCATATTCTCTAACAACTTTAGATACTGTTGGGTATTATGACAATTTTTTTTTTTCAAATCACGTAAAAAAAATTATTTAATTAATTAAATGTTTTATATTTTTTATATTCAAATCTTTATTTTATAAAAATTAAAATGATTTATTTTTTATTTATGAAAACTTGTTTTTTTGTTTATTTTACATTTAAAAATCTATTCCACAATAATTTTAACTTAACATATATTTTTAAAACAATAACTAAAAATATTTTTTTAAGCCATAATCATAAATGCTATTATATTATAACTATGAACACACACTTGTTTAAGTAGCTCATGACCGAAACAGTATAGTAATCTACTTATTTATTTGTGTCTTGCTAGTTAAGGGTAAAAAATTAAAATTAAAATTTCAGTATTACAGAATGCTGGCAGCGCGAATTGACAATTCATGAATCACTGGGTAATCTTTACTCTCAAATTACCGTTCTCCGAACACGGAGGGCCTAATGATATTGACATGGACAAGAGAAGGGTTGCCCTTTAATTGTACCAAAACAGTAAGGTAGGCATCATAGGCCTCGACCTCGTTGTCCGTCGGAGGTCACACGCAATCACTGTTTTAGAAATCTAGAGTTGAAGGATCAGGGACCACTGTCCTAAGCCAATGCAGGTTGCAGAACCTGTGTTTCCTGTGTACATTTGTTTTTGAGGCTGTCTTGAATACCTATTACCTACTCTGAGTTCCATGTTCACTGGGAAAGAAATAGTTGACCGATTGGAAACCATATGATCCTCTTAAATCAGAGAGCAGAAATTTGGAAGTCGAATGGGCTACAATAAAAAAACGACATGCTTTTGTTCATCTCCATCAGTTAACAGATTGACCAAATCTATGCGGGGAGGAAGATCTTGATTTTTTAAAAAAGAAAAAGAGTTTTTTTCTAAACAAACTAATTTTTCAGTGTAAGATTTGATGTCAAAGAGATTGTGAAAAAATAAAGTACATCGAAAACCAAGGGGAAACAAAACACGAACAAGATTATTTTCTGTATGGGGGGAAACACACGAGTCTTGAAAAAATAAAAAGGTCTTTTTTGTTCCATCGTGTAAGCTTCTTGGCATCCAATTCTCCGCGTGGTATTGGGACTTGTTTACAATACAAATCCCAAGAATGAATTAGGACTCTGTAACTACTAAAAACAAACTAGTATGAGTAAACACTTGCTAGCAATAACATTCACAAAATAGCCCTTTTCATTTCTCCATCCAAAATTCATGATTTTTCCGTGTATTTATATTGTCTCTAAATGAACCCATTGAGGGAAAAGAATCCCCAATACAAAACCAAAACCAAGAACATCCTTTTGCTGCAAAACTGGTTGCTCGTTGCACAATCTGGTACCCTTTATGAATCCTCGATATGTAAATGTAACTAAAATATTCTTCCATCGTTTTGTTTAAGACCCAAATCGAAAGAGAAGAATTAGTATGCACAATCGCGATGGATGTGATTAAGCAAGCAATCTTCTTCACCATGCTTATCGGACACAATACCGCACAGATTGCATTGATGGTGCTGCAAACTCCGCCATGCTCGCATGATTACCACACACGATTGCATGAACCTGGCACGCGAGGATTCGAACCCAAGACTGCAAAAATCGTAGCGCGCGTAGCATTGCCGAAAACAAAAAATGCTGCCCCCTAAAAAAAAAAATTTGATAGCTGGAAAAGGGCTGGATTGAATGATTTGGTAAAACCTACTACTACTGCTACTACTCATCCAAGAAGCGTTTCACAATCTTCATGCTTGGCTCCATCACATCTCTCCTCCAAACCTCCACCCACCTCTTATTCTTCTTTCTTTTCTTCGTATTCTTTTTATGATCATCCTCATCTGACGTCCTCACCATCATCACCTCTCTAAAGCTCTCCGTAGCATCCACTCTTTGCAGGTCCCACCCTGCACCTTTTAATCTCAAGATCTTTCCAATCTGCCTCTTTGCCAGCTGACACGTGTTCTCCTTTATCTCCCTCACGCACTCCTCGTATATTCCTCTCCGTACCTGATCCCACTCCCCACCAATGCCCCTGCCACAACCAGACCCAGGTGGGTACTTTTTGAAATACCGGTCAAACTCAGGCACCCCAATCGCTTTCCTCAACACGGTTTGACTCGCTGAGTCGATTGACCCATAATATTCTGACAACTCATCGAACATCCCCGAGTCGAGCATTTCATCGACCCGCATACACAAGTAATCGCATAAAACAGGTAATGACACATCCACCCACAGAAAACAACAGTTATACCTTAACTGGGTCGAAACAGGGTTAGACCCATCAAAAACGTTTAACTCGGGATTAAACCGGTCAACAACTAGAGCGTGAACAAGGGAGTTTGACCCACCAACCACGATAGGGAGTCTTTGCCTTGAAACAATACCTGAGATAGCCAGTCCACCGGCTAACCGAAACTCGGAGAGAGTCAACTCACCATCCTCTGGGTCGAACTCACCGAGTAAATAGTGAGGAACACCAAGGCGGTCTTGAACGGGGATTTTGTTGGTGATGATGTCGAGACCCTTGTAGACTTGTATTTTATCGGAGTTGATGATTTCGGAATGGAAGCGTGTAGCAAGATCAATGGAGACCTTCGTTTTTCCACACCCTGTTGCTCCCATTATTACAAGAATCTTGTCCTTTTTATGGTGGTGGACGCCGGCGGAGGCGGCGGTGGAGGAGTCCGTAACCATACGGACTCCTCTTGGTGGTGGGCGGGGCTTATTGAAGGGTTTAGAAATGGTAACGGGGTGGAGTGGTTGGATTTTATGGGCAGTGTAATGGGACTGAATAGTACTCTTTGGGAAGGTAAGTTTCATAGGCAACGAAAAAACAGAGAGATAGAGAGAGTGAGAGGGACAGACAGCTGGCTCTCTGGATATGTATTTTGCTGTGCTGTGCTATGGTAAGCTAAGAGCTCCGCAGACAAAAACGGAACAAGAAGACACCTGAGAGAGAGAGAGAGAGAGAGTTTGTTTATATATACAGCAGAATATTTCGGACTGAGATTTTGTGTTGTTGTTACAAGAGAGAAATTTGAAATGGCATTAACTTTGTATGTGGCTTAGCTACTTGTACTAAACTATATGTAGTAGTGAGCAACTAATTTTTTTTTTTTTTTAATTGCTTAGCAAACTCGTCTTCTTGAGCTTGGTATCACTAAGTGAAGTGCAGAAGACCTATAATAACTATATATATACTGGTAGCTACCTACGATCCTGGAAGGTTCGCCCGGTAACTATCGGATTTTTATTTATTTTTTCAGTTTGAAATCTGAAACATTCGTGTATTACTATGATTGAATTGAAATAATCACCACCGCAAGAATGAGAGGTTAAAAAATACTTGGATTAGGATTTAAACTTGTAATATTTTTTTTTATTAATCGTGGATATTTGAATCAACTTGCATGCAGTTTGATTAATCTTATCAATCCTAAAATTAATGATAATGTAAGTTTCTAGTAATTATTTAAATTTAAACTCGTAATATTTTATTTACACAAGACGTTTATTGTCATCGTACCACTAGCCTATTGGTCATCAAGAGTATTGGACTATATTAGAATCTTATGTAATATTTCTTAAAGCAAAAATACTTGGAAGGAGGACTTTCTGTTCAGAGATCGTGATTCCAATTTTTATTCGGAATATATTTGCTTCATAATTCACCACTTTAAATACGTCAAGCTTATATAGATATGCGTTCTTAAAATCATTCGAAGAAAAACTTCCCTTAAATTAATTCAAGAATATTTGATCATTCACGCTAGATATTGATATGACGTGACATATCTATCCTTTCCCATAAACAAGCTCAGCCTATGGCGTCCATTTTACACAGTAATGAGTTAGGAATTTTCTTTTTGGAACCGGTAATTGTATTTTTAAATTAGAATTCCTGCCTACATCTGAAAGAACAAAATAGTAGCTTTCTTTGAGATCATGATGAGCAGAAGAATTGGACTCTCGTAAAATATTTATAAGAATTAAAGGATTTTCTTTTTCGAGGGACTGCGGTGCTTGCCACCTTCCCTTATCACCGGTGTTCATTGCGTTTCTCTTCAAATTTCAAGGTGATCGATGAATTTGGAATGAAATAAGGACAAAATTGATTAATATATTCAAATAACAAATATTTTGACCGGTCAAGATAACAAAAACTAGAAAGTGAAAAAAAATAAGTGTTTTGAATTGATATGTTAAAATTTTAATTTTTTATATATTTTTTAATTATTTTAATGTATTGAAGTTAAAAAAATTTAAATTTTTTTAATATATTTTTAAATAAAAAATATTTTTAAAAATAATTAACACCGCATCTTTAAGCACCCAGTGAATTTTTTTTTTTTTTAGTTTAATGTGGGTGTTCGAGTTAGCTTCTGTATACCTCGAGTAATTCTACGGGCCCTGAAATACCCAGTGGACTTTGAAAATATGATGAGGTGGTGGGTGTCGGAATGAGTGATAAATCCTGATCCTTAGATTTGAAGTTTATTGCAATATAAATCATTTATTAGATTTTGCTTTATGGTACGTTAATTACATTTTTAATTATTTTTCTCAAATATAGAATTTTTATTAAATGATAGTAGAAGCTCCTTGTCATCAATTCTGCAGTGAATCCAAGAATACAAAACCCTGCCAGCAGTCAATCTATTTCTATCAGCAAAGACTTTCTTTCCTCGTGAATAAATAGACCAACCGTATCTGTGACTAATATAACCAATTTCACAATTAACAAGACACCTTATCAATCACATAATTAAAATTAATAAATAAATAAAAGAGAAGAAAATTTTACTTTTTCTTTCCAGCACCATTCTTACATATCACTATTTATTATAATACTGTTTTTTTTCTTTCTTTGTTATTTTCTTGATCTATGTTTTTTTTTTTAATTTTAATTATATTCTTTAACATTAAATTTATTCATAATCAAGTTTTATAATTTTTTCAATTTATTTTTATAAGGTTATTCAAATCTTATAACCTGAACCGCAAGTTTAGTGAGCTGATTCGAGTTTTTTTTTCTTTTCCTTGTTATTTTTTTCTCAAACTCATTATTTAACACTGGATTAATTAAAAATTAGGCTTTATGATTTTTTTCGTTTTGCTTTCTATCTCCATCTCATTACTTAGATCATAAGTTTGACGAGTTAACCTGAGTTGATAAAAGTATTTTTTAATCAAATCTTTCTTCAATTTCATCTTTCAACACCAAGTTAATTGAGAATTATCCTTCATAATTTATTTTAATCTTCTTTCTATTAGGTTATTTCGGTCTCATGTTCCAAGTCGCAAGTTTGACAAGTTAACCCAGGTTAACTCGGTTGTGTTTATTAAAAGTTGAGTTGCATAATTTATTTAATTTGTTTTCTATGAGGTTATCATGATTTCATAACTCAATAAGTGGATTGACAGGTTGACTCAGGTTTATCCGAATCGATCCAATATGTTCTCGTATCAATATCTATAAAAAAAATCTTTTATCAAGTTTTTATTTTGAGTCAAGTTATATGTTTACCAATCATCTGGGTTATTTTTGGACTCATCAAATTGAATGGATCACATCATGTCAATTTTCACACAGTTTAAATATTTTTCTAATAGAAAAAATATTAACAATGCCTAAATATTTTTTTCTATTAAATTCTTTTTTATCCAATCCATAGCTTAGCTTGTGTATATTTAAATAAAAACCACATCAATGTGTTGTTTTTAATTTTTAATTAGATATTTCTTTGACGATCACAACTTACTCTCACATCCAAAATTTATTTTCTTTTTGATGATGGAACCTG
>Ga0307508_10006063_pt1 | contig 11406 bp, 13 predicted proteins | sample 9_EM_MG_FD_203089 | JGI IMG/M metagenome (GOLD analysis project Ga0307508, IMG submission 203089) | Populus trichocarpa ectomycorrhiza microbial communities from riparian zone in the Pacific Northwest, United States - 9_EM | ecosystem: Host-associated > Plants > Roots > Unclassified | place...
ACCCCCAGCCAGGGATCAGCGCATGCAACTGTGCTCCCCCACTTGCAGCCAGTGTCAAAAGGGTTCTTCCCGGTCCTGATCCTACTCCCCCAGATCATCCACTTGCAACCAACCCAGAAGCAAAAGCAGCAAATCTGCATGCCCCAAATGCCTGGGTCGGTTTCCACACAACGTGCAAAGCTGCGACAATGAGGAACTATGGGATGGCTCTGCCGCCTGATGCCAACGTGATTTACACGGCCACCTTGTCAACCCCCAAGGCCAAACAGTCTGCACCGACTGGCAATGACCGCTTGGTTGCCGCCTCAAGCATTCAGCCCTCCATGAATGCTCCGGATGTGATGACGCTGGACACAGGGCCCAAGGATGTCCTAAAGCTCAGAAGAGCTAAAGCACTAACCCCATACATCCCGGAAGCTTGGGAGCGATGGCTCCACACCTGTAATCTCATACATAGATACCCATTGATATCTGATGGCCTCCGTCATGGCTTCCATGCTGGTCTTTCTAACCTAGCCATTCCGTTCACCCCTCCTAATAATCCCTCAGTCGAAGTGCATGCTGATGTATTCAAAGATATCGTAGATAAGGAATTTGCCAAAGGGTGCTACATTGGCCCCTTTAATCTAGCAATAATTTCAGACCTCCTCAGTCTGATCCAAACTGCTCCGCTATCCCTTGTACCTAAGCCAGGCAAATTCCGCCCAGTCCAGAACCTGTCTCACCCGCACAACCCCCTCCCCCAAAATCTCATCAGTCAACTCGCGGGTAGACCCCAACCATTTCCCCACACACTATAGCACCTTCCACATAATGTCCTCACTCATATCACGCCTACCCCCTGGTTCTGAAGCAGCAGTATGAGACATAGCTGAAGCCTACAGAACCATCCCATCCCACCCCTCCCAATGGCCCTCCCTCGTCATCTGCCTATCCAACAATGAATTTGCCATTGACACGTCCCTCTGTTTCGGTTTTGCACTATCAGGTGGCATTTACGGAAAACTAGGTGAGGCTGGCGCAGACATAATGAGACATGTAGGCATCGGCCCCATTGCCAGATGGGTTGATGACCACATCTTCTTCCACATACGACGTAAACATCTTCCTGCTTACAACCACCTGCAGACATTCTTAGCTAAACAAATCTCCGAAAAAGGAGGTTACATCACAGAAGGAGGCCGATCATGGTTCGCTGGGGGCAAGCTCCCCAACGACAAGACAGAGGAATTTGATGAGGACATGACATGCCCCCTCAAGGACATGACACAATCCTCCCCTCGCCCGGCGCACAACCTGGAATTCTGCTATGATATTAGGAACATTGATAACATATCAAACCAATTAGGGATACCATGGGAACTATCTAAGGATGTACCGTTTACCTCCCAACCCACGTTCATCGGCCTGATCTGGGACCTGGCAGCATGAATGGTTACCCTTACCGAAGCCAAACACCAAAAATACGTGAACGCGATTGCTGACTGGGAGAGCAAGCCAACCCACACGTTGCAGGAAGTGCAGAAACTGCATGGCAAATTACTCCATGCTTCAATCATTTTCCCAGCTGGTCGGGCCCATCTCGTCAACCTCGAGGCAATGCTGGGAATTTTCGGCAGCAACTCCTTCATGCCCAGAACCCCCCCCGTGCACAACACCCGAGGATATTACCTGGTGGAAATACACCCTCAGCACACTCCCACTACCATCCATTCCCCTCTCCGGCCTCCAGCAAGTCCATGACTTCCACGCCTTCTCAGATGCTAGCTCAAGCGTCGGCATTAGCATCACCATCGGCGAGCGGTGGCATGCCTGGCGCCTCAAACCCGGTTGGCATGCTGATGGCCGCGATATCGGATGGGCAGAAAGCATTGGATTCGAGCTCCTTGTCCGCACAATCGTCAGTGCCTGCCCCCCCACCTTCATTTCAAAGTTTTTGGAGACAACAGCAGTGTGGTCAACGGATGGGCAAATGGTCACAGCAGAAACAAGGAGGTCAACAGTGTCTTCAAGTGACTACACTCATTTCTACAGATCTCTGGATGCGAGGTCCTCGCACGATACACCCCCAGCGCTGCAAACCCCACTGATCGCCCATCCCACAGCATATATGCCTCCTCACATCTCCTCCTCCCGAGAATCCCCATCCCCCCTCCCCTCCTCCCTTTCATCAAGAACTGCGATACAAGCTTTGACCCCCCGCCTGGCCTGTTCCTCCTCCATGACATTCTCGCCCAAACACCACCAAACCCCAGTAACCCAACCACCTCTAACGCATCCACCCAACCACCTGTGAAACACACATCGGCACTGGCCACACCCAACCCTGCACTCCACCCCTCCCCTCTCCATCTGGCATGCAAAGCCAAGGACTGCCTATTACTCTGGTCTCCCATGAAATCGCACACCACTTTGAACCCTCAGACGGCCCTATCAGATGCTGACATCAAGCAGATATATGAGATCATATCACATGCATGGGCAGATAGCACGAAAGAAACCTATGGCTCAGGCCTCCTAGCTTTCCACATCTTCTGTAATAGCAAGGACATCCCCAAACCCCAGCGCGTGCCTGCTGACCCTCCCATCATCGCTGCTTTCATATCCACCCTTGCAGGCTCCTACTCAGGCAGCACGGTTGCCAACTATGTAAGTGGTATCCATGCCTGGCACACCATCCACGGGCTCAACTGGTCCCTCCATGACAATGAAGCAGATGCCCTCCTCAAAGCTGCCTCATCCCTCGCCCCCCCCCCCCCCAATCCAAACGTGCACCACGCGAACCATACACTGTGGACACCCGTGTCAATATACAAAATCACCTCAACCTGACATCCCCACTCCACGCCGCTGTTTTCACCTGCCTCACAATGGCATTCTACGCAACTGCGTGCATGGGTGAGCTCACAGTCAAAACACTTCGCTCCTTCGATCCCCTTGTCCACATCAAACCCTCTGATGTCACAGCACAACATGACCGTCAAGGCAACCTAGTCACAAACTTCCACCTTCCGAGAACGAAATCAGCCCCAACCAGAGAGGATATCAGTTGGACCAAACAGAATGGTCCATCCGACCCTCAAGCCGCATTTGAGAACCACATTGCAATCAACCCACCCCCTCGAGATGGACCACTTTTTGCATATCGGCATGGTAAAAACCACCTTCCCCTCACCCGAAGCAAATTCCTCACTCTCCTAGCATCCACTCTGAAAGCTTCTGGCCGACTGCCCTTACACGGCAACAGCATTCACATAGGCTCAACACTGGAATACCTCCTATGCAATGTCCCTTTCGATGTCATCAAAATCAAAGGCAGGTGGGGTAGCGATGCCTTCCTCATCTACCTCCGTCAGCACGCCCAAATCCTCGCACCATATATACAGGCACAACCTATCTTACATGAAGCCTTCCTCAGGCTAACTCTTCCACCCATCCATTAAATAGGGTGAGTCCAATCGTCCCCTGTCTCCTAGTCCCCGGGTCTGTGGCTTCATGCCAGGCGTCGTCAGACAACTACCTTGTGGGTCAGCAGCTCACCACAGCCCTAGATTGCTTCAGAGCCAGACAGCACTGCACGCTGCCACCCACTCTCTCCCATCGTATCTCACCACTCTTGTAGTCTCTACCACATCATATGATTTGTTTGTACATACTACATCGTACAAATCCACCTCTTATGCCTTTCCCAGACACTGACCCCAAGTGATAGCCAAAGAAGATGCATGCTATAATGGCATGTACAGATATTTGTATGACATATAACTCATGTATTAGCATCATGATAATATATGATTTATGTTGTCTAAATGCCAGTGAATCTCTTGCGTTGTCAGAGTTGTCAGAGTGACAAGTAATCTCATAACTACATCACTAACTCAAAGTATCTGTTCTGACGAGAAAGTGCACTTGTAGAGATGGAAAACCCATAATGTCCTGGATATGACAGAGTAAGTTCGGGTGAACATGTCGAACATACATGACATTATCATCCCAGTGCAACTCAGAAACTTGTGATTTTTGTGATGGAAGGTGTGCACTTCATTGACACAGTTGGCACCCATGTAGTGGCATGTTGGGCGGCGTCCTGTTACAGAATAACCTGTCGTCTACAGGGTTATCTAGGGGGATATCATTTTTCCTCCCTTCTGGACACCAAGGAACCTCCTTCGTTCTACATCCCTCTCGCCCACGTCATCAGGGTACTCTTCGGTTAATGGCCGACTCCCTGGCCGCGTCCAACATCCTCTGGTTCACTAGATGCGATACGTTCCTCTTTCTCTTCGCCTTCCTTTACTGTCTTCTTTTCTTCTTAGCTTCGCTCCTCGTTCTCCTCGGCTATCCACCTTGTCGGTTCTGCTCTTCTACTGCGGATTGCCTCGTTGTTGCCTCGTGTCGTCGGTCCCGTCGGACCTCCGACTATTCCGGTACCTGATTACGTATGCTTCTCTTCTTACTGCGGACGCTATTCTCCGATTGGCTCTCATTCTCTCGAGCCTGCCCTTATTCCATTATGGACTCCGCTGCAGAGTTCTAACCACACTATATATACAGCGCCTCTCCCTGTAACGTCTCTTCAGTTAGTTCTATGCAATCCAGCGTTGTATCTATCCTCACTCCTCAAAGGGAACCGACCCTTGAGAGATCTTCTCATTGTGCTCGTGCTTCACTTCGTTCATCCCTCTCACTCGCATGCGACGGGACCTCGAACTTAGTAGCACTCGTATTCAGGGCTCGAGCGCCCTTCGTCATCGTACTTGTGTGTCGTCACCGCAGCAGCGTCCTGCGGCTAGCTCTTCTCTCGCGTTCAGGCTAGGTTCAACGCTCAGCGTTAACACGTCCTGTCATATCCATGACATTCCTAAGTCCATCTCTGCCCCTCCGGGCTCATCTCCACTCTTTCACAAGCGATCTCCAGCAATATCTCACCAATCTAGTATCACATGACCTCCAGACATATTCTCCGTTCCTCCGTCTCTCCTGTACCTCTGATTATGATATGCTTTTGTTCTACATTAGTATTAGTTCCACCTCATAGATACCTCTGTTCTGTGTGCACCGCTCTGGCTTTCATCCCTCTAGTGCACAGTTCTGGTTACAGTACATTCCAACCTCCGTCTTACTCATCTGCTCCACCTCCGTTACTAAAGCTATGTCTTCTCCATAGTATATAAACTCTTAGACACTCCAATATACAGTAGCTTGAATATTGACTTGAGTAGCTCCTCGTCACCTCTTATCTCTTCAATCTTCCTCCGACATCTCTGAAATACGGAACCAGAACAACAGCAAGGGCGCAGTACATAAGCTGAAGCCAACATTCCATCTGAGACCCATAACTCCAGTAGTTCCGGAGTTGACCCAGAGTTGCACGACTCTAACACATCCCAGCAGAGCCTGAGGGTGTCAACAGAGTGGAGGTCAGAGGTGTGGACACAGATGGGCTTGGATGACAGGGATGATGCACTGGAGTTCTTGCTTGGTAGAAATAAAATAGCACTCTGGGGATGTGTGGACATGTATGGACAGGTCAGTGAGGCAGCCAGAGCATTGTCGTGTCATTGTCCATTGTCGTCGATGACAAAGGACTTAGGGAAATTTTCAAAGTTGCTTACTCATGCTTACTTAATCAAGCATGTGGAGTAGAACTTTAGTGCTTTACAGACTTTGACAGCTTTAGCTCACAAAATTACTTAGCAGAACTGCCAAAGTACCCTAAGTTCCACAAAGTGGATGTAGGATTTGCTGATGAATACTACCAGGCCAATGCGACTGAGTTCATCAAAACTCACCCAGGAGTCCAAGCCTGACAAGCTCGAAGCTCTTGACCAAGAGATTGTGACTTTGCAGATCAAACTCGAAAGTCTCAGAAATGAAACTGACATCTTCAGCGTCAAGAGGTGGATGAAGCTCAAAAATGATCTTGGCTTAAAGTGTAAAGAGGCACAGAAGTTGACTGCCATATGGCAGAATGGTATGATGTTCAAAATGCTATTTCCTGTTGTTGATTCAACAGAGTATAACAGAGTGTGCTAGACTCAATCATATCAAGGATCTCAAGACAGAATGATAAACTATTGAATGCCCTACAGAATTATGATTTCAATTCTGCTAACATTATATTGAGTAGAATGATAAGCTGAAGCATATCTACAAGAAGATGAAGCAGTAACTAGATGTGCAAGATTTTTGATCAATGGAATGGCCTGAATAGTATCCTGATCCAAAGTTCATTAAATATCTCTGGAAAAGCACTTGCAAACATAACTACTCTTCTTATGATTTTCATAAATTGTACAAGAGAATTCAAGAGAAAGAAGAGGGGATACCAGTTGAGGAGGGTCAGATATTAATTCAAAGTATGCCTAGAATGATTTGGGAAGTGTCCTAGGCAAAGGAGGCTATCTCAAGTACTAATACCTGGTCAAAATTCAAAAGGTGCAAAACTATTGCAATGATATTGTTAGATTGAAATGGCTATATCTCCATGGGTGATTTCAGCGTGCTTCATGCACTGTTTTGGAGTTAGACATTGCAATAGTTTTGCACCTCACTGTAACTGGTAGGACATGGCAATGATTCTTCTCCAGATTCTGAATGAAGGAAGTCTCACTGGCAGCCAGGGTCGTAAAGTTGACTTCAAGGTCCATTACTGTTAGCCATCGAGTTGGTCACATTCCTGATCCGAATAAACTATCAGAATATGATCATATGCCTGACTAGCAACTTCGGTGACAATATCCTTGCAGACCCTTCCTCCTATGACACCAATGGCATCGTCACCATGGCTGCCAAGGCCGAGGTTGTAGATCGCACATCAGAGTACTTCCCCCAAGAACTACTCAACCGCCTCGACACAATGCTAGTATTCAATAAGCTCTCACAAAGTGCCATCTTGGATGTTGTGGCTCTGCGGTTGAATGATATCGCCAAATAATTGAAGGACAACAGATCACACTCAACATGGACGAGGCTGCTCGAGCATGGTTGGTGAGGAAGGGGTACTCAGATGTGTACAGTGCACATGTGATCACACGTGTGGTGTGCATGGGGGTGTTGTTCCCACTTGTGCAAAAGTTGTTGTGGGAAACTATATGGTATGTGAATTATGTTGGTTTGATGTGCAATGATTGGTGACCAACTATCAAAGTCTGGAGCAAAGTGGAGTTGACCAGAGGATGGGCGAGTAATAGACTGGAGTTGACCAGAGCTATGGTACATGAGGTCCAGAGTAAGAACAAGTTAGAACTAACTTACCTCAGCCAGTGCCAAAAGGGCAGAAATAACTGAGGTGCTAAGCATGCAAGTGAAGGGTTTAAGTAGTATGTGGTGAAGGCACACTCATACCTTAATGAGCATAGAAGTAGAGTAGTGATGCTACGAGTATAGTAATACATAGGTATGTGGTCCAGAGTTCCATGACTCCAGAACACCTGAGAGTCAGTCATGCAAAAAGATCAGTCACGTATGTCCATGTCTGGAGACAACTCCAAACATCAGAGATGATGGTATTTTGTCACTCCCACTCGAGTGTAGCCGCAATCCCATACCATAAATGAACTTCCAGTGTGGCTCATGGGCGAGAGGTTTTGTAAGTATGTCCACCACCATTTCCTTGGTGGAGACCTATCGGACTATCGCTTCTCCCTTTCCGACCAAGTCATCCTGGATGAAGTGATACTTCCGCTGAATGTGTTTGGTCTGCACATGGAACTGTGGATCGCGGGACAAGATTATGGCTGCTTGGTTATCACAGAATAACTCCATAGGAGTTTGTTGTGAATGTCCAATTTTGTCAAAGAATGTCTGAAGCCAACCTAAGTGTTGTCCAGCATTGCTAAGTCCGATGTACTCCAATTCTGTAGTGGAGAGCACTACCATGGTTTGCTGTTTGCTGGACCAGGAGATGGCTCTGTGATTGCTAATGAATACACAACCGGAGGTGGAGCGGGAGTTGTCCAGGTCCTGTGACCATCCAGCGTTAGAGTATCCATGAAAGTCCATGTCTGTAGAAAGTTCTGCTCCATCAAAGGGGAGTTCCATGTCCTTAGTGGCTTGGATGTATCAGAGCACATGCTTTGCTGTTTCCCAGTGGACATGTTTGGGTTTGGCACTGAAGCAGCTAAGTGCACCTACTGCATATGCAATGTCTGGGCAAGTTTCGAGCATGAGGTACATTAGCAATCCTATGACGGTGAGGTAAGAGACCAGTTTTCCATCAATGGTCATCTCCGAGATGGTCCAGTCATCTTCCGGATTGGTTGCAGAGAGTTGAAGATTGTATGCCATGGGTGTCCATGTTGGTTTACAGGTAGACATCCCTGTACACACTAAGATTGTCCGAGAATATTGCAATTGGGATAAGGAGATGGTCTGGAGTTTGTGATTCCGTTTTACCTTGATTCTGAGAATAAACTTTGCTTCTCCGAGATCTCACATTTTGAATGTGGCAGAGAGTTTTTCCTTTATGGAGTTCATGAATTTTCAGGTGGAGGCAGCTAGGAGTAGATCGTCAACATAGACAATGAGGAAACATATCTGACCATCTTTCCGGAAAATGTAGAGACACGTCTCTGCATCAAGGTGGAAGAATCCGAGTTTGCCGAGTTTTCAATCTAAAGTTTTGTTCCAGGTCCAGCCAGCCTGTTTTAGTCTGTAGAGCAAACGCCAGAGTTTCCAGCAATATCCGGGTTGGATTGGAACACCCTCCGGAGGTGACATGTATTGTTGGAAATCTGATATTTCTCATTCTAAATATTCATTTCCTGATACCAGATTCTAGATCGGTCTTTGACCTTATCTTTTACGCTATCCATATTACTCACCAGATTAGATAAGCTTTTCTTATCTTTGATCTAGACCATGACATCATTGTGTCATGAGATGTGTTACATGTTTCATATACATTTCACATTCTCAACAGTGTTCAGTGCGAATGCGAGGTGGAGTTACTGAAGCCAGTAGAAGCAGAGATCTGACGAGTTGCTTGACCCAATTCCAAGAAAGCAATAACTTGGTTGGTTTGATCATTGGAAAGGGATTTCATGATGAAAGAAGTGGTAAAAGAGATGGTATTTGGCTGTGTTTACATCATGTTGAACTGTTTATGCATCACATGACCCAATGCTGACATAATATCCCATCACAACATATGAATTTTACATTTCAATATGAGAGCAACAAAACTGTTCCAATGACATGAGTGGCTTAAAATGGACATATCTCCACAGCCGCTGGACTGAATCACATGACCCAAGGATCGGTTTGTAGCCAGGTGTTTGTACTCCGTTTGGTGACACCAAAGCTAAGCGAAAGTCCCATGTGTGTTCGCAGTGCGCGAAGCACACTGCATTGGGGTTAGTTATTGAAACAGTTTTGTTGCTCACTGTACGTTTTACATTCTCTTACATGTTTCATACCTGATACGTGTTTTATCCTGTTATCTCTGACACATTTCATACTTGAAACATGTAGTACCGTTATAGTCAGTGTTTCATCACTGAACAGTATAAAAGACATGGCCTTAAGCCTGTCTTAATAACGATTATTTCTATCATCTTTGCTCCATCCCTCACTCAGAATTCTCTGAAGAATACTCTCTGAGGATTTATCTCTACTTGAGATATCTTTGTTACCAACCATCAACCTATCAGTGCGTATCTCCCACTGATATCATTACCCTTCTTACCCCTGTGTAATCAGGTATTCCCGATATGTATAATTCCTCCTGTAATTCTCCATTCAGGTATGCAGTGGATACATCCATTTGGTCTAGCTCCAGGTCATGTTTGGCAGCTAGTGCAATTAGAGTGTGGACAGAGTCAAGATTTGCTACCGGAGTGAAAACCTCCTGGTAATCAACTCCTTCCTTTTGTGTGAAGCCACATGCCACAATTTGGACTTTGTACCATTCAATATTTCCAGATTGGTTTTGCTTGATTTGGAATACTGGTGGACCGGCCAGAATGAGACACGAAGGGAAATGTTGGCTGAGGCCCTAGACCTCTATGTCCCTTTTCAAGACTAAGACTCAAGCTGACTCTACTCTACATCATGTGCTGCCGTCATGCTGCTGCGGCATCTCCCGACCCAGACCCCTGGTACTCTCTGCCCCTACTCCCGCTACTCCATTGTCCCTGCTGTCTCTGCTGCTGGTGCGACGCGGCCCTTTGGGCTGCTCTGCTCCACCGGCTTTGAGGTGATCAGAGTTATTCCCTCCAGGATGAGTACAGTTTCATAGACGTGGTTAGAGTTGAGGCTTTGGAGTTCCTCTTCTAGTGCAGATTTCCATAGTTCTCTGTCTGGTCCGGAGTAAGCTTCCTTCAATGTGTTTGGAAGTGACTCATCAGAGGATAAGTGTGCCAATCCAGTGAATACAAAATCCTCTATGGAGGTGTCAAGACTGGGTCAACTCTGAGATAACTCCGGAACACTGGAGTTGACCAAGGCAAATGGGACTTTGGCTTCAGCATATGTGCTGTGCCCTTGTCAGAGTCAGTCCCAGATTTACGGAGGGTTGGAGGTTGGAGGTAAGACTTAACACTGTAAACAGTGAAGTCAAGTGGGATTGAAGGAGAGTCTTTGAGATTCAAGCAGAAGGAGTTGGATCTAAGTTAATATTCAAACTAAAGAATACAAGCGGAATTCTAAGAACTTATATACTTCGGAGGAGCATAGGATTAGTAATGGTGTTGTCAGGGATTGGTAAGGAATATCGAAATGCGAGTATTACCAGAGCTGCGCTCCGGGTATGAGAACACTGGAGCTGTGCTCCTAAGTGAAACACAGGTTGGAGGGAACTGAGAAGCGAGACTAATACTAATACAGAACAAAGGGTCACATGGTCAATAAGGAACAATGAGATGGAGATAGGAAAGGAGGTCTGAGAGTCAGGGGTTGCATCTAAAGGGAAACTGCACCGGAGTTGGTACGGAGTTGTGGACAGAGGATGGACTTGGACTTGTAATATTTGGGATATGACAGGAGGTTATGAATGCTTCAGGTATTTCCAGGTCATCCTCTGGTGGTTCCAGAGTTGGTTCTGGAGTTTGCGGATGTGCTTTCTCCTTATGATTTGCTTGCCTTTCAGCTTCTTATTTAAGGATGCGATTGTACTCCTTGTTTTTGTTTGCTGCCTGCCACTGTTGATGGCTTCTTCATATGGGTGGAGGTGCAGGGACTATAGCTGGAATTTGGGCTGGAGCTGGAGCTGGAGCTGGAGCTGGAGCTGAAGCTTCTTTGTTCAATTGGAGTTGGTTCAGACGTTCAGCGAGTTCTTCGATACCAGGACTGTTGGGACATGCTGGAATGTCTTCTAGAGGTGCGGGGATATCTCCCACTGGTCCAGCATTAAGTGGAGGTCACTGGTCGTCATCATCATCATGCTCTGGAATCAGGCCCTCCCAC
>Ga0307508_10006064_pt1 | contig 11406 bp, 7 predicted proteins | sample 9_EM_MG_FD_203089 | JGI IMG/M metagenome (GOLD analysis project Ga0307508, IMG submission 203089) | Populus trichocarpa ectomycorrhiza microbial communities from riparian zone in the Pacific Northwest, United States - 9_EM | ecosystem: Host-associated > Plants > Roots > Unclassified | place...
AGCGCGACTTCGCCTTTCAAGGATGCCCTGCTGGCCACGACATTCATTCCACGCATCCCTCGCTATCAGGTTTACACCTATAACAAAGACCGGCTTGGCATGACCGGCTCGTATCAGTGGCAGATCGCAGACAAGACTTTGCTCACCGTCGACGGTCTCTATGCGGACTACAGCGGCACGCGATCCGAATCCGACCTCGAAGCGATTTCGTTCAGCAAAACGGGCTCGGGCAAGCCGCAGACGATCGTCAAGGACGGTTTCGTCGATCCGAAGACCGGCAATCTCCTCTACGGCGTTTTCGACAACGTCGACATGCGCGTCGAAAGCCGCTACGACGAACTCGAAACCCAATTCAGCCAGGTCGGCGCGAAACTCGAGCAGCAGTTTACGCCCGACTTCAAGGGCAGCCTGTTCGCGGGCCACTCGCGTTCGGACTTCGACAACCCGATCCAGACGACGATCACGCTCGATCATCCCAACGCAACTGGCTACTCCTACGACTATCGCGGCAACAGCCGCACTCCCGTCATCAACTACGGTTTCAATGTCACCGATCCGAACCAGTGGCAGTTCGCGAACGGGCTGTCAGAAATCCGCTTGCGTCCCAATACGACGGCAAACGAATTCACGACGGAGCGCGGCGACCTGACCTACACCTTCAACGACCACATCCGTCTTACGGGTGGCTACGACTACAAGGCGTACAAGTTCGTGACGAGCGAAGAACGCCGCGCGTCGGAGACTTCGGTGCCCAACCTGCCTTCGGGCACGACACTCGGAAGTATCACGAACATCGTTAACTACGGCAGCAATCTCGGTGCACCTGCCGGCACGCCGACGAGCTGGGTGGTGCCCAATCTGGGCGCGTTCGAGAGCCTGTACGGCATCTACTGCAACTGCGGGACGTTCAAGCTTGCGCCCACGGCGCCTAGCGCCAATGCCAACAACCGCTACGTGAAGGAAGCGGACACGGGCGGCTACGTGCAGATGGATTTCGACGCGACGCTGTTCGGCATGCCGCTGCGCGGCAACGTCGGCGATCGCTACGTCAGCACATCGCAGACCTCGTTTGGCCTCGCAGCCATCAACGGCGCGCTCGTTCCGGTCACCGTCGATCGGCCGTCGTACAGCAACAACCTGCCCTCGATGAACCTCGCCCTATCGCTGAAGGATGACCTGATCCTGCGCTACGGCATGGCCAAGGTCATCGCGCGACCCGGCCTCGGCAACCTGACACCCGGCGTCACGGTCAGCGTCAGCGGATCGAGCCGCACGGTCACGAGCGGCAACCCACTGCTTGAGCCGTACAAGGCGAACACTGCAGACCTCGCCCTCGAATGGTATTTCTCCGAGCGCTCGCTGCTGTCGGGTGCGTTGTTCTACAAGGACATCAGTTCCTACGTGCAGCAGCTGAAGTACACGCAGGCCTTCAAGGATTCGGGCCTGCCCGCGAGCCTCCTCGCAGGCACGGGCGCCTCGCCCGACGACGACTTCAATTTCAGCGTCCCCGTCAACGCGCCTGGTGGCAAGCTCAAGGGCTTCGAGGTCAACTACCAGCAGGGCTTCACGTTCCTGCCGGGCATCTGGAAAAACTTCGGCACGCAGCTCAACTACACGTACGCGAAGTCGAACCTCGGCTACCTCAATACGTCGGGAGTGGTGGTGCTCGTCGCGCCGATCGTCGGCCTGTCGAAGGCGAGCTACAACGGTACGCTTTATTTCGACAACGACGTGTTCTCCGCACGCGTCACGCTCGCGCATCGCGATGGGTATCTCACGACGGTGCCCGGACGAAACAACAACGACGTCGAAGGCACGAAGGGCACGACGAACGTCGACTTCTCCGCCTCGTGGAACCTTAACAGCTGGTTGAGCCTGACGTTCTCGGCGATCAATCTCACGAACGCCGCCAACGACCAGTACATCGGATCGGTCGGCGACCGCTCGGTGGTGTACACGAAGACCGGACGCGAGTACTACACCGGTGTGCGTATGAAGTTCTGATACGACTTTTGAGCCTGCCCTCCAACGGGACGCGGCGGAGCTGACTTGCTCCGCCTTTTTTTTGAGCCAGGAAGGGAGTGAACGTCGAATGAGCGTCGATCGACGCGCCTTTCTCGCGTTCGCGGCAATTGCCGCGAGCGGCTGCCATGCGCGCCGTGATGCGCATTTCGATGCGGTGGTGTCGCTCGACGCCCGCGACCGCAGCGGCAGCACGCCGGCCCATCCGTCGCTCGGCGCGGCGATCGCCGCCGCCCCGGCAGTGGCAACGCGTCCGTGGCGCATCCGTATCGCGCGCGGGCGCTGGCACGAAAAAGTCGTCGTCGACAAACCTTTCGTCCACCTGATCGGCGACGACCGCGCGCAGACCATACTCAGTTTCGACGCAGCGGCAGGGCATATGCGACCCGACGGCAAAGTGTGGGGCACCGCCGGTTGCGCGAGCCTCATCGTGCGAGCGGGAGATTTCGCAGCGAGCAACCTGACCATCGAGAACGCCTTCGACTACGTCGGCGAGATCACGCGTGCGGCGCCGACCCTGCCACCGATGGGCGGCAACGGCGCGCAAGGCGTGGCACTGATGCTCGATGCGGGCGCCGACCGCAGTCGGATCGAGCGAGTCGACATCCGCGGCCATCAGGACACGTTGTACGTCGACGCGGGCCGCAGCCGCTTTCGCGATTGCACGATCACGGGCAGCGTCGACTTCATCTTCGGCGCAAGCCAGTGCCTGATCGAAGACTGCGAGGTGATCTCGCGCTATCGGCCCGGCAAGGAACGACAAGGCTACGTCGTCGCACCGAGCACGTCGCGCGACGAAGCGTTTGGCATCGTGCTTCGCCGTTGCAGGTTGTCGCGCGAGAAAGACGTGCCGGCAAGCAGCGTCGCTCTCGGCCGGCCGTGGCGGCACGCGCGCGCGTTCGCCGACGGTCACTACGGCGACCCGGGCATCTCGAGCCAGGCGGCCTTCATCGATTGCTGGATGGACGAGCACATCGACGCACTCGGCTGGGAAGCGATGGGCTATCCCGCACGCGACGGCCAACGCGTGTTCTACGACCCGAAGGACGCGCGGTTGTTCGAGTACGCGAGTCGCGGCCCGGGCGCGCGCGCGAGTGCGAGTGCGACGCGTCGCACGCTAGCGGCGAACGAAGTAGCGAAATACACCGCAGCGAACATCCTCAAAGGTTGGGCTTAGCCAAGATTGACCTTCGCCGCGCGAACGTCCTCAAAGGCTGGACGAACGCAAAGTGAGCCGCTTCGTGGACACGCATGCCGCGGCATATGCCTTTCAGTCCGATCAGCCTTCGTTGCCGTCTCGCCGCCGCATCGTGCGCAGATCCCATTGCGTGTCGTCGAACGCCCGATGGGTCGCCGGCAGCGCCGGCGGATATCCACCGACATCGTTTTCGCTGTCGATAATCCGCCCGCCGCCGGACTTGACGTCGTCGATCACGCGCCGGTCGACAGCATCGCGCTCCCACGGGCGCGCGCCCGCATGCGCGAGCACCGCGTCGACGACCTCGCTCGCGGGCAGCGGATCAAGGTCAAGAGGCAGTTTGGGTCGCACGGCGACTTCGATCAGCCGTCCGGTCGGACTGCCGCTCGCATTCGTGTAACGCCCGATCATGGGCAGCGCAGCGCCCTGATTGTCGACGGCGATGTTGTCCTCGCGGTAGAGCTCGACGTCGCCCTCGCCGCCCAGCATGAAGAACGCGATCGCGCGATCGGTCGACGGCCCGCCTTTCAGAACATTGCCGACCACCGCGAGCCTGCCGGTCTGGTACGGATGATCGCCCCACTCGCTCGCCCACAGGTTGTAGTGCACCGCGCGCTTGCCCGGATCGAAGATCAGATTATTGACGAATGCGCCGCGCGTGCCGCCTTTGAAAAGCGCGTTGCGTTGTCCGTTGTGCGCGTAGAGATTGCCGACGATGAGGATGTCGGTGACGTTGTCGTGCACGAGCGTGCCTTTCGAATGCTCGCCCGGCTTGGCGTGCGTCGAAAATGCGAGCCCCTCGGCCATGATGTTGTTGCTGTAAGTGATGTTGTGCGACGTGGCGCTGCGCCACGCATCCGGCGTCGTGCCGGCGAAGCGCTCGCCCGACGCCGATAGATTCTCATCGGTCGCCCAGGCGAACGAACAATGATCGACGACGACGTTCGCAGCGCCCGGATGCGTCGACAGGCCGTCGCGCTCCCAACCGGAGTGCTTCGCAAAACCGGCCTCGCCCGTACGCACGCGGAGGTGCTCGATCACGACGTCGTGCGTGCGCACGTCGATGCCGCCCCGGATCAGCGTGATGCCCGGCGAGGGCGCCGTCTGTCCCGCGATCGTGAGGTAGGGATTGCGGACGTTGAGCGCATGTCCGGCGAGGTCGATCACGCCGCCGACCTCGAACACGATCGTGCGCGGCACCGGTGATTCGATCGCCGCCTTGAACGAGCCGGATCCGTCCGCGGCGAGGTTCGTCACGCGCAAGATTCGCCCACCGTTGCCGCCAGCAGTATGCGCCGCGCCATTGTCGGGGCGGCGATCTGCGACGGCAAACCCCTGTTCGGCGAACGTGACCTTGGCTCGCCCTTTCGCCCGCTGCGCCGGCCCCGCCGCACACGCGGCAAGGCCTGCAAACAACAGCGCCGCGACGACGACCCTGCGACGCATCAGTGCGGTCGAACGCGCGCCTGCAAGAGTTTTTTCGGCGTCATCGTGTCGAGGTTCCAGTCCGCATCGACGAACGGCTGATGCGTCTCCTTGACCTTCGGATAGCCATTGACTTCCTTCTGGCTGTCGATGATCTTGCCGCGGCCTTCGATCGTGTCTGCGACGATGCGGGCATCATCGTGATCACGATCCCACGGACGCGCGCCGACGTCGTCGATCACCGCATCCTGCACCTGCGCCGCTGTGAGAAGCTTCACGCCCTCGGGCAACGTCGGCGCAGTCTTCACTTCGATGATTTTCGCTGGGGCCGTCGTGTAGCGCCCGATCATCGGCAGCGGGTTGCCGATCTTGTCGACCGCAATGTTGTCCTGCGCGTATAGCTCGATGTCGCCCGATCCGCCGATCTCGAAAAGCGCGATGTCCTTGACTGTCGACGGCCCCGCGCGCAGCACGTTGCCGATCATCGCGAGGCTGCCGGTTTGATACGGATGGTCGCCCCATTCCTCGGCGATCAGGTTGTAATGCACCGCGCGCTGGCCGGGGTCGTAGATGAGGTTGTTGATCACCATGCCCCGTACGCCGCCCTTGAACAACGGGCTGCGCTCGTAATCGTGTGCATACAGATTGCCAACGATCAGGATGTCCGCGACGTTGTCGTGAATCAGCGAGCCTTTCGAGTGCTCGCCTTTCGGATGCGTCGCATTGGCGAGCCCTTCGGCGATGATGTTGTTGCTGAACGTGATGCGGTGGCTGACGTTGGCGCGCCATTCGTCCGGCGTCTTGCCGACGAAGCGCTTGCCCGACGCCGACAGGTTCTCGTCGAGCGCCCACTCGAGCGAGCAGTGATCGACGATCACATCGAAAGCCACGCCGACCGTGCCCATCGCATCGGTTTCCCAGCTGAACTTGGGCTGGTCGGCATCGCCGACGCGAACGCGGATGTGGCGAACGACGACATCGTGGGTGCGGATGTCGACGCCGCCGCGGATCAGCGTGACGCCCGGTGACGGCGCGGTCTGCCCCGCGATCGTCACGAACGGCTCCTTTATTTCGATGTCGTCGCGATCAAGATCGATCGCCCCGGCAACCTCAAACACGATCGTGCGCGGCCCCTGGGTTTCGATCGCTTCGCGGAACGAGCCCGAACCTTTGTTGTTGAGGTTGGTCACGCGCAGGATCTTGCCGCCCCTTCCGCCCGGCGTATGCGCGGCCCATCCCTGCGCGCCAGGAAACGCCAGCGGCGCAGGAGCCGCCACCGCGGCAGAGCCGGTCGTAATTGCCAGCAAGGCGGCCGCCATTCGCGACGCAGCCAAATGGCGCACGCCAAGTCGACTCGCCAGCGATCGATCGAAATCTTTCATTTCCTCCTCCCGTAGTGCCGTCTTCGCGGCCGTCGATACCCGGTCATTGCGCGGTAGATTTTTATACTCCACGCCTACCGCCTACGCAGATTATGCATCTGCAGATTGAAAATGACACCGGTTTCCTTTATACAGCATCGACACCCCGGGATGGAACAGACCACCCCGGGAAACGGCAGCAAGAAGCGGATGGATCGAACGATGGGCGAACCCGGCTCGGGCAGCGAAAAGGAAGAGGCAGCGATCGCGCGTCGTTTCGTGCAGGCGCGCCGGAATGCCGTTGCGCTCGCCGACTTTCCCGGCGTCATTCCGACGACGCTCGGCGACGCGTATCGGGTGCAGCATCTGGCCGCGGCGCAATGGCCCGACGCGATCGTCGGCTGGAAGGTGGGTTACATCGCGCCCGAACTGCGCGAGGCCGGTGGCGACGAGCGCCTCGTCGGACCGATCTTCGCGCACGGCCTGCAGCACGCCGAGCCGGACAAGCGCGTCTTCTTCCCCGTATTCGAAGGCGGTTTTGCGGCAGTCGAAGCCGAGCTCGTCTTCCGCATAGGCAAAGATGCGCCAGCGGGGCAAACGCTTTGGACGACCGGTGAGGCCGCCGCTTTTGCAAGCGATCTCTACATCGGCATCGAAACCGCGGGCAGCCCGCTCGCGACGATCAACGACCTCGGGCCGCGCGTCGTCGTCAGCGATTTCGGCAACAATGCGGGCATGTTGCTCGGACCGAAAATCGACGGCTGGGCCAGCCTCGCTTCGCCGGTGCTTCAGTGCACGACTTATATCGACGACGAAGAGGTCGGCGCAGGAAAGGTCGAGACGCTCGCCGCGGCGCCGCTCGTCGCGCTCGCGTTCGCACTTTCGCGCTGCGCCCGAAATGGCCGGGCGTTGCGCGCAGGCGATCTTGTGACGACGGGCGCGCTTACGGGCATCCATCAGATCAAGGCGGGGCAATCGGCTCGCGTCGACTTCGGCAAGTACGGCGTTCTGCGCTGCCAAGCCATCGAGGCGCGTGCATTCGCACAGGGCCGCGGGCCGGCCTGATGCTGTCGCGGCGCGCATTCGTTGGCGGTGCGGCCTTGTGCCTCGGCGGCATCGCGCGTGCACAGGCAGGCGCGAGGGTGCTCACGGCTACCGATGTCCACGTGAGCGACTATCCGACAGTGCAGGCGCTGCGGTGGATCGGGGAGACCCTCGATCGTGAAACCAGCGGCCGCATCCGCCTGCGGCTTTATCACTCGGGCCAGCTCGGCCGTGAGGGCGACGCGATCGACATGGCACGTTTCGGCGCGCTCGACATCACGCGCGTCAACATGGCGGTGCTCAACAACCCGTTTCCGGCAACGGAAATTCTTTCCCTGCCCTACGTCTTCAACGATGCGGCGCACATGCGTCGCGCGCTCGACGGCCCGCCCGGTCGAGAGATCGCGCACGACTTCGAACGCCGCGAACTCGTCTGTCTCGCCTATTACGACTCGGGGATGCGCAACCTCTACAACACGCGTCGCGCGATCGTCACGCCGCAGGATCTGCACGGATTGAAGATCCGCGTGCCGCCATCCGACATTTTCATGGCGTTGCTGCGCAGCTTCGGCGCAAACGCGACGCCGCTGCCTTACGGCGAGGTCTTCTCCGCGATGCAGACGCACCTGATCGAGGGCGCCGAGAACAACTGGCAGACCTTCCACACGACGCGGCAGTTCGAGGTCGCGCATTTCGTATCGCGCACCGAGCACTCGTATTCTCCGGAAGCGCTTCTGATGTCGCGCCGATCGCTCGACGCGCTGTCCTCGGGCGATCGAGGGCTGATGCTCGACATCGCGCAGCGCTCCGTGCCGTACATGCGCGGGCTCTGGGACAAGGCGGAGGCCGCATCGCGTTCGCACGTACTCGCACACGGCGTCGTCGAAAATGAGGTCGACATGGCCGCGTTTCGCTCGGCGGCTCAATCCGTTTTGAGCGCATATCGAAGCGATCCGCGCGTGGAGGCTTTGTACAAGAGTATACAAATGCTCGCCTGAGTTGGACGATCGTCGCCGGGACAGATCCGTCGACGGATCGGTCCTTGCGAATTTGGTGGTGCGACCGGGGCCAAGACAGACACGAATCTGTGAAGTAGTTCAGGCCAAACACAAAAAGATCGGGCGAACCGATCAGCAATTGGGAGGGAAATGGACGCATCGAATTCCGACGCCGGCATCCTGGCGCGAATCGCGCGCAGCGCGACGCTCGTCGCGGGCGCGGCACTTGTGGGCATGGCCGCAACGGAGGCCTGGCAGGTCTTCGCACGCTACGTGCTCAACGCGTCGCCCGGGTGGACCGAACCGGTTGCCCTGCTGCTGCTCAGCACCGCGATGAGCCTCGGCGCAGCGGCCGGCGTGCGCTCGTGGTCGCACTTCGGCTTCTTTCTCATTGCACAAAACGCCCCGCCGCTGTTGCGCCGACTGCTGCAGACTTTTGCGCACATCGTCGTGGCGGCGATCGGCGCCGCGCTTGCCGTGTGGGGTGCGCAACTTCTCTTTGATGGTATCGGCATTCGGTCCGCGGGCACCGCGCTGCCGCAAAGTGCCGTCTTCCTGCCAATCGCCCTCGGTGGCGCGCTGATGTGCCTGTTCGCGATCGAGCGCATGGTCGCGCCCGTCGCCTCGACACCGGCGGAGGCCTGACGTGGCGACCGCACTCCTATTCGGCGTCTTCGCGCTGCTGCTGATCGTCGGCGTGCCCGTAGCCTTCTCGCTGATCTGCGCCTCGCTCGCGGCGTTTCTCTACCTCGGCCTGCCACCGATCGTCGTCGTGCAGCAGGTCGCCGCCGGTGCCGGCGCGAGTTCGCTGATCGCGATTCCGCTTTTTATCTTCGCCGGCGAGATCATGTTGCGCGGCGGCATCTCCGAGCGCCTGATCTCCCTTGCCGCGTCGCTGGTCGGCCATGTTCGCGGCGGTCTCGGTCAGGTCAGCGTGTTGTCATCGTTGTTCTTCGGCGGCGTATCGGGTTCGGCCATCGCCGACGTGTCGGCGATTGGCGGCGCGATGATTCCGCAGATGGTCGCGCGCGGTTTCGATCGCGATTTTGCGGTCAACGTGACGATGACCGCAGCGCTCGTCGCGCTGCTCGTGCCGCCATCGCACAATCTGATTCTCTATTCGGCTTCCGCGGGCGGCGGCATCTCGCTCGCAGACTTGTTCGCCGCGGGTATCATTCCCGCGCTACTGCTGACGGTCACGTTAATGATCGTCGGCTGGCTCATCGCAAGGCGCCGCGGCTATGCGGTGGAGGCGTTTCCGGGCATCGCCGTCGTCGGCAGGCGCTTCGTCGCCGCACTGCCCGGCTTGCTGCTCGTCGCACTGATCTTCATCGGCATCCGGGCGGGCATCTTCACCGCGGTCGAGAGCGCGTCGATCGCGGTCTGTTACGCGCTGTTCGTCACGTGCGTGATCTATCGCCAGCTCGGCTGGCGCGACTTCGTCGAAACGATGGCGCACGCGGCACGTACGACCGGCATGATCCTCTTCGTGATCGCGTCGGCCGGCTGCTTCGGATGGCTGCTCGCCTACCTGCAGGTGCCGTCGGCAGCGGTCGAGGTACTCACGGGGATTACGCACGACAAGAATCTTCTGTTGCTGCTGATGGTGTTTACGCTGCTCGTCATCGGCACGTTCATGGATCTCGCCCCGATGATCATCATCTGCACGCCGATCTTCCTGCCGGTGGCGAAAGCGATCGGCGTCGATCCCGTGCACTTCGGCGTGATCCTAATCCTCAAGGGCGGCATCGGCCTCATCACGCCGCCGCTGGGCTCGGTGCTGTTCGTCGGCACGGCGATCGGCAAGATTTCGATCACCGAAACGCTGCGCACGATCTGGCCGTTTTATTTCGCGGCCTTCACCGTCCTGATGATCGTGACGTTCGTTCCGCCGCTCTCGCTGTGGCTGCCGGCCCTGCTGCGCTGAACCCTCAGAGCTTCGCGTAGGCTGCCGTCAGCACCGCAACGAAGGTGTCGTCTCGCGGCAAGTCTTCGGCGAATACGGCTTCGAGCGTGAGAAAAGCGCGAACGTCGTGCACGGCATCGCCGGTGCAGGTTCGCGCGATCGCGAGCAGGCGAGCCGAAAGAGGGTCGACGATCGCACGCTTGTCCGCCTGCATGCGGCGCACGAAGTGCATCCATGCGACAATCGGCACGCATAGGCGCTCGATCGGGCGCTGTGCGGCAATCGCGTCGCGGATCGTGCCGAGAATGCGGAACGGCAGTTTCTGCGAACCGTCCCACGCGATCTGCGCGAGCAGATGCCGCATGGCCGGATTGCGGAAGCGTCGCAGGATGTCCGTGATGTAGGCATCGAGGTCGAATCCGGCGGGCGTCTCGACGTTGGGCCGGATATCTTCGCGCATCAGCCGCTCGACGAACGTCGCCAGTTCACGATCTTGCATTGCGTCGACGACGGTCTCGTGTCCGCGCAGCGAACCCAGATACGCGAGCGTCGAATGCGCGCCATTGAGCATGCACAACTTCGCGCGCTCAAAAGCGCCGACGTCGTTCGTGATCGTGACGCCGAGCGAAGCCCAGTCGGGTGCCGCATTGGAGAACCGGTCTTCGATCACCCATTGCGAGAACGCCTCGCGCTGTACGGGCCAAGCATCGACGACGCCGAGCACGCCGGCGACACGCGCTTTGAAAGCGTCGTCGGTCGCGGGCACGATGCTGTCGACCATCGTACGAGGAAAAGCCGCGTGGGCCTCGATCCAGCGCGCAAGGTCCGCTTCGCGCGTCTGCGCGAGCGCCGCGACCGCGCGCCCGAGCTTGCCGCCGTTGTCGGCGAGGTTGTCGCAGCTGATCGTCGTGAACGGTGGAATGCCGGCTGCGCGGCGCCGACGCAAGGCTTCGACGAGATAGCCGAGCGCACTCGCCGGCATCGAGGGTGAAGCGAGGTCGCCCTGGATGTCGGGATGGTCGAAATCGAGCGTACCGTCGGCGCGAAGACAGTAGCCTTTCTCGGTGATCGTGAGCGTGACGATGTGCGTCGTCGGCGCAGCGAGCCGCGATAGCGCGCGCTCGTGATCATCCGCAGCAACGAGCCGCTCACGCAGGCTGCCGATCACGCGATAGCGCACCGCTTCGTCGAGCACGGCGACAGTGTACAAACCGTCCTGCAGCGCGAGCGCATCGCGCAGGCCGGCGCTCTTGAGCGATATCGCGCTGACGCCCCAGCGCGGATCGTGCGCGAGCGCATCGTCGAAATACCACGCCTGGTGCGCGCGATGGAAAGCGCCGGGGCCAAGATGCACGACGCCGAGCGATACGTCATCGAAAATATATGCGGGCTTTTCGACTGTCGCCGGCAGACGCGCGAGCGTCGCCGCGCACAATATACCGCTCACAGCGT
>Ga0307508_10006065_pt1 | contig 11405 bp, 11 predicted proteins | sample 9_EM_MG_FD_203089 | JGI IMG/M metagenome (GOLD analysis project Ga0307508, IMG submission 203089) | Populus trichocarpa ectomycorrhiza microbial communities from riparian zone in the Pacific Northwest, United States - 9_EM | ecosystem: Host-associated > Plants > Roots > Unclassified | place...
TGCATGTATATAGGCCTATCAAGGCAATTGCAAGTGTCACTAAATGGATGAATGGACATTGTACCATCAATGTTATTGAGTCAACATCAAAATCTCTCCTTGACCCTATCTTCAAGTTTCACTTGACTGCGATGATGAACTTTATGTCAAGCAATGGGTTCTTTTCAGCATATCCAAAACTGACAAATGAATGTTGGAGCTTGAAGAGTCACATTCCTTTTTTATATTACCACCCCTCCAAAAACACTCTTCTGTGTTATGAAAAGTACAAGTCGCAGAGCCTTCAGCTTGCATTCAACCTGATACAATGGAAATAGAATGTGTGTGGTTTCTATCATTGTCAATCTTTATAGTCTTGTCCTCACACAATTAGGTCCATGTTTGATGGTGGATGCTTGTTCATTTCTGTTTGTCACTTTCCTGATATTGGAGATGAGGATGAAGAGACTATCATCCAAAGGTATTTTAAAGAAAAAAGAGCTGTAGTGGGGTATCTTGGTGGAATGGCATGTAAAGATTCATACGAGCCTCTAAAAGCATTCAATACGACTGTGGGTGCTTACTCTGATTTCTAATCTGATGCAGTTGAATGTACCTTTCACCTTTGAGCATATGCGATTAAGTGGGTCTGATAATCCATTCAGAGTGACATTACTTACAGTTCACTCACACAGGAAATTTGTATCTATATTGCTAAGTTGTGCAATCACTCTAGTTCTTCCTGAAATTCTGCCATTAAACATTGGTTTACTTTCTGAGCAGGAAACCAACACAAGATCACAAGCACGTCCAGTCTTTTTGCTCTCGATAGCATGACATACACACTCTGCAAAGAGTGCAAACCTGACAGATCTACAATGACAAATGACAATAATCATCCTTGGATTTTATAGTCAGTAAATGCAAATGGGGGGAGTAGTGGAAGTCGTACACATTGGATATTGTAACTTCTTCTGTTATCATCCACAAACTTAAACGAACTCTTGACAGGAATAATTGGAATGATATCAGGTTGGTTATGAATAGCCTTGACATTGGAACCATGTATACGAACATAAATGCAAGCTGCAAAATGATCTCCTACCTTGTTGACATTGTAGATGATCCATTTGACATGTCCTTCAGTACCATTTATGACTTTATTTGACTGTGCTGAGTTCTCAGTGACCATGACAGGCAAACCAAGGCAGAGAGGCAACATTCCCAAAGCGTCTTCTGTCTTACTAGATGACAGTTTCCATAATGTGTGCTGTACAAGTTCAAGTAGAGCACTTTTACAAAAAGTATCCACTGAATGGTAAAAATGTACTTGTTGTCCATGAGCAACAGCAAAAGTGCATATTTTCCTTCTGTTGATCGCATCTCATACTGGCATTTCCTCAATAACAATGGGTGCATGTACAAATTGGAAACAGAGGATAGGATAATGAATAGAAATATATTGCAATCGTCATTTCTTAAGTACTTCATAGTCTCCCTCCTCGTAATTTTCACCATTACCTCATTGTGCTTCTGTCATTGATGAAGTTCCATCCCACATGATCCCTAATCTAACACGTTGTGGTCAGTTAACAAATGCAAGATCCATTTGTGCTTGCCAGTTTTCTGTCAGTTCAACAACATCAGTCACTGTACTTCACAAATAGGCTCCATACAATGCAGATTGCTCATTTTTTGATTCACAGATGCCAGGTGTTAACTTACTAACAAGTTGATATGTCACTGAACATGGCATGTTCACACATTGGTTTCAACTGCCTGAAATCACTGGTAAATATCATATTTATTGTCCTAAAAGACTTGGAAAAAGCCACACTATCTGCCGATTTGGCAGCACACAATTGTTGGGAAATGTTGCCCAATAACTAGCTGATACAAGGGATATCTTGTCGATGATGGAATATTCAATGTCCTTTCACAATGATTCAAGTTCACCTTGTTTTATTGATCCCTGTCCTTTGAGTAGTAATGTCAGTGCATGAATAATATGTCTGTTAATAAGTACCACTGCACATCCTGTGGGAGCAGTGACTCTTAATTTGTTGCGCATGTTGAAACATTCAAATAGTAACTGAATCACATTGATCATGTGTGACTTTCCAGAACCTTTGATTCTGGTGATGAGTAACTGCAGTTGTTCTTTACTGTGAGTAAGAAGATGTTTTCCAACTATGTTAAATAATCAATACTATTCTTTATTGTTTGATATCCCTGTTTTGTTTGTCACGTTATGCAGGATAGCCTCTTCATGACTGACACATATTGCCAGTGATGGATTGATGCTCTACCATTGTCCAAACCCATTCTTTCAACTAAAACTGAGGGCAAGTGCTGTTGTGTACATTTGGAAGTTGACAGCTCTATATTACATTCCCCTGCTGAGTTGAATACCAGTTGATGTCTTTTTTTCAGATTCTGCATAAGTTTTGAGTACCCTCTTATCATTTACATAGGTGTCTTTCTGTTTGGCCAGGGAGCAATTGGTTTGTTCCAGAATTTCATGTGAGGGATCATCTTTGTGTTGAAACATTGTAGCTCATTCTAATGCATTGATAACATCTGCAACAGCTCCTGTGAAATTTTCGCCATCTGATGCTTTGGTAAGTTGTTCTGTGCCTGTTCCTTGCATGCTATTCACTAAACCTGCATTTATGACTGACACTTGTAGACTCTCTAAATCACCAGAAGATGATCCACTTGTTCTATCTCCACCTACAAACTGTTCATGCAGTATGTTTATCAGTTTTTTATCTCCTTTTTCCATTGTCTCTTGTGCATCCTTGCACTCATTTTCAACTTCAAAATTCTTGATGATGTGAGTCTCATAGGTACCAAAGTTAGTGCAGTACACATCATATGAATCTGTCCACACCTAACCACTTTCTCACAAGTCTGCTACAAAATGCCACAGTTTGAAAAGAATAAGCATTGCTCGACACCAGTCTTCAAACATCTCAGGTATAGTGGACCTGTATGGAACACCTTATCCTGTCAAAACTACAATTTGTTGCTGTTTGGAGATGCACCATATTCATATCCATCCTTGGATGGCCTGACAAGAAATGACTGTGCTCACATGCAGGTCTGCCACATGCTCATTCATGTAAGTTTGTGTTAATGCTTTGCACTCTTTCTGTTTCTTGGTGAACAGTGATTTTCTCACACATTTTGCAAAACCTCCAGAATGACATGCCTTCGAAAGTGGAAGAAGACAGTCTATACAAATAATCAATGAGAATGTTAATTGTCTGCACTGATTTCAAATAAACAGTGATTATAGTGGAAAGAGTGTTTGTATCTTGGTTTCCATCTTCAGCATTGTCTTTGTAAAGAGCATGAACAACAAATCAGTATACATGCTTTCATGGAACATTGGCAAAAGGATGAGATTTGTAATGATCCCCCCCACCAACAAAATAACTTATCACTTGCTGATGAGAAAGTTCCTGCTGAGACATCAACACATAAACAAATTTAATGAACAAACTTTTCTCTTTCGCTCTGGAATCCATCACAGAAAATTTACATTCCTCATTATGTCACAGCGCATATTTTACTGCATCCAAACTAACATAAATGATGAGAGAAGCCTTTGTGGTGTAGTTAGTAACATAAAACATCAGAGCTTTGGCAGTGGAACCGGATCCTATGTACTTAATGTCCATGTTGCAACTAACTAGAAAGAGTACAACTTCTTGAAAATAGTTAATGTGCAGATGTAAATGTCAAAGAAGTACTGAACAAGTTTCAGGATCTATCTTGGTTATCACTCTTGTTTCACCATTCATTTGCATGCAACAATGTGTGTCATCCCAAGGCTCTCCAGATTTCAGATGTTTCCAACAGGTGTCAGTATGTTGGTGCCAGTTACACACAATAGCCAATCTAGAAACAAAGCAATGGAACTCAATCTGAAACTCCTCAGTCTCCATTTGTTTCATTTGAGGACTCATTTGTATCCGTGGATCAATCTTACTCCTGTCTAATTGAGGCTTCATGACACTTTCTTGTATTGTTTGCTGTCCAGGAAGTTCACATTTGATGTGAGCCTCCAACCATGCAATAACTTGATTCTTGTAAGCACTGTCATTTTGCATTCTGTCTTGTAACAACTGTGGATTAGGGTTTCCTTTCAATCACAGCAACATGTGAGAGTGTAAAGTACCTCTACCCTGTGCTTCAACCATTCCATAGTATGCCTCACAAGATCCAAAGAGACCCTAATGGCTTCCATCTCCTTTAACAATGACATCAAAAAAGTGGTTAACATCTCATCAAAGAACTGTGCTGCAAGAGCTGGATGCTTGGCGACAAACATTGCATGCTCAAAGGATGTCATCACCTGCCAATCTGAAATGCTGATATCACCAAGTAAGCCAACAAGAGGGTTCCAAATGTCTGCAGGATTTATTGTTATGAATAGAGCTATAGATTGTGGACCTGGCGAGCAAATGAAATCTGATATGAATGCTGTCACTTAGGCTTATGAAAACCACCAATGCCAAAAGAATCAAGATGGGGAAAGAGCCAAGTAAGCAATCCAGGATGGTTCTCATATAAGATGTTACTCCCACTTCGAACTTGCAAAAAACACTTATGATCAAGACACCAGGCAAGAGCAGTAGCTTTCATCAAATATAAATTTATTGGTGAGTGATCTCCTTCCATATACCTGACAGACTCCACCAACAAATCAGTATGATCAAGATCAAGGAGCAGAGGATTGTAAGCATTCTGTAATATGATATCCAATTGAGGCAATATGGACGATTGATTGATTGCATTCCTGATGTCCTATAAAGTCACTAACTCCACAGACACTGGGAAACTCACTTCATGGTTGTTCACATACAATTTCTCAGTTTCTGCCTCACTGACAGTCACTACACTGTGATACCAAGGATTGTACATTACAAGAAAGTGAGTGAGATTGCAAACAATTGCTTTGTTCATGAGAACTGGAGGAAATTGTGACAGAGTTTGTGAACTGACTTTCGTGTGTGATGAAATGAACAAGACAATGTGTGCCTTGTTAGTTTCCTCCAGACCAGGCAGGATCATTGTATGAAGTCACAAGGTGTCTTGAGGTAGCACCACAACATTACCTCTCATAAACCCTTGTAATGTTCTTGAATCACTTGTTTAACTTGTCAGACAGCAAGTATGTAATGCATGACGCTCTTGCTCGTGCCACCAACATGAAATCAAACAATGAAGCTTTCTTCAATGCGTCACTGATATCCACTGGTAATCGTTCATGTGCATAATACTGAAAGTTCGCAACAGCATCCAGTGGTACTCAATATGGAACAGTTAAATTTGAGTAACAAGATTGACATATACCCATCAATCCTGGTTGCCATCAATCATGTAAAGCAGGTGAATACAAAATCACGTTTTCATAAGCATCTATGTATGTTACATGTATACAAACAAGGAAGGACATAGTCATGCAGCAGCATGTTTTGAAGAAGAGATAGATCTCCAGTAATGAACATGATTCAACTGTCAGCAAATCTGTACCCTTAAACTGCATAGTGCATACAGCACAAGGTTTTTGTTGCTGTGCAGGTGGACCCATGTGCTCTTGCCACTCTGTGATGATTGTGAACTGCAATGCTTCATTTGCAATCTCAGGAAAAATAAAAGGATTGTGCAAAGATGAACTCTGTTCAGGTTGACTTTCTGTCATACTTTGTATACTGATGCACTGGAAGGGTACAACATTTGAGCATCCACTCCAAGATGAACAAGTATGGTTATGCAATAATTGCAGTTTGTCATTCATGCTTGCAGAACTTGAACATGCCACAGAATGAAGGTCCAATAGTACGTCCACATTTAAAAGGCTAACATGATACATAAACAACAAAAAAGGCAAAGAAACAGAACAAGCAATGATTCCTCCCTGTCAGTCAACATTCAGTATTCTGTTTGAAGCTTGAGTGTCATAATATAATACATTCCCCACATCTTCCACATATGCAATCCTGCAGAGTCTACTACCAATTGATACATATGGCACTCTGTATGCCATGGTAACATCAAAGATTGCAATGTTGATCTCACATTTGGCTTTCGTGGAAAACAAACACTAATCATAAAGTGCAGCAAGTGGAACATAAGTGTAGTGTCAGAGTTTCTATCACTCTACTTTTACACCATTGATCAGAAAGTGGCACAGAATGAAATGTGGCGACAATCTTCAAGTGAGATACAGAAAAATGTGGATAGAACAATACAAGGTTGGACAAGGATTGAAAATGTACCAGAAGAAAATGTCCTCTGGGCCAGATTCATTTGGCAGGTAAAGGAGATGAATACACACTCTCGAAATCAAATGAGCTAACCAGTTTTGAGAGACTGATGCCTTCATGGCAAACCAAATAAGCTTCAGTATGCTTATCATCAACAATGTCCAAAACGACTGGTATGACCAACTGCACTTATTCAGACACAGACATAAGTAAACCACTGAGGTGAGTTACAAATGGGATGTGAAAGTCAGTAAGAATTTTTTTTTTTTTTTTTTTTTCATCCCACAGTCTCATAAAACCCCCCTTTGAATTAAGGTTAGGTTCCACAAAGGTCAAGCCAAGGCTTCCCATGGGTGTCATTTTTTTTCTCACAATTATTTCATCTGGAAACCTGTCCTCTCCAGGTCCAGGAAAAGTTGCAAGCATTATATTGCAATGTTTGCATGGTGGCATTAACACCAGAACAAGCACTGTGATCAGTGCTTGTTGAAAACCTGGACTGGAATGACTGACCATGGCAATGATGGGTCTGCTGGATTTGGTGTCTATGAGGATTTGATGGTGTGAAGCATATGGCATAAGCTATTGATGGATTGTGCAAGCTTTCTTGATGATGCTCACCTTGTTATCCTGCATCTTGATTGTCTTGGTTAAGATTGGCATTATGTGAGTTGTTGGCTGGTTGTGAGGAGTGCAATGATTTGCTTTTCTTGAAAGAAAAGGTAGTAATTGTGGAGAGTAAGGCCAGACTTGGAGCTTGTCACGAGTCTGCAAAAGAACTTGGTGATGGCATCTACAGAATGTGTTTCCAGAGCAGAATCGAGAACGTAGACAGCTTCCAGCTTGAATGGGAGGTTCTCCAACGTACAACTTGTCGGAACTTCTGTGTAACCTCGGGTGTCAAAGTGAAGGGCAATCCCCCTAAGCGACCGGCATGCTTTCAGTAGTTGTAAGAGGCCACACGGGGTAATTCCTCCCGCAGAATTCCATCCCCAAGACATGTTTATGGAGAGCTGTTTTAGCTTGGGCCAATCGGATGCCAACATGAGAACTTGGCTGCTTGTCAGGGCCACATTACACTGGATATCAAGGTTGAGATAACGAAGATGACGGAACACCATGCATGGCTGCAAGGTTTCCACATCGAGCATGACAGCTCCTGGATCATGAGTAGTCTCGAGCAGTAAGGGGTCCCATTCCAATTGCTCCAGCTCAAGGATTTCAATGGTGGGACAACTGTGTCTCACACGGAAAGCGGCGAAAAAAAATAAGAGTTCATGCCTGGAAGGACAGTGCGGAATTATACTAGTAAAGAACTTGAGAACAGATGGCCGAGTGGTCTGGAAGAGTAACCACAAAATCAGGTCCAAGGATTTCCCCAAGGTTAACTCCAAGACCTCCAGTTTGGGGAAGACAACCGAATATGGATCAGGAGCAGGCAGTACAACACTCAGCAGGAAATTGAGAGTGGCCAACATAGGAAGGTGGGAAAGATGTACAAGAGCATCTACATCCAAGGCGACGTTAGGGCAGACCACAGAACATAGGTTTTGCCAATGGCATATATACTCGGGATTGATTTTCTGCGGTCAGGCGTCACCAGCAGCAAAAGAGATACGAAGATGTGTGATTTTTGGGGAGTACTTGGAGAACGACTCAATGGCATTCTGCGCCACACGTTGATTGTGGAACATGAGGTTGAGATCAACCAGGGATGGGAAAGGTAGGCGGAGCAAAGATATGCTTGGGTCCGCATATTGACAACATAATGTACGAAGGTTTGGGAGGAGTGGACTGGTGCCAGTAGCATTCAAAAAGACCACAATGGATTCCCAATCCAGTTGAGAATGGAAGGATAGTATGTGTTGGATGCGACGGGCATAGCTCTGAAAGACATCCCATTCAGCCTGCCCAAGTGGTTTGATCAATGAATACTATGTTGTGGATCGGCAGAAGAAGTATGGTGTCATTCATTACAAAATGAAAGATGTACTTGTCAAAGATGGGCTCACCTCAGGCATGTTATACCTCTTGCGGGTTCGACGAAATGCTACAGGAAGACACCGAATGAGTGGGGACAGGTTGACCAAATTTCTCCAGAGTACATCCAATGCTGGTTCATTGAAAGTGTGGCATGTTCTCGCCAGAGCAACTAGATCAGTAGCAACCAGGTGGCAAGGGTACACATTCAGAGATGTGTGCAAGAGTGCCGGAGCAATGCAACTGAAAATATGGGCAACTATCTCTGGAATCTGGAGTGCGCGATGCATCTTGTTGCGAATGACAGCAAGGTTGCTCAGGCTGTGCTCCAATGGATGGCACGACTGGAGAAGGGAGGGACGTCAGCAGGTTAATGGCAACCGATCGAAATATAAGAAGGCAGCAAACCTGAGGTTATATTGGGGACCAGGAAAAAAAGAGAACCCCCACTGGGCGTGTGTTCAGATCTTCGTTCCAGAGCAATCCAGGTCTGCAGGAAATCTGCAGCTTTCTTCAAAACAGTAAGGGAAAACAACCAACCAATTTGTGAGTCCCCGTCAGCTTCGGCTCCCAAACCTAACATGGGGTGAGTGCAGGCAGAACAGTGGATCTAGGGAAGTATATTCTATTTCTGCACCTGCGAATAACAAAGTGATTTGGCTGGCAGCTAAGTGAACGTGAATTGGGGAACATCGACTTCCAAATTGAGTAGAACCTCTTTGACCAAGGATCGTCGCCAGGAGCAATGATTCAACAAACTTGAAGGATAGCCGAGACACATTCGAACCAGTCCGACCCTGGGCTGGGGTTTTTCTCTGCAGCGACTGAGTGTGGGACCAGAGAAGGGGTGGATGCGAAAGCCAACGAGAGCTTGACAGAGACACAGAGTCTCCTGGGAGATTTGGATGGGCAGGAAGCCTGTCATTCACCTGGAGTGGTCACAGAGGTAGGGAGAGATGCCAAGCTGGCATGTTTGGGAAAGGGAGGTTGCCAGCCTCCCATTGCTTTGCCTGATCCCTTGGATGGCACCATGTTGACGAGTACATGGCCATGCTGTATCGTCTTCGAATAAACACCTGCATTGGACGATCCATCAGTCTCTGATGAGACACCGATGCATGAATGACGTGCACCGTTGATCCATTGATGATAGCTGTGATTTCACATGAAGGGAATGCTCGGAAAGTCGAGTTGCTGTTGCACTGCGAGCACAGCATGTAGAACACCCTTGCATGCTCCACACCCTCGAGGACCTTGACCTGCTTTAATTCATGCTAGAAAGCGAGCGGTACAAACAGACAAGTTGTTGGCCCTGCAGCATGTTGCCGTCAGCGCCAGGAACAGAGTAAAGGCAAACTCGAACGCACTGACGTGATTTCCTCCATGCTTGCCTTGATCCGTCTCATCAACCACCCCTTGACGAATCCTGCGCTCACCACCCTGTTCCACGTCAACACCTGTATGACAGACAACGGCGACATGATCTTCTCGCTCTCGATGTCTTCCAAGAGTGACTCAAGATCCAACTGGTGCGCAGTGATAAGTCCAGGCATTGAGGTGAGATACCAGAGAACAAGCGGGTAGAGGTGTGAGCTCCCAGGACCATACTTGCGTAGTGCCAAGAACCTATGTGGAAGGCGAGCCTGAAAAGCCCGGCAAGGTCATGTGGCTGCCCTGAGTTGTGCTCCAGAATCGCAGCACATCTTCATACATGCCCATCTTCTCCTATAGGTGATCTAGATCTGGGGTATAGAGCACTACTATGCAAGTGAGATCATATGGAAGAGACAAACGCAGTAGGTGGAAGGCTTTGTGGTGATCGCAAGGCGTGTCTCAGTCTCCTGCGTTACAAATGGAGGTCTGGTCGAGTTTCTCCACTGCTTTGTCCTCGCCTCCACTAAAGGCTGCCAACGTCACCATCTGACATCTGCCTCCATCACCGCAGTGCGACCATCTCAAGGAAAGTCATAAAAACATCCAGATGGTCCATGAACTGTACAAAGTAGCGGAGGATGGTCACCAAGGAGTCTGCCCCCGGACTACTCATGAATCTTACTTACGGCACGCAAGATTGAATGCTAGGCCTTGCTCTCTGTCAACGTGGAAGGTATCGCAGGTGCCCTTAGCAAGGCGAGCAATGCGAGATAATTACAAAAGAGCTGACATGCCCAATGCTACGGATGGAATGCTTTCTAAAGAAGAAAACAATCCAGAAATGGTACATAGATCAATCAACAACTGCGTGGTTTCGTTTGTGGATTGTAGAGAAGAGCATGGCAATAACAAGCAAAGTTTGATTCGGCGGGAGCCACTTTGCAATCGAATGCGACGGTTCCGACAATCCTCCCCTCGCTGTGGATGAACACATCCACTTTGGCAATGTCACCCACCTTGAGGCTTGGCATAGGTGTTGTGAATAAGGTGGTATGCTCTGCATTCACAAGTTCGTGAGCATGTAGCTCTTGTAACTGCATAGTTCAAGTGTTTGTGCAAGGAGGGCTGGCGCCCTAAGTATGTTAGTGAGACAGATCGTTTTCAATCCGAAATGTCATAACTGACCTTTGTAGCTGACCACAGCCAACCTGCTACCACTTCCAATGCCGACAATGGCCTCAGCTCTGCCTAAAACAACCCAGTGGGACTTCCAGTGAACACACATACAGCACCATCCCACCCCGGTCTCCTCGACAAGGACAGCGGTGAGGCTCAATAGCTTTTGTAGAATAGGATAGACGTAAGTAGATGAAGTGGCGACGACGACGAGGGAAAGTGGTGGAGGGGAATTCAAAGCAAGAGCTGGACTTGGGTCCGCAATGGGTGACAACATTGGATCCATGGAAACAGACGCATGTGCAGTCGTAAACGCTAGGAACATTGTCGGTCCATAGTGATTTCGTGCATGACTCGAGGTTTCAGGAGGGAAGCAGATGATGACAAGTGATTGAACCAAATGGTGATACAGCAGAACTGTGCCATGCACGAGGCCAACCGAAAGAAAGGAGAGTGCGGATGTCAATGCAAGTATGATGACCTGTCCTCTATGGCAAGTCCAAGCCTCCAGGAAAAGCCCAGCAGAAGGGAACCTATAGGCTGGGGTTTCCTGGTTGGCTCAGTGCACCTTGGTAGTGTGAAGCAGTTGGCGCGCCCATCCTCTTGTCCTTCTTTCTC
>Ga0307508_10006066_pt1 | contig 11404 bp, 7 predicted proteins | sample 9_EM_MG_FD_203089 | JGI IMG/M metagenome (GOLD analysis project Ga0307508, IMG submission 203089) | Populus trichocarpa ectomycorrhiza microbial communities from riparian zone in the Pacific Northwest, United States - 9_EM | ecosystem: Host-associated > Plants > Roots > Unclassified | place...
TGCGGGGTCTAAGTTTCTAGAGTCTGTCGATCACCCTGAGGTGACGCAATCTCTCTCTGGAAAGAGATCCGTTCGTTTGCACTCGCCCCCTCATCACCGGAGTTAGCCTAGGTCCGGTTTTCTCGGCCGACAGCTAATCTCCGTCTCCTTGATCTCTTGCCTAGACTCTCTGACATCATTACCTGTGCTTCAGAAGGCAACTAGTGTCCTTCTGAAGGCCCATGATGAGTCTCCCTTGCTACGTATCCTTAGCTAATTGCTAAGGTGTAACAGTCGGTGAGGATCGTGATTTTTGGTCCCGTTGTTTTACAATAGGTATCCCATTTTCATAGTACATCGACTATCGCCAGTAACTCCTTATCGTGGATGTCGTAATTGCTCTCTGGGTCTTTGAGTTTCCTTGAGTAGTATGCTACAGGGTGAAGGATTTCCTTTTCGTCGGGTGGTGAGCAGATTGCTCCTATGGCGTAGTCGGAGGCATCTGTTTCGATGGTGACGGGTTGTTCCGGATCGAAGTGTTGTAGTATAGGTTCCGTGATCATTGCTTTCTTGAGCGTCTCAAATGCCTCTTGTTGTTTATCACTCCATTCCCATCCTTTTTCCTTCCTTGTGAGGGAGGATAGGGGTGTTGTGATTTTGCTGTAGTCTCTGATAAAGCGCCGGTAAAAGTTGGCAAAGCCGAGGAAGCTCTGGATTCCTTTGACGTTTGTTCGTTCCTTCCATTCTTTGATGGTCCGGATTTTTTCTTTGTCCATTCGCAGTCCCTGCGGTGATATGACATATCCCAAGTATTCTATTTCCGTTGTATGGAATACGCATTTGGATGCTTTCAGTGCGAGCCCGGTTTCCTCAACTCGTTTCAAGATTGTCTGGAGGTGTCTCCAGTGGTCTTCCAGATTTTGCGAGAAGATGAGGATGTCGTCCAGATATGCCACACAGAAGATATCAAGGTATTCGGTCAAAATCTCGTTCATCCATCGTTGAAACGACGCCGGTGCATTGGTCAACCCGAAAGGTATGACGTAGTACTCGTATAGTTCGTACCAGGTTCGGAAGGCTGTTTTCCATTCGTCTCCTGCTGGGATTCGGAGGTTGTAGGAGACGTCTCGGATATCTAGTTTGGTGTAGATGGTGGCATTGGATAGTTGATCCAGGGACTCTCCGATTAATGGCAATGGTATCCGGTCTTTGATTGTGATCTCATTCAGTTGTCGATAATCCACACATACGCGTAGTCCCCCGTCCTTCTTCTTGACAAAGTGTATTGGTGCCCCAGTCGGGGAGGTGGATGCCCGGATCCATCCCCGTTTCTCATTGACTTCTAGGTATTCCTTGAGAGCCTTCATTTTTTCTTTGTTCAGGGGTCGCAGGGGCTCGTACGGGGGCGTCTTTCCTTCCTCCAGTGGAATGTGGTGGTCGTGAGCGCGGTGGGGCGGAGGTGCCGTAGGTTCTTTTTCGGTGAATACTTCGAGGAACTCGTGATATTCCAGCGGAATTGGGTTTTTGCTGGTCTTGGAGGTTTCCTTGATTTTGCTGATGACGGTCTGGCATACTTCCCATGGGTTCGTTTCGCCAATCTCCCAATTTTCCAGTGTTTTCCTGTAGTATTGCTCTGTGGACTTTTCTTCTGGGACCGTGTTCGCTCTTGGTGAGCTAGATAAGCATTTTTCGGCGCAGTAGTCCGAGTGGAATTTCACAGTATGATTCTTCCACCCTATCACCGGATCATGGAGCTTGAGCCATGGGAGTCCTAGGATGATTGGCGCATTTCTGATTGTGATGCAGTGTAGCCGGATGTCTTCCTCTTGATGATTGATTGTGAGGTGGACTTGGGCGTTGTGGGTTACTGACCTGCCGGTGACCTCGCTCCCATCCACGGTCAGGATCCGTCTTGGTGTCACTTTTTGCTGTATTGGGATTCCACTTGCTTCGGCGTAAGCCTTGTCGACAAAGTTCTCGGATTCCCCGCTGTCCACTAGGGTGGTGGTGTTGTGTTTGTTTCCGTCAGTTCCTATGATTCGTACTTTGATCATGATCTTCTCTTCGCGGTCATACCTGGTTGTTCGTATTCTGTAGGGTGGATCTGGTTCTGCAACGGGTTTCTCCCTCGGGTGGCAGTTGCCTAGGCCTATTCACGAGGGCTGTCGTTTCCCGCCAGTTCGCGTTCTTTCTCTGCTTCATTGTTTATGGTGTCTTCTTCGTACGTGGCTTCTGCTGCCCGGTATGGCCTTCTCCATGGGGCTCGTGCTTTCTTGGGCTGGGGGCATTCCTTCGCAAAGTGCCCCTTTTTTCCGCAATTGTAGCATTCGTCTGTTTGTGGTCGTCGGGGGAACCGGGTTAGCGTTCTTGGTGCGAACTTGAACTGTCGGGTAGCATCTAGGTCCATTGGGTCCCCCGGAGCGCTGACGGGTTCTTTTGTGTGGACATGGAAGCGCGCTTCTGGACTAGCCGTAGGGCGCCGACTAATGACTCCAAGGTTGCATAGGTGGCTGTCTGTTTTGATGGCCACGGTGGCGTAGTCTACCAGGACGGTGGCTGGTACTTCGCTCATGACCAGGTGCCTTATTACTTCTGGGTGTAATCCGTCTCGAAATCGCGCGATGCATACATTGTCCGCATACCGGAGATCTGCTTCGATTCGTTGGAATTCCGCCCAGTAGGTTGCTGCCATCCGGTTTCCCTGCTGGATTTTCTGGAATTTTTCGAAGGCTATTTCCTCAGCATCCACCTGGCCGAAGGTATTCTTCATGTTAGTTTTTAGTTCTTCCCATGTTAGGTTGATTCCTCCCTCCTGGTTCAGGAAGGTTTCCACCCAGTTCCATGCCACCCCCCGGAGTAGGGAGGATGCATATCCCGTTTTTTTCTCATCGTCGTCAAATCAATTTCCCTCTCTTCTAAACTTCAGCTCGCACTGGGCCAGGAACGTTTTGAATTTTGCTTTTTCTCCTTCGAACGGTTCGGGGTCCCGGAGCTTTGGGTAACTGGTCTGCGGTGGTCTGTCGCGTGCCACTAGGAGGTCCTGCAACATTTCCTTTGTCAACAGGTGGGGTCCTTCCGTCATTCTTCTGGACTGTTCTGGTGACTCGGGGGTCGGTAGCCTGGATGTTTGCTCTGGGGTTACTGGACTCGGTGCTCACTGGTCGTCAGGGAGGTCGCTAAATTCGCTCAGGTTGAGGGGGTCCGGGGACTCCACCATGTCTTTCTTGTTGCTATGTCAGGTGCCGATAGGGAGATGCAATCTAGTGTCAAGATCCTGCCTTGACTACTCCATGCTGCTCAACAGGTAACGTAGGCTCGGTTCTTCGGGGCAAGCTTGTGATCACACTTCCAGTGTACTCACGCGCCGCTCGTAGTCACACTTCCGGCGTACTCATGCACTGCTCGTAGTCACACTTCCGGCGTACTCACACACCGCTCATAGTCACACTTCCGGCGTACTCACGCGCCGCTCGTAGTCACACTTTCAGCATACTCACGCGCCGCTCGTAGTCACACTTCCGGTGTACTCACCTGCCGCTTGTACTCACACTTCCGGCGTACTCACGCACCGCTCGTAGTCACACTTTCGGCGTACTCACGCGCCGCTCGTAGTCACACTTCCGGCATACTCACATGCCGCTCGTAGTCACACTTCCGGCGTATTCACGCGCCGTTCGTCGTCTCGCGGTATCCGTCACGCCCGGCGTGGTCTCGTCGCAGTCCTCTCACACGCCTTGCATGGGCTTGTTGTTCTTGCGGTATCCTTCACGCCTGGCGTGGTCTCGTCGCGGTCTTCTCACACGCCTTGCGTGGGCTCGTTGTTCTTATCGGGGTGGTGGTCGCAGCGCCGGTTCACGGGTAGAGAGAGGTAGGTCTGTGGAGAGAGATAATAGATTGCGTGGAGAAGAATCTCCAGACTAGCTACCGCGCCCTTCCTTTATACTTTTCCTTCCCCCTGTGGAATCACAGCTTGCCCACAAGACTGACACAGTTCCTCCATAGCTCATCATGACTCAATCGTCATGCCCAAGAAAAACAAATGATCGCACTTGGCCGCCGCGCGGCCAACACTCTACTCGCGGCAACAGGAGAAAGGACGTGCAAGCAGTAACAGTAAGGGAACAAGGAAGAATGACGTACGACTTAATCAAGGGGAAACAAGACTCGGAACGATAAAGGAGAAGGACGCGCAAGCTCAATCAACAGGAGACCACAGACGTAGCGAACAGGAGGAAAGACACGCAAGCATAATCAACAGGAAACAACATACGTAGAAGAAGGACATGTAAGCCCTATAACAGAGACAAAGGAGGAGGGACCTAGACCGGCCAGTGGTCTGTAGGTTGGGGAGATATCGCTACCGGCGCGATATGGCAGAGATCGGTCGAGGCGCCTAAGCACGGAGGATGACCGCGGCTGTGGCAGCGGAAACGAGGATGACCCATAGGCCGACAAGGGTGAGAACGGCACCGGCACCTCGGCACCAAGGAGCCTGTCGTGCCAGGTTCGTGACACCTGTATATTTTACGTTGGGAGCGGTATACCATATTATCTTACGTAAGAGGTACCCCTAAATATTCCACGAATAGGTAGTAAAGTGACTCTTGGCGGCTTTAAATAATTAAATTATTATCTTTAAATCAAAATTATTTCTCCTATTCCAGCAATAAATTGGCTGCCAAGTCTCAAAAAAGCAAATAATTGGGGTACCTCTTACATGAGATAATACGGTATGTGCTGCCAGGGTGCGTTCAGAGCATCCCGAGCACCTGATGCGTCCAGACGCAGTCTGTGCATCTGAAGGCACATTTTTTTTCCTGATACGGACGGACAGGATCCACTGGAATCAGTGCCAGAAGAGTTCAGGGAATACCTGAGCATCATGGGAAAAGAAGCAGCCGAAGGTTTACCAGAACACCAGCCGTATGACTGCAAGATCAATCTTAAGGAGGGAGAAACAGCCCCCTGGGGGCTGATCTATCCCCTCTCGGAAACAGAACTACAAACCCTGAGAGAATGGCTAAAGGAGATGCTGTGAACAGGTAAGATACAGAGATCAACCTCTTTGGCTAGCTCCCCAATCCTGTTAGTCCCAAAACCGCACGGATGTGGGTTGTAGCTTTGTGTGGACAATCGAGCCTTGATAGGGGTCAACATCCCAAACAGATACCCCTTGCCACTCATGCAAGAATTGCAGGACCGAGTACAAGGGGTGGAATGGTTCACCATAATGGACCTAAAAAATGGGTTCAGCCTAGTCTGTGTATGGGAAGGCGATAAATGTAAGACGGCTTTCCGAACTCGATATGCGCTGTATGAATTCCAAGTCATGCTGTTCGGGCTCACGAATGCGCCCTCGACTTTCCAAGACATGATGAATCAGATATTTTCCAACATGATCGACCTCGGCGTCCTTGTTTACATGGACGATATCCTAGTCTACGTAAAAACCGAGAAGGAATACGATGATAGGGTAAGGGAAGCCTTGAAAAGGCTGCAGGAAAACGGGCTAGCAGTCTCCTCGCAAAAATCTATCTGGAAGACCCAGGAGGTGGAATTCCTAGGGTAGATCATCAGACGCGAAGGAATCAAGATGTCTCCAGAAAAAGTCCAAGTAGTACTGGAATGGAGGTCGCCAGCTTCACAAATGGAAACCCAGTCCTTTTTGGGATTCACCAATATCTACTGAAGATTCATCCAAGTCTACTCTAGAGTTGTCTGGCCACTAACGGAACTCACGAAGGGTGACAGTAAGAGTTGGAAATAGACTGACAAAGCAGAGGCAGCCTTCAAGAAATTGAAGGTGCAATTCACGATGGCCCTAATTCTGGGTCACTTTGACCCAGAGCATCCAGTGATCATCGAAACAAATACCTCTGACTTCGCGATTGAGGCAGAACTGTCTCAAAGAGATGACAAGAACCGCCTACACCCAGTGGCATTCGACTCGTGCAAGTTCCAGCCCATGGAAATCAACAACGAAATCCATGACAAGGAACTTCTCGCAATCATCGACGCGTTCAAACATTGGTTTCAGTATTGCGAGGGAGCGAAACACCAGGTGTAGGTGTACTCAGATCATCAGAACCTCGAATACTTTACCACCACAAAGGTCCTCAAACACCAGCAAGCACGCGGGGCGTAAGAGCTTCATCAGCAAAAAATTTGAGAATTCCGAGGGGGCTCCTGTAGCTTCCGTAGCTTCCGTAAGCATCGCTAACTCCCGTAAGAGAAGTTATATTTTCCTCCTGTAAGGATTTAAAGAAAAAAAAGGGCTTTATTTTTAGCTGAAACCTCGAGAAATATTAGTTCAAATTTATGTCTTACGTGTAAAAAAAGTAATATACTTCAACATTCCATTTTTTTGCTGATGTTGCAGGCATCGACTTTCGAATTTACTACCTTCCCAGAACAAAGAATGGGAAGCCAGATGTGCTATCCAGGTGTTAGGAGTACCGCCATGAAAAAGGGGGGTGTGAAAACCAGCCAATCACAACGGTTCTGCAAAAAACCCACTTTGTGAGATCAGTCAGCCGACACGAGTTAACATTTATGTGCTCATCAGCCTGGTTAGAATCGCTCCTGGCCAGGAGATGGTCAAAGGAATTCGAGGAACAGGTGAAGGAAGCAGGAAAAAGGGATGGGGAATACCAACAGACATGGAAGGAACTGGAAGTGGTGAGGACAGAGTCTGTATCGGATGACCGAAAGGTCGAAAGAGGTAGCCGCTGGCCCACATGAGATGCAATAGGGGGGCCGAAAGGCCAGGATGGAAGAGGTCCTCGAGATCAAGGATGGGCCGCTCTATCGGAAGGGTATACTCTGTTTCCCGGAAGATGAAAGCTCAAACAAGCAATCCTCAAATCAGAACACGATGCAAGGATTGCCAGCTATTTCGGCCAGGATAAAACAACTGAGCTAATTTGGTGGAATTTCTAGTGGCCCAAGATGGACCAGTACATCATCGACTACGTACAAAGTTGCCCTGAATGCCAGAAGAATAAGGTAGCCCATTACCATCCATACGGACTATCCTTACCACTGGAACTTCCCTATACCCCATGGCAGTCAATAGCAATGGACTTCATCACGCAGCTACCCCTCTCAGAGGAGTGTGACCAATTGTGGGTAGTCATTGACCGGTTCACAAAAATGGTGCACTTCCTCCCACTGAGGAAGCACAGGAAAATGGCAGCGGACCTAGCAATCACCTTTGCCAAAGAAGTTTGGAAGTAAAATGGACTCCCGACCGATATCATCTCGGAGCGAGACTCCCATTTTACTTTGGAAACCTGGAAGGAATTTCTGCGGCTATTAGGCATCCGACCCCAAATGTTGACAGCCATCCACCCTCAAACCAACGGACAACCAGAATATCTCAACCAAACAATAGAGACATACCTCAGGGCATTTGTCTCCTACAAACAGGACAACTGGGTTGCCCTTCTACCAATGGCCGAGTTCATCTACAACAATTCGGTTACCATGGACAACAGGATGTCTCTATTCTACACCAATTACGGATTTCATCCCATTGCTTCTGACCCCACAGCCTCGGAACCCCTCAATCCGGTGAGTAAACTCTATGCCCAATGGATGTACGCTGTGCACAAGGAATCCACAAATAGACTAGAAGTAGTGCAAGAATGGATGTGTCGCTATATGGACCCCAAGAGAACTGAGCCCCTGAAATACCAGGCCAGGGACTTGGTGATGCTCAACAGGTACAACATCAAAACGCGACGGCCATCGAAGAAATTGGACCAAAAAAATCATGGTCACTTCGAGGTGGAAAAAGTTGTTTCCCCCCTCACCGTTCAACTCACGCTTCCCCGGAAATGGAAGATACACAACGTTTTCCATGGTCTCACTGCTGGAACCCTAGAGAACCAGCGAACACCAGTCCCTACCGGACCCAGCCAAGGTGTTAAGGGAAGCCAATGACATCGAACAAAGCGAGGAATACGATGTTGAAGAGGTCTTTAGGAGTACCAGGAAAGGGTGCCGCATTCTGTACCTCATCAAGTGGCTTGACTATCCGGAACAGAAAGACTGGACAGAGGAGCCATAGAACAACTTCTGAGTAGGTGGTCGGGAGAAACTCCAGGAGTTTCATCGACAAAATCTAAACACACTAAGGGACTACCAACTCACCAACGGTTGAAAGATCCTGTCGTCCCTGCCCCAGATGGCAGGCCGGCAGGTGGTAGTAGGGTGAAGTGGATGGAGGACTTCACCAAGCGGGCACTGATACTTACACCATTTCCTCAACCAAGCATATGCACTGCTTGAGATGATAGGATCCTCACTCATACCAATGGAAATGGGGGTGCCTCAGTGTTATACCCAGCAGTGCGCTTTCTGGACCTACGTGACGGCACATGAGGATCGCGGATCTCAATACAACGTTACTTCAACTAAGTAGGCCTCTGGGCAGATCTCTGGAGCCAAGGACCAAACACCATTCAAAGGGCTTTTGAGTTTTTTCCCAAAACAGGGTTTTCTCAATGTATGCTGGGTGCTCGGAGGGATGTAAGAGATGGAGGACTGCATCACCATGAAACCCCATGCAAGGCATCAGGAAAAAAAATCTACGTCCAGACACACAGACTGCGTCCAGATGTACCAGGCGCTCGGGATGCTCTGGACGCACCCTGTCAGTGCACATACTGCTCCCAACACAAAACACACAGCCAATGTGAATTCGGACGCACCTCACCATGGCACTGTGCGTCCGGACACAGATCGCCATGGAATCTGCTTACTGGACGGAGTGTAGCAGAGCATTTTCCTTCTGGACTCACTGCGTCAGGGCATTTTCCTTCTGGACGCAGCCGTGTCAGGGCATTTTCCTTCTGGATGCAGCACCTAGCAATAAGAAAGGAGATCGACGATTGCTGACCTCGTATTCTACCTTGCACTAGATCCTTTCTAGGTATCGTTTCCTGATGCATCAGGAAAAAAGTGAAAATTTAAGTAAGCACGTCGGTAACCCCTGCCAGCATCCAATGCGCCGGTAGCTTTCCTAGCTCCAGTAAGCTTCCCAAGCTCCGGTAAGACTGGTCATACTCCCATAAGGTTTTCTAAGTATCAGCAACTGGTACAGTTGGTTTCTCGACTCCCATGAATGGGCAGTGCGGGCATACGCACCTGAACGTATTGTCACAATCTGATGGTTTGTTTTCCGAACGCGTACATTCACAAATTCACGGTGTTTGATACATTTTTTCTCCTGTTATTTGCTTGTCTATCATGGTCGAGCTTTTAAATCCGGCAAAATGAAGGGTACTGGGGAACACCAGTTTACTGGCGTGCCTTTTCATATGTATTTATTCACAGCAGCGCACATTCAAAGATATATAAAAAATAATTCAATATTTATATTACTCCTATGCTAGTCGGTTCATCACCTCCTTCACTCATTGCCCTCCCAGCGCTTCAAATACTTTTGTAAATGCTTTTGCAAATGCTCACAGCAACCACGCATACAGACTTGTAACTCCAATACTCCCACATAGATTATGCACCCGTTGACTGAGGTGTCCCTAGGATGAGCTCCTGGCGACACACATTGGTGATCCGAGTCTGTGAACTTCTGTTCATGCTTCGTTGCTAGATTGCGCCTTCAAGATTGACGCTGTCGGGAGACTCTGTTGAAATGACCAGGCTGTGTTGCCTTTGCCAGCTGTGCTGCCAACTATGGAAGTTGTTCTCCCAGCTCGTCGAACACCTTTGCAAATCCTCCCCGCTGGCAAGCGCTCCCACCGGTCTCAAGCGTAGACTATCCAGCTGTTGACTGAGTTGAACCTTGGATACTCTCCCGGCGACACACATCGTTGATCCAAGTCTGCAAACCTCTGTTCATGCTTCGTCGCTAGATCGCGCCCCTGGGATCGCTGGAATCGGGAGTCTCTGTTGAAATGCCAGCTGTGCTACCTACTCTGACAGTCGTCCTTCCAGCTCGTCGAACGCCTTTGCAAATCCTCCCCATAGTCAAGCGCTCCCACCACTGCTCCGAATCTCACTCGTAGACTATCCAGCCGTTGACTGAATTGAACCTCAGATACTTTCCCAGCGATGCACATTGCTGATCCGTGTCCGCGAACCTCTGTTCATCCTTCACCACTGAATCGCGCCTTCGGTATTGCCGGTATCGGGAGTCTCTGTTGAAACGACCAGGTTACGTTGCATTGGCCAGCTCTGCTGCCTACTCTGACAGTCATCCTTCCAGCTCGTCGAACGTATTCGCAAATCCTCACCGCTGTCAAGCGCTCCCACTGGTCTCACGCATAGAATATCCAGCCGTTGACTGAGTTAAACCTCGGATACTCTCCTGGTGGCGCACGTTGTTGATCCGAGTCCGTGAACCTCTGTTCATGCTTTGTCGCCAGATCGCGCCTTCGGGATTGCCAGTATCGGGAGTCTCTGTTGAAATGCCAGCTGTGCTACCTACTCCGACAGTCGTCCTTCTAGCTAGTTGAATGCCTTTGCAAATCCTCCCCACTGTCAAGCGCTCCCACCACTGCTCCGAATCACACTTGTAGACTATCCAGCTGTTGACTGAATTGAACCTCGGATACTTTCCCGGCGACGCACGTTGCTGATCCGTGTCCGTGAACCTCGGTTCATCTTTCGCCACTGGATTGCACCTTCGGTATTGCCGGTATCGGGAGTCTCTGTTGAAACGACCAGGCTGCATTGAATTGGCCAGCTGTGCTGCCAACTCTGAGAGTTGTCTTTCCAGCTCCTCAAACGTATTCGCAAATCCTCACCACTGTCGAGCGCTCCCAGTGGTCTCACATGTAGAATATCCAGCTGTTGACTGAGTTGAACCTCAGATACTCTCCTGGCAACACATGTCATTGATCTGTGTCCGCGAACCTCTGTTCATCCTTTGCCAATAGATCGCGCCTTCGGGATTGCTGGTATCGGGAGTCTCGGTGGAAACGACCAGGCTGCGTTGCATTTGCCAGCCGTGCTGCCAACTCCGAGAGTTGTTTTTCCAGCTCCTGAAACATATTCGCAAATCCTCACTGCTGTCAAGCGCAGGTGGAAGCTGCTGTCCCCGGCGTTAGAGGCCTGTCCTTTGTGGATGATATCAGCTGGTGGGCAGAGGGAGCGGATGACAGTGAAGTGGCAGCAAAGCTTACGGTGGCAGCAGCCGCCTCGATCGAGCGGGCAGCCAACAATGGGGTGGCATTTGACCACGGCAAGACTGAGGCGGCCTTCTTCCAGAAGGGGGGGGGGAAGAAGACGAAGGCACCCATGGCGACGGTGGCAGTTGGCACCAGCAATGTCACGTTCAACAAGACCGCTACAAGGTGGCTCGGAGTATGGCTCGATTCGCAGCTCACACTCAGAGACCACCACGCCACCCGGCTGAAGGAGGGGCGCAAGGCTATGGCTCGGCTCCGCCGCCTCACGG
>Ga0307508_10006067_pt1 | contig 11404 bp, 10 predicted proteins | sample 9_EM_MG_FD_203089 | JGI IMG/M metagenome (GOLD analysis project Ga0307508, IMG submission 203089) | Populus trichocarpa ectomycorrhiza microbial communities from riparian zone in the Pacific Northwest, United States - 9_EM | ecosystem: Host-associated > Plants > Roots > Unclassified | place...
CGACCAGCTCCTCACCTCCTTCGAGGGCGGCGAGGCGCCCGACATCATCCACGACGCCGCCGACGACCTCGCCGACTTCGCCTACGGCGGCTACCTCGCCGATCTGCGCGGACTGCTGCCGGACCGACTGAAGGACGCCATCCCGGCCCATACCTGGGCGACCACCACCTTCGGCGGCGATGGCGATGGCGGCGACGGCGGCGGCGTTTACGGGGTGCCGTTCCTCCAGGAGCCGCGCGTCATCATCGCCAACCGGACGCTGCTGGAGCGCGCCCGGGTGCGTATCCCGAGCGTGCGCGCCCCCTGGAGCTGGGCGGAGTTCGAGGACGCGGCGCGGGCGCTCACCCGGGACGGGACGTACGGGGTCGCCTGGCCGCTCAAGGACCCCGTCGCCGCGACGCTCGGCCTCGCCCTCTCCACCGGCGGCCGGGTCTTCCACCGGGGCGCCGACGGCAAGGTCACCGTCCGCTTCCACGCCGCCGACCGGCGCGTCCCGCGCGCCATCGCCCGTACGGCGGCCAAGTCCACGCTCGGCATGGGCGGTTCGGACACCCTCCCCGGTTTCTTCGGCGGCAAGTACGCCATGGTGCCGCTCGGCTTCTCGTACCGCCAGCAGATCGTCCAGCAGGCCCCCGAGGGCTTCGCCTGGACGGTGCTGCCCGCGCCCGCCGGGCCCGGCGGCGACCAGCGCCAGGGCGTCAGCCCGCAGACCCTGTCCATCGCCCAGGACAGCCCGTACAAGCGGGAGGCCGCCCGCTTCCTCGACTTCTTCCTGCGCCCGCGCAACATGGTGCGGCTCGCGCGGGGCGACTGGATGCTGCCCACGGGCACCGGGGCGCTGCGCGACCGGGCGCTGCACACCGCCGAGCACGGCTGGGCGACCGGCACCGCACTGGCCGCCCAACTGCGCCCGGCCCCCACCCTGTCGGTGCGCGGCTATCCGGAATGGAAGGACAAGGTGGCCACCCCGGCGTTCCAGGAGTACTACAGCGGAGCCATCGGAATGGACGGACTGAGAGAGAGGCTGATCGAGGACGGCGGGCTGGTCCTCGCCCGATACCAGCGCTGAGGAGCGCGCCCCGGGGTGTCAGACCCGGGCGTGCCGGGGGCGGTCGTCCAGGTCCGGGTCGTCCAGGTCCGGGGCGTCGAGGTCCGGGGTGGGCAGTGTGCCCGCGGGGGCGGGCGGCGGGGTGGGGGCCATCTCGTCGTGGGTCAGGTCGGGCAGCCACCGCAGCCACGTCGGCAGGTACCAGTTCCGCTCGCCCAGCAGCGACATCACGGCGGGCAGCAGCACTCCGCGGATCACGGTGGCGTCGATGAGGACGGCGGCCGCGAGGCCCACGCCCATCTGCTTCATGGACTGCATCGACAGCGTCCCGAAGATGGCGAACACCGCGACCATGATGACGGCGGCGCTGGTGACCACGCCCGCCGTGGTGACCACACCGTGCACCACCGCGTCCCGGGTGGTGCGCCCGGCAAGCCGCGCCTCGCGGATGCGGGAGACCACGAACACGTGGTAGTCCATGCTCAGCCCGAACAGGATCACGAAGAGGAACAGCGGCAGCCACGAGACGATCGCGCCGACGCCCTCCGCCCCGACCAGCCCCGCGCCCCAGCCGTGCTGGAAGACGGCGGTGAGGATGCCGTACGCGGCGCCCACCGACAGCAGGTTGAGCGCGATGGAGGTGACGGCGACCGTCAGCGAACGGAACGACATCAGCATCAGCAGGAACGCGAACACGACCACGAAGGCGAAGACCGGGGCGACGGCCGAGCCGAGGGCGTCGTTGAAGTCCTTCGAAGCGGCGGTGGAACCGCCGATCGGCGCGTCCACCCCGTCGACCGTGCCGAGCGTCTCGGGGCGCACCTCGTCGCGCAGGACGGCCAGGCTCTTCCCGGCCTTCTTCTCATCGGACCCGCCGGTCAACGGCACCGACAGCACCGCCAGATCCTGCTTCTCGTGGAAGGCCACCGTGACCGGGCCCGTGGAGGCGCCCTTCGCGACGGCCTGGTCGCGGAAGCGGGCGATGGCGTCCCGTACCGGCGCGGCGTCGATGTCCCCGGCCTTGACCACGACCCGGGCCGGGTCGGGACCGCCGGGGAACGCCTCGTCCATGTGCCGGTAGGCCGCCACGATCGGCATGTCGTTCCCGAACTCCTGGTCCAGGGTGAGGTTCGCGGTGTTCATGCTCACCGCGGGCGCGGCGATCGCGATCAGCGCACCACCGGCGAGCGCGAGCGACAGCTTCGGCCTGCGCAGCACCCGGCCGAGGACCGCGCGCCACACCCGGCTCTCGCCGTTGCCCTTCCGCCTGCCGCGCCCGGCGAACGGCAGCTTGCCCTTCTCGACGCGCTCGCCGAGCAGCGACAGCAGCGCGGGCAGCACGGTCACCGAACCCACCATGGCCACGGCCACCACCATCAGGGTCGCCAGGCCCATCGCCTTGAACTCGGCGATGCCGGTGAAGAGCATGCCCGCCATCGCCACGATGACCGTGACCCCCGAGACGAGGATCGCCCGGCCCGACGTCGCCGCCGCGATCCGCAGCGCGGTCTCGGCGTCCCGCCCGGCGTCCCGCTCCTCCCGCTCCCGGCGAAGATAGAACAGGCAGTAGTCGACGCCCACGGCCAGACCCACCAGCAGCATCACCGAGTTGGCCGTATCGCTCATGTGCACCCAGTGGCTGACCACCGCCACCAGGCCGGTGGTGGCCAGGAACGCCGTCATCGCGAGCGCCACCGGCAGCAGCGCCGCCACCAGCGCGCCGAACGCGATCAGCAGGATGCCGAGCGCCACCGGCACCGCCGAGTACTCGGCCTGGGTGAAGTCGGAGCCGAACGCGTCGTCGAAGGCCTTCTGACCGCTCGCGTCGCCGAACTGCTCGATCCGCAGGGACCGGTGGTCCCGCTGCGCCTTCTCCACCGCGTCCAGCACCGGCTGGATGCGGTCGGCGGCGGTCTCCGGGTCGCCCCGCACCTCGAACCGCACCAGCGCGGACCGCCGGTCGGCCGAGATCGCCTTCGTCCCGTACGGGGACTCCGCCCCGGTGACCTCGCCGGTGCCGCGCACCGCGGCCAGCACCCCGTCGACCGCGCCGCGGAACGCCGCGTCGTCCGCGGTCACTTGGCCGCCCTTCGACTGAATCAGCACGGTTTCCCCGGCTGGTTCGTCGATGCCCGCATCGTCGAGAATCTTCACGACGCGCCCGGACTCGCCGGGAAGCTCCTCACTGTCCGTCGAATCGACCCGGCCCGTCATCGACCCCACGGCCAGCGCGAGGACGACCAGCAGCAGCCAGCCCCCGACGGCGGTCCAGCGGTGCCGGGCGCTCCAGCCGCCCGCGCGGGCGGCCAGCCCCCGCGGCCTGTCCAGTCCTGCGGTGTCCCCCACGACGTCCCCTTTTCCCAAGGTGGCGACCCCCTGCCGCCGTCCCTCGACGACGCTAGGGCGCGGGTACACCCGGGCCCATCCTGCTGACCGCCGATACGGGGGACGGGGCTCTCCACCCCGAGGAGGGGGGCCAGCCCTACCCCCACCGCTCCAAGGCCCTTACACGTAAAGGGACTTGTCATGATCGTCCCGCGATGAAGTTGCATATGTCACACATCGATCAGGATCTTGAATTGCCCGGTTCCATCCGCCAGGGTTTCGTTTCAGCCCGGAGTGATCCGACCACGCTCCGGCGCTATCGCACCGTGTGTGCGAGCACCGTGTGCGAAATCCCCCCACATCTCGCACGAGGAGTACCTCGTCATGGCAGTACACAAGCAGCGCAACGCGCGTCGACTCACCCTGGCGATAGCCGCGGCCGGTGCCATCACGGCCGGTGCCTTCGTGGCCGTCCCGGCCGGCGCCGCCACCGCGAAGCCCGCCGAAGGCACCGTCTACGGTACCCAGTCCAAGAACGCCGTCGACGGCAGCTACATCGTCATGCTCAAGGGCGGCAAGAGTGTCAAGGCCGCCGAAGAGGGCAAGGACCTGGCCGAGACCTACGGCGGCAAGCTGCGCCGCAGCTACGACTCCGCCATCAACGGCTTCTCCGCCACCAGCCTCAACGAGACCGAGGCCAAGCGGCTGGCCGCCGACCCGTCGGTGGCCAAGGTCGTCCAGAACCACCGCTACTCCATCAAGACCACCCAGGCGGACCCGCCGTCCTGGGGCCTGGACCGGATCGACCAGGACGACACCAAGGGCGACAAGAAGTACACCTACCCGGACAGCGCGGGTGAGGGTGTCACGGCGTACGTCATCGACACCGGGGTCCGCGCCTCGCACAAGGACTTCGACGGCCGCGTCACCTCCGGCTTCGACGCCATCGACAACGACGACGACGCCGACGACGGCAACGGCCACGGCACCCACGTGGCGGGCACCATCGCCGGTACCGAGCACGGCGTGGCCAAGAAGGCCAAGGTCGTGGCCGTCAGAGTCCTGGACGACCAGGGCTCGGGCACGACCGAGCAGGTCGTCTCCGGTATCGACTGGGTCACCAAGAACCACAAGGGCCCGTCGGTCGCCAACATGAGCCTCGGCGGCACCCCCGACGAGGCCCTGGACGCGGCCGTGCAGAAGGCCATCGACTCCGGTGTCACCTTCGGCGTCGCGGCGGGCAACGAGTCCGCCGACGCGAGCGAGAGCTCACCGGCCCGGGTCGAGGACGCGATCACCGTCGCCTCCAGCACCGACGCCGACGAGCAGTCCGACTTCTCCAACTTCGGCAAGGTCGTCGACCTCTACGCCCCCGGCTCGGACATCACCTCCGACTGGAACACCGGCGACGACGCCACCAACACCATCTCCGGTACGTCGATGGCCACCCCGCACGTCGTGGGCGCCGCCGCCGTCTACCTGAGCGGCCACCAGGACGCCAAACCGGCCGACGTGGCGAAGGCGCTCACCGACGGCGCCACCGCCGACAAGATCTCCAACCCGAGCGAAGGCACCCCGAACAAGCTCCTGAAGGTCGTCGAGTAACTCAACCCAAGACGCACCTGAAACCGGCCGCCGCCTCCACCCCACTGGACGCGGCGGCCGGTCGCGCAGCGGGGTACCACGAGCAACTGGCTTACGCCTTGGGCCCGTTGCCCCGCCGTGGAAGCCTGAGCGGCATGAACATCACCAGCGGATACGCATGGGCGGCGGTCGAGGACGCGCCGGTGAAGGAACTCTTCCCGGGCATCCGGCTGCGCCCGCTGTGGACCGGCGAGAACGGTGCGAAGGCGCACGTCCTGGAAATGGACCCGGGCAGCGCCTGGGAGGTCCTGGACGTCCACGAACCCGGCCCCGAGGAAGTCTTCGTCGTCTCCGGCACCTTCAACGACGGCCACCGCGACTACCCCGCGGGCACCTTCCTCCACGCCCCGGCGGGCTCCTCGCACATCCCGCGGACCACCACCGGCTGCACGCTCTTCGTCTTCTATCCCGAGGGCTGAAGCGGGCGGCCTCGGCGTCGCCCGGCGTGAGGGGCACGGGCGAGGAATTCTCCGGGCGGGGCGGAGGTTCGAAGCGACATCGACGAGCGGTGACGTGACGACCGAGGAGTGCCGGTGCCGAACGAGCAGAACACCCCGCGAGGAACGGTCGCCGAGGGCTTTGAATCCGTACGGCGGGAATTCGCCGCCGTCGCGGCGGACGAAGGCGGTGACTACGCCGCCCAATTGGTGGCCTACGTGGGCGGCGAGCGGGTCGTGGACCTGTGGACCGGGCCGGAGATCACCGGTGACTCCCTGACCGGGGTGTTCTCCTCCACCAAGGGGGCCGCCCACCTGGTGGTGGCCCTGCTGGTCCAGGACGGCGTCCTCGACCCGGACCAGCGGGTCAGCCACTACTGGCCGGAGTTCGGCGCCGAGGGGAAGCAGGACATCACCCTGCGCGAGCTGCTCTCCCACCGCGCCGGAGTGGTCGGCGCCGACACCGGCTTCCTTCTTGAGGATGTGGCCGACGACCGGGTCATCGCCGAACGCCTCGCCGCCCAGGCCCCGTACTGGCGCCCGGGCACCGCCTTCGGCTACCACGCCCTGACCATCGGGGCGCTCACCGGCGAGGTGGTGCGCCGTGTCACCGGACAGAGCATCCAGGAGCTGTTCGAGGACCGCGTCCGTTCCCGCCACGACCTCGACTTCTTCCTCGGACTGCCCGAGGAGCACGAGCCACGATTCCTCACCACGCTGCCCATGCTCCCCACCCCCGAGCAGCAGGCCCAGCTCGACGCCGCCGCCACCGGCCCGCGGAGCTTGACGGGCATCGCGTTCAACCGCAACCACCCGCAGGCGCCCGACCTCGAAGCCCTGCCCAACGTCCGCGTCATACGCGCCAAGGGCCCCGCCTCCGTCGGCGGTGTCGCCTCCGCGCGCGGGCTGGCCGGTATGTACGCGGCGGCGATCAGCGAACTCGACGGCAGGGCACCCCTCCTCAAGCCGGAAACGACGGCCGCGTTCGCACAGATCCACTCGATCGGCTACGACCTCGTGTCGCGCGCCCACAAGGCCTTCGGCCTCGGTTTCGCTGCCCTGAGCGACCTCTACCCCGTCCTGGGCCAAGGCGCCTTCGGCCACAGCGGCGCCGCCGGGTCCCAGGCCCTCGCCGACCCGCGCGCTGGCCTCGCCTACGGCTACAACCGCCGCCGCTTCGCCTTCCCGGGTGGCGCCGCCCCGGAGAACGGGCGGCTGGTCCGCGCGGTGCACGCGGCGGCCACGGCGGCCCGCCGACGCTAGCGGCTACCCGGCGATGTGGTCGAACACGCCCGCCTTGCAGGCACGTATGAAGGTTCCCAGCCGGGCGGGGGCGACGGAGATGGCTGCAGCGGGGGTGTCGCTCTCGCGAATCCGTATCTCACCGTCCAGTGCGGCGAGTTCGATGCAGTCGTTCGTCTCGCCGGGCCCGGAGAACGACGACTTTCGCCATGCCAACGACCTTTCCACGACCCTGCCCCTTCACAGTTCCCGAATGATGGTGTGGATGAAGCGCTGAGACGTCTCTGCCGAAAGAGCGAAGGTCAGGGTTTTGTCGAGCAGCGCGCGATACCGTGCCACTTGCGAGTCGGCATCCAGCAGGATCGGGCCGTGCAACACATCGACCTGCACGGTATCGAGCCTCGGTACTGGACCGTATACGTAGAGCAGGGAGTTCCCGGCACCTCCGAATCCCTCTGCGGTGAACGGGACCACGCGGACGGTGACGTTGGGACGCTCGCTCTGTTCCAGGATGAAGCCGAGCTGGTCGCGTGCAACCTTCCGGTCAGCGGCGAGAGTCCGCAGAGCGGCTTCATGAATGACCGCTTCGTACGCGGGAGATGAATCTCCTTCCAGCACGTGGCGCCGTCGCAGACGGAACGCGACCAGAGCCTCCAAGAGATGAGGAAATGGCTGAGGGACTCCGTAGGCCATGAGGGCGCGTGTGTAGCTCTCGACCTGCAGAAGCCCAGGGATGTATACGCCCTGGAAGGTGCGCAACCGGGTTGCTCGATATTCCAGTTCGGCGAGATCCAGGGCCCCGTGCGCGAGAATCCCCCGGTACTCCTCCCACCAGCCCTTGTCGCGTTCCGTGGCCATGGTGACCAACTCGTCGATCAACGCGCCATCGAGGCAAGCGTAATGAGTCGCCATGGAGCGCAGCCGCTCCTCACTGACGCCCGTCCGTCCCGCCTCGACATGGCTCATCTGGGCCGAGGTCGTACCGACCCGCTCGGCCGCTTCTCGGGCGGTCAAGCCCGCCGCCTCGCGCATCTTGCGCAGTTCGGTTCCCAGCCGCTCCTGGCGCGCCGTGGGCTGACTCCTCACCGCCATGCCCGTCCTCCGCCTCTCTATAACCCGACAGACGTTCACCCTTTAGCTCTGTCGGCCCCCAATCTTCGCCACAAAGTTGTGGCCACCGCAACTTTGTGGCGTACTTTGTGTGACGCACTCATCACGCAGCGATGAGCAGCAGTCGAAGCCTACTGCCCCCTCCGCGCCCTGCCTCCGGCACCGGTGTGGTCGAAAGGCGGTTCCGACACCTCACGGAGGCCCGCATGGAGACATCGCATTCCCCAGAACTCTTCGACAAGGAACTCTGCGACCTCGTCCTCGCCATCGCGCCCAGGGTCTTCGCCGTCGTCCAGCAGCGCGAGGTCCGGCCCGGGCTGAAAGACGGGTGTGTCGCGGCGTGGGGGATGGCCTTCGAGGAGGGGCCCGTCCACGTGACCACGGCCGACGGCACCGGGCAGATGGTCCTCACCTCACCGGAACGGGCCCTGCGTTGGTTCGCGGGCGGAGGCGGCGGGCAGGGCGTGACGGCGAGGCTGGTGTGGCTCGACCGCCCCGGGGGCGCCACCCCGGACCACTCCGAGGCCGCCTGAGTGCCCCACAGGGCCATCGTCCATGCCGGGGCTGCCCGGATCGATAGTCTGCGAAGTGACACCCGCTCCGGTCCGTAGGAGGACACAACATGTACGTGGCAGATGTGGAGCTGTCCGGGGTACGGGGGTTCCATAGCCACCGGGCGGCTCGGCTGACGTTTCCGTGTCGCGAAGACGGCAGTTACGGAGGGTGGACCGTATTGGCCGGGCGCAACGGTTCGGGTAAGACGACAGTGCTGCAGGCTCTCGCCCTGGTTCTGCAAGGACCCGCCGTCACCCACGCGTTGTTCAAGGACGCCCGCGACTGGGTGACGCACGGGGCGCACAAGGCGGTCATCGAAGCGGCTGTGGTCGGGCCGGAGGACGTGGACACCCGGTGGGTCGCTGACGACGACTCCTCTGAGGTGGTCTTTCCCGAGCACGGACGAGTCCGGCTGGTCTGGAAGCGGATGAGCCGACGCGGTCAGAGCCATGTCATTCTGCGCCCCCCATCGACGACGAAGGCATTCGAGCGCCAACGTGCGGCCGAATCCGGACCGTGGCAGGAGGCACCACAGGGGTGGTTGTGCCTCGGATACGGTCCGTACCGTCGCCTCGACGGGGGAGCATCCGCACGATCCGCCGCAGGCTCCGAGCGCGCGGCTCGTCTGGCCTCGCTCTTCGAAGCGGACGTGTGCCTGGCCGAGGGCGTCGGATGGCTGGTGGACCAGCACCTCAGGAGTCTCGAAGGCCGCCGTGGCGCGCGCGAACTCGTGAACGCGGTGAAGCTGCTGCTCGCGGACGGACTGTTGCCGGACGACCACGAGGTCGTACGCGTCGACTCGGACGGACTGTGGGTGAACACTCCCGGTGGTGTGCTGGCGCTCAGCGGGATGAGTGATGGCTACCGCTCCGTGACGGCACTCGTCGTCGACCTGGTGCAGCATCTGCACGGTGCCTACGGAGAACTCCGGATCGAGGAGCGTGACGGGCACCCTGTCATCCCGATGCCGGGGGTCGTCCTCATAGATGAAGTCGACGCCCATCTGCACGTCAGTTGGCAGAAGCGGATCGGTCCGTGGCTGAAGCAGCACTTCCCGGAGATCCAGTTCATCGTCAGCACCCACAGTCCGTACATCTGCCAGTCCGCCGACCCCGGTGGGCTGATCCGGCTGGCCGGTCCGACCGAGGAACGGCCGCCCGAGGTGGTCGACGACGAGCTGTACCAGCGGGTGGTCTACGGCAGCGGCGATGACGCGGTGCTTTCGGACCTCTTCGGAGTGGATTCGCCGTACTCCGAGCGGGCGGACGAATTGAGGCGACATCTGGCGGCCATGGAGTTCCGGGTGCTGGACGGCCAGGCGAGTGAGGCGGAATTGACCGAGTACCGCAGACTGAGCGCCGAGTTGAACAGCTCGCTGTCGGCCAGGGTGAGTGAAGTGGCCGCCCATCTGGGGCGTGAGAAGTGATCCGGTTGGAACGGCCGCCGCTCGACGACCAGACGGTGAAACTGCTCGCGCGAGCGCACAATCGCTTACCTGACGTGGGCCTCACAGAAGCCGTCGCCCGGAAAGCCTGGAAAGCGGCCGACGGCACTCGCGGCCGTGTCGTCATGGCCCTCCGCACAATGGCCAGCGGTATCGAGCGCTGTATGTACTGCTCGGAAAGTCTTGGCACGGCCATCGACCACTTCGAGCCTCTGAATCACGCCCCTCGCCGGGTGTTCGACTGGTACAACCACCTCCTCGGGTGTTCCTTCTGTAACTCGCACGCCAAAGGTGGCCTCTTCCCGAGAGAAAAGGACGGGGCACCACTGCTCATCGACCCCACGGCGGACGAACCGGTACATCATCTCCGGCTCTCCCTCACCAGCGGTGAGTACCACTGCCTGACGCCGCGAGGCTGCGCCACCATCGATGTCTTCCAGCTCAACTGTGGTCCGTTACGGAAGGGCAGGCTGGACGCCGTGGGCCAGTGCCTCGACACCCTGGCGGGCTGCGCGGCCCTTCTGGCAGTGGACGACAAGGCCGGTGCGAAGAAGCGCATGTTGAGGTTGCGACGTCAGCCCCTCGCGGATGTTCTGCAAGAGCTACGGCGTATCGCGGACCGGCCCTCGGCCGCCTTGGTGGTCGGAGACGAGGCTGCCCTCGCCGCCCTGCGTACCTTGTACGGGCAGCCCGTGGCCGAGCCGGTGTTCATTCCGCGGCAGACCGTGCGGCACGAGCCGGACTGCAGGTCTTGGAGGACCGCCCTGTCCTAGGCGGTCAGCAGGACCCGCCGCGCCGCCCGGGACTCGTCGTAGCGGGTCAGCAGGAGGCGGGCCAGTTCGGGGGCCGGGCCCAGGACGTCGGCCAGGGTGTCCGCGCCCGCCGCTTCGGCGCCGTGGGCGATGCGGTCGGGGAGGCGGCCGGGGGCGATGACGTACGGGGCCACGGCCACCCGTTCGACGCCCTCGGCGCGCAGCGCGCGGACCGCGTCCTCGGTGCGGGGGAGGGAAGCGGAGGCGAACGCGGGTCGCACGGCGCACCAGCCGGTGTGCCGCCACTCCCGCGCGATTTCAGCGATCACCGCGATCGCCTCCGGGTCGGTGGAGCCCGCCGAGGCCAGGACGATTCCGGTCCGGTGCCGGTCGGCGGGGCGCAGCCCGGCCTCGTACAGGCGGTGTTCCAGGGCCTGGACGAGGAGCGGGGAGGGGCCCAGGACGTCGGCCCGGCGGACGGTCAGGCGGGGGTGGTGGGCCGTGGCCTCGCGCAGGACCGCCGGGATGTCGGTCTTCGCGTGGAAGGCGCGGGTCAGCAGGAGGGGGAGGGCGATCACCTCGTCCGCCCCCTCCGTGGCGAGCCGGTCCAGGACCTGGCCCACCCGTGGTGCGTTGAACTCCAGGAAGGAGGGTTCGACGCGCAGCCCCGGCCGCAGCGACCGCACACGCGCGCACAGCGCGTCGACGGTCGCCGCGTGGCGGGGGTCGCGGCTGCCGTGGGCGACGATGAGGAGGGTCGGGGCAGACATGGCGGTTCCGTTCAGCGCGTGCTCGCCAGCAGGCCCCGGCTGCGCAGCACCCGCCGCTCGATCGGCGCGAAGATCAG
>Ga0307508_10006068_pt1 | contig 11403 bp, 17 predicted proteins | sample 9_EM_MG_FD_203089 | JGI IMG/M metagenome (GOLD analysis project Ga0307508, IMG submission 203089) | Populus trichocarpa ectomycorrhiza microbial communities from riparian zone in the Pacific Northwest, United States - 9_EM | ecosystem: Host-associated > Plants > Roots > Unclassified | place...
CCCGATTACACCAACAGCTTGGCAAATTTACATCATAGTGTGATGGAATTGTATTCATAAATTGTATGAATAAGGGTTGTAATTTTACACGCAATATTTTCTACAGTGCGAGCCTCCAACCTGGGTCGTTTTGGTGGACAAAAAATCCAGGAGTTGGATCTCGACACGCTGAAACGACGGGTGTATAGCTTTTAGTCTGAGTTTTAAAGAGAACTCGATATTAATGCTGTTTCGTATTTATCCTTCCATGTTTATATGTATAGTATCATTGAGTGCTTACTCAGATGGTTCATAACGGAGGGACCCGGAGGGTTCAGAACGATGGTAAAGCCGAGGGACATAATCCTAGCTCGAACACTTCATCAGCGATTGCATGCGCATGCGTTACATTTCGCGATAGAACCTTGTTTGGCAAATTTGCGGGCACTTTGAAGTTCCGTATTTAGACAAGTACATTGTCGAAAACTTCCAGATTCTACATGTTTACAAGTTCAAGGCATGAGGATTGCACGGACGCGTTCCTAGAAGGATTGGGACAACAACAATCTTCCAATGTGTGTATGCCACTACCTCACACGGTCAAACCAGACCTCGGCTCTTTCTCTAACCGTTTTACCCGTGGGGGACTCGACGCCGTCGCCGGCTCCCCAGATGCCCCTGAGCCCGAAACCTTCGATGTTTCCGTCCTTTCCAGTAGCAAATTCGACCGTTGTCCCGGAATCGAATTGAGGGACCACGATTTGCTTCCTTTCACCAGCATCTTTTGGAGTTGTCGTGATCTCGAACGCAGATATGGTAAAAGCTGTGTCAGAGATGGGGTATAGCTGCACGTAATTCCCCAAAACGGCAGGCAATACCACGCTGAGAGACGGTGTCACGGATGATTCGGAGGCGTTAGAACGCTGAACAAGTTGCCAATATTCGTCTGATAGCGCGCATCTTGATGATGACGATGGAGGGCTGGGAGGCGGCGGGCAAAGGTCATACCGCCCGTACGCCGGATTGATGTAAGTGCCTGCAAATATGTTGGTAGAATTATGTGGAAAATTTGCCGGGCGGTTGTTTACTATTGCCGCTGAGGCCTCGAGAGCCGCAAGAGTCCTACACGCAGAGTAATATCAGGCGTCAAGCGGTTCAGGTGGGCGTGTCCTAGGCACGTACCGAGAACTCCAGTCGACGTGAGGAAGGCCCAAGGCTTTCTCGTACAGGTAAAATTTGATCATGTGCATTATCACGCCGCCTTCGTCCCAGTTGGTGAATACAGCGACACCCAAGCCATCCTGGGGAGCCCGCGATATCACGGTCGACCACCCAGGCAACCCCCCAGTGTGCTCAACAATCTGGGCCCGACGAGTTTATTTTCCGCAATGACAGTGGAGAATGAGGCACGAAGAGCACATACATTATGGCCTTGGTAAGAATATAGTCCCTGGCCCGCCCCGTACGCCACCACGCTCACTTCCGGGAACGGTGTTTCGGGGACTGGAACGGTTATTCCAGTAGCAGCTGTCGATATAGCCTCGGAAGGAATGACAAATCCCCCAGTCTCCGGGTGTCTTCCATTCAATAGTAACGTTTGCAACCATACGGCCTTCAAAACGTTATTAGGATGAGACAGAACCCCTCAGAGGAAGGTAATTTGGACCTACAACATCGTGAGCACTCATGATAACACCTCCGGGGCCGGCGACAATGTCTTCTATTTCAGGATCAATGACGAACTCGGTTGGCTCGTAAACTGATCTTGACCAGCCCAATCCACCGGATGACACGTTGCGCCTGACCAGCGAAAATCCATCTGCAAGTTGGCCGCTGAGCTTGGCTTTCGTTGAATTATACGTGGCCGATCTGAAAGGCAGTCGACTGATGATATTCTCCTGCACATAGTCCGAGAATCGAAGGCCCGACACGCGTTGAACAATATGAGCGACTGTCATATACATCCCTAAAACGCGGACCAGGTCAGCAGAACAGGCATGTTGGGGGGTGTTATCAAGGAAATGAATTGTCGCACAATTGTTGTATTGGAATCTGGATGACATGATGTAAATTAATTTTGATATTCACATGATGCAAAGACTTACGTTTCTCTGAATTCGGTGGATGGACGCAAGTAGCGCAATGCCCTCACCGCTTCTGCTGCGGTCTCACCACGTCGCCAACCAATGTCGTGTCCAGGAAGACCAGTGCGATGGCTGAGGATGTCAAGAAGATTGGCATGTTTCTGTGCAATCGGGTCCTCGAGTTTCCAATCGTCTCGGAGAATGTCAGCAATTTTCGTCGTCCACTGTAGGGACGAATTGGACTTTTCGAGTAGAGTCCCCAATGCTAAGGCTGCAAAGAGTTTGGAGTTTGACGCAATAGCAAACATTGTCTGGAAACGTTACAGATTGACATTCAACCATGAGGTCTCAACAATGGAAGGTTGAAAGACGCAAACACTCACGTCTTCGGTGACAATATCGCCAGCAGCATTCTTTACGCCGTACCCTTTCGTTTCAATGCTCCATGTATCATTAGGTTGGCGTTGAACCACGGCAACAGCGAGTCCCTTCATGCCCCAGAAGGAGGTAAGGTTTTGCAACCATACATCGAACGAGGCATCTAGAACCCGAGTGCCAATTTCGACGGTGCGTGGATAGGCAAGAGGCAGTCGGGCGCTGGAGGGCGCTGGGAAGATAGACACCGCCGCAAGGAGAAATCCTACCGACGTTATCATGGTGGCAAAGAGAGTGATGAAGAACCAAAGTGCATGCGGTGTGTTTCAGGCCTTAAGTAGGTGGCAATCGTGTAGCCGCTCGCTCAGTCTGAACCCCATCATATGACGTGCGATAATCAAGCCCCGCTGCGTCTCCAGTGAAGAAGGCTTCTCTCGGGCCGGGCACTCGCGCAGAGCAGTAGGGCGCAGTCGTTTTTATTGATGGCTCACTAGCAAGCATATGATGTGAAGAGTATTTTTTTGAACGCATTTAGCTCCCAATTGTGAACCTGTGAGTCACCAAGCAACTGCGACCACATAGACTGTTAGGCGTCATCCATCACCTCACCAACTTTGCTTCGAAGTGCTGCGATGATAGCGTAACTTCAAAGCTATGGTCTCGAATCGAGATGAACCTCCGCAGTGGTCAGCAGATGCACGGGGCACGTGATGAATGCTGAAACAGCCTCTGGGCACGCATTACCACGCCTCTCTGTCTAACTTACCTTTTTATCTTGTCAATGCCCTCAATCTTTTTACGAGGGTTGAACGAGCTGGGCTCTTGGTTGCCGAACGCGAGGCCCTTGAAAATAGCTTACCTAATCAAGTTGGTCAAATGTACCGCTCGATCGATCAATGCGCTTCTAGAATTCTGATTAGTAGTACTGTAATCACATTGGTCTTCTGTAACTTCTTTCAACTACACTGGTAGAATACAACTCCTTGTTGAGTACGTACATCGAAAATATGACATGCGGTCAACAGTATGAGGAGCCGTCATGTACATACACCCTTCAAGCGAGACTGGGTCAGGAAAACAGGTGAAAGCAACACCCCGAAGAACATTGCCATTGGCAATGGTTTTCGGCAAGTCTATCTAATAGCTGTCCCTTCCTACGCTCCTCGAAACTGCGTACAACCTCCATTTCTCTTCAGCTACTGCACTGGGTACCAAAGTATGATACGGTATGATAATATGAGACTAATAATGAGGAGATATGAGAAAATTATTATATTTCGAATAAGGTGGATGGTGGGACTTGCCGCCCATCATTAACTCGAGCCAGTTGTAGCTCATTGTAGCGTAGAACGGCATCAGAAACCACCTTTGCTAGGGGATCCTTCTTCAATCCAAGTGATCCGAACTTTTCCTTGAAGACTTTGCGGTAGGCAAGAAGCTAATCTTTGAGGAGCGCAACAGTCGCTCCTTTTGCTGTTGGCCACGATGGGCTCCATTGTAGTTGCATGAGCGCGTTTCGCCTGTGCGGCTTCTTTTGCCTTTTTCACGATCCGATTAATCTCCGCCTTGCGCTCACTTTCTCGAATGATCTCGCGCTGCTTCTCTTTCGCCCCACCAGTCTTCTCAAGACTGCGAGCATGCTTCGACACATACATACCGAACTCCTGCCGCCCTTCAAAATCTTGTGAGGCAAGATGATGGGTATGCCACACTGCTGCATCGTTGCGAGCGTACATAACGGAGCAGCTATGGCGGAGCGTATTATGAATCTTCCCCTTTTGACCGACTCGACGTAGCAGGGCAAGCTCACTTTCGCTTCGGTCATTTGTAGGCGGTCGATAAGGTAGCTCGCGCTCCATCGCTGAAGATCGGTCGATTTCGCCGTCAATTTCGAACTGGACGAGAAATCGAGCACACGCATTTAGTACGCCTTGGAAGAAAGCGACTGCGCACCAGCGGCTGTGGGGGTCGGGTACTTGCAAGCTTGCGGGTGGCGTCAATATCGGATCGGCTCTTCCACGGTTGACGATCAAGAGTCACAAGATTCTACAGAAGCCATGAATTCTGTAGGTTGCTCACACCACTGGCCCTCATCAAGTGCATTCACAGACAGGTCACGCTCGCCAAGACGTGCGTGTCGCATCCATGGATGAAAGACAACTGCGAGAATATAGACATTGCGCACAGCTCGGCTTGGGTTGATGTACACATGAGGCCCTTGAAGACATTGGCCTCCATGTTTGTCCGGGTCATTTCACCTTTCACGTCGCGAATATGTTCCAAGAACCTGACAATATGCGGTATTTCCATGTGAACCGTAGCGATTGTTGTTAGATGCGTCAGCGACCGATTTCCGCGAGCCTGTATGCACCTCGGGGTACGACCGGTAGTCTCTTGCTGTCCTTTGTTCCTATTCTTGTGGTTGAAAACACCCGCCGAGAGGGACGTGAGTTTGTGAGTTTGTGGCCCCCTGATTCGCTTACGGCGTTGGCTCGGCTCTGGACTGCGCCATAGCCCGGATCGTTCTCGTCGATAGTCCCGGTTGTGCTGTTGTCAACGAGCTCAGCCACCGCCTCCATATTCCTGAGCAAGAATGTCCATTGTCGCCACACGCACACGAGTTTCAAGCTCCGCCTATTGCTCAAGGCTTATTGCCTCCCACATTTCAACCCCCCCAGCCACATCGATTTTTGCATCCCTCTCCGTTTCCGGTTTCTCGACCCACTCAGACCCGGGAAGGGACTCCAAGCGATCTTCTGCCAGCTTCTTTGCCCAAAGGTGGACTTTGAAGTCGCGCCTGATGCGGTAGACGAGTTTCTGATCATTTGAGTAGTCGCTGATCTGGCCCGTGTATTCCAAGAATAGAGTGCTGAGCACCGCTCTTCTAACGCGAGAGCAGTTCATTATAGGCGTTGCACATCATGGTAATGATCTCGAGGAGGTGAGCATGTTGCACTTCGGAACAGTGAGACATTATGGCGTGGACGCCGAGGAATCGCGCCGATCGAGTAGTAAGGTCGACGATTTCCTCCTCAGTGGAGTCTTCGGAAAGCTTGCTATACTGGGGTAAGTGCATATATGCGGTGTTGGTCTCATAATTAATGTTGTAGTGATAAAAACTGGCCAATCCGTGAGTTTCTAATTTCATTAAAGAGCACCAGACGAAAAGCTTACCGTCAACATTCATAAATTCAAAGATGATTTGAATGTCGGCAATAACGCCGCCTTCAATTATGACTCAGCCCACTCTTCGCGCACTCTGTATGTCTTTCACTTTCACGCCAGCAAGCTGAAAGCATATGGAGATACTGTGCCCAATATTCTCATTGGACAGCCTGCGTTGTATAAGACACAGATAGCCGTACGCGTCTATTCTGTGTGCTTTCCGGCATCCGTCAACTCAAGTGTCATTAGCTCCTCTAGGATGGAACCAACACGCTCCTCAAGCTCACTGCCTAGACGCCCATTCGTCACATGAGCTGCGTGCAGGGCCGCGCGCAATGATGCCGCATTCGAAGCCTGGATGTCGGCTTTCTCTGCACGAGCCGCTTGAACTTCCGCTTTTCCCAACGCTGCATCAAGCACTGAGATCGTCTCTAAATGCTCTTGCGTCTCGCTCATCAACTGTTCACGAGTCTCTTCAAGACTTTGCGCCAGCGTTTCATTCTTCTGCCATGCACGGTGAGCGTGAGCACGAAGTCGATGCCGTTCGGACTGTTTATGGGCCAATTCGATATCGGATTTATGCTGGGTTTTAAACGCTTGATCTCCTTAGTTGTGAAGCCATCAGGATTGCTCGCTTTTCGGGCTCCTTTTTTCTGAAGTGGACTTGTGTCGGCGACGGGTTTGGCATTTGGTATGACCCGAGCCTTTGGCATACGGATGCGTGGCGGAAAATGACGAGGTGCTGCTAACGGGCGTGGCGGTAAGGAGATCTGAGTGTTATGTTGGGTGTATGCCGCCATTGGGGGGTAGGAGAAGAGCTTGGCGTTTGAAAGAGCTCTGGTGATGTCATATGGCTTGACTCCGGGACTAGGAATGAATTGCGTACGAACGACTGGTCAGCCTGGATAACATTTTGTGCATTGGAAAAGGAGGTTGTGTGTGGATGTGAAACGCTAGAATCGAACGACGCGCAAGGTCCCGTGTTGTGTAGGAGAAAAACATGGTGATGAGATTTTTGGCAGGATAGATGGGCCAACACACTTCTGGCCCCGTGATGTGGCCACGGGCGTGTTCTCTTTGCCGGGCTGTGATGGTTGGAGACAAGACTTTCGGTGACGCTCTGCCTGAGCTTTGGCTAGTGACTCGTGCTGCCCCTTTGACCGCACCTTAGAGGTGCCATAGGTCACGTCCCCCTTAGGCATGCAACCCAACAAGCTACTTCGCCATCAGCAGCACACAATCTTCTAGATTCAAGGATGGATGGAACGGATGAAACAAATGCAAACAAAAAAAATCCGTTGAATTCATGATTTGGTTCATACAGTAGTTCTTTCTAGGTTCGTGCTGCAATGCTGCAAGATTCGAATTTACGTACTTATAACCCCCCCGAGGAAGGTCTTTAATTGCTTTCTCACATTGGATCGCTCAAGAGGTGAGAAGTTTACTATTGTGCATGATGATATTGACCACCTGACTGATATGGCTACTCCGAAAGCCTGTGAAGTGCTTGACATGCTACCGCATAGATATATTTGACTCTATGCCATAAATGACATCGTTCACTGCTTGAACCATTGAGCACCAGAAAGCATAGCATAGAGGTGTCTATAAATAGTTTGAATTTCTCCCGTGCAATGACTCAGGATGTCGCGAAGACTGCGCAATCGGGTCTTCGAGTCCCCACCCACCCCCGAGAGTATGTATCATTGAGTGCTTACTCAGATGGTCCATAATAGGGAAACCCGAACGGTTCAGAACGATGGCTCGAACACTTCATCAGCGATTGCATGCGCATGCGTTACAGCTCGCGATAGAACCTTGTTTGGCGAATTTTGTGGGCACTTTGAAGTTCCGTATTTACACAAGTACAGAGTTGAAAACATCCAGTTTCTACATGTTTACAAGGTTAAAGGCACGAGGATTGCACGGACACGTTCCTAGAAGGATTGGGACAACAACAATATTCCAATATGTGTATGCCACTACCCCACACGGTCAAACCAGACCTCGGCTCTTTCTCTAACCGTTTTACCCGAGGGGGACTCGACGCCGTAGCCGGCTCCCCAGATGCCCCCTAAGCCCGAAGCCTTCGATGTTTCCGTCCTTTCCAGTGACAAATTCGATCGATGTCCCAGAATCGAAAAGAGGGACCACAATTTGCTTCCTTTCGCTAGCATCTTCTGGTGTTGACAAGATCCCAAACCCGGATAGGGTGAAAGCTGTATCAGAGATGCGGTATAGCTGCGCGTAATTCACAAATAGGGCAGGCACGACCACGCCGAGAGACGGTGTCACGGATGATTCGGAGGTGTTAGAACGCTGAACAAGCTTCCAATATTCGTCTGATAGCGCGCATCTTGACGATGACGATGGAGGGCTTGAAGGCGGCGGGCAAAGGTCATACCGCCCATACGCCGGATTGATGTAAGTGCCTGCAAATATGGTAGTAGAATTATGTGGAAAATCTGTCGGATGGGCGTTTGGCTCGTTTACTATTGCAGCGGAGGCCTCGTGAGGAAGAAACCTTCCACACGCAGAGTAATATCAGGCGCCAAGCGGTTCCATTGTGCGTGTCCTAGGCACGTACCGAGAACTCCAGTCGACATGAGGAAGACCCAAGGCTTTCTCGTACAGATAAAATTTGATCATGTCCATTATCATACCGCCTTCGTCCCAATTGGTGAAGACAGCGACACCCAAGCCATCCTGAGGAGCCCGCGATATCACGGTCACCCACCCAGGCAACCCCCCAGCATGCTCAACAATCTGGGCGGGACGCATTTATTTTCCGCAATGACAGTGGAGAATGAGGCACAAAGAGCACATACATTATGGCCTTGGTAAGAATGTAGATCCTGGCCCGCTCCGTACGCCACCACGCTCATTTCTGGGGGCGGTGTTCCGGGACCTGGAATGGTTATTCCAGTAGCAGCTGTCGATATAGCCTCGGAAGGAATGACGGATTCCTCAGTCTCCGGGTGTCTTCCATTCAATAGTAACGTTTGCAACCATACGGCCTTCAAAACGTTATCAGGATAAGAACAGAGCCCCTCAGAGGAAGGAAGTTTGGATATTCACAGCATCGCGAGCACTCATGATAACACCTCCGGGACCGGCGACAATGTCCTCTATTTCAGAATCAATGACGAACTTGATTGGCTCGTAAACTGATCTTGACCAGCCCAATCCACCGGATGATACGTTGCGCCTGACCAGCGAAAATCCATCTGCAAGTTGGCCGCTGAGCTTGGCTTTCGTTGAATTATACGTGGCCGATTTGAAAGGCAGTCGACTGATGATATTCTCCTGCACATAGTCCGAGAATCGAAGGCCCGACACGCGTTGAACAATATGAGCGACTGCTATATACATCCCTAAAACGAGAACAAGGTCAGCAAAACAGCCGGAAGAGAGGCATCTTGGGGGGGGGGTTTATCTAGGAAGTGAATTGTCGCACAATTGTTGAATTGGAATCTGGATAACATGATGTAAATTGATTTTGACATTAACAGGTTAAGGACTTACGTTTCTCTGAATTCGGTGGATGGACGCAAGAAGCGCAATGCCCTCACCGCTTCTGCTGCGGTCTCACCACGTCGCCAACCAAGGTCGTGTCCTGGAAGACCAGTGCGATGGCTGAGGATGTCAAGAAGATTCGCGTGTTTCTGTGCAATCGGGTCCTCGAGTTTCCAATCGTCTTCAAGGAGGTCAGCAATTTTCGTCGTCCACTGTAGGGATGAATTGGACTTGTCGAGTAAAGTTCCCAATGCCAAGGCTGCAAAGAGTTTGGAGTTTGACCCAATAGCAAACATTGTCTAGAAATGTTACAGATTGACATTCAACCATGAGGTCTCAACAGTGCAAGGTTGAATGACGCAAGCGCTCACGTCTTCGGTAACAATATCTCCAGCAGCATTCTTTACGCCGTACCCTTTCGTTTCAATGCTCCACGTATCATTAGGTTGGCGTTGAACCACGGCAACAGCGAGTCCCTTCATGCCCCAGAAGGAGGTAAGGTTTTGCAACCATTGATCGAACGAAGCATCTAGAACCCCAGAGCCAATTTCGACAGTGGGTGGATGGGCAAGAGGCAGTTGGGCGCCGGAGGATGCTGCGAAGACAGACGCCGCCGCCGCAAGGAGAAATCCTACCCGCGTTATCATCATGGTGGCAAAGAGAGCGGTCAGGAACCGAGGTGCCTGCGGTGTGTTTCAGGCCTTAAGTAGATTGTAATTGTGCAGCCGCTCGCTCAGTCTGCTGAACCCCATATGACATGTGATAATCAAGACCCGGCTACCTCTCCACTGGATAAGGCTTCTCTCGGGCTGCGGGCTCGCTCACAGCAGTAGCGCGCAGTCGCTCTTATTGATGGATGATGTGAAGAGTATTTTTGAACGCAATTAGCGCCCAACTGTGAACCCGTGAGTCACCAAGCGACTGCGACCACATGCACTGTTAGGCCATTCATCACCTCACCAAATTTGCTTCGCAGTGCTGCGATGATGGCACAACTTCAAAGCTATGGTCTCGAACCGAGATGAACCTCCACACACGGGGCACGTGATGAATGCTGACCAGAATCGCCGGGCACAGATTGCCAAGCGTTACCACGCCTCTCTGGACGCTCTAATTTACCTTTTTGTCTTGTCAATGCGCTCAATCTTTTTGTGAGGGTTGAACGAGCTGGGTTCTTGGTTGCCGATCGCGAGGCCCCTGAAACTAGCTTACTTCATCAAGTTGGTCAAATGTTCACATGTGCCACTCGATCGATCATGCGCTTCTGCACGCGTTGATTAGGAGTACACTGCAATCACATTGGACAATGGACTTCTGTAACTTCTTTCGGCTACACTGGTAGAATACAACTCTTTGTTGAGTACATCGAAAATCTGACATGTGTCTAACAGTATGAGGAGCCGTCATGTACACCCTTCAAGCGAGAGCGGGTCAGGAAAACAGGTGAAAGCAACACCCCGAAGAACATTGCCATTGGCAATGGTTGTCGGCAAGTCCATCCAGTAGCTGTCCCTTCCTCGCTCTTGAAACTGAACTGCTCGAAACTGCGTACAACCCTCCATTCCTCTTCAACTACTGCACTGGGTACCAAAATAGGAATTATCACTGATACGATACGGTAATATGAGACTAAGAATAAGGAGATTAAGGAGGTATGAGAAAATTATTATACTTCGAATACGGTGGATGGTGGGACTTGCCGCCCATCATTAACTCGACCCAGTTGTAGCTCATTGTAGCGTAGAATGGCATTAGAAACCACCTTTGCCAGGAGATCCTTCTTTAATCCAAGTGATCCGTACTTTTCGTTGAAGACTTTGCAGTAGGCAAGCTGATTTTTGAGGAGCGCAATAGTCGCTCCTTTTGCTGTTGGCCACGATGGGTTCCGTCGTAGTTGGATGAGAGCGATGCGCTGTTTCTGTTTCGCCTGTGCAGCTTCTTTTGCGTTTTTCACGATCCGATTAATCTCCGCCTTGCGCTCACTTTCTCGAACGATCTCACACTGCTTCTCTCTTTCGCCCCACCAGTCTTCTCAAGACTACGAGCATGCTTCGACAAATACATACCGAACTCCTGCCGCCCTTCAAAATCTTGTGAGGCAAGATGATGGGCATGCCACGCTACTGCGTCATTGCGAGCGTACACGCCGGAGCAGCCACGGCGGAGCGTATCATGAATCTTCCCCTTTTGATCGGCTCGACGTAGCAGGGCAAGCTCACTTTCGCTTCGGTCGTTTGTAGGCGGTCGATAAGATAGCTCGCGCTCCATCGCCGAAGATCGGTCG
>Ga0307508_10006069_pt1 | contig 11403 bp, 16 predicted proteins | sample 9_EM_MG_FD_203089 | JGI IMG/M metagenome (GOLD analysis project Ga0307508, IMG submission 203089) | Populus trichocarpa ectomycorrhiza microbial communities from riparian zone in the Pacific Northwest, United States - 9_EM | ecosystem: Host-associated > Plants > Roots > Unclassified | place...
AGCTCAAGAAACCTTTCAAATTTACAATGTGGAACCCACAAACTCAATGTTTCAAGAAATTGAAGTGTCACACTGTGTCACTGTGATGTGACTGGGACGTCACACCATTGGGAATTGTTCATCCCCACGGTAAGTGGCAACTCTTCACATGTGCACATCCCAGTGCCTTTTTTGGAAAAATTAGGAAAGTAAAATCAAGATGCCGCTCACCCGTCCTTGCCAAGTCACCCTCCAATTCTTTGATGACTGCTGAAAAGCTTCTACTTGTGAGATCCAAAAACTCCCATCGCCTCATGCTTGCCCTGTCCCACCCTGACGCAATTACATTTGTATCTGAAACGAAGTTATTCGTAAAGCCATCTGTGGATCAGTTCATAATTCGGAATTCTTTACTCGGGACGAAGTCGGTTAGTGTTCCAGCTAAATGCAAAACTCGAAAAATTCCCATGTGTGCGCATTTGTTTGGATAAACACCCATTCGGGTCGGTGCTCCATCAGGTGGTCTGGTTGCTGTGGAAGCTATTACACCTGGATCATGTCTTCCATATTTAGCGTGTTTATATAACATGGGAATTCTCTCCCTCGAGTCTGTGCGATGGGACATCGACCTTTCATAAATGAAGTACAATATTTGATTACATAATATCACTGTAAACCAAACAGCGTTTCCACCTCCTTCACGTGCTGCCGTATAGCGTCCAGTTCTTGCGCTCGTACCTTCGTTTCTTCCTCCAACTGAACTCGCAAATCATTTATACTCGTTTCTAAGCCGGCAACCAACTCCGCCGTTTGTTTTCGATGATTCATCAGTAGGGTATCGAGATTGAGGTTCATCAAAGCTGTCAATACAGCCTTATATTCGGAGTGATCCAGACCTTCGTCGCACGTTACGGGCCGCGGTAGCAAGTCGGTCATTGCAGGAACAACGGCATGCACATCAGCACCCTGTGCAAAAACTCCAATAGAAGTATTTACAGAATGGCCTTTGGGATTTCCTAATAAGAGTATTTTACTGAAGGTGGTGAAAAAACCCACTGTGCGCAATAATAATTTCAGAAGCATCAGGTAAAGCATCCGCTCTAAGGTGACAGGCAGCATGTATATGCGCCTGCCGACGAGTTTCGTCTAGGGTGAGACCAGCAGGGATCTCAACATTCTTCGTGTATGTCGGGTGTGTCTTGTGGAGAAGAACATTGACACTTCTTTCCTCAGAAATTTGAGTATACGACATAGTGATGGTAGGGAAGGTAGCATGCAGCAGGCGACGTGGATTAAATAGTAAAGGGTTAAGATTACAATTCCCGATATGGCAAGATCAATCGAAACTCTAAGTGATCTTGGCCAACGACTGCCCTTTATTTAGGTATCTCCTTGAAACGTGACAAGTATTTCCCAATCCAGATACCATCCCAAATTTGGAACCCTGAAATCCTGAAATATCAGCAGGGCGACTTTTATCCGGACCATTTTTGGAAAGTCCCTTATCTCATGACACGCAAATCGGGACTTGCCGAGGTACCGAACATTTCCGACCATTCCCAAAAAGCACTGCGGTCGTCAACAAGTCAAATTTTGCTGCCAAAAATATATATTCCCTGGGTTTTAGGGGCTCAACTGACGCAGAGTGATGCACTTTCATTTGAATAGTAGCTCTGGTAGCATCAGTAATTCCGGATTTTTTGGTCTGAAAACCATTGCTATGGCCAGATATGTAGCGTTACGTAGTGCTACATACTTGGCCATAGCAGCATAGCAAGGGTCCCTCTGTACATAATGTGGGACTTGATTATGTAGTATTACATAGTACTCCATAGCAGTACATAGCGACTCCCAAAAAATCAGGAATTACTGATGACTAACATGGCATGTGCCTTCTTCCACTCTGCATCCATTGGCCCTGAAAGGGATGAAACGGGTGCCACAAAACATTATGAATTGTGACCCACCAGCCTCAGCAACAAGCAGCATTGGCTTGTTATTCACTGACACATTCCTTGTTAGACAAGCAATTCCGCACTTGATTTATGGATAAATCTCACAGAAAGAGACAGAAAGCGGAGGATGATGCACGGTAGGCGCTTGACTAATAGGGACTCGAAAGTCAATGATGGCTTTCCTTCGACAGTAGATATCGATGCGCTTATCCCATGTCATTGTGGTAGAAAAGTAAGGGAGCGTAGGAAACGTTGTGGAAGTGCAGAAGGAAGGTGATAACAGATATCTGATAGCGGGTCTTATCATGATGTGACTAGTCACACATCACAAGCTGTTGTTGGTTCAATATGGTTGCAGTAATAACTGTGTTCCCTCCGATAACGGGCTACCAAGGACGAAGACTTTTCGTACAACATCGATGTCATAGCCAAGTATCTGAGATGCCGCCGTGGTGCGCCACAGTTTCCGATTCTCAAGACAGTGCATAACACTCCGTGCTGGTTGCCAATCATACAGACCGTTATGCCCACCCTGGATACTGAGCCTGGCGAACACACCGACATAGCTGCTGCAAATGCCAGTGAGTGCCATCGCATCCCAGAAATCATCTTTTATCGTAACCTAACGTAGACCCTGATAAATAGTGTGCCTTCCTACACGATTCCAAGTCCCCACTCCTGGCCTCAACCCTCAGCAAATTCCCGTCGTCAATTCTTCTGCACAAGTGTTATGTAATGATGTTCAAACGGTCTGGCAAGAGATGACATCGGAGGGTCCGGGGTTATCAGCAAAAGACTGGTGTCGTTTGTGTTGGTGGACCGATTCACCCCGACCTCCTGCCGAAACTGTCAGTGGAGACTCCTCAAACTCGATGAGGAAGGCAGGTTCGTCAATGTCTACATCGCCAAGCTCCGTCGACAGCTTGCAGCTACCAAATCCATATTCGGCTTCGTCAATGCGTACCAAGTATCTTCGATTCTTCCAGCAAAACTCTGGAGTTCCCGCTGTGTTTCGGACGCACCCATGCCGATGAAGTCACCGAAACGTATAGCCAAATCCAGATCTCTGAGACGGGGGGAAGTTCATTCAATAGATGGTTGATTCAGGGTCAAAGACACTCATAATGGATGGATAACCAGGACGCAACGACACGGTGACGCGTCATGCCCCACGACCACCAGAGGTCGAAAATGCACCGAATGTGGGGAGAAAGCCAAGACGGGGGCAAATAAATGCGCGCATGGTGGGACATACAAAGTACGCCCTCATTTTTTTTCACTTCATTTACTAATTCTATGTATACTACAGCCATTCTCATCCCCTCCTCCAGATCACGACCCCTCAACTGCAGAACATTAAAAGCGCGCCAGGACACGGCCATCATGAAACGGAACAGCGGGGCGTACAAGGTACGTCCGCTTTTTTTCATCTACTATTCCATTCAATGTACCACAGCCGTTTGGGGTGTTTTACGTCTTTTGGCCCACAATCACCTTCTCTTTTCTGCCGGTGGGGAACTCTTTTGTTCAGCCAAAGAATAAAAGCGTACCTGGTGACCCATGAATACTTGAATGGAATGGAGCTGGACATTGCGTGAGTATGCCAACAAATTCGAGAATGCAGATTCAATTGCAATAAGTGTAAATAGCACTGTGATTACCGAACATCGCAGCTATGAGTAATTTATACTTTGGTAATGCAATAGGTGCACCGAATACCGACCAGCTGTGATTATTTGCAATTCAAAGGCTGCAGCCATTGAAATATAATTGAAGGTATTCCATGAATTAGGAAGCTGCAGCAAATAAGGTAGAAGCAGGCAGTTGGCTTGAAGTGGATTAGCTTCAGTATCCTAGAAACAGAAAGTAGAACATTTGAAAATCAGCCCTTGTTGTTCGAATTAGATCATAATGGAGACTTCAATGACTTGACTCAAATGATATAAAAGGTGCAATATTCTCCTCGTCAAATATTCACCTATCATACGATCTATGGGCAATATTGTTTCTATTTTTGTTAAGCGCAAAGAGCGGCAGCATAAATTTAACTCAGATGAAGTTCCGCTTACATATGTCAGCCCATACTACCGAAAGGCTGCGCCTGTTCATGTGAGCATATTTTACCACATATCCAGCATTCATTGACCTGTGACAGGACTTTTCTTGCAATGGAGCCAGTGTTGGAACAGCAAGCGTTCCTGTGATCAGATCCGTTCCCAATGATACGGATTTCTTGATCTATGAATTCGAAGTTCAAAAACTTAGGGAAGAGATCGAAAAACTCACCAAAGAACTTGAATTGACCAAGAAGGTTTGTGCTCCGTAGTAGATGGGAATAAAGGGTATTAATCAATATTTCTAGGAAAATGAACATCTTCGCAAGGAAGTCGATACTTTGCAGCCAGTCATCAGACGTCGCGGAAAGAATTACTAGCCAGTGGTTCAAGTCTGAGGGTCCTGTAGTTATATTCAAGATCTCCATCATGTATAAATGTTCCAGAGACTAACTAATATCACATATATCTTTATGGTGGCGGTCGCGGTTCGTGATAGCTCATGATGTGGGAGCTCAGCGATGTGCGTTGGCCTGGCAAGGTAGGTGTCACCCTATCTCGTCATGTTGAAAGCAAATCACGGACGGGGTGGTGAAACTGACTTCACCGTGTCGAAAAGGTGAACAGTCGATGCGGCGAGCTGGGTTCATCTGCCCCGTCGCGTTGTTCCTGGTTGGTTTCCATACGTGCTGAAGAGATCGGAGAGATCCAACGGGATGCTCTGCCCGCGTCGAAAAGAAGGAATTCGACGTCGCAGGCAGGAAAACCCCTCCTTGCGACGTCAGTGAGCATCTGCATCCAAATTAAGACAAGTTCGGATACGAATAACGGCTTAAGTGAACAAACATACCACAAGATGGGAAACTCACCCAATCGCGTTCCCTCTCCCTCAGTCGTGTTGAAGTGGCTGGGTGGTTGTTGATATTAGGTCGGGGCGGTGGTTTAAAACAGCGTTTGGGTCACGAAAACGAATCAAATCACAACAAAAAAGGGTTTTTGGACAGGGTTGAGCGCGGCAAATCAGACGAAGTTTCGAGCAGCGGGCCTTCGAGCACTGACACTAACGCGATCGCGTTGATTGTTGATTGAGTCTTGACATGGGAGCATAACTGCGTGATCCGATTTTAAGTTCTAAATAAAAACCCCTCGTCCCCGATCGACACGTCTTCCATCGAGACGCAAGTTGAACAACACTGCATTAGCTTCAAAAGCAACGGTGATGGACAAGCTGGCTTCGGATCTTCATCGGATTGCTGAATGTGATGCCTGCTCTCCACAATGCTTCTGCCCTCTGAGCTGTCAGCAGGGTGCTGAGTCGTTTGAGACCATGAACGAGGTGGCTAGCTGAGCTGCGCCCCTTGCTGAGCATGCCGCCGCCTCGGGATTTGGTCCTCTTGAGAACGCCCCAGTTCTGGTTTACTGCGAATGCTCGGTCCGCTCATTGGAGAGCAGATACCTTGAAGCTGCAGCTCTTTTTGGCGTCCACCTGCAAGACTTCGACAAAGACTTTGCTGCTTTTGAAGGCGTTACGACGACAAACCTACTACGTAGTGATGTGTAACCGTGACAGGAATTCCTGATGTGACTTTCCTTTAATCGCTACCAACAGCACATCTTCAGACGCGACCGTGCTCACCACCAACCCGTACTCGAAAAACTTCAAGTACATCCATCGAGTTCAAGTCTTCGATCTCTCTCCCAGCGTGGTCGCCAAAGATCTAGACCCAGTCGGAAGTTGGCATTGTTTGTTTGCCTCATGGAATACATCCATGCCTCAAACGCGTTCATCACCCTTTTCTACTCAACATGCCTTCTCTCCGAGTCCCACAATGGCTTCGCCGGCCCAAACGAACTACCTTGACTACACATCTAACAGCACTTGAAGGACCTTCCGTCCCAGTTGGAGCTGACCCGACGAACCCAAATATCGGTGTCGGTGTAGCGGCCGAGACGAATATTCAAGCGGAGGAGCCTTACCCCAAGTTCCTCATGAATCTAAGCCGTCAGACACTACCATCGTGGGTGGAAATGGATGGTTAGCCCTTAAGGAGGCCCTCAAAACCTTGAGAGAGATGTCAGAAGGCCCGTTAGCTCCCCTCAAGACTGCCCTCATTGGCGTTCTGGCAGTTATGGACCATGTCGAGGTACTTTATTCCCTCAATCTCATATTCCGTCAATCAACATTCACGACGACACAGAAAGTTAGCGATGCTCAACGTGACTTATTCGACTTGGCTTGCCAAATCGAGTCGTTCAAAGACATATTCAATTCCTACCGACAGGAGGATCTGCCCCCCGAAATATATGATCGTATGGATGGCATCTTAATGTAAGTATTGATTTATATCGTTTGCGAAGATTATCTTAAACCGAGAATCAAGGGACCTTTCTTGCATCAACGCTGCTGTAAAATCCAAGACAGAACGCGGGCTCGTTAAGCGGACGATCGCAGCTTTCAAAGACGTAAAGGATGTTGTAGACAAAGTTGCCAAGCAGGTAGCCTTATTGCTTGACAAGTTCATCTTTTGACTAGCCCTCAACCTTGTGTTCTCCAGCCTTTTTGTAGATTCACAGCATGCTCAATACGGAAATCAAAGTCGAAAGCATTGAGTCAAAGGGTATGTATATCGTGGCTTCCTCCCTTTCCGCACGTTCCCTAACTGCTCTCAGATACTTTGCGCCAACTCAAACATGTTTCTAGTGCGGGAATCGAGGCTTTAAGCCAAGAAGGATGTATGGAAAATACTCGCATATCCCTCTTGAATGAGTTGCGGGAATGGTGTGCGGATGCCACGGCCCCTCAGATCTTCTGGTTAGATGGCATGGCAGGCACAGGGAAATCAGCGATTGCTCGCTCGTTCTCCCGCTTTCTTCGTGACAACTGGCTACTTGGAGGGAGCTTTTTCTGTCTGCGTGGGAATGAGTCGAGAGGGGACGTGAGACGGATACTTCCGACCCTAGCTTGGTATTTTGCCCGTTCGAGACCCGCAATATCGAGCATCTCTCTTACCTATTCTGCGCGAACACCCGGACGTGGCTGATCACCCGATTGAAAAACAGGTCGAATTTCTGCTCGAAAAGCCCTTAAAGGACGTATTTAAGAAGCACCAGGGTTCCCAAATAACACGACGTCCACTGGTACTTCTCATTGACGCGCTGGACGAATGTTATGATGTCGAAGAAGTACAACAATTATTGGAGGCACTGATATCGGTATCCAAAGATCTTCCTGTCAAGATCTTCCTCACTTCGTGTCCAGAACGGCACATCCTCACCGAGTTCGAGTCTGATCTCCACCGCATCCTTCGTCTGCATGATATCGAGAAAGATCGCGTTGAGGCAGACATCCGCCTCTATCTCCGCACTCGACTCAACACGATACGATCTTCGCGTTCCTTTCCTAAATCATGCCTTTCTGAGGAATGGCCATCTGAAAATGATGTTGACCGTCTCACTACGCTGGCGGGGACGCTTTTTATCTATGCATTTACGGCAGTAAAATACATTGCGGGCAATAACCCTGTTGGCCGGCTGAAGACACTGACGGGATTTACTGGTGATGCCGGTCTTCCATTCTATGCGGCTTTGGACAATATGTATACCCTCGTTCTCTCCGCCGCGTTGGACCCAAAGAATTACACAAATGGAGAAATCGATACCACGAAGCGGATACTAGCTGCAGTACTTGCTGCGCGCGAACCTATGCGGATATCGGACATGGGTAGAATCCTCGTTATTGATTTGGATGATATCCGGACGAATCTCGACCGAATACGTGCTGTCATTAATGTCCCGCCATGGGAAGAGGACGGAGTGGTGTCCACGTTTCATGCATCGTTTGCCGACTTCCTTACTGCACCCGGGCGTGCGCAGGAGAGCATGAAGATTACACTGTCTGCTGCTCATCATGACTTAGCGGATGGTTGCTTGAAGATCATGAAGTCCGATTTGCATTTTAACATAGCTGAATGCGAGACGTCTTATCTTCCGAACTCAAAACAGCGTCTGGCGACGATTGCCGCATCATTGAAATATTCTTGCCTTCATTGGGGTCATCACATTGCGGCAGCCAATGGCGCCTCTCTTCTACCACAACTTGAGGATGTTTTATTTGAGAAGTTTTTGTTTTGGCTCGAGGTCCTCAGTGTAACAAGCACGATCCGGTTTTCATCGAGCATACTGATGCGACCATTCACATCGAAAACAACTCCTTCCTTTGCTGACGCTTCCTACTTTCATCGTAGGCTTGCCACCATGGGCAACCAAATTCGTTGAAATGGTTCTCATGCTCACCGCCAATCATGACTACTCATTATCATGAAAATGTCCCCAAAACTTACATCTGGAAGCTTCGAGTTTCAAAGGCTTTTACACGCACAGAACTTGGTTATTTTGGAGGGCAAACGGAAGGGCAAAAATTATATCTACTGTTGTAATACTCTGTTAATGTTTTATGGCTTGGAAAATGAATGTGGCTTACAGTAAAGTTATTTGGTGAGCTTTGCTTTGAAGTCCGCCACAAGGGTCCCTACGCCTTGGACCATTTCGCTGCGACTACGCTGTATCTTCGCCACCTTCTCCTCCAATTGTTTTAAATCCGCCATTAACTTTTCAACATATTTCCTATTGGTTTCTATCTCCTGTAAGACCTCCATCACGATCTTATGCACCTTCTCCCTATTCTGCTCTGTCATTGACTTCCAAGGAATCCATGCAGCGTTTACTGTGGATGCCTGTGCACTACCCAATAAGGGTACTGCATCAGTTACCATCGGAACAATGGCGTGGAGTTGTCCGATAACTGGGCTTCCATCAGATGCTTTCAATAATCAGAATATATTCAACAATGTCGCGATCGATTACTCACTCTTGAGAATAATGATCTCAGCACAAATCTTCTCATGCTTATCGAGACCCCGTGTAGCCCGTGCATGAGTTTGATGGCGAACATTAGTGATACCAAAAGACTCAGAGACTGGCATAGTGGCCAGATGCTTTACGTAGTGAATAGTGGTAGGAGTCTGCGACATTGCTGTGGTAGGGTAATACAAAGCACCATGGAGCTTAGTGTCCTACCGGCAGGCTCTGGGAACTTGGTTCGAACATGCCATTGTTGGTAGTGAAAGATAAGGCATATCCCCATCTGATCAAACTTATCAACGAACATGTTATCCATACATCACTGGATCTGGCTACAATAAGGACTCTAGCATTGATTCGGTCAGCACATTCCCAAGGTGATCAGACCATGTGTCCTATTCATGGCATTTAGTTCACCCAGAGTGGAGATAAGCAGGCATCGGCTGGTGTGCGGAGTCCATTTACTAATTATAACGGATGCAGCAAGGGGCTGCCACCAGAAAAGTCTGAGACGTCCACTACCCCCAGGCTACAGACCATGCTTATGGAGTCCTTGTCCCAATTGAGACCCTCCCAATTTGGAAGGCAGCTGTCGGCGCTGAGCAAGATCATTTATGAGTTCATTACGCTGCACAGAACTGCCTTCCGAATTGGGAGGGTACCCTCTCAATTGGGACGAGGACTCCGTAAGCATGGTCTGTAGCCTGGGGGTAGTGGATGTCTCGGACTTTTCCGGTGGCAGCCCTTAGGATGCAGGGTCCGCTAAGTTCTGGGGGTCTTCCTTCAAGCCACCATGTCAGCCGATGAACGAAACATCACTGTAACCACCCACTTAACATCGCCAGCCTTCCCAGAGGTCATTCAAGTCCCTTCTCACTTTTCTCTGGATGAAGTTCGTGAAGCCATACACGCAGCAATCAGCAAACACATGCCTGCCTGTGAGGGCTGTGTAATGCCTCCAAGTTCGTCGATTATTATTGCATCTGGTGAGGATTTCCTTTATGGACATACACTCTCCCTGACCAATAAAAGAAATTAAGAAAAACCCTCCTATTGAAGATGGGTCTGCTTTCCATGCAATCCTTACAGCTAAAGAGCCAATGGGACCAGGACCAGTCTATTCATACTCTTTAGGGCCAGCACAGGGTGAGACGAAGAAGGGCACAGAGGTATCTTTGTGATACTGTCCTGAATTCTTGAAGCGGAACTGCAGCAGTAGGAATGTTCTCATTCTATCGAACTCACATGCCGTAATGAATTGTTTTACGTTTGTTGTGTACAACTGGTTCATTTCTTTTCCAGCGAGAATAATGTATGCGCCCATTTAGAGCGGATTTTTGTTCAGTAAGGAATGACACCGAAAACTGGACGCCTCCTCAACCCTCAGGGCTTCCTATGCACCAATTCTCCTGCAGGTCAAGTAAGTCAAACATCTGGCAGGAAACCTTGTAATCTCACCTGCTTTGCATCTGCGAGCTCTTTTCTTATGTTTTCCAACTCTTTCTCAACGTCATTACATGGAAAGCACTCAGGCGAAGTTTCGCATCCTTATCGTCAATTAACTTTTTGAGAGCTTCATAGTCGAAGGGAGACTATTATCATAATGTTAACGATCCAAATGTGATGGACTACAGGTCAGAACTTGCCGTATTGTGGTAATGGCCATGGTACTGCCTTGACCAACGGAACCTCCTCTGACCCGCTTCGACGAGTGTTCCGATTCGACTCTGTTCTATAAATAGAAAACACGTGGCCCATTGATCCTGAATTTTGGCAAGCTGGTAGTCGACGCGCTAGGACATGGAGCAGGCGCTCAACGTGTATGAAAACCCTCTGTACGCGCAGGCTATCCATTCCAGGTAGATCATAATACAATAGGTGGACTAAACAATCATACTAATCTTGAATATCCTCCATTGAGAGGTGTAAAGCCAGCTCACTACGCTTCTCACTGATCAGTTGGTTACGATACAAACTTTCAATAAGGATAAGAGTCCCATCTCGAATACCGAAGGTACCTGATGCTTCTTTGTGGCATCGTTTGATTTCCCAAAATATGCAATTGATTCAGCTTGGGGAAGAACGATGGAGGAGATGAGCAATGAGAGCTGGGAAGCACTGAATAACACAGTATTCGTTGCAAAGGAAATACGGAAGGTGCTGGGATTAGTGGTGCAGATGACACGGATGGTGACTTGGGATTGTCGAAGATGGCTATGGAGATGGCTAGGCCTGATCCATCAGAATATGAAACTTATGACTAGGGTATAGACGCGTAGCATCCACAAAACCATGTTTTCAGACATCCACATTCTCATTCTCACAACGGCATTTGCACGTCACCTGCACATGTTCCTCAATACGTTCCTCAATACCCAACACTTGCAAGTATGTTTTCATAGTGATCAATCAATCCCTGAAGCTCGAAAATTTTCCTTACCTCTGACTTTGTAGTGGTGTCGCGAAGTTCAGTACAAGACAAGGCTGGACAATCACACTGCTGTTGCGTAAATAATAAACTGCCTTCATTAAGAAACCTAGGGTCCCAAAAATAA
>Ga0307508_10006070_pt1 | contig 11403 bp, 13 predicted proteins | sample 9_EM_MG_FD_203089 | JGI IMG/M metagenome (GOLD analysis project Ga0307508, IMG submission 203089) | Populus trichocarpa ectomycorrhiza microbial communities from riparian zone in the Pacific Northwest, United States - 9_EM | ecosystem: Host-associated > Plants > Roots > Unclassified | place...
GACCGCGCCGCCTACACCGCCGGCGTCCGCCGCATCCGGGAGCACATCGCGGCCGGCGAGGTCTACCAGGCCAACCTGTGCCGCGTCCTGTCCGCGCCGGTCGCCCCCGACGCCGACGTGGACGCCCTCACCGCCCTGCTCGCACGCGGCAACCCGGCGCCGTACGCAGGAACGATCCGGCTGCCCGAGCGCGGCGTGGAGACGGCCACCGCCTCGCCCGAACTCTTCCTGCGCCGCACCGGCCAGGTCGTCGAGTCGGGCCCGATCAAGGGCACCGGGCGGACGGAGGCGGACCTGCTGGAGAAGGACTTCGCCGAGAACGTGATGATCGTGGACCTGGTCCGCAACGACCTCGGCCGGGTGTGCGCCACGGGGACCGTGAGCGTGCCGGACCTGTGCGTGGTGGAGAAGCATCCGGGGCTGGTCCACCTCGTGTCGACCGTGCGGGGCGAGCTGCCCGCCGACGCCGGCTGGCCGGAGCTGCTGGCCGCCGCCTTTCCGCCCGGGAGCGTCACCGGCGCCCCCAAGTCCAGTGCCCTGCGCATCATCGACGCCCTGGAGACCGCGCCCCGGGGTCCGTACTGCGGGGGCATCGGCTGGGTCGACGCGGACCGGGGGACCGGTGAACTGGCGGTCGGTATCCGCACGTTCTGGATCGACCGCGCCGACGGCGTGCTGCGCTTCGGTACCGGCGCCGGCATCACCTGGGGCTCGGATCCCGAGGGGGAGTGGCGCGAGACCGAGCTGAAGGCGGCACGGCTGCTCGCGATAGCGTCGGGCGCGTACGAGGTGAGCGGAGAGGCTCTTTCATGAAGATCTGGCTCGACGGCGGGCTCCAGGACATCGAGTCCGCCCGTGTGTCCGTCTTCGACCACGGACTGACCGTGGGCGACGGCGTTTTCGAGACGGTGAAGGCGACGGACGGCGAGACGTTCGCGCTGACCCGCCATCTCGACCGGCTGACCCGCTCCGCGCGCGGCCTCGGGCTGCCCGACCCCGACCTCGACGAGGTCCGCCGCGGCTGCGCGGCCGTCCTCGCCGCCAACCCGACGCCGCTCGGCCGAATCCGCATCACGTACACCGGCGGCCACGGCCCCCTCGGCTCCGACCGCGGCGAACACCCCCCGACCCTCGTGGTCGCCCTCGGCGAGTCGAAGCGCCGCCCCGACTCCACGGCCGCCGTCACGGTCCCCTGGACCCGCAACGAGCGCGGCGCCCTCACCGGCCTCAAGACCACCTCGTACGCCGAGAACGTCGTCGCCCTCGCCCGCGCCCGCCAACACGGCGCCTCCGAGGCCCTGTTCGCCAACACGGTCGGCCAACTCTGCGAGGGCACCGGGTCGAACGTCTTCGTCGTCCTGGAGGGCGAGATCCACACCCCGCCGGTCGCCTCCGGCTGTCTCGCCGGCATCACCCGCGCCCTGACCGTCGAGTGGACCGGCGCCAAGGAGACCGACCTGCCGCTGGACGTTCTGGAGCGCGCCGACGAGGTCTTCCTGACGTCGTCGCTGCGGGACGTACAGGCCGTCCACCTGGTCGACGAACGTCAACTCCCGGGCGCGGCAGGCCCGGTGACGACCAAGGCCATGCGTGTGTTCGACGAGCGGTCGGGCGACGACCTCGATCCGTAGCAGCCGTATTGAACAGCCCTATTTATTGGGCTGACCTGGGGCTCCAGGTCGGGTAGAACACAGTTGATGACCACGACTCTGCGGCCGACCGAGCCGCTTCAGCGCGAGGCCGACGGGACGCGTTCACGCCGCTACCAGGTGTGTGTGAACAGCCGTCCCGTCGGCGCGATACACCTCGGAACGAGTCCGTTCTTCGGTGACTCCGTGGCCCAGATCCTGGACCTGCGCATCGAGGAGCAGGACGGTCGGCGCGGCCGGGGCACGGTGGCCGCGCTCGCCGCCGAGGAGGTGGTGCGGGGTTGGGGCTGCGACCGGATCGAGGTGTCCGTGCCCGCGGAGGCGGTGGCGGCGCTCAAGATGGCGACCAACCTCGGATACGTCGTCCGCAACCGTCACATGGAGAAGCCCCTCGGCGACATCGCGCCCGAACTGCCCGCGGGGAGCCGGGGGCGGCCCATGTCCCAGGAGGAGTACGGCCCGTGGGAGGACCTCGGGACGGAGGACTTCGTCCTGAGCTGGACCGAGCGCGGGGTGCCCGAGGCCGAGGCCCGGACCAGGGCCCTCCAGAGCAACGCCGATTTCCTGTCCGACGGACTCGCCACCGCGGACATGCTCTTCAGCGTTCTGGAGCACGAGGGCACGGCGGTGGGCACGCTCTGGACCGGCCTCCGTGAGGGCAAGGCCTTCGTCTACAAGGTCGAGTCCGACGCGCGCCATCGGGGGAGGGGCCACGGCCGCTCCCTGATGCTCCTGGCCGAGGCGCAGGCCGTCGCCGCCGGCCTGCCGGCCATCAAGCTGAACGTCTTCGCGGGCAACACCCCGGCCGAGCGGCTCTACGAGTCACTCGGCTACGAGACGGTCACCTACCACCTGTACAAGAGCCTGCTCTGACGCCTTGCTCTGGCGCTTGCCCCGAGGCTCACTCGGCTCCGGCGAGCAGTCGGTCGGCGATTTCCTCGACGCGGGCACGGAGTCCGTCCTGGCTCTTGCCGCCGTCGAGGAGTTCGCCGCCGATGACGTACGTCGGGGTGCCGGTGACGCCGATGGCCTTGCCCTCGGCCTGGTCGGCGTCGACGATCAGGATGTGCCGGCCGTCGATCAGCGCGGTGTCGAACTCCTCGGCGTCCAGACCGAGTTCGGCGGCCACTTCGACCAGGAAGGGTTCTCCCTTACGGTCCAGTTCGGCGACCCGGCCGAGCACGGCCTCGATGTAGTCCCAGCCCCGGCCCTGTTCCACGGCCTCCTCGGCGGCCTGCGCGGCGGCGAAGGCGTGCTTGTGCTTCTCCAGCGGGAAGTGCCGCAGCCGCACCTCCAGCCGGTCTCCGTAGCGGGCCCGCAGGGCGCGTACATCGTCCAGGGCGGTGGCGCAGTCCGGGCACTGGAGCTCGCACCAGACGTCGAGGACGGGGGTGCGCACGGTGGGGAGGTCACTCATGGGACCAGTCTCCCAGCCCCGGCCGCGCCGCCCCAACCGGGACCGGAGGCCGCATGCGTACGACGCCGACCGGCACCTGCGGAGGACGCGACCCGGAGATGTCCCTGATGTCCGACCGGGGCATGGCATCCCGGGTACCGGACGGTGCAGGATGGAAGGGACGAAGTGCGCGCTGCCCGATCGACCGCATGCTGCCCGACCCGAACGACGCCTGGAGGACCGGATGATTGCCGAGACCGTCTGTTCCGCCGTTTCCGCGGCCGGCCTGGGCATCGCGGCGGTCACGGCGTACCGCAAGCGTTTTCTCTCCGCCGCCCGGATCGCCGCGTACTCGCTGGTGCCGGTCGGCCTGGTGATGACCGGGGTCGTCGGCTGGGCGGCCGACACCGCGTTCAGCCCTACGGCCTGGGCGGGCTTCGTGGTGCTGGGCGGCGCCTGGCTGCTCTTCACGGGCACGCGGGCCGTGGAGCGCCGTCGTGGCGGTGGCGGCACCCGCAAGGAACGCAAGGCGGCCCGTGGCTCCACGCAGGCCGACGCGGTGGCTCCGGCCGCCTCTGCCCCCTCCCTGGGACCGGCCAAGCGCCCGGCGACCCGGCCGGCGGCAGCGCCCCGCGCGCAGAGCGGGGACGACTTCAGCGACATCGAGGCCATCCTGAAGAAGCACGGCATATGAAGACGCTCGGCGGATGAAGATGCTCGGCGTCTGAAGGGGCGCGGCGTCTGAAGGGGCACGGAATATGACGGCCGGAACGGACCGCGACTGAAACGACACAGAGTGAGCCAGGTCGGCCGGTAAGCGTTCAGGACTCGACGCGACCCGAAACGGACATCACGGAATTCGGCGAACTCCCGCTCATACCGGGCGTGTTGATCGCGCCGAGGGTCCCCGCTGCGTCATCATCGCCGCGAGATGCTGGACACGACACAGAGCGACGCCGCGCCGCCGAAGGACGAGCCGCGCGGGTGCCTTTTCGCCCTTTCCCAGCCACCGCTGATGATCTTCCTTGCGGTGATCGGGTGTCTGCTGCTCATGGCCTCGCTGCACGACCTGCTGATGCTGTGAGCTGTACTCGTGGTCCCCGACGTCACCCGCCGGGGACCACGAACTCATCGATCCCTTCGCGCCCTGCCGGGCCGTACTGCGCGTCAGCCCGCCGCTTCCTTGCGCCGCGCCCGGTACGCCGCCACATGCAGCCGGTTCCCGCAGGTCCGGCTGTCGCAGTACCTGCGGGAGCGGTTCCTGGAGAGGTCGACGAAGGCGCGTCGGCAGTCGGGGGCCTCGCAGCGGCGCAGCCGCTCCTCCTCGCCGGCCACCACGAAGAAGGCAAGCGCCATCCCGCAGTCGGCGGCGAGATGGTCGGCGACCGAGGCGCCGGGCGCGAAGTAGTGCACATGCCAGTCGTAGCCGTCGTGGTCCGTGAGCCGGGGTGTGGTGCCCGCGGCGGCGACCAGGTCGTTGATCAGCCCGGCGGCGGTCCGGGGGTCCGGGGCCGAGAAGACCGCGGTGAACCGGCCGCGGATCTTGCGCACGGCGGAGAGGTCGAACTCCGACAGCACCCCGACATCGCTGATCTCGTGGTTTCGTACGAAATCCGCGAGCAGCGCGACATCCTGCAGTCCGTCCGGCGCCGCGGCGTCCTCCGGTGCGGTGTTCACCAGATCGACCACGGTGTCGAGGGCGCACCGGGTGTCGTGGGTGATCAGCACGTTTCGCTCCCTGGCCTGGGGGTCGGGCGGGCGCCCGCCGATGCTGGCCGATGGTAGTGGCTTCCCGGAGGGGCCCCATGCCTCTATGAACGGCATCGCGCCCCGCACGGTTCCCCGGAGCGCGGAGACCGCTCATGGACGGGGTCACGGAGCGTCGCGCGGCCGGGAGCACGGAAGGTCGCGCGACCGGGTGCCACACGCACCGGCGCCGCCCCCGCGACGAATCGCGGCGACGGCGCCGGTGTATGCCCTATGCGGTTGTCTGTGCCCGAGCCGTCTCCCCGAGTTCGGACGGCGCCGGGCGGCTTGGTGGGACCTCGCGCTAGCTCTCCGCCAGGATGTGCGACAGCTCCTGATCCAGGTCGAAGTGCCGATGCTCCGTGCCAGGTGGCACGGCGGCGTCCGTCCGCTTCAGGAAGGACTCCAGGGCCCGCGCGGGAGCCTCCAGCAGGGCTTCGCCCTCGGGAGAGCTCAGTGCGATGCAGACGACGCCCTGACCGTGACTACGGGATGGCCAGACACGGACGTCGCCGGTACCGGTGGGCCGGTGGAGGCCCTCCGCGAGAAGGTCGCGGGCGAACACCCACTCGACGGTCTCCTCGGCTCCGGTGTGGAAGGTGGCGTGCACGGCGTAGGGGTCGGCCGTGTCGTACCTCAGGCCTGCGGGGACAGGCAGGGATGACTCGCTCGACACAACGAGGCGCAGGTGCAGCTCGCAGCTGACCGTGGTGTTCATAAGCGCCAGGGCCTTTCGCTCAGTGTGCGCTCGGGGATTCGCACGTCGGCGAAATCGACATGCCACCTACGGTGCCGTTGTAAACCCCTCTGAGTGTTTTGCGTGCCTTTACGTAACTCTTCCGGCCGAGAGCCCGTTCGCGAGGTACGACCATTCCGGTGACTGGTTTCTCTCGGGTAAGGTTTGTCTGTATGAATACGGGGAGTGACGAGCCGGGCGAGGTTGCCGTGGCATCGGACGAGACAAAGACCAGCGGGGCGCAGGGCGAGCAGGGACTCGGCTCGAAAGCGCCGGAATTCATCAAGGCACGCCGCGCGCTGCACCTGAGCTGGCAGGTCGCGATCTTCATCATCGGGCTCGCGGTCGTCGTCGCGGGCATCATCATGCTTCCGCTGCCCGGACCGGGCTGGGTCGTGATCTTCGGCGGCATGGCGATCTGGGCGACCGAGTTCGTCTGGGCCCAGCTGGTGCTGCGCTGGACCAAGCGCAAGGTCACCGAGGCGGCCCAGAAGGCGCTCGACCCCAAGGTCCGCCGACGCAACATCATCCTGACCTCGGTCGGCCTGGTGATCGTGGCCGCCATCGTCGGCGTCTACCTCTACCGGTTCGGCTTCGAGATGCCCTGGAACATCAAGGACCAGTGAGCCGTGGCGGTGCCGGGGGGTGCGGATGTGCCCCGTGACATGGGGTAATGTTCTCCCTGCGCCCGGGCGATTAGCTCAGTGGGAGAGCGCTTCGTTCACACCGAAGAGGTCACTGGTTCGAACCCAGTATCGCCCACCCGGCCCGACGGCCCGTCTGCGAGAAGCGGACGGGCCGTCGGCGTGCGTAGGGACCGATGCGTGGGCCGTCGACGGGCAAGGGTGAACCGCCTCAGTGGGGCTCGCGCCCGGTAGTCGCCCTCCCGGCACGGTCAGTGGACTGCGGTTTTCCCGGACGCTGCTCACCGGAGTGGGCCTCGCCTCCGCAGGACTCCTCGCGGCGGTTTGGCTCCAGGGCCGGACGCCGACAGCCCCGCCCCCGGGACTGACGCCGCCGGCCCCGCCCCGGGGCCGGCGACCGGGGCGAGAGGAGCGGGTTCGGCGGCCGGGGTTTCGCCCGGGAGAGCCCCGCCCCGCGTGACCGTCCGCAGCCGCACCCGTCCGCCGCCCGTCCTTTTTCGGCCGCCCGTCGATCTCGGACGATGACCCACACCTCGTTCGGCCGGTCGACTCCACGCCTCTCACCTGGGACATCGTCAGTTTCCCGCAGCCGCCCGGCCGTTGAGCGCGTCCGCTCCTCTTACCGCGCTCACAAGAAATTCCTGTCCGAATCATTGACGCACCTCCGGGCCCTCCGTAGCTTGTGCCAGCAAGCGCTTACTTGAAACGATTCATGCAGGCGGCGACGCTGCGGGGAGGGGCCCGACTGTGGGAACCAGCAGGAATGTTGAGAGGCGTACGATCCTGAAGGCGGCAGGGGCTACGGCGGCGACGCTGGGGCTGGCCGCTACGACGGGCTGCGGGGGTGACAGCGGGTCGTCCGCCGACGGGACGGTGACGATCCGTTACGCGTGGTGGGGTGCCGACGACCGCGCCGAGAGAATCAACAAGACCATCGCGCTCTTCCACAAGAAGTATCCGAAGATCAAGGTGACGACGGACTTTCAGCCGTACGGCGACTTCTGGAAGAAGTTCAACACCCAGGCCTCCGGCGGGAATCCGCCGGACGTCTTCCAGAATGCGATCGGATTCCTTCGGAAATACGACGCGAAGAACGTTCTGCTCGATCTCAACGCCCAGGTCAAGGCCGGGAATCTCTCCATGGACGGTTTCCGGGCCGGTCTGGAGACGTTCGGCGAGGTCGACGGCAAGCTGCTCGGCGTTCCGGTCGGCTCCAACTCGATGGCCCTGGTCATCGACAAGCCCGTCTACACGAAGGCGGGCGTCAAGCCCGCCCAGGGCTGGACCTGGGACGACTTCCACGCGGCGATGGAGAAGATCCGCGACAAGACCGGACGCGCCGGCGACAGCGGCATGTACGGCGTCATGTACCTCTACGACCTTTTCCTGCGCCAGAACGGCAAGGCGTTCTTCACCGAGGACGGACTCGGTTTCGCCGAGGCGGATCTGACGGACTGGTGGACCAAGGCCAAGCAGGGCGTCGAACAGGGCATCTACGCCAACGCGAAGAAGGTCGCCCAGGTCAAGCCGAAGTCGGCGGTCTCCGCGGAACTCGCGGCCGGGGAGTTCACCTGGGACAACTTCACCGTCCGCTACACCTCCGAGGGCAAGAGCGAGTACGGGCTCGCCCCCATTCCGACCACGGACGGCAAGCACACCGGCCAGTACCTCGGCTCCCTCATGCTGAGCGCCTCCAAGCGCACCCAGCACCCCAAGGAAGTCGCCCAGTTCATCGACTTCATGGTGCACGAGCCCGAGGTCGCCAAGATCATGGGATACGACCGCGGTGTCCCCGCCACCCAGGCCCAGTACGACGCCTTCAAGCCGACCGACGAGGTCGCCAAGTCGATCGCCGCCTACGAGGAGTCGCTCGTCTCGGCCGGTGTCCTGGAGAAGATCACCCCGCACCCGAACGGGGCGGACATCTGTGAGGCCGCGTTCCTGCGGATCGCCGAGGAACTCGCCCTGGGCACACGGTCGGTGGACGAGGCCGTCAAGCAGTTCTTCACCGAGTCGAAGACGGCTCTCAGCGCCTGATGGGAACCACCGTGACACACGCCCCTGCGATGGAGGGCCTGACCCAGGACTCCGAGCCGCGGCACGGTCCGGTGAACTCCCCGCGCCCCGCCGCCCTCAAGCGGCGGCGGCGCCGGGAGAACCTGGCCGGCTATCTCTTCATGTCCCCCTGGATCGCCGGATTCCTGCTGCTCACGGCAGGCCCGATGATCGCCTCGCTCTACTTCGCCTTCACCGACTACAACCTCTTCGACGCGCCCAAGTGGATCGGCCTCGACAACTTCTCCGAGATGTTCGCCGACCCGCGCTGGCGCCACTCGGTGCAGGTCACCCTCTGGTACGTCGTCGTCGGCACGCCCCTCAAGCTGCTCGCGGCGCTCGGCGTGGCGCTGCTCCTGGCGCAGAAGCGGCGCGGCCAGGCCTTCTACCGCGCGGCTTTCTATGCGCCCTCGCTCATCGGGGCCAGCGTCTCCATCGCGATCGTCTGGAAGGCGATCTTCTCGGACGACGCCGTCGTCGACCGTACCCAGAAGCTCTTCGGGATCAGCGCCGGCGGCTGGACCGGCGACCCGGAGCTGATCATCTACAGCCTGGTGGCGCTCACCGTCTGGCAGTTCGGCGCCCCCATGGTCATCTTCCTGGCCGGCCTCAAGCAGGTCCCGCGCGAGCTGTACGAGGCGGCCGAGGTCGACGGCGCCGGCACCTGGCGGCGGTTCTGGAACATCACCCTGCCGATGATCTCCCCGGTCCTCTTCTTCAACGTCCTGCTGGAGACGATCCACTCCTTCCAGATCTTCAGTTCGGCGTACATCGTCGGCGGCGGCGCGGGCGGCAACGCCTGTGGTCCCGCGGACGGTTCGATGGTCTACACCTGTTATCTGTACGTCCAGGGCTTCGAGAACAGTCGGATGGGCCTGGCCTCCGCCATGGCCTGGATGCTGCTCGTCGCGGTCGCCCTGGTGACGGCGGTGCTGTTCTGGTCCCAGAAGCGCTGGGTGCACTACGAGGAGGGCGCCCGATGAGCGCACCGGCCACCGACACCGTGCCCCCGCCCGCCAAGGCGGGCGCGCTGCGCCAGAGGCTGCCCGGTTCCGTCGCCTGGCACCTCGGATCCCTCGCGATCCTCGCCGTGATCCTCTACCCGGTGCTCTGGGTCATCGGCGGCTCGCTCAAGAAGAGCGAGGACATCGTCGGCAGCCTGGACCTCTTTCCGACCGACCCGATCACCTCGAACTACACCCGGCTGACCGAGGGCATCGCGGACATCTCGATCTCGACGTTCTTCGTCAACTCGCTCACCCTCGCGCTCGGTTCCGTGGTCGGCATCCTGCTGTCCTGCTCACTGACGGCCTACGCCTTCGCGAAGATCAGGTTCGCGGGCCGCAACCTGCTGTTCACCCTGATGATCGGCACGCTCCTGCTGCCCTACCACGTGCTGCTGATCCCCCAGTACGTGCTGTTCCGCAAGATGGAACTGATCAACACCTACACCCCGCTGCTGCTGGGGAAGTACCTGGCCACCGAGGCGTTCTTCGTCTTCCTGATGATGCAGTTCATGCGCAACCTGCCCAAGGAACTCGACGAGGCGGCCCGTCTCGACGGCTGCGGTCACTTGCGCATCTACTGGTCGATCGTGCTCCCGCTGTGCCGTCCGGCCCTGATCACCAGCGCGATCTTCACCTTCATCAACTCCTGGAACGACTTCATGGGCCCGCTGATCTACCTCAACGAACCCAGCAAGTACACGGTCTCCCTGGGGCTGAAGATGTTCGTGGACCAGGAGGGCGTGGCCGACTACGGCGGCATGATCGCCATGTCGCTCGTCGCCCTGTTGCCGGTGCTCGCGTTCTTCCTCGCCTTCCAGCGCTATCTCATCGACGGCATGGCGACCTCCGGACTCAAGGGCTGAGGCGGTCACGATGGCCCAGGTGCGCGTGAAGCCACACAAGGAGTCCGTCCTCGCCGAGCGGTTCGCGGTGTTCGCCGAGTGTCTGCTCACCGGAGTCTGGATCACGGTGGCCTCGCTGGGCGTGGTCACCTACCCGGCCGCCTTCGCGGCCGGTGCCCGGCATCTGCGGCGCCGTACCGCCCATGTGGACGGCGGCTGGCGGGAGTTCGTCGCCGACTTCAGGGTGGCCGTGCGCGGCGGCTGGCTCGCCGGGGTCGCCGGGTGGGCGCTGGCGGCCGCGGTCTGGGTGGACGTCCAGGCCGTGCGCGCGGGCATTCCCGGTGGACCGCTGGTCGGCGCCGTCGGTGTCCTCGCGCTGATCGGGCTCGCCGTCGCCGGACTGCGCGCGGCGGCGGTGTGGACGCCGGGCGACACCTGGCGGTCGCTGCTCGCCGAGGCCGGCCGCCGTACCGTGCTCGACCCCGCCGGGTCCTTCCTGGTCGTCGGAGGGCTGGCCGTCGTGGCCCTGTCCGCCTGGTTCGTCGCGCCGCTGGCGGTCCCGGTGCTCGGGGCCGTCGCGGCGGCGGCCGTCGCCGTGGAGGAGCGCTACCGGCACCGCTGACGGGCGGTGCCCTCGGTCAAGGTCGGCGCCCTGGGCGTCGTACCTCTCACTGTCATGCCCCTGACCAGTCGTGCATGGAAAGGAATGACCATGTCCCCCATTCCCCGCAGGTCCATCCTCAAGGCGGCGGCCGTCGCCGGTGCCGCCGCGCAGTTCAGCTGGGCGCTAGGAGCCAAGGACGCGCAGGCCGCGCCGAGAGCCGCCGAGGCCGACGCCGATCCGGTGCCCCTGGACTGGCTGGAGGACGGTGGCCTCGGTGCCGCGCCCGGCTCCACGGTCGGTGTCCCCTGGCCCAAGGGCGTCTACCAGGAGGACCAGAAGTTCGCGGTCACGGACGCGGACGGCAAGGACGTGCCCGTACAGTCCTGGCCGCTCGCCTACTGGCCCGACGGTTCGCTCAAGTGGACCGCCCACGCGGTCAGTTCGGGCAACGGCAAGCTCACCCTCGACGCCGGCGAGACGGCCGTACCGGACAAGAAGGTCACCGTCGACAAGAGCGGTGGCACGATCACCGTTTCCACCGGTGTCATCACCGCGAAGATCGGCAAGTCCGGTGCGACGCTCATCAAGTCGGTCACCCGCGGCTCCACCGAGATCGCCAAGAACGGGCGGCTCGTGCTGATCCGCCAGCCCGAGATCGAGGACGAGGACCAGGGCGCGGTCAAGACCGAGCGCTTCGAGGGCGCCATCTCGTCGGTGACCGTGG
>Ga0307508_10006071_pt1 | contig 11402 bp, 13 predicted proteins | sample 9_EM_MG_FD_203089 | JGI IMG/M metagenome (GOLD analysis project Ga0307508, IMG submission 203089) | Populus trichocarpa ectomycorrhiza microbial communities from riparian zone in the Pacific Northwest, United States - 9_EM | ecosystem: Host-associated > Plants > Roots > Unclassified | place...
GACTCGGACTCGTCAACGCCAAGATCACCGAACTATTCTCTGAAGCCTACAACTGGGATCCGTTTCCCATGAAGGTACTGGCTATGCTAGAGAAGAAGGTCCGCTATTGTAAGGATATTACTCTAGCAGAGTGCTCCCGGAGCCCAACGGGCAGATTACTGTATCGAGGAAAGTTTTATGTCCCTGCCTACGGCCCTCTGAGATTATATCTGATCCAAACGCATCACGAAGTACCGGTCGTGGGCCACCCCAGACGATCGAAAACACTCGAATTGCTCTCAAGGAACTACCACTGGCTGAAAATGCAGCAAGATGTGGAAAGGTTTGTAAGGAACTGTCACACTTGCCGGCGATCGAAAACCAGTCAACACGCACCCTTTGGAGTCCTCCGCCCATTGGCGATTCCCCAGCAGCCATGGCAGGACATTTCGATGGACATTGTCACGGGCCTACCGCGATCAAAGGATCACGATGCTATCTGGGTGGTAGTGGATCGGCTCACGAAACAGCGGCATCTTGTCCCGTGCAACACTACTGTCGATGCCCGTGATCTGGCTGACCTGTTCCTCCAACACGTCTTCCGATTACATGGACTTCCGCGAACAATAACTTCGGACCGAGGGCCTCAATTTGCCTCTGCATTCTGGCATCGTCTCTGTGCACGACTGGGAATCGAACCGCGGCTGTCTACTACTTTCCATCCACAGACCGATGGTCAGATTGAACGAATAAACGCCGTAATGGAACAATACTTGTGCTCGTACGTGAACTACCTGCACGATGATTGGGCTGACTGGTTGCTGATCGCGGAATTTGTATCGAACAACCATACCTCGGAAACGACGGCTGTATCTCCGTTCTTTGCGAACCTCGGCTACGACCCTCGCTGGCAATTTGACCTTTCGGCCTCCCTACCCAACCAAACAGAAGATCAACAAGTGCATTCTGCAGCGAAATCATTATCCGAAATTTATGACCACCTGAGGATGGAAATGCATCACACCCAACTCCGCTACCAAGAAACTGCAGATACCCATTGCCTCCCCACTCCGGACTATCAGGTGGGAGATCTTGTGTAGCTCGACACTCGAAATTGGAAGACTCGATGACCATCAGCAAAGTTGGATCATCGACGGCACGGCCCCTTCAAGATCGCACGCAAGATTTCCTCTCACGCCTTCCGGTTGGAACTTCACAGCTTGATGCAGGTACATCCCGTTTTTCATGTGTCTTTACTTGAGCCAGCAGCACAGGATCCGCTTCCGGAACAACAACCACTGCCTCCTCCAGTGGAAATCGACGGCGAGCAAGAATGGTTTGTGGATTCCATTCTTGATTCTCGAATGTATCGAAGACGACTACAGTACCTTGTTAAATGGACCAGATTTGATCACCCGAATTGGGAGCCAGCGGGAAACGTCAACGAGCTAGAAGTGGTTACTCGATTCTACGAACAATATCCCCACAAGCCAGGCCCTCTCGAATAAAGCTTCGCGGGAGCTCAGCGATAGGAGGGGGATACTGTCACGGCGTAGGTTCTGGCGCTCGATTTGGGTTTGGTTGTTTGATTTCGTTGTTGATGCCGGCACCTCACTCCGGATGTCTCGATCTTGAAAAGAGTGTCATCACCTTGCTCCGGATGTCTCAATCTTGGAAAGAGTGTCGTCACCTCGCTCCAGATGTCTCGATCTTGGAAAGGGTGTCGGTTACGGGCCCCGGTTGCATAAGAGAAGGTTGTATGAGTTGCATGGTTATGAGTACATATGTGAGTATGAGTACATATGGGAGTTGCGTGGGTATGAGTAGGAGGACGTATGGGAGTTGCGAGAACTGTGTATATAAGGAGGGCGTCTCCTGTGTTTTGTCTTCTTCTTCTCTTCATACAACCTCTTGTATTCTATTCGGAATATCAACCTTGCTTCCGTTTCCTCCATTTCCTCTGATTCCTTCGTTTCGTGGAAGCTCGTCTAGCGCCGCCTGTCTCTCTCCGACACGTCCGTCCGACTCTGTCTATCTCTCTGTTCGACACGTCCGTCTGACGCTGTCCGTCTCCCTGTTCAACACCTCCATCTGACGCTGTCCGTCTCCCTGTGCGACACGTCCATCTGACGCTCTCTGTCTCTGTTGACATGTCTGTTTGACGCTGTCCGTTGCTGTTCCCATTGCCGTTGGAAACGTCCGTTGACGTTCCCATCTCCATTCCCGTTCCCGTTCCCGTTCTCGTTTCCGCCCCGCTTCCGCTCCCGCTCTCGTGGCGTCACTCGAACTCACTCGAGTACCTTGGAGAACCGCCGCCGTTACAATCTGTAGGGTCCGTGCAGATGCTGAACTGCGCGAGAGGCCAAGCTACAACCGTTTCAGCTTTACAAGAATTCGTCCGAAAAACTGAAACCCTTGTCTGTCTCCTCCAGGAACCATGGGTTGATAGACATGGCAACCCACCCTCCCTATCCAACTTCGACTTGTTTACCCCAGTACCCATACAACCCAAGTGCGCCACATATGTGACACATACACAGGACCTTACCGCGACAACCACCTTTGCCTTGGAAGCCTCCTTCCTTGGTACCACGATCACTTCAACATGCCAAACAAATACTATAACGTTCACCTTATTCAATCTGTACTCACCAGGACGTCCGAAACTGCTAGCCTCAATCATCAATAACATCCAACTCCCGAAAAACTGCATCCTCATGGGTGACTTCTATGCACATCATGTGTGGTGGCAGGGTACTCTCCCACGGAGCGTCCGTATCTCCACTGCTACCCACTCGATAGTCGACTGGTTGAAAAACAACAACTTTCACCTCCACAATAAACCTGGAATACCTACCCACCACCCTTGAAATGGTGGCAATTACTCCACTATCAACCTGTGTTTCTCTCATGGCTTGATTACCCAGTCAATACTGGCACTGGCCATCGACCATGATACAACCTCGGACCATTGTGCTATCACCATTTCCCTTTCCCTTCCCTGTTCCCCCCCTCCAACCACCACCCCACGATGTGCCTGGCACAAGGCAGACTTGAATGCCTTTACTTCCCACATCCAATCTGCCAATATGGATCTCACCAACCTCAGCAGCAAAGAAGATACCCTCCATACCATCTCCAATATCACTGGTCTCATCCACAGAGCCACCAACATTGCGGTCCCATTTAGGGAATCCAGCAAGTGGGATGCACCCTGGTGGAATCACAGCCTCACCTTGGCCAAGCAGGCAGTCAAACAGGGTGACAGATGTGCACGCCAGGATCCAACTGTACCAATAGGAAAGATGCACAGCAAAAACGCAGCCATTGGTCAACAATGGTCAGGCAAGCCAAAACCGCATAAATTCAAGCAACTGCAGTCAACCTCAACCACGACTGTCTGGAGAACTATCCGCCATCACAATGCACACCAAAAGTCCATCCCCCCACTTGAAGGCCATACCGACTTCAAGGGTAAATGCAAGTCACTTCACGATGCGCTATTCCCTACAGTCAATGACCAACCACAGCCACCATTATCTGACAGCTCTATCACCTCGAAACGAGACATGCAACAACATACCGGTGCCATTACCACCCATGAAGTACAGCTGGCTGTCTCTCACCTGAGATATGGGACTTCAGTGGACCCTGATGGTATCAGTTACACCACCATCCGTCATGTGCACGAAGCCACTCCAAGGCTGCTCCCACTCCTTTTCGATGCATGCCTAAGGTATGCAGTCCACCCCCCAGAGTGGAAGACTGCAAACTGTGTCATTGTTCCCAAGCCTGGCAAGACCACCTACTCACACCCCAAGTCATACCGTCCAATCTCACTGCAGTCATGTTTTGGTAAGGTGCTGGAAGCAATAGTTGCCAAACGAGTCACCCACACTGCAATATTGTGCGGCGCCACTCATCCGTCCCAGATGGGCGGCCAGCCAAACAACTCAGCTGTCGACGCCCGCCTCCGCACCATATCAGGAAAAAAAAAAATTGCGTCCTGAGGGTTCGGATGCTCAAGATGCACTAGACGTTTCGGATGCAACCTGCTTAACTCAGACGACACTTGCCATGGCACCGTGCGTCATGATGCAGCGTGCCACAGCACCGTGCGTCGTGACACAGCGCGCCACAGCACCGTGCGTCCGGACGCATTGGCCACGGCATATGCGTCTAGACGAGTAGTGTCAGGGCGTTTCCCTTCTGGACGCAGCGCGTGTCTTACAGACGTACGTACTCAACGCAAATGTCATCCGGACGACAAGTGACACGGCATCTGCCTTCTGGACAAGGAGTGTCAGCGCATTTGCCTTCTGAACACAGCGCGTGTCTTACAGACGCAGAATGTCAAGGCAAATGTCTTCCGGACGATGCATGCCACAGCATCTGCCTTCCAGACGAGCAGTGTCAGGGCATTTGCCTTCTGAACGCAGCGCGTGTCTTACAGACGCAGAATGTCAAGGCAAATGTCTTCCGGACGATGCATGCCATGGTATCTGCCTTCCAGACGAGCAGTGTCAGGGCATTTGCCTTCTGGATGTAGCGCGTGTCTTACCGACGTATGTAGTCAACGCAAATTTGATCCGGACGACAAGTGCCACGGCATCTGCCTTCTGGACGAGGAGTGTCAGCGCATTTGCCTTCTGAATGCAGCGCGTGTCTTACAGACTCAGAATGTCAACGCAAATGTTTTCCAGACGATGCATGCCACGGCATCTGCCTTCCAGATGAGCAGTGTCAGGGCATTTGCCTTCTGAACGCAGTGCATATCTTACAGACGCAGAATGTCAAGGCAAATTTCGTCCGGACGCAGAGTGTCAAGGCAAATGTCGTCCGGACAACACGTGCCATAGCATCTGGCTTCTGGACGAGTAGTGTCTTCGCCATCCGGACGCAGTGCGTCTTACAGACGAAGAGTGTCAAGGCAAATGGGATCCAGACGAGGCTTACGATGGCGCACCATACATAGGTAACAGAGTGGTCACGGTGGTAGCAACGAAACGCGACCGTCAAGGCATGGTACATTGCAGTGAAGACTATTAAACTCGCATTTGGTTCCAGGCATTGTGACTCAAGCCAGTTCTATTCATTACATTGAAATTACATCTATATACCATGTCACTGTAGACAGCATAGCTCTACGTCTGGATGAGACACAACACGACGAGGACGATGTCAATGAAGATGGTGGTGAGGCTGCTGGCGGCTAAGACAATAGCAAATATGATGTGGCGAGAAGATCAACGAGCTTCGTGAATTGTTAGCACAGCACTCACAGGGACAGTGGAAAATTGTACAATACGACGTGACGCGATGGGTACGATTTCAATGAGCATGGTGGTGAGGCTGGCGGCGGCAAGGACGATAGCAAATATGACGCAGCGAGAAGATCAATGAGCTTCGTGAATTGTTAGCGTAGCACTCACAGGGGCAGTGGGAAGTTGTACAATACGACGCGACGTGACGAGTACGATGTCGATGGAAAGAGGATTCCAGCGGCGTGGATGACATCAAGATGTGACGAGTACGATGTCAATGAGGATGACGGTGAGGCTGCCGGTGGCAAGGATGATAGCAAATATGACGCCGCGAGAAGATCAACGAGCTTCGTGAATTGTTAGCGCAGCACTCATAGGGACAGTTGGAAGTTGTACAATGCGACGCGACGCAACGAGTACGATGTTGATGAGGATGGCAGTGAGGCGGCCAGCGGCAAGGAGATAGCAAATATGACACGGCAAGAAGATCAACGAGCTTCGTCAATTGTTAGCGCAGCACTCACAGGGACAGTGGGAAGTTGTACAATACGACGCGACGTGACGAGTACGTTGTCGATGAGAATGGTGGTGAGGTTGATGCAGGTACTGTGGATGATAGCAAGATGCGAGGAGTGAGCTGGTCGCGTGTATGATATGATGAAAGTAGAAGAAAAAAGGGGTGGAGTTGCGGCCCGTGCCATCGTATTCAGCAAGCTGTGCTGTGGTAAGCGAGCCAAACCGTACGGAAGCGCAGGCGCTAGCAAACGCTTGGCACCTTGCAAGTTGCATGCGAAATCACTCGCAATCCGTAAAAACTGTGAATTCCTCTCCTTTAGTCGTCAATACCCCAGAACCCGCTGTTTACATATGCACAATTATTCCCTTTTATATCAATTCCGTCGGACCTAAAGTTTGTGCCAACCAGCTCCTGATTTGCAACCTATCGATGGTGCTGTCCTGATTCAACTTCAGCTGCTAGGAGAATCTCTATTATATACAACGCTCCACATCTGTATATCATTCATGTTTTCAGTATTACAACCTTGACAAACAGGAGTAAGTAGTCACAAACTTTAGGTACAACTGAATTGATATAATAGGAAATAAGTGTACATATGTAAACAGCGGGTTCCGGGGTATTGAAGACAATGGGAGAGAAATTCACCGTTTTCGCAGATTGCGAGTGATTTCGCATGCAACTTGCAAGGTGTCAAGTGTTTGCTAGCGCCTGCGCTTTCATACGGTTTGGCTCGCTTACCACAGCACAGCTTGCTGAATATGACAGCACGGGCCGCAAGTCCACCCCTTTTTTCTTCTACTTTCATCATATCATACACGTGACCAGTGCACTACTCGCATCTTGCTATCATCCACGCTGCCTGCATCAACCTCACTGCGATCCTCATCGACAACGTACTCGTCGCGTTGCATCGTATTGTACAACTTCCCACTGTCCCTGTGAGTGCTGCACTAACAATTCACGAAGCTCATTGATCTTCTCGCCACGTCATATTTGCAATCGTCCTTGCCACCGCCAGCCTCACCGTCATCCTCATTGACATCGTACTCGTCACCTCTTGATGTCATCCACACTGCCAGCATCCTCTTTTCATCGACATCGTACTCGTCGCGTCATGTCGTATTGTACAACCTCCCACTGTCCCTGTGAGTGCTGCACTAACAATTCATGAAGCTCGTTGATCTTCTCGCCGTGTCATATTTGCAATCTTCCTTGCCACCGGCAGCCTCACCACCATCCTCATTGACATTGTACTCCTCGCGTCGCGTTGTATTGTACAACTTCCCACTGTCCCTGCGAGTGCTGCGCTAACAATTCACGAAGCTCATTGATCTTCTCGCTGCGTCATATTTGCTATCGTCCTTGCCGCCGCCAGTCTCACTGCCATCCTCATTGACATCGTACCCATTGCGTTGCGTTGTATTGTACAACTTCCCACTGTCCCTGTAAGTGCTGCACTAACAATTCACGAAGCTCATTGATCTTCTCGCCGCGTCATATTTGCTATTGTCTTTGCCACCGGCAGCTTCACCACCATCTTCATTGACATCGTCCTCATCGCGTCGTGTCTCATCCGGACATAGAGCTATGCTGTCTACGGTGATGTGGTATATAGATGTAAATTCGATGTAATGAATAGAACTGGCTTGAGTCACAATTCCTGGAACCAAATATGAGTTTAATAGTCTTCGCTGCAATGTACCGTGCCCTGACAGTCGCGTTTCGATGCTACCACCATGACCACTCTGTTACCTATGTGTGGTGCGCCATCGTAATCCTCGTCTAGATCCCATTTACCTTGACACTCTGCGTGTATAAGACCCACTGTATCTGGATGGTGAAGATACTCATCCAGAAGGTAGATGTCGTGGCACGTATCGTCCGGACGACATTTGCCTTGACACTCTGCGTCCAGAAGCGAATTGCCCTGACAGTCTCATCCGTAAGGCAGATGCCGTGGCGCATGTCGTCCGTACGACATCTGCCTTGACACTCTGCATCTGTAAGACATGTGCTGCGCCCAGAAGGCGAATGCCCTGACACTCCTCATCTGGAAGGCAGATGCCGTGGCATGCGTCGTCTGGAAGACATTTGCCTTGACATTCTGCATCTGTAAGACACACGCTGTGTTCAGAAGGCAAATGCGCTGACACTCCTCGTCCAGAAGGCAGATGCCGTGGCGCGCGTCGTCCGTACGACATTTGCCTTAACACTCTGCGTCCGGAAGAAATTTCCCTTGACATTCTGCGTCTGTAAGACACGCGCTGCGTCCAGAAGGCAAATGCCCTGACACTCCTCGACTGGAAGGCAGATGCCGTGGTATGGGTTGTCCGGAAGACATTTGCCTTGACATTCTGCGTCTGTAAGACACCTGCTGTATTCAGAAGGCAAATGCCCTGACACCCCTCGTCCGGACGACATCTGCCTTGACACTCTGCGTCTGTAAGACACACGCTGCATCCAGAAGGCAAATGCCCTAACACTCCGCATCTGTTAGGCAGATGCTGTGGCATGCATCGTCCGGAAGAAATTTGCCTTGACATTCTGCATCTGTAAGACATGCGCTGCGTCCATAAGGCAAATGCCCTGACACTCCTCGTCTGGAAGGCAGATGCCGTGGCATGCGTTGTCCGGAAGACATTTGCCTTGACATTCTGTATCTGTAAGACACACGCTGTGTTCAGAAGGCAAATACGCTGACACTCCTCGTCCAGAAGGCAGATGCCATGGCATGCATCGTCCAGATGCTGTTTGCCTTGACATTAGTCGTCCCGAAGCCCAATGTGCAACCCACTTCTGTCTAGTACGCATATACATGGGCGGGTCACGTTCGGTGCAGCATGTGCGCTGACATGCATTGTCTGGACGGAGAATACCTTGCTGGGTTGCGTCCTGAGCGTCTAGACGTTTCCGACGCGTATGCAGCGTCCGGACGCAGAATTTTTGTCCTGATGCATCACCCCTATTGCAAATGCCATCGGCATGAAAGTGAAATCTACCTCTGCAATGAGAGCTGTCCAGAGGCCAGCCATCCTCACACATGATATTGAAGGTGCCTTCAACCAAGTCCACCCCATGACCCTACAGGAAGTCATGTCCCAACATCGAATGCCAATCTATCTTGTCAAATGGATAAAAGCATTCAATACAGACAGACAAATCTCCTTCGGATTCGACCAGCAGACGGAAGAACCTCAGCCGTACCACTGTGGGTTGCCTCAAGGCTCTCCTATCTCCCCTATCCTCTCCCTTATCTTCAGCAATACGATGCTGGAAAAGCAACACTCTCCTGCGGATGCTGTGGATACGTCCTATATCAATGATGTCTGCATGGTACAGATCTCAAGGACCATTGCCAGAGCAAATACATTGCTAGAAGACCCCACCGAACAACACCTTCTCTGGGGATCCCATCTGGGCCTCACCTTTTCACCTGCCAAAACTGAGCTGCTCTACTGTCTACCTGTCAACAGTAACAACAAGAACATCAGCCTTTCGTCCCACCCACCACTGAGAATTATGAATACCACCATCTTGCCACAGCGCCACATCAAGTATCTGGGCGTTCATATTGATGAGTCCCTTACTTTTGGGCACCATGCAGTAATGGCAGCCGCTCGTGGTAGCCAAGTACTTGGCAGTTTCAATTTCCTCCGGTACAGGTCACGCAGTGTTCCTGCACAAGTGGCACACCATCTGGCACTGACGGCCATCTTTCCGGCGATGTTCTGGGCTTCACCAGCGTGGTGGACTGGAAGCCCATCTACAACCAATATCCTGAAAACCACCTACAATGCAGTTGCGCGGTGGATCACAGGTCTCCCCCTCAATACCAGAATCACCAACCTCATTACGCTCGCCCATCTCCCTCCCATGGAAGCATACCTTGACTACCTCTCCCTGTGCTTCGCTATCCGTCTTCACTTTTTGCCATCACACCATGAAATAGGACCCCCTCGCCACCATCCGAATATGTGACCAGATCTACCAGGCCTCCACCATCTGTATAACCTCAGTAAACACCTGGTCAGGGGCATGCTGGAAGATTGTACCACACACTTTACGAATGATGGTGTCCAGCCAATCCCCTCTCCGAATCCTGACAAGACCACAACACCACATCGGCTACATGAGAAGTGGCTTTGCACCCTCTCTGAACACATCATTATCATCTACACTGATGGTTCCCAGCTTCCCGATGGGGGAACAGGCTGTGGATGGGCCGTTTTCCAGAAAAACCGTGAACTTCTCCAGCTCGGTGAAGGCCACTGTCACCTCGGAAAGACCGCGGCAGTGTTTGACGCTGAACTCCATGCCGTACAAGAAGCTACCTCCTCATTGCTCACAACCATCTCACCCCGTGTGGAAGTTTATATCTGCATTGACAACAAGGCAGCAATTGACACCCTCAGTTTCAACAAATCGAACCATGAAAACACCAGACAGACACTGGCCCACATCGAACAGCTCCGTCTGCCACTGGGTTGAAGAATCCAAACAGTTTGGTGCCCCTCACACTGCGATATACCTGGTAACGACCGTGCTGATGCTTTGGCAAAGCAAGGTGCAGCTGGCCACACCCCATGCCAATACGCAACCACCGCAAAGACTTGGCTCCTGACCCAGGTACGGTCCCAGCTCCTCCGCCGATAGAAAGCAGAACTCCCCCTCTTGGCCCCATCATTCAAGTTTCCCGATTACCTCCGAGATGTCGAGTGGCAAGAGACCTATGTACTATGGTGGGTTTTCTCCAACCGATCTCCCTCTAACCCACACCCAAACCAGGCAGATGACCCGTGCCCCTGCGGACAAGATACAGACTCCTCACATCACCTTTTGCGGGACTGCAACCTACTTGCGACGCACCGTGCCAGACTGCTGGCCTCTACAGTAGGAGACATCCAAAATTCTGACTTTATCACCAACTGTTACACCTGAGGAAATCACGGGTCGGTACGTATCCTTAGAGAGGTACGTACCAGAGAAAGATAGGCACCGGTAGTTAGCTATTTTTGGAAAGATCGGCTCAGAGAGTCTAGGCGGGAGATGAGGGAACGGAGTTTAGGCTTACGGCCGGGACCGGTCGTAAGAGTGTTAAACTCCGGGATGAGGAATTTGATTGCACATGAAACGGAGACTGACTAGACTTGGGCAGACTCCCGAAAAGAGCTGCCACGTCACCCGAAAGGTGTACGTGAAAAAGAGTCTAGGCGCAGCGACTCAACCTTGGTGCATAAAGAACTCATCTCTCTTATCTAGACCCTGGCCAGGACCAATGAGTTGTCCACGGGGTCGAAAAGCCTCGGAGGAATAGTTAGCCTGAGTCATCAGATCTCACGACACCACAAGGAGCTATATAAACCTGGCTCTTCTCTCCCGAAAGAAAGAAGAGACAGCACAAACATCCTCATCAACACTACCACCGAACCCACACACAAGATCTAAGATTATTCCGTTGTGAATTATCGAAAGTAGCCTGATTACCTTTGATTCTACTCGCACTCCGGTTACAAGACAACCCCAGTGTCACACTATAATCTTGATCGCAAAATCACCCTACTTTCATGCCCTCATTTGAACAAGAGCACTTCTTCCTGCTCGACTTAGCCACGATCCTCGAACCCCAGTCGAGCTACCAA
>Ga0307508_10006072_pt1 | contig 11397 bp, 7 predicted proteins | sample 9_EM_MG_FD_203089 | JGI IMG/M metagenome (GOLD analysis project Ga0307508, IMG submission 203089) | Populus trichocarpa ectomycorrhiza microbial communities from riparian zone in the Pacific Northwest, United States - 9_EM | ecosystem: Host-associated > Plants > Roots > Unclassified | place...
ACGGATCCCTCGGCTCGACTCATTGGGTATGTGGCGGCGGTCGAAGAAAGCGAAAACCCCCTGGAACGAGTGCCATTGGAATTTCACCAATACCTCCGCATCATGGGGAAAGAGGCGGCAGACACGCTTCCAGAACATCGATCCTACGACTGCAAAATCGACCTTAAAGAAGGAAGCACGGCACCCTGGGGACCCATTTACCCGCTATCTGAAGTAGAACTCCAGACGCTCCGAGAATGGCTAAAAGAAATGGAGAAAACAGGCAAAATCAAGAGATCCACGTCATCGGCAGGATCTCCCATTTTGTTCGTCCCAAAACCCAGTGGCCGAGGCCTCCGGCTGTGCGTCGACTACCGAGGACTAAATAGCGTCACCATCCCAAACCGATACCCGCTACCGCTCATGCAGGAACTCCAGGACCGTGTCCAAGGCGCCCAGTGGTTTACAAAAATGGACCTAAAGAATGGGTTCAACCTAATTCGAATAAAGGAAGGAGACAAATGGAAAACGGTGTTTCGAACCCGCTACGGGCTATACGAATTTCAGGTAATGCCGTTCGGACTCACCAACGCACCGTCAACCTTCCAGGACATGATGAACCACGTATTATCAGACCTTCTGGATGTGGGAGTACTGGCCTATATGGACGACATCCTGGTCTACGCGAAAACTCGGGAAGAGCACGATCGCTTAGTGAAAGAAGTGCTCCAACGCTTGCAAAAGAACGGTTTAGCAGTGGCACTGGAAAAATGTGTCTGGCGAGCTCAGGAAGTGGAATTTCTGGGCTACGTCATAGGCCGAAACGGGATCGAAATGGCAAAAAATAAGGTGGAAGCCGTCCTGGATTGGAAAACCCCCAAATCCCTAACGGAAGTACAATCATTCCTGGGATTTGCTAATTTCTACTGGCGGTTTATTCAGGATTATTCCAGGATCGCGAGACCACTGACAGAGCTAACGAAAAAATCGGAAAAATGGGAATGGAACCACAAGGCAGAAGCCGCCTTCAAGGAACTCAAGCACAGGTTTACCTCGGCACCGGTACTGGCCCACTTCGATGCACAGAAACCGGTAATCATAGAAACCAACGCCTGGGACTTTGCCATCGGGGCCGTCCTGACGCAGCGAGATGGGGAAAATCGACTACACCCAGTGGCGATCCACTCCAGAAAGTTCCAGCCCGCGGAGATCAACTACGAAATCCACGACAAAGAACTTCTGGCAATAGTAGACGCCTTCAAGCATTGGAGACGCTACTGCGAGGGAGCAACCCACCAGGTGCAGGTATTCTCCGACCACCAGAACTTGGAGTACTTCACAACGACAAAAGTACTCAACAGAAGGCAGGCCAGATGGGCACAGGAGTTGGCAGGGATCGACTTTCGAATCTACTACCGACCAGGAACACAGAACGGCAAACCGGATGCGCTATTAAGGCGTTCGGAGTACCGCCCCAAGAAGGGGGGGATAGAAAACCAGCCGATCACGACGGTTTTGCAAGAAAATCACTTTGCAGAACGACAGGGACGCTCGTTTATCTGTTCCTCGGCCCGGCTTACGTCGCTTCCCACGAGGAAGTGGGCAGAAGGATTCTTGGGGAAGGTCCGAGAGGAAGGAAGGAAGGACGACGCCTACGAACAGGCAAGGAAACAGGAAGCGGCGGCAGAGGAACTGCCGCCGAAGGACCGAAAGGCCACGGAAATAAGGAACGAGGACGACTTGCTGTACCGGAGAAACCTGCTCTGGGTACCGAGCAGCATGGTACCGCAAATAGTGGAATCCGAGCACGACACAAAGGTGGCCGGACACATGGGTCAGGATAAGACAATCGAACTCATTCGAAGGAATTTCTGGTGGCCCAAAATGAACGAACGAATAATCGACTTCGTCCAGAGCTGCCAGGAATGCCAGCAGAATAAGGCCGCTCGACACCGACCCTACGGACTATCCTCGCCACTGGAGCTTCCCTACGCTCCCTGGCAGTCAATCGCGATGGATTTCATTACGGAACTACCCCTCTCGGAGGAATGCGACCAGTTGTGGGTGGTCATCGACTGATTCACAAAAATGGCGCACTTCCTACCATTGAGGAAAGCAGGAAAGATGGCGGCAGACCTAGCTGTCACCTTTGCGAGGGAAATATGGAGGCACCACGGACTCCCCACTGATATTGTGTCAGACAGAGACTTCCGGTTTACGTCGGAAGTATGGAGGGAATTCTTGCAACTGTCCGGAATTCGCCCTCGAATGTCTACCGCCTTCCACCCGCAAACAGACGGACAAACGGAACGGCTCAATCAGACGATTGAGGCCTACTTACGAGCGTTCGTCCAGCACGAACAAGACGACTGGGTTTCGCTGCTACCAATGGCCGAATTTGCCTACAACAACTCAGTCACGGTGGGCAACGGGATGACACCGTTCTTCGCGAATTACGGGTTCCATCCGGCGGCGGTCAACCCACCAGCAACGGGACCCCTCAACCCGGCCAGCACAGCATATGGTCATTGGATGCAGACGATCTACGACGACTCTCGGAAAGGACTGGAAGCGGCGCAGGAATGAATGCGACGATATGTGGACCCAGCCAGGAAGGACCCTCCGGCATATCAGATAGGAGATCTGGTAATGCTCAACGGACGCAACATCAAAACGCGTCGACCCACGAGGAAGCTGGACCACAAAAATCATGGTCCCTTCCAAATCGAGAAAATCGTCTCTCCGCTCGCCTTCCGCCTTACCCTGCCACGGAAGTGGAAGATTCACAACGTCTTCCACGTTTCGCTGCCCGAACCCTATCGATCTAGCGAGCACCGAGCGCCGCCAGACCCCTCGAAGGTACTCCGGGAGGCGGACAACATCGAGCAAAGCGAGGAATACGATGTAGAGGAAGTTATGTCCTCGGTCGAGCGCGGCCGGGGAAATAACAAACGAATTCGCTACTTGGTCAGATGGCTAGACTATCCAGAACGCAAAGACTGGACGGAAGAGCCATACGACAACTTTTCGGTAGGCGGTTTGGAGAATCTCCGGGAGTTTCATCAGCGAAATCCAAACGCGCCGAGGGACTACCGGCTCACAGACGCCTAGGCGGGATGTCCATAAAAGGACCCGACGAAGCAGGAGTGGTAGTAGGGTGAAGGGGTTGGAGGACTTCACTCACACACGATACTCACACACGATACTCACACACGATACTCACACACGATATTCACACACAACCCAGTCAGACCACCGTTCGGCCCGACCTTCTCGGGTAGCCGCAGTTATGACGCAACGACTCCCGAAAGCCCCGCCGATGCGGGCCAGCCGAGAAGACCTCCAGAAAGACGACGACGCTGAGACCCCCCGGTCCCAGACGACGACTGATCTGCAAGGTGGTGGGAACTCCAAAAAGGACGCATAAACAGTCTCGTCACCCGATTGATCTTCGAGCGCTTGTCCGAACAGCGCGGCTAAGAATGACAGCCGGACCAGCCGCGGACACAGTGCCACGAGACCACCCCTTGGAAAAAGGACTCCCAACGATGGTACCCAGAAGACCTCTCGACGAAAGCCTGGCATCGGGTATGCTTGCGACTAATGTTTGGGCCCCTGCCCGGTGGCCTCACGAGATGTGCCATGTCCCTCTCGACCGAGGAGTCTCCTCTCTTTTTCCAGATGGTGGAACGTGCGAACCCGAAGACTGGAATCGGCCTGGCTTGTAGCGGCGGTCCCCAGTACGAACCTACACGACAGTACGAGTACGCTCCTGCTTACTCGGAGGGCCCGGTCAATTTCGTAGGTCCCGGACACTCGAGGGAGAGTGACTGCTGACCGGTTGACTGGGAGGGATGCGGGGGTGAAGGACTGCATTCAGCGGTGCCTATCTTCAACGGCAGCACGCACCGGAACAAGCGGGCTACTTAGAAAAAATCATCAGCTTCGGGACGAAGCTAAGAGGAGAGGGAGGTAGTGTTACACTTGGAATATCACGGGTCGGTACGTATCCTTAGAGCGGTACGTACCGAGGGGAGATGGCACCAGTAGCTAGCTATTCTTGGAAGAAGCACTTCAGAGAGTCTAGGTGGGAGATAAGAGAACGGAGTTAGGGCTTACGGCCGTGACCGGTTGTAAGAGTACCAAAACTCCGGGATGAGGGATTTGATTTCAAACGAAACGGAGACTGGCTAGACTTGGGCCGTGCTATCTGGGGGAACCAGATAGTAGAGCCATGTCACTCGAAAGGTGACGGAAAGAGAGTCTAGGCGCAGCGACTCCACCTCGATGCATGAAAAACTCATCTCTCTTATCTACGACCCGGCCAGGACCAATGAGTTGCCCACGGGGTCGAAGCACCTCGGAGGAATAGTTAGCCCGAGTCATCAGATCTCACGACGCCCGCGAGGGATATATAACAGGGCTCTTCTCTCGCGAAAAGAAGAAGAGACAGACCGAACACTACCACCGAAACCCACATACAAGATCTAAGATTATTCCGTTGTGAATTATCGAAAGTAGCCTGAGTACCTTTTGATTCAACCCGCATTCCGGTTACAAGACAACCCCAGTGTCACACGTGAACGCTTTTTTGAGAAGATCGAAGGCTGCTTGCTGCTCCGGTCCCCACGCAAATGGAACCTATTTGCCTTCCTCTTTTTTCGTCAATTTGGTCAACGGTGTCACCACTTTGGAGTAATCTTTTATGAATCGTCTGTAGAAGTTGGCGAACCCAAGGACGCACTGGACATCGGTAACATTTTTTGGGGTTTCCCAACCCAAGACGCAGGACACCTTCTCCGGATCCATCCGGATTCCCTTGGTGGTGATGATGAATCCCAGATATTTCACTTCCTGCTTGTGAAAATGACATTTCTCCGTCTTCAGGTGCAGTCCCGCCTGCGACAAAGCTTTCAACACCTTATACACCTGTTCCTTGTACTCCTTCAAGGTATTGCTGTATATGAAGATGTCGTCAAGGAATGCGGTACAGAAGTCGGCAAGGTAGGTACGGAGCACGTCGTTTATACGCGCCTGGAAATCGGACAGTGCATTCGTCAACCCGAATGGCATAACCAAAGATTCGAATAACCCGTAACGCATCCGGAATGCTGTCTTCCATTCCTCTCCTTCTGCCATTCGTACCAAGTTGTATGCACCGCGAATGTCCAGAGTCGTGAAGTATTTGGCTTTCGACAACCGCATCAATGTTTCTTGCAGCAACGGCAATGGGTAACGATTCTTGATAGTTCCTGCATTCAGCCCACGGTAATTGACACACAACCGCAGGCTGCCGTCGGTCTTTTTGACAAAGAGGATTGGTGAGGCCGCAGGGGAGGACGAAGCCCTAATGAATCCCTTGCTCAAATTCTCCTCTAACCATTCCTTCAACGTTTGCAACTTGGTTCTGGACATCGAGTATAGCGGGCCGAAGGGAGGCGTGAATCCACCTTGCAAGGGAATCTTGTGGTCATAAGGCCGGTGGGGTGGTAGATTCTTTGCCAAAGCTTCCGAAAATAGTGGCAGAAACTCATGGTACTCAGCAGGTATGTAAGTCTTTAGATCCAGCTCCTTCTTTGGTTTCTCTTTCACTCCGAGCGCTTGGTTGATCTCATACAGGGAAGTCGAAAAAATCGTCAATTTTTGCTTATATGCCAGTTGTGAGAACGGTTGTCCACCGATAGCTGAAATTTGGATTGGGTGTCTTGTCTTTGGTCCGTCCGGTGTCCAAGCGTCCGTCAGCCTGGTACCCATTTGTGGCAGTCCGGCACTGGAGTTCGGCAATCCGGCGCTTGTTCCCAGCGGTCCGGCACTCAAATTCGGCAATCCGGCGCTTGTTCCCAGCGGTTCGGCGCTCACATCCGGAAATCCGGGGCTTATTGGCAGCCATCTGGCGCGCCAGTTCGACGATCGGGCACCCATTCCCAAATTGTAGTCCTTGCCATGGTCAACTTGGTTCTGAAAAAATGATTTGGGAGACGTAAATGACCGGGCCTCGAATTCGTCGGCCCCCGCGCTTACCACTGGCTCCTCATGAGCTATTTTTGACGCGAGAGAATGGGCGTGAACCACGGTTGGCGCCCGATTGCAGTGCGAGGTGCAATATTGTGATCCGAAGGTCAAGGTCCGGGAGCTAAAACGAATGGCGACATCGTGGAGCTCCAACAACGGAATGCCGAGTACAACCGGATATTGGCTGAGCTTTGTGATGAACATCGGCAAGGTCTCTTGATGTTCGAGTATTGCAAGGTGAGTGTTGGCAACGTGCGTAATGTCGCCGGAGGATATTGGGCGGCCGTCGATGACCTCGAGGCTTCTTGGATACTGAAGGGGTGTAAGTGGGAGTTGGTGATGGCGTGCGAAATCTTCGTCTACGAAAGCGATTCCTGTAGCTCCGCAGTCGATAAGGGCATGGGTGGCAACAATCCTGTTGCCGAAGGAGATATTGCATAGCACAACAAGATGTTTTCCTTCCATTACTCCCTGACCGACTGACAAACTAGACAAACGAAACACAGACAACGACTTCTTTTGAATGTGACCAACAACAGTGCCATCATGCAGCTGTTGGTCTAAGCATTTCCCGACTGACCCTGGCCACCGTTTCCACCACTACCCCAATTTCCACCTCCGCCGCCACCACTGAAAGGGTTCGTAGAGGTATTCGGGTTCGGGTTTGCATTCGGATGGTTTTCGATCGTGTTGGGGTTCGGGTTCGGGTTCGGGTCAACCTGAGCTGTGGCGGCGCGGAATGGGTTCCTCGTCTTATTTGGACAGTTGCGAGCCAGATGTCCCACTCCGCCGCAGTAGAGGCAGCGTCCTTCACGAAGTCGGGCCGCCTGTTCTTCTTCCGAAATCTTTCTGCGAGCATTTATGGCGCTAAGGTCCATTGCATCGGGATGGTGGGGGGTGGATGGGACCGTTATTGGCTGCGGTTGGACTGGAAGTCGGAGGGGCAGTCGTAGTGGTTGTACGTGGGTGCATGTTGCCTTGGTGGTTACGGGAATGCGGGTTTGAGCGTCCTTCGCTGAAGTGGATGGCGCGTGATTCCGTGTCTCTTTCCTGGCACAGTGTTACCAGTTCGTTGAAGGTTAGGTTCTTCGTTCTTCCCAACAGCATACAGCGAAGGTCATGTGACAGTCCTTCTCGCAATGCGTCCAGCTTGGCGTCCTCATTCCAGTTGAGCTTGGAAACGAGCATCTGGAATTCCGCGAAGTAGGTGTTGAACTCCTTCTTCCCTTGCTTGAGAGTTGAGAGTTTGGCTCTGGTGGTGGCCGCGGGGTCCGGGTCACCAAACACGTTGTGGAGAATCTGAATGATCTCCTCAGCGTCCTTCAGTTCTATATTCTCACCCTTAACGAAGGGAAGAACCTGGGCTTGAGCACGCCCCTGGAGTCTATTGAAAGTGTAGGCCATTCGGATAGCAGCAGTAGGGAATCGTGTGGGGTCGCTGAAGAGTTTGAGTTGCAGTTGAGCGACAAACCCTTTGAGGGTATCGCGATTCCCGTCGTATATGGGGGGGTCCGAGATTTTGTCTCCTCGACTCGGCCTGGGGGTATTGGTAGCCAGCCGATCGGCGATCCGACGCGCGGAGGCCAGCTGCTCTTCCAAGTTATCAATACACCAAGCTGGGTAGGCGGTGGGAGCATTGAGGATTTCCATAACCAATGCCTTGACGTGGGTGAAAGCTGATTGCAGGGTAGCATTTGCAGCAAAAGCTTCGGTATTCGCTATGGTGTGGAGTTTAGCCAGCAAGGCGGGTGAGACCTCGATATAGGCGGATTGGGCCGTAGCTTCGGGTGACTCGCCGGGCATAGTTTCGAGGTTCTTGGGGAATTCGGGGGGTTCTGCGACTGGGAGAGTTTGGCTGACGCAACAAAGTGTAATGGGGCCGGGTCAGGCTAGGCTCCCGACAGTGGACTGGACGAGGGCGGCGCGCAGAGAAGGGTCGGCACGCAACGAGGACGGGACAAGGACAAGGACGGCATGCAGCGAAGGGTCGGCGCGCAACGAGGACAGGACAAGGACAAGGACGGCGCGCAGCGAAGGGTCGGCGCGTAACGAGAGCAGGACAAGGACACGGGCGGCGCGCAGCGAAGGGTCAGCGCGCAACGAGGACAGGACAAGGATGGCAGCAGGCGGACAGCGCGCAGCGGGTAAGGCAAGACAGGAGGGTTGTGGAGAAAAAGCTGTGGTTCTTTATTCAGGGAAACAAGGAAACAAGTTGTTGCGTGAGGAAGGAAAAGGAAGAAAGAAAGAAAGAAAGAAGTGGGCGACGGCTCCTTTTAAGGATATCCGTCGCCCACTCGGCATCACTCCACTTTCCCTCGCCCGCACGGCGTCACTCCACATTCCATCCTCCCGCAATCTAGTCGGCGCCCGCATTCCAGTCGGCGGCCAGGGTCGAGGCCTAGCTGGCACGCGCCGTGACAGTAGTGGCAGTGCACCAATAGTCACGCAACAACACTCCAACGAGGGTGTTCAGACGACTGGGGGTGGCGCACCAGTAGCTGACACCGTTTTGGAGCTCGTCATCGCGATCCAAGCCCTTGGTGTTGCGGGTCAGGCTAACCTTGTAAATTTTCTTATCTGTCAATACTGCGTGGTTCTGATCGGTACCGTAACCAGATGCGTCGGCTCTACAAAGGCACGGCGAAGAATTTCATACGAAAGAAAGGAGACAAGTAGCTCACCCCTTTCAAGCCCGATTCGTCCCTCAGCCTCGCCGCCCAGTTGGATGTCTGGAAGAAGCAAGGCGACGCGATGCAATCACTCAGCGCCGAGAGTCTGGCAGCGCGCAAGCGAAAGGAAAGTCCAGAGGATGGCGGGCATGCCGGTACGGTGCTGCGGAAGGGCGACCGTGCGAAGTTGGCGGATACATTGGGCGCCTATTGGAAGCTGAACTGATATGATTTTGAATTTTTGAGCAAATGGTTCGGTTCCGAATACTAGAATTATGTATTTAAGTTTATAGCACTCACGTCTGCGTAACTGACGGTACTGAGAGGTACATCACCGTATAAACTGGGAGATTTGTAGTGGTGTTCACCGCGTATGAGCCTCGCCCCCTTGCGAGTTTTTTGCGGTATTGCACCATACAGGGAAGTACTGTGAAGCACTAAGCATTATATAAATCCCTTCAATAAGTTTACATACAGACGAATGGTACCTGCCGGTAATGACGAATATTTCACTAAACCCTCTTCTCTAAGCTCCGCAAAATCGCTCTCAATCGGCCCTCGACTCGGTCCGGCTTGTCATGCAACGCCATATCGCTCAGACATAATAAGGTATTGTGTGTATTCCAAATTCTGTTCTATGCATGCAATACCCGTCAGTACTGAACTATACTGGACGCCAGTAAATGGTCCTTACTTTAACTTTTTCTTGCTGAGCAAGTGCCGTATCGGAGAGCGCAAGCTCGCGATACAGTTTTCTGAACAAACCAGACTCCTTGCCCGTCAATCCCTTTTCCCAAACATAATGTCGAATCAGCTGTACATCTTTGCCTTCCGTCAGCAAAGCGTAGGTCTCAGCAGCCATCTCCTCGCGAAACACATAGGAGTCGATCTCCGCGCGTGTGGGTACGCGGTTCTTCTCCCACATGTGACGGATATATTGTTTCTGGATCCGAGTACGAAGGCGCTCTTGACTAACGCTTTTGGCAGGTGGAAGAACGTATAGCGTCTGATCGTTGGCTTCATCCTCTTGCGAGGAAGCTCCCTTCCTCTTGTTCTCGATACCTGTCAGTACTGAGATGTATTCCTATGTTGTATCAAAGGTGTAACATACCGGTAAATCAATGTACTCGCCGTCAGAATGTGACCCCTGGCCCTTCTTACACCAAGAGTGCTTAAAGAATGACAATTTCTTCGATAGTTGTCAGTACGGAGCAGTACTGCTACTTTGCATCAATGGCTAACATACCGCTGAGTCAGAGTCCTCTGAGGAATCTAACTGTCTGGCTTTCACGTCGTCCATGTCCCCATCGATGCATTCACCATCCCGTTTCACACGTTTTCTTTTAGGACTGACGGATCTTGTGGGGGCTGGGTGTTCAATAAGTAGTACCGTGTTGTCATCGCCGGTTGACTTTTGCTTCGATACCCATCAGTACTGTGCCCTAGCGCTTCGTCTGGCAAATGAGTTACGTACCGCGGCATCAATGTAATGTTGCGAGGGAAGTTCCTGCTGGCTCATGGTTTACCGAGATCGAGTTCGTATGAAAAAAAAAGTCAAGTATAGCTGGTTTGTTGTGAGATCGAATTTGTTTGGTTGGTTGTGAGTGTTCAGAACGGGCTCATGTTTAAATACCTGTGGGTCGCGGAACATTCTATTGAGTACTAAGCTGTACTGACGATTCCCAGTCCCTAACAAACAAAGAAATAGTCCATTCTGATAGTGGAGAGGGCCAAAATACATTCCGGCCTGTACTGGAATGTACTTTAACGTGCTGGATTCCAACTCGAACGCCTGAGCCTGTAGTTCAATTCAGAGGAATTTCGCATCAGGAAGGAAATGATTCATACCGCAAGATTTGCCACGAGTTTCAACCTTTCGTGAGCACCTGTGGGCGGTGACCCCGTCTGAATACACACGTTGAGTGCCTCACAGGCATCGTCAAGCTTCAATACAAGATTATTGCTCGCTCGCAACCCCTTGAGATCATCATCGCTGTACCCCTCGGATCTGTATCGTTTTCGTTCGTTGCTCATCGCTTGTAAGAGAGTTTTGCGCGTCAACCCAGTGGAATTCATGACGTCTCGGATATCGTCCTCTGTATCTGGCGTGGCCCATATCATTCCCCCGTGAAAGTATTCCCACTGCGTAAATGTCAGTACTTTCAGCTAACGAGACGTATGTGGCACATACAATCACCTTCCACTGCATATTAGTAATTCTTGTCTGCGTCCGCGCTGGTTGCTCGCGCTCGGTAGCGACTGGGGCCACGTGTACGTGATCGGCGAGTTGAGGCCCTATTTCTGAAGTCAGCCAGCGAAAACAGCTTGATTGGATGTCAACCACTGGAATTTAACAATTGATTGAGCACGTGATCTAGATCGCAATGATGTGATTCTGATTTCTTCGTAGCGAGAGACATCGCACCGTCGATGGATGGTGAATATGTGTAAGTTGTCACGACGGCTGCTACAGCGATTAGCGAGAAGTTGGCGGCTCAATTAGTTGCGATCGATGCGTATTACACCGGAATGTATGCAGCGGTAGCAAGCGATACCAGGCGGCGTAATCCAACACTGGCTACCGGGATCAGCTGCAGCTTTGCATACAGGGTGTTACACTCGGATATCGAGCAGTAGAGTCAGCACCCGTAGAGACTTCGGCAGAGGAGGCCAAAGGAGAGGGGAGCAGAATGCGGAGGGACTTTACTCCGGTCCTAGCCGCTTGGAAGCGAACCTC